>Ga0180434_10009732_pt1 | contig 10396 bp, 9 predicted proteins | sample SS_ome_7_FD_132453 | JGI IMG/M metagenome (GOLD analysis project Ga0180434, IMG submission 132453) | Hypersaline lake sediment archaeal communities from the Salton Sea, California, USA - SS_1_D_2 metaG | ecosystem: Environmental > Aquatic > Non-marine Saline and Alkaline > Hypersaline > Sediment... | reverse complement strand
TTCACGAGGAGAAACCTCACACCATTTTACACTTGTTGTCTTTGACCTCACTTCGTAACTCGGTGTATGCTTGCGTGTTCTTTTCAATTACTTCAGCGAATTTTTCAACGTGTCTATTATTAGCGTCTTGCCATTCCTTCCTTTCATCTCGGTGAATGTTCGTTAGCTTGTTAAGATAGAATAGTAGAATAGCTAGAATGATTCCCGCCATTCCATAGTCCACAAGTGCTGCAATTATTTGTTCCATTGTTCCTAGTTTACTTATTTATTTTCTTTCTCAAACAAAACAGATTCATCCACATCTGTCGACTCCTTATTCTTAAGCCACTCATACTGACTTTCATCACGTTCTACCTCGCTAACGTACCACTTGCCGTTAACGTCTTGAGTAGGTGAATAATAACTGGAATCATTGAACTGCTTTCCTTTCAGTTGTTCCGCTTGAATCTCTGTTATGTAGACTATCTTATACATTTCTTCCGAGTGCTGTCATAAATGTGTTGATTCTATCCCTTACCCTTGCCTCTGCTGCAACGCTAAGTCCTACCGTGTGGAATGCACAACCGTATTCCCTTGTTGAGTAATATAATTGAGGGCCAGTGGTATTATGTACAGCACCTATGTAGTATGATATGTTTGTCAATCCTAGTTGAGCGTCTGAAATAGTATGTAGTGTTCCGTTGTTGTATCCATCTACCTCAGAAGAGTTAATTCTACTTGATATGAACAAACCAAGACTATCTGAAGTGGCAGAACCCAATACGTAAGTACCTTGATTTCTTGCGTAAAAATCGCCACTGTATCTTGAAACGATGTTACTTTTCGCATACGGTGTATCTGCACCCATATCAGCTTGCAAAGCATCAACATCCGTTCTTGAATAAATACCAAAACTCTCATCGCTTGCAGAAGCTACTGCCGAATCTACTAAATGCGTATCTGCATAGGTGTTAGTGCCGTTACCCTTTATACCATTCTCTCCATGCGTCCAACCACCAAAGAAATCAAGCCTAAACGCTGCATCTAAATCTCTTGGGTCTTTCAAGTTGTACTTGTGCGTGGCAGCCGTTCCTCCAACAAACGGATAGAAAGCATTTATGTCAGACCAATCACCATCTGATTTAAAACCATTTACTAATTGGTTGAGCGCAAATATTATAGTGTTATCCGTTATTCCCGTTTCATCTAAGAAGTCCTGAACATCGGGATCATTGTTAATAGTAAAGTCCTCAGAGCGTCCTGACCAATCGTCATCATTATCAGTAACATGACAAAAGAATCTACCTGCTCCTGACGCTCCAATAGCTACCCAACTAGCATTGTCGTTTGCGCCTTCGTAAATTAGCTGCGGTATGCTGTCAGAAGACTCATACAAGAATCTGTACTTTGAAGGTGTAATATCTGATGCAACTGCTTTCAAATACACAGTTTCGCTTATCTCTGTTTCGGTTATCGGATTTGTGAAACCACTATCAGAATAAGAACCTAAAGCAATACTCGGACAAGCTGTTGCGGGAACTACCCATGCTGAACCGCTCCAACTACCAACAGGTGAACCGCCTTGAAGAACTGAAATATCCAAAGATTCCTCCGATGCAACATCAGCAACCTGAGAGCCGTTTATGCTTATCGGGCTGTCATCAATTCTCCAATATTGACCTTGTTTAGAACCTACCAAAGTTGCGCCTGTCTCTTGACGAACTTCAATGTTTTCAGTACTCCCCGAAGGAATGTCGGTCATATTAACACCATTCAACTGAACCGTAGCATCGGCACAAGGGGCAGAAGTTACTTCCCAACTATCACCATCCCATGACCCCGCAGGTGAACCGTCTAAATTCACAGGTATATCAACCGAACCTTCTGCTAACACCGAACCCGTTGAACCTAACGATGAGCCGTTAATGGTTACGGTTGAGTTTGCAATTTCTATATCTGAAGGTGTTAGTGTTCCTACGTCATTGTCATCTTCATCGTGAATGCTGAAATCAGTTGCCTTTTCAGCAGGAATAGAGGCGTATAAATTACCATTAAAACTTATATCTGAATCACCTACAACAGAAGGATTTGCAGCCGTTCCGACAGCAGTTCCATCGGTGTTTTCTATTTCTTGGTTGTAAGTAGTGCCACTTGCAGCCGTTTCCGTGTTTGTTCCATTTACTTGTATTTGAACAGGGTCAGGAGAACCGCACAAATAATCACTTATGCAAGTTTGTTGTAATTGAGTCAACCTTCCAACGGTTACAGCCGTATTACCACACCAATCGAATGCTCTTAAAATATCGCTTTCAACATCATCACATTCAGTAGGTAGACATTCGTGGTCTGAAATAACAACAACGTCAACGTCAATTGAGCCGAAAACAGTTTCGTACTTTGGTTCAAACGTGCCCGTTCCTTCGGTTTCTTCCTCCCAAACTTCTTTAGGCTTTGAGTTAGAACCTACTTGCGTAATTCTAACGCTGATTGCGCCTAATTGATTCTTTAGAACCTCGTCATCAATAGCAAACTGTTTGACCATTGTTTGACGGATACGGTCAAAAGAATAGGCGTCATCCTCTGTTAGTTTAGTTCTTGGAACGGCAAACACTAAACGTAGAGGAATAGTTGTTTCGATGTTGTTCTTTGCGCCAGCACGATACTTTTGCGTTTCGGTTCTTTCGGTGCTTGGTTCATCTCGTAACCTCCAATAGCTAACCCCGTTGAACTCGTCAAAGTTGATAACGTCAAACTCACCATTAGAAATATACTCAACAGGCTGCTTAAGCGTTCCGTTATCCGTTTCGCTTTCCTTCAATTCAACCAAGCAACGGGTTAAATCAAAGTAGTTAAGTAGTTCTAACTTTAGGTTTAAATATGTGATTATCGCTTTAAGCATTTTCCTTAAATCTGTTTGGTACTGCTGATTCTGCAACAGGTAGAATTGAGTGTTGGCAGTTGTAACCCCCTGCTGTTACGAAGATTGTTTTACTATCAGTACCCGCCATTTTACCATCCCAATCCTCCGAACCCCAGCTTTCAACTTCAGCCTTTGAGAAATACTTACCGTTACGTGCTTTGCAGAATGGTCGTGTAGTGTCCATTAGACCACCTACGTACCGATACCACTTAACATCTAATTGCTCTGCAACAGCATTGGTTACAGCCCTATCACTTAACGCAAACGTGTCCGACACTATTTGCCGTGTGGCGCGTTCTAAACGTCCTACCGTGTCCGCATCACCTTCTATTAGCAACCTGAATACATCAATAACGTCTTTTCTGCTTGCGCCCGAAGTAACCGCGTTGCTCAATGCTTGTCTTACTGGATTAGATAAATATTGGTCGGTTGAATTGAGTAAATCAACAACCGACTCGCGTTTCTTTTGGGCTAGTATTTCATTTGCAATTGTCGGCACTTCAAAACCCGCAAAAGCCTCGTCAAAGTATCTGTAAGTTATTGCAGCTTGGTCATCGAACTCTTGAAGCAACTCACCAACAACGGTTTCAAATTCGCCCGTTGTAAGTAGGTCTTTAGCTTGTTCGACTATCTGCTCAATCCTTAGTAGATTGGCTTGGTTGACAACGATATTACCCGCGCTATAATCCAATTCATCTAATAGCGAAATGATCTCAGAAAATTTGGCACGTTGAATCGCTACCATCCTACTTGCAAAAGCATCAGGTATATTCTCTAGCCTTTCGACCTTTAGGTTTATTATGCGCTCAATTTCCGATGCCATCTAGTAACCTTTGCGCTCTTTCTTGATTGGTGTTAACTGACGTTGGTGTTTTCTCCTTTGCCCTTGCCTCCAATGCTTCAACTTGCGCCTGTAATTCAAGTTTCAAGAAATCAGGCGTTTCATCTATCAATTCGTTAATCATTGTGAAGGCTGAATCGTGCAATACTATCTCCCAATTAGCAACAGCACCTTGTGCCTTTCGTTGGATTATTTCTTCATTGCTCAAGGTCATTAGCCTATCAGCAGCCATTATCAACTCGCTTACTTTTGCCGTGTCGCTTTCTTGGTAGAATCTTCTACTTATGTACTGATAAATAAGTGAGTTTATGATGTGAGTAGGTGCGCCCGATTCTCGTGCAACCTTGATGTCATCGAGTATATCCGCGTCTGTTCTGAAATCAAACGAATTAGGATAAACCAAAGTAGCACCCTCAAAGTTTTCGCCTTCTCTTACCTTTCCTGTGATGTCAAGAATAAATTGGAATACGTCAAACGTTTGGTCGCTATCAGGTTGAACAAAAGCGTACATTGCTTTAAGGTCAATCAGCTTACCCGTTGCCGTATCATCTGCGCCAGTTGCCTTGTCGTTTCGCGTGTAAACGTGCAACATCTGACGCGCATCATCTTTGTATTCCTGTGATGTCTTTTTAGTAAACTCTAAAGTGTGCGTTTCGGGACTAATAAAACCGATTGGAGTAGGAAAAGAAGTGTCGCCCTTGTCTTGCCCTTTTTCGCTTTTAAGAAGGTAGGTTTTCATAGGCGAAGTACGCACTTTCATTCCCGTTCCTGAGCAACTAGGACAATCAACAAAGCCCAATTCAGAGGCTATCTTACCGTCAACACACGCACCTCTTTCGTCATGGAAATCGCACTCATCACCGACCATCCATCTAAACGGAAAGCATACATTGGCTATTGAGACATTCAAATAGTTGTCATACAATAAAGACCAATCCAAAAGGTCAACAGCGTAATAAAAACGTGAAGTGTAGTAGATAGAGTTATCAGGCAACATTGAAGGAACGCCCGCCAATTTCATACAAGGAAACTCGCCTAACTCATGCCTGAATGTTTCGTAAATAGAGAACTTGTGGTCGATGAATTTACCTGTCTGTTCAATCTTCCAAATGTTCGTGTTGTCGTAGAAATAGAAAACTCTACCGACCTTTGCAGCCTTTCCGTTGTAATCAACTACGCTCTTTTCATGGCTTTCGAACATCGCTGATTCATTCCAATCCCAATGAACTACTTGTGCCGACTTGTAATACTTTGGCTGTGGTTCTAACCTTTCATTGTCAGCAACAACCATTTCACCGTCAACCTCAATCAATGTAGGGTCTTTTATTTCAAAGGTCATTACACCGTTAGGGTCATTTGCCCGAATACTTGGAACAATGCTTTTAACGTAGTTCTCTACGCTTCCAAATACGTCTATTCCGTTGGTAATGTACTCGTTGTAGTCATCAGCCTCCGCGCTTCCACTTGGGTAATTAATAGCCCAGTTGTTATCTTGTAGACCGCGCGAAGTCAACGCAAGATAGTCCATGTAAACAGGGTGCGTTGTGTTCTTGTAGTTTTCCCTTACGTATTCGCTTTCCTCTTCGTTCTGATTAGGGGCGCGTTTCTCAAATAGCTTTTCAGGGTACTTATCTACTTCTGAATGCGTAGATATGCGCTCAGACTGTAAGTAAGCCTTTTTATAACCATCGTAGTAGTGTGGTATATCTTCGGCTTTCTTGGTTTCCCAATACTTCCATTGCCACGAACCACCTTTTACAATGTAAAGGTCTTTAGATGCATCAAGAACACCGCTAAGAATAGCTTGTATTTCTTCCAGCGTTTTCATTTCTTTTTACCGCTTTTCTTTTTACCGCAATTACATCCCATATCTATTCGCTTAAAATTCGTAATGCTTCCGCGTTATACACTCTGTAGAACTTGTTAATCTCACCTCTAGTAAACCCAAACACATCACCGTATTTAGCTTCTATACCTTTGAACTTTCCATCGTTGTCAACACGTTCAATGTATCTGTTAGGATTGATTTTAATAGGCTTTGCATTCTTAGGAACACCGTTGTTTGATGCTCCCATGTTTGTATTAGCAAACTCACTTTGCAGGTTGTTCGTCATTCGCAAGTTGACCCTATCATTTCTAAAACCTTGTTGCTTTTTCAGGGTCTTGTAATTAGGGTAATAACTTGTTTTGATTCTTTTTCCCGTCTTGCCTCTGTGAGTTCCTGCGCGTCTTAGCTGGTCATCAGATACCCATAGTTCCCTAGTAGTATCATAAGTGCCAATCCTTGCAGCACTTGAGTTTAAACCTACGTGAAAGATTCGGTTGATTCTATCCGTGTGAATGGTTTGAGCCGATAACTTCAAAGGCACGTTGTCTTTGGCAAGTAGTTTTATCTTCTTGCGAATCTTGTCAACAAATTGTTTTTCAGTCAGTTCAGCCATATATAAAACATCTTACAACTCCCATCCTCATAGAAGATAGTTATAACCTCTTGGTTATCTACTACTATGGAAGAGTGGTTATTGATTTTGAACGTGGTTTACAGGTAAAACAAATGCCATCCATAGGCGTATTAATATTGTGTAAGATTGCCTCCATGTGACTTTTATAGTCAGAGTGATACAATCCTATTCTTTCTTTTATTTCGTCCTTTCTAATAGACGTTTTAGAATTGAATCTATCGCTGTTGAAATAGGCATATTCCAAAATCAACTCTGCCGTTCTGTAAAGTAGTGGCATTGCTAATAGATTCCTTTGAGAGCATAACCAGCTTTCTTGGTCACACATCAAACTAAAGTTGATACTTAACCCCGCAGTATCTTGATGCCCGCTTATATTGGCTAAAATTGGCGTTGAACCAGTATCGTATTTAATTGCCCTTCCAGTTATCCAATCGTTCAAGTTGTAAAGACCACCGTTACAAGTTGTGCAACCTTCGCCAATCAATGAAGTTAGATAGTTAGGAATTGACGTGCAATCGTAAACAAATGCGATTCTACGCTTTCTTTTCTCTGCATTATAGGTTTTGTCCACGTAAGTGGTTACAACCTCTCCCGCTACGCTTGTAACGGCTATTGTGTCAAGTGTTTCTCCTGTCATGGTATCAATTACCAAAACATTCAAAGCACCTGTGTAATTCAAATAAGTGTCAATAGATGAAACGTACAAACTAAGGTAGCTTTCGTTATTACATACCCTTAGTTCTATTCCTCTATATTGTGCTGCTGCTGCTTTTTCTGTCTGTGTTTCTGCAATGAATCCAGCACGCTTGTTTTCAAGAATCGTTCTAGGAATGTAAGCATCCTTGAACTTTGTGATAATCTCGTTCTTTACGTTACTGACCGCAAAGTCAATCTTATCTTCAATGAGTTCAGCAGCCGTTGAGTAATCATCACCAACGTACTTTTCAACCTCGCGAATAGGAATGAGATTATCCAACAAAAGACCGCTTGCACTTGTGCAGCCGCCTTTATAAGAAATGATATTATCGAAACAAGCCATAGAAGGTAAATAAAGGGGGTGAGACCATCCCCACCCCCGATAAATGATTACGAGTTAACAACGTTGATTTCTGCGAACCCTTTAACCCCATCCAAGTGGTCTCCCGTTTGGTAAAGGTCGTCAGGTAGAGCAACCAACTTAGTTGTCGCTGTAACTGTTACGTCAATAACGCCACAATCATGCTTGATAACCAAATCGTAAGGAATACCCAAAGCACCCATGATTTGACCGTAAGACTGATTAGCGTCTTGAGCCTCAAACAATCCTGACCATCTGTTGTAGTAAAGCACTTGCAAAGCACCGTTAGCCACCGCCCATGCAGTAGTTTGGTTTCCTTGTGCTGTACTTACAGCTCTGTCACGGATTGAAGCCATACCGTACTCTCTTTGAATCTCACCGATGTCAAGACCGTAGTCTGTGCAACATCCATGTTCAATGAGTTTAAGGTAATTGTGAAGCGTGAATCCTCCTACCAACGTAGCCTGACCGAAGCTAGAAGCCTCTAGTGCTGATTGAACAGCCTGCATAGTTGACGGGAATGGCTCGTAAGTGCTTGATGGTACAAGTGTTTGTACTTCCAAGATGTCACCATTCAAAGTTACGTAAGGAATGCCACTTACATCAGTTGACCATCCTCCCAATAGAGCGTTAGCCTGAGATGCGTTCTTAGCGTTAACGGCTACATCAGTAGCAGCTACCATCTTAGCAACTTGATCCATGAACCACATCTCATTGTCCTCGCAATGCGCTTTCAGCTTCTCAACATCGAACTGTTGCTCAAAACCTACGTTCTGAGTAGTATCAATTTCGTAAGAAGTAGAAGTATCGCCTCGCTCAGTAGTTGCAGAGCAGTAGTCAGACGAATCGGTGAATTTCTCACTTTGAAGGATTCTTGGTTGATACGTCAACTCAACAGTTCTGATTTTAGAACGACCAGGAGCAACACGCTGTGCCAGTTCGTTTCTGTTGAGTGGAGACATCAAGAACTCCGAAAAAGGAATTTTGTCCTGAAAGAAACGTGCGTTTTCATTTTCAAACACGTTATCTAGTCTATCTTGCAGGTTAGGACAAGCTACAAGAGTTGAAGGTGTATAAGACATTTTAATTAAGGTTTACAATACTTGGCGTATTTAGGCTGCCGTTTAGCCGCGTAAACCTCTTATAACAGGTGAGGTGACCTGTGTTGACCGCTTTACAAAGGTACGAATTTATTTATTAGACAACGTGCCGTAATTATAATTGAAAAGTTTACTATCTTTGTGACGCTTGCCAAGCAAAAAGACTTTATCCTTTTCCCGAAGGAATTAAGCCCCGAAGATGCTGGCAAGCCATCTGAAGGGCTTTTTTATTGGTGGTTAATGTAATCCACATACTTAACAAACATTGGAGGTAAGAACAAATCCGCAGGCAATCTTATTGATTGTCAATCGCTGTTAAATGATGGAAATGCGCTTTCTAAAGACTTGCTACGCGCCATCAGCCAAAACTAATTCCTATGAACTCAACGGAAGCAGAATGGTCAGGCAAGTCTAACTCTCTTTAGGGGGTAGGGGGTTAGACTTGCTTGTGCTGACCTCCACAAACCTTGAATCTAACAAAAGCAGAATGAGATTAACTAAGAAACAAATAAGATATAACTACAAAATAGTTCAACGGATACTCAGAAACTATTACCACAATCAAAAAAACATACAAGTTCATCACTTGCATTACGATAATGTATTTAACGAAGAGCCAGAAGATTTGGTTTTGCTATGTAAGGATTGCCACAAACAAGAACACGGCATAAAATAATCAGTAAGTGTAAAAGCAATAAGAGTAAAGAACCGTGTCTTGGAACACTATCTCGTTCATTCCGACAATGTCCTCCATTGCTTGCCATTCCTCCTCTGTAACATCTTCTTTGCAAGTCTTAGCAATGAATGTTCCTTGATTGATTGACGGGTATTCGCATTGAATACAATTAGGTTCTTCGCTCTTAGAACATCCTAAAAGTGCTATTAGTGAAATTGTGATTAGTTTCTTCATATCATAAATGTATAAAAAAGCCCCCGCGCATCACAGGGGCATTCTCAAAACAACGTTAACCATGAAAACTGATGCGCTAGTATTGTTCGCAGTAAAACCCTTGATTCGTTAAGTTGTAAGCCGCTACTGAAGCATCTACATCACCATCGCAGAACTCATAAACGGTTGAGCCTTTCTGACAACGTATGCAAATAGGTTCTTTAGAACAGCTTGCAAATATCAATATAAGTGGTAAAATGTATTTCATGATTCAAACATAGTCTTTTGTTTTGATTCTACAAAATAAAAAAGGGGCTGCATCCGAAAACGCAACCCCCAAAACACAGAGAAAACAGAATTATTATGTGTGACGCACAACACGCCTTCCAGTTGTCCTAGTTCCTTCAGGATTGAAGTTAGGTGCTGGAGTGCTTTGTGGCTTAACCTTTTCAGGATTGGTTACCTTAAGAATCTTGTTCTTCTCAGCTTCCATTCTAATAGCTGTGATAGGGTCTAAGAACTCACCCGCTTTATTAGGGTCAGGAATACGATGTCCGTCTTTCAAGATAACGGGTTTGTCATCCTCTAGATCAATAGTGTAGTTCTGATTGATATAAGACACAAAACCAGTCTTTTCAAGTTCACTTGCAGTGTCTGAAATAAAGCTATTAGCCTTTGACCAAACGTCCTTAACAGCTTCGTTCTTTTTAAAGTCCTTCTTGAACGTTACGAACTCTTGTTCTTTTTGTTCTAGAGTGCTTTTAGTGTTGTTCAAAAGATTAACCGTATCCTCGTATTTGTTGTTGAGTTGACTGTATTTCTGCTCCCACTCTTGCACCTGCTCTGAAGGCTTTTTAGCACCTTCTTTTAGCTTTTCAATCTGCCCAGTATAGAACTCGTCCTTTTTAGTAGGTAATAGCCTTACAAGGTCTTTAACGGGCAATTTAGCCTCATCCTCTGAAAGCTCTATTCCTGATTCTTTTGCAGCACGTTTAACTTCCGTTGCGAACTCTCTAGTTTGCTTACCGAAAATTGCTCTTTGGATTTCTTCATCGTCTGCAGCTCTATCCTTACGGACGAACTGACTAGAGAACGATTCTTTGAAATTGTCTATTGTAGCATCTTCACCTAGTTCGATGCCTAAGTAT
>Ga0180434_10009731_pt1 | contig 10397 bp, 14 predicted proteins | sample SS_ome_7_FD_132453 | JGI IMG/M metagenome (GOLD analysis project Ga0180434, IMG submission 132453) | Hypersaline lake sediment archaeal communities from the Salton Sea, California, USA - SS_1_D_2 metaG | ecosystem: Environmental > Aquatic > Non-marine Saline and Alkaline > Hypersaline >... | reverse complement strand
TGGAGCTGGATGAGCTCCGCGCCCGCAGGATCCCGACGACCACCGCGCCTGAAAATCTGAGCGCCAACCAGGAGTCCGACGAATGAACAAGACATCCGCGCCGGTAATCATGGAGGCGATCAGCGCCCTTCCCTGGGCGATGGAGCGCAAGACTCTCACGAGCTTCGCCGACCTGATCTCCCGCCACGCCGCCGGGGTTCGCCTCTCGGCAGACGAGGTCGCCGCTGTCGTCGCCGCCCGCAACCCCGACTCGACCGTCGACCGCGGCTACCGGATCGAAAATTCGGCGGCGATCGTGCCGGTCAGCGGCGTAATCGCCAAGCACGCCCGCCAGGTCAACGGCGCCTCCCAGCCCCGCGGGACCTCGGTGGAGGTTTTGAACAAGGCGCTGGCCAAGGCCGTCGCCGACGACCGGGCCAAGCGGATCGTGCTGCACATCGAATCGCCCGGCGGCTCGGTCGCCGGCCTGGCCGATTTCGCCGATGCGGTGTACGACGCCAACGCCGCCAAGCCGGTGATCGCCTACGCCGACGACCTGTGCGCGTCTGCGGCCTACTGGATCGGCTCGCAGGCGTCGCGTTTCTACTGCAACCAGACCGCGATGGTCGGCTCGATCGGCGTCTACGCGCTGATGCTCGACTCGTCGCGGGCGGCCCAAAACCAGGGCTTCAGGTTCGTCATCGTCCGCAGCGGCCCCCACAAGGGCGTCGGCGAGACCGGCGTCCCGATCACCGACTCAAACGTCGAGGCCTACCAGACGGAGATCGACCGCTATTTCGCAACGTTCAAGTCCGCGGTCATGCGCGGCCGCGGCCCCCGCGGCCTGACAAGCGGCTCGCTGGACGAGCTGGCCGACGGGCGATGCTTCATCGGCGCCGCTGCGGTCGATTTGAAGCTGGTCGACGGCGTCAAGACCCTCGCCCAGGCGGTCGCCAGCTACGCCCCCCGCCCCAGGGCCGCATCCGAAGAAATCGCAGAAACCACGGCGTCGAGCCGGTCAGCCATTGAAATTGAAAACGACCTCGGACCGGCCGCCCACGATAACCCCGAAATCGAGGTCGATGGAGACAAAACTATGAATAAGGACGAAAAATCAACCCAGGCCGACGCCGCGGCGACAGACGCCGCCGTCGCCGCCGAACGCGACCGCGCCTCGGCGGTATCGAAGATCCTCGCCGGCCGGCCGGAGCTTTTGGAAAAGGCGATCGCCGACTCGGCGTGCGGCCCGACCGAGGCCGCGGCGACGTTGGTCCCGGCCCTGGAGGCCCGGATCGCCGACCTCGAGCAGGCCAACGCCTCACTGCAGGCCCGCCTCGACGAAATCGCCCAGTCCGGCGCCTCGGCGCTGCGGATCGCGGCCTCCGACGACGAGGCCCCGCCGGCGGACGAAAGCCAGGCCCCGACCGGCGACGACGGGAAGTGCGCCACGTACGTCGCGGCTGTCAAGGCCGCGGCCGCATCGGGCAAGACCCTCGGCGACGCCTACGCCGCCGCCGGCGACCGGCTGCCGGAGTCTCACGCGGCCTACATCGCCGCCGGCAGCCCGCGCATCGACCTCGGCTGACCCGCGCCGCCGGCGGGCCTGAACCCACTACCAAAAAACACGAACTTCAGGAGCACTGAAAAATGGCAAGAGCATACAGTAACGAAATTCCGACCTTCGCCGCAGGTGAGGCGTTGGCCGCCGACCGGCTCGTGCAGTTGTCGGGCGGATCGCTGGTCTACGCCGACAGCAACGACGAGCCGATCGGCATAACCGCCAACCTCGCCGCATCCGGCGCGAACGTCGCGATCACGCCGATAAACGCCTCGGGCGTCGTCCGCGTGACGGCCAGTACGTCGCTGTCGTCGGGGGACGCGATCTACGCGGCCAACGACGGCAAGGTCACGCCGCTGGCCGCCGGCCGGCGGATCGGCACGGCCCTCCAGGCCGCGACCGCCGACGGCCAGGTCATCCCCGCGATGATCAACACGTTCAGCGGCGACGAGCTGCTGATCTCCAGCGGTACGATCAAGTTTCAGGAGGATTTCCTGACCGGCAGCCTGGAGGACGGCCACAAGTTTTCGACGAGCGCCAACAAGAGCGACTGGCTGGTGACGACCGTCGACGGCGACAGCGACGGCGGCGAGTCGGTCAACGTTGCCGACGACGCCCACGGCGGCATTTTGGCGATCGTCAGCAACGACAAGGCCAACGACGCCGAGCAGCTTCAGCTCAACGGCGAATCGTTCAAGCTGCAGTCCGGCAAGCAGCTCTACTTCGAGACGTCTTTCGCCGTCGAAGACGTCAGCGCCACCGACCTGTTCATCGGCCTGGCGATCGCCGACACGACCGTCCTGGGCGGCGTCAGCGATCGGATCGGCGTCCAGATGCTGCACGACGGCAACATCAAGGTCCTGGTCGAGAAGGACGGAACCGAGACGCTGACCGACACCGGCGAGGACATCACCGACGGGACGCTGGCGACGTTCGCGACCAAGTCGGTCAAGGTCTCGATGCTCTACGACGGCGACGCCGACGAGGTTCTGTGCTTCGTCGACGACGTCTACGCTGCGACCCTGGCCGCTGCGAACATCCCCGACGACGAGGCGCTGACGCCGACGATCGCCATGCTGGCGGTCGGCGCGGCCGCCGAGACCGTCTGGGTCGACTACTTCAACATCGCCGCCGAGCGATAAGCCGCCCCCCGTCCGGCCCGGCGGCGAACGGATTCGCCGCCGGACCCGGCCGGAGCACACTGCCGAAAATGAAAAAACAACCGGCCCCGGCCGGAAAGCGTAAGGAGACGCAATTATGAGACCCAACGACAGCAACGCAGTCCTCCGTCGGGACCTGGCGCAGGTGGCCAGCGAATACGACGCCGAGGCCGCCCGGCGGTTCGGATTCATCGGCCTTCAGGTCGCCCCGATCATGCCGGTGACCGAGGAGACCTCCAGTTATCCGGTGATGCAGCGGGAGAATTTCCTGAAGCCCTCGACCACCGCCCGCGGCGCCGACGGCAGCTACCCGCGGATCGTCGGCGAGTTCGACACGCAGAACTACACCTGCGAGGAAAACGGCCTGGAGTACCCGCTGGACGACAAGAAGGCCGCCCGGTACGCCACGTACTTCAGCTTCGAGCGTCACGGCGCCCGGATGCTGCGCCACCAGATCCTGTTGGCCCAGGAGATCCGGATCGCATCGCTGATCCTGGACGCCGCGACGTTCACCGCCGCCGACGCTGCTACCGCCTGGTCGACCGCCGCGTCGGCCACGCCGATCGCCGACGTCCTGGACGCCTGCGAGACCATCGAGTCCAAGACCGGCATGCCGCGGGAGATGTTCAGCCTGATCTGTCCGCGGACGGACTACCGCTACTTCGTGCAGGCCGACGACACCAAGGCCCAGTTCCAGAGCACCTACAACATGTCCGACGGAGTGATCCCCGCGCTGCTGCAGCGCAGCCAGATCGCCGCGATGCTGGGCATCAAGGAGGTCCTGGTCGCCGGCGCCGGCTACGACACCGCCGGCGAGAAGGCGGCCGAGTCGCTGAGCCAGATCTGGGCCGCCGGCCACGTGATGGTCGCTGTCCTGGGCAACGAAGGCGACGACCTCGAGGAGAACCCCTCGATCGCCCGCACGATGCTCTGGACCGAGGATTCGGCCGACAACGTGGTGATGGAGTCCTACCGCGAGGACAAGGTCCGCGCGACGATCCTGCGGGCCCGCCACAACACCGACGAGGTGCTGACCGCCGAGCCCGACCTGATGGGCCAGTTGATCGACACCGCCCCGTAGTCTCCGACCATGCGGTGCGGACGGTTTGTCGCCCGCACCGCGTGAAGACATTTCGCCGGTTCCGCCGGCCGGTGTCGGGAATGGAAGCCCGCCCGGCCGGCGAACTGCGAAAACGGCAGGTAAGAGGCCTGCCTGCCGGCAGGCAGGTGAGAGGTGAGGTGAGAACGACTCTAACCTCTAACCTCTAACCTCTAACTTCTAACCCGCCGCACAAAGGAAGGCGAAACCGATGACAAGACCCCATAAAACAATCCTGGCCGCGGCGATGCTGGCCGCGGTTTCGGCGTTGGGCGGATGCGCGATGGCGGTCGCCGACATGGACGTCGACGCCGCGATCGCCCAGGCCGCCATGATCAACGTCGAAAACGTCAAGACCGTTACGGCCGACAAGGCCGCCGCCCACGACCGGGCCGCTGCGAAACTCGAAGACGAACTGACAAAGAGAATCTCGGCAAGTCGCGGCGGCGCGGCCGCGGCGGCGATCCTGGCCGGCTACCGCACGATGCGTGCCCGCCAGGCCGCCGCCCGCTCGGCCGACCTGGCCCAATACGCCGAGATGGTCGACAACGCGATGCTGATCTCCGAGCTGGTCGACCGCCGGATCGCCGTGCGTGCCCGCTGGCGTACGCTGATGGACCGCTACCCGCCGATTTCGCGGCTGCGGAGTTACGCCGAGGTCGAGGCCCGCCGCTACGTCGAGACCCTCGGCCGCGACCACGCGCTTCCGATGGCCGAAACACCAGGTGAGAGGTGAGAGGCCTGCCTGACGGCAGGCGGGTGAGAGGCCTGCCTGCCGGCAGGCAGGTTAGAGGTTAGAAAGCCGTTCTCACCTCTCACCCCTAACCTCTCACCCCTGAGCCCCTACGGAGAACAGATCATGGCAAACGAAAACGCTGAACCCGCCGCCGACGCCCCGACGCTCGACGAGCTCAAGACGTTGCTGACCGACCAGTTGATCTCGGCCAGGGAGACCGCCGCCCGCATCGCCGCGATAGAAGGCGCCCCCCCGGCCGCAGAGGCCGCGGACCCGACGGACTTTTCCGACTGCGCCCCTCCGCCTCCGATCGGCGGCCTGAAGACCGCCCGCGGCAGTGAGTCCGTCCGCCGCGCCGAGGTCTCGCTGACCGCGGCGTTCCGGGAAGTCGGCATAGCCGAGGCTGTCGCGTCGATCGTAGCCGATCTGGGCTCGGCGTTCGGACTAACGATTTGAGGTTAGAGGTTGAAGGTTAGAGGTTAGAGCCGTTTCTCTCACCCCTCACCTCTCACCTGCCTGCCGCCAGGCAGGCCTAACACTGGAAAGGAAACGAAAATGAAATTCCTGGCCGACTTTTTGAAGGGCAAGAAATCGTACCTCGCCGCGGCGGGCATCTTCATCGCGGCGTTGGCGGCATTCGCCGACGGTTCGATAGACTTCGGCGCTTTGGTCAACAGAGCGCTCGAGGCGTTGGCCGTCGTCGGCGTCCGGGCCGCGATCGCCAAGGGCGGGTCGAAATGACCCCCGAAGGCCTGCCCGACAATCCCAACGACCTGCTGGGCCTCGACTCCCCCGTCCGCGTCACATTGTCCGAGGCGGTCCGTCAGATCGCCACCGCCGCCGGATTCGCCGCCGCCGAGAAGGTCATGTCCGACCACGTCCGCCAGTGCCAGCCGCACGTTCACAATCGGCTGGGCGCCCTGGAGGATCACGTCGACGACCTGCGGATCTCGAGGGCGCGTCTGACCGGCATGATCGCCGCGGCGGGCATCCTCTCGGGCCTCTGCGGAGGCGGCGGCGTGGCCCTGGCGGTCAAGCTGCTGGGAGGCTGACCCATGACCATTTACGACATGATGGCCGACGACCTGGCCGCCACGGCGTTCGATGCGGCCGACGAGGCGACCCCGTGCGAGGCAATCGCGTACTCCGCGCCCGGCGTCGGCGACCTGACGTTCGACGCCCTGGTCCTGCCGGTCGAGATCGACGACCGCCCGGCGGCCGACCGCGAGGACACCGACGTGCGCATCCGCCGGATCGTTATTTTGACGGCCGACGCCGCGGCGCCCGACCGCACGAAGATCAACCAGGCAACCGTGACGCTTTCGGACGGCTCTGTCTGGAGCCTCGACCGGATCGAGTGGTCGCAGCCCGGCGCGTGGGCCGGCGTGTTCGCGCGGACCTACCGCCGCCGGCTGGCCGCCGGCCGCCCTACGATGGAGGACGCCTGATATGCCGGTAACCCCCTCGGGCCTGATCTCTTTTCCGCTGGCCGCCCTGGCCGAACTGCTGAGCGAGTGCTCTGCGTTCCAGTCGTGGGTCGGCGCCGCCGGCGCCGCCGAGGCGCTCGGCTCGGTCAAGTACCTGTCCCAGGACGACGACGCCGACAGCGACTCCGACGACCGGCCGCTGGCGGTCGTCGGCTGGTCTGACGACTTCGAGGCCGTCCGGGACTCCGAGCCCCCGCGCTACGATCACTCCGGCTCGCTCGAATTGATCTTCGAGGCGATGGCCGACGCCGGCGGCCACACGACCCAGTCCGACCGCTTTTTCAATTTCGCCAATTCGGTGGGCGCGGTCATGGCCGAGCTGGAGGAAAAATCCGGCCGCAACGGTTTTTTGCTGGTCAACGCGTTTCGAAAAATCGCCGGACCCGGCCGCCCGTCGGCCAAGGCGCTGAACGCCGGTCGGCTCGACGTGATCGGCATGGTCTTCGAGATCGACTGGGCCGAAAGGTGATCCAGCCGCATGAAAGAGAATGATAAAACAGATCGAAATCACGTACTCCGGCACTCCGGACCTGGAGATCGCCGAAAAGAAATCGCTGACCGAAAACGCGATGGTCGCCGCGATCATGCTGTGGCATCGGCGTTATCTGGCCGGCCACTTCTACGTCTCGGCCGAATCGAAATACGGCTACACCAAACGCAAGGCGAAGTACATCGCGGCCAAGAAAAAGCGGTTCGGCCACACCGACCCGCTGAAAAAGACCGGCAGAATGCAGCGCGAACTGAAGCGCAGGCTCGACACGCGCACGTACAACTTCAAGAAAAAGGGCCGCGCCCGCGGCACCATGTGGGCCCGCGTCCTGAATCTCTACTCGAAGCCCTCGGCCCCTCACGACATCAAGCGCGAGCTGGTGGAGATGACCGATCGGGAGGTCGCCCAGTTGATGCGGACGGTCCGCAAGGGCGTCGAGACCCGATTCAAGCAGTCCAAGAACCGGAAAAAGACGACCGTCGGACGGTAGACAACAGCAAACGACAGGTTAGAGGTGAGAGGTTAGAGGTTAGAAAGTCGTTCTCACCTCTCACCTCTAACCTCTCACCTGGCGACTGAAAGGAGCCCAACCATGGCTCAGAAAGACAGACTCACTCAGGGGATCGTCACGTGTGCGACCCCGTCGCTTTCGATCGGCGGCCTGACGGCCCTGTCGGCCTCGCCGGGCGTTTCGCTTGACAGGGCCCGCTCGGCGGGCGTGGATATCGAGCATGTGGCGGTCATGGCCGCCCGCCCGTCGATCCGATTTTCGAGCCTCTCGATCGCCGACGTGCTGGCCTCGTGCGGCGTCTCGGGTCTGGAGTGCACGACGCTCAAGGCGATCTTCCAGAAGCTTGTTCCCTACGGTACCAGGACCTCGGCGACCGCCCAGTCGATCTCGCTGGCCAAGGCGTTCATGCTGCCGCGGACGATATCAGCGACCCAGGAGTCGCAGGCGTCGATCGACGTCGAGGCGTTCGCGATCTCGACCGACGGCGCCGACCCGACGACCCTCTCGGCCGCCGACACTCTCCCGGCCGGCGCGGGCGCCTCGGAGGTCTTCACGATGGGCCCGGTCAGCATTAACGGCACCAGCTACGACCTCGAGTCGGGGTCTCTCGACTTCGGAATCGCCGAACGGATCGAGGCCTCCGAGGGCCACGCGTTCGCCGAGCAGGCGTGGATCGAGACCCGCGACGCGGCCTTCACGCTCGGCAGCCGCACCGGCTACACGCTCAACGACCTGGGCATCGTCGGCGAGGAGCTGACTGCGTTCTCCTGGTACCTGCGGAAGCTCGCCGAGTACGGAACCCGCGTCGCCAACGGCACCGCCGAGCACATCAAGTTCACCGCCACCGGCTACGTGCACGTTGACGACGTAAGCGCCGACCCGAACACGACGATGAACACGGCGATCACGGTCACGCCCGTCGGCGCGGTCACGATCGACGAAACGTCTGCGATAACCTAACGACAGGTTAGAGGTGAGAGGTTAGAGGTGAGAACGACTTTCTAACCTCTAACCTCTAACCTCTAACCTGCGACCGAAGGGAGCCACCCATGGACCTCAGAAACATCCGCAACAAAGTAAACGTGATCCGCGGCCACGCGAGCCATTTGTCGCGGGCCGCCGGCGAGCTGCCGAAGATCCTGGCCGCCAATCCCGAGATCGATCTGACCGCCGAGATCGTCCCGATGACCGAGAGCCTGGTCGAATCGTCGGAGCTGGCCGCCGGCGCGTGCGAGACTCTCGGCGGCGTGATCGAGTCGTTGAGCCCGCCGAAGAAGTCCGACAAGACGCCCGCCAAACCCTCCGCCGAAAAGGACGCATGAAAAAACATGAACGATCGCCCGCGAAACGATCTGTGCTATTTCCTGCCGGGCCTGACCGCCCCGATCCCATCGCAACTCGAGTCCCGCGGCCTGGACGTCGTCTTCGGCCGGACCCCGTCCGGCCGGATCGACTGCCCGCCTTACGCGGCGCTGGACGGCTCGGAATGTCAGCCGACCCCGACCGGCGGCCCCGGCCTGCTGATCGGCTGCGCCGGCGTCGAGACTCCGCGTTTCGATCCGTCCGACCAGACCTGGATCGACTGCGGTCCTGACGCCGGCTTCCACATCGGTTTCCAGACCGCCGACCCGCCGGGCCCCGAGGACCTTGCCCGCGAAGATCAGCTCCCCGGCGACCGGATCCGCCTGGGCGACCAGCGCCTTTGGCCGATCCCCAACGCGACGCTGCTGCCGACGCGGAAGCGCCTGGCGCCCGGCGGCGTGATCGAATCGCACGTCCTGCCGTCGTGCGCTCCGCTGATGGACATGGCGCTGGAGGTCTGGAACAACAACGACCAGGTCGCCCAGCACCCCGAGATGACGTCCGGCGAACTGACCCAGTCCGAGCTCAACGCCCGCGCCGCCGAACTCGGTTTGACCAGCGGCGACCGCGAGCGTGAGATCATCGCCGCGGCGATCGGCGCCAACCATCGGATCGGCCTGACCGGCGTGCTGGCGCTGGGCCTGCTCGACGACCGCTGCGAGGTCGAGATCCTCCGCACGCTGATCGACCTGGACTCGATGATCAAGCTGCGCGCCGCGGAGCTTCACGAGGCGTCCGAAAAAAAAAAGGGGGAGGCCGAATGATCGATCTTAACCAAAACCCGCACGGCCCGGCCCCGACCAGCGCCCGCGCGGCGATCCATTCGCTGTGGCGCCTCGGCCTGGCGCCCGAAGATTTTCAACCGACCTGCGCCGACCTCGCGGCGTTGACGAACCCGCTCGACTGACTCTGTGAAACATGGCCTCGAATGTACACATAACGATGACCGCCGACGAGGCGAAGGCCTGGAGCGCGATCCAGAAAGTCAGCGGTTCGTTCAAGCAGATGGAGGGCGCCGCGGGCAAGGCCTCGAAGACCGCGAAAAAAGGTTTCGCCGAGGGCGGCAAGTCCGCCGGCAAGTTCGCGCTGCAGATCGCCGGCGTCGGCTCTGCGTTCGCGGTCGTCATCAAGGCCGTCGCGCAGTTGTCGAAAGAGTACGAGAACCTCAAGCGCCGCCAGTCCGAGGCCGCCGACGCGCAGATAACCACCCAGCAGGCCCGCTCCCGCGCGATCGCCAACGCCCAGGACAAGTTCAGCACATCCGAGCTCGACGACATGGTCAAGCGTCTCTCGGCCCGCCGCCGGGTGCCGGTCGCCCAGATCTGGCAGGGCCTCCGCTCGCCGCTGAGCGCGATGGGCCCGCTGAGCAAGGGCCAGTTCGTCGACGCGATGGACCAGGCCCTCCGGGTGACCAAGCTGACCGGCGAGGAGCCCGACGAGCTGGCCGGCGGAATCCTGGACATCCAGAAGCTCTCCGGCGGCACCGGCCGCCAGTCGGCCGGGTTCCTGAACCTCTTCGGCCGCGCCGCGCGGATCACCGACCTGGACGCCCAGGTCAGCTCCGCGGCCAAGGTGACCTCGGCGGCCAAGGCGTTCGGCGCCACGCTCGAGGAGTCGGCCGAGATGGCCGCGTTCCTCAGCGGCATGTCGTCGGACATCACCGGCAAGCAGTCGACCACCAGCGGGATCAAGTTCATGGAGGCCGCGGCCACTGCCGAGATGATCCCCGAGCGGGTCTCCGGCGGCTTCGGACAGGCCCCGTCGGTTAAGTTCCGGCGATTGACCGGGCGCAACTTCACCGAGCGCCTGGTCGAGCTTCAGGAATGGTACGCCTCGGCCGACGCCGAGCTGCGAAAGGAGTTCGCCTCGAAGGTCCCCGGCCGGGCGGCGTCCAAGGGCGGACTTCTGCAGTTGATCCAGCGCACCCCCGAGGCGATGGCGGCGATGGGCTCGGTCCGCAGCCAGATCCCCTCGCCGACCAGCGACGCGGCCGCCGCGGCGTGGGAGCGCGTCCT
>Ga0180434_10009730_pt1 | contig 10398 bp, 8 predicted proteins | sample SS_ome_7_FD_132453 | JGI IMG/M metagenome (GOLD analysis project Ga0180434, IMG submission 132453) | Hypersaline lake sediment archaeal communities from the Salton Sea, California, USA - SS_1_D_2 metaG | ecosystem: Environmental > Aquatic > Non-marine Saline and Alkaline > Hypersaline > Sediment... | reverse complement strand
GCTGAGCAGGAGGGCGGCAGTGGAGACAGCCTGGATGTCATTCGACAGGACAACATGCGCAACGATCTGGTCTCTCTCAGTAGATTCACGCTCCCTGATGTCGAGAGGCTCTGGCTCAAGCGTGACGCGATTGCTGATCAGCTCGAGGAGGCCGAACTCGCGATGCAGCGCATCAAGAGCGAGACTGGTGATATCGAGATCGATCAGGAACGAGATGTCTGGAAGCGCATCGGTGAGGTCCAGAATGATGTCAACAAGAAGCGTTTGGAGATAGATCGTCATCGAATCACCAAGACGGATCTCGACAAAGTCGAGGATGAGTTGCGGAAGCGGCAGTCGGAGATCGCGGGGAGAAACGAGCAGACGGCCAACGTAGCTCAGCAGTCTCGCTTGGCGATTGGTCTGCACGCGGCAGCATGTGATCTCGTGGAGTGGAGACTCGCGGAGCGCAAGGAGAGCATCGAGCAGCTGACGACGGAGGTGCATCAGCGAGTGACGAACAAGAAGGACGAGTACAAGGCAGTCGTGATCAACGAGGACTACTCGCTGGGTGTGTTGAATGCACGAGGTGAGACTCTGCGTCCTCAGAGCCTGAGCGCAGGAGAGAAGGAGGCGCTCGCGTTCGCGTTCATTACGGGGCTGAACCTTGCGTCCGAGACGGCTGCACCATTCGTGATGGACACACCATTCGGACATCTGGATGTGACGCATCAGCGGAATCTCGTCAATGCTCTGCCTGAGTTGCCTTCGCAGGTTGTGCTGCTTGCGACGAGTCGAGATCTACCCAAGAAGCTGCTGGGAGAAATCAGAGGGCATGTGTCCAACATCTACCGGATCTCCAGGCGCAGCGCCATGGAGGATGGTTCTGTGATTCGGGAGGAATCATGATTCGGATACCACCACGCACCCGATTGAGGGCAACGCAAGAGGCGAAGGCGTTTCTTGAAGGACTCAAGCAGGAGGGTGTCTTTCGCAGAAGCGCTGACGGATTCGCTCTCGCGGCAGCGTTCTCGATGACGCTTGATGAAGATGTCTCATCCGTGTCGCTGGCTCGCCGCGCAGATCTCGTGGAGGCAGATGTTCTTGACAACGAAGTCAGACTGGCCCTCGAGGCAGGGGTGCATGTCTTGGCGCGACGTCACGGCGTCGCGGAGCCAAGCAAGGACAGTGAACTCGTGGAGGAAATCAGTCGTCACGCTGAGAGGGGGATCCAGTTGCTCCGTACTCGCTGGTCCGGGAAGACGAGAGCTCAGATCCAAGACGACATACGCAAGCTCGTTCAGCCTCCAACAGAGTAGTCTTGGTTGTTGGGGTGCTCCGGAGGAATCCTATGAGTACGTGGTTCTACCAGCTGAATCAGCAGCTCTGGTCTCCAGAGCGCTATCGCCTCGAGATATGGGAGAACGAGCGCTGGTCGTGGGGTGTTGGTGAGAATGCATCGACTGAAGAGCCCGAGTCAGGGGACACGGTTGCCTTCTACTACGGACACAGCAGCGGAGGCGATCCAGGCTTCTACGGATGGGCTGTCGTGCTGGAGTGGCTCTCTGAGGAACCGCAGATCCACTTCCGACCGGTGAGGCCGAGCGACCTGCTGAAGATGAGGCCATGGTGGGAACCTCAAGCTCATGATCTGGCGGACCGCATCCGTGGCGGAATGAAGCAGCGTACGCTATGGCAAGTGTCTGACGAACTCGCCCGCGAGTTGCGAGACGGGATCACTCGCTGGACGGGCACTTCAACGGCTACCCGCTAGCAACTGTGAGTGCCACCGAACACCGCAGGCGTCGCTAGGGAGCCGGCATCTCTCGCGGGGCAGCGATGCGAGTCAGGGCAGCGATGCTGGAGACGTCCGGGTTGCCGGCCAGGTAGCCGATACCTCGATAGATGTGAGCATGCAGTTGCTGTGCGAGGACGCCACCTGCTGGCTCGCGCCTCTCGGCAACACATCTCTGCGCGACCAGCGCTTCATACAGTGCTGATTGCTCTCCCGCGAACGTCCGCCATGTCATCTCAACCGCTGTCTCTCCCTGGGGCTCGATCTCAGGAGGGGTAGACGACTCCGCGAGCGACGCGCACAGCGCCCACCGACAGAGCACATTCCAGTTCCGAATCCCTGTACGTCGCTTCAGCGTGATCAGCTGGTCTTTCGCTCGCTGGTTAAGTCTTATGCTCTCGATTGGCATGGAGGCTCCTACCAGAAGTACCCGTCAAGGATCTCTGAGCTATCACTCTTCTCATCGTACTTGAGTCTGTAGCGGTGCCCGATTGCCGGCTCGAGGTCTCCAAGTGCTTCAATGTCGATTTCCTTGTTTGTGGAGAGCAACAGTACCTGATGGCTCGCGCGTGGGAAGTAGAGCGATACGAGGTTGTCCCTGTAGGTCGAGTCAAGCCGACTGAGCGGAGTGTCGATCACCACTGGGAGAACGCGGCCTGATGCCCGCGCCAGTCCCCACAAGATCGCCACAGCAAGCAACTGGCTTTCTCCCGCAGACAGACGGTCTGAGTCGACAGGACCGCCGCCTGGTCCGATCAGCTCGAGCGATGAGTCCTCGGTGTGCAGCTTCATCTCGGTGATGAGTCTGTCCTTCCGCAGGAGCTGCCGGAAGCATTCGAGAATGCTCCGCTCAATGCGCCGGGCGTGGTGATTCACCATCAGCTCGCGGAATGCCTCAAGGGACTCGCGCACATGCGAGGCGTGGACGACGACGCGGCCGGTATCCTCATGCTGGAAATCCTGACCTACTGCAGTTTCAATCAGAGCCACCAGCTCAGCGGTCCGAGCTTCCACTTCAGCCTCGGCCTTCTCGAGTTCCTCACTCAGAACGTGAACTCTGGCCTCTGCGTGCTGTACGTCGCGGCGGACTTGCGCGCGCTGATCTAGGATCCCATCGAGAGATTCTTCACTAGGCAGCCCTGCCAGCTTGCGTTCGAGCGCCTCGCCGCTTCGCACCAGAGCTTCATGTCTCTCAAGCAGGTGGATTGCCGCCTGACGAACGCGTGGCAGTTCATGCCCGTGAAGTGCCTCGATCGACGACAGCTGAGCTGATGAGAGTTTCAAGTAGCGCTGCATCTGAGAACTGCTGCGTCTCTTCTCTACGTCAGAGGAGAAGAAATCCCGGAGCCTCTGCAGTGCTTCCGAATCCTCATACTTCCCGGCAAGAACATGAAGGGACTTCCGGTCACGTTCGACCAGTAGATCCACGGTTATTTCGTCACGAAGCGCATCGTCTTCCTTGCGCGCCTGTTCGATGACGCCTTCCGCCTGGTCGAGGATCATGAGAAGGGGAAGGGGGCCAGCCGCGAGGTCGCGCAGCTCATCCCTGCAGTCATCAAGATTGGCTCGGGTCTCCCGCTGCTCCCGCTCGATCGTCTCTCTTTCTTCATACAGATGCCCGCCGCGGAGCTGGAATTCCCTGTCAACGGAAGACCGGCGCTCACGCGTTTCGGCAAGCTCGGCGCGCGCACTCTGGCTCTGCGTTGCCAAGGAGTCCCTCAAGGTCTGTGCTTGGCTGACTGCCTGCTGAGCATCCTCAATCGCCTGTTTCTCGGTCTCGCTGCCAACCTCCTTGCGCTTCCGCATCTCAAGTGTGAGAAGGTCGCGCGAGAGCTGATCGACGATGTCCAGACCGAGAAGCGACTGGACGGCTGTCCTGAGGATCTTCGTGGAGTTCCCAGGCTCAGCTAGTTCGCTGACGCGCTCTCCGTCGAACAGATACAGCTGCGAGACGCTGATCGGCATGATCTCAGTGAAGTATTCGTCCCAACGGTCTGCCAGCTCCGTATCCTCGCTGCCGTCTTTGGTAACGGAGAGCGCCTCCTTCACAGCTCCATTCGATGTCCAGGATCTCTCAACCGAGTAGGAGCTCTCCACACCATCGCTTGTGTATCGGAAGTCGATGCGGACGGCGGATCTTGCATCGTCAGGAGCGTGACGGTGCGTGCACTTCCTGAGGTACTCATCGTAGGCGACCGTTCCGCGGTTTGACGTGCGGGCCAGCTTTCCGTAGAGCGCCAGTTGCATGGCGTCGAGGAGCGTGGTCTTGCCCTCGCCGTTGAGTCCCCCGAACAGCGTGATTGGCTGATCCGCGGAGGGTGGGGTGAGTTCCGCCTGCTGCGTTCCCGCGAACACACCGAAGTTCTCGACAACAAGTCTGTCTATGATCACCTGTTGTCCCCCTTGCTCGGGATGTCAGCGTGGCTTGTGTCTGGCCCGTCACTTGGCTCTAGGGGTGGGTCAATCAACGAGAGCTGCTCGTATTGCCCCTCCTGGGCTGCCTTCAGTGCAGCAGCGCGCCTACCTGCGCGGTCGAGCGCATCCTCTTCGTCGCTGTAGAACGATCGGCGGATCTCGCGCTCGAGCGCCTCGAACAGGCCCACTCGCCTGACCTTCGTGCGGAAGCCACGTTCCACTGCGAGGAGTCCTCGCGCCAACTCGTATCTGAGCGAGTCATCGCCACACGCCTGCCTGAGAAGCTCCATCTCCTCCGCACCGAAGGCCGTGCCAGCGTGGAGTGCTCCTCCAGGATACGGGCGTGACGTCCACTGCGTGAACAGGCCGGGGAGGGAGTCTTCGAGCTCGTGCTTCTCGATCACCCAAATCCTGCGGATCTCCCCAAGTTCCTCAACGGTGATGAGCTCGATGTCTCTGACCAGTTCCGGCCCGAGCTTCCTGACTTGCCCCTGAACTTCCAGTACGCGGCCGAGCCAGTACTCACGTCCAGCCCTTGTGTACGGGCCGCGAACGTGGGTCCCCTTGTAGAACTGGACGGCACCGCTCGTACGACGGAAGTCGCGAAGTGTCTTGTTCGGATTCGCCATTTCGTCGCGGAGCTCAAGCATCGGGAGAAGCCAGTCCTTGTCCGCATCGTTCTGGATCATCGCAGTCATCGACTTGTCGCTGTCCACAAGCGTGCAGACCCAGCACCCGAACCTGCTGGAGCCACAGCTCGGAGTGCTCGTATCGAGAACGAGCGGGCACTCACCGTCGGGGGAGGCCCCCCGGTACAGTGCCTGGAGGTCTCTGTTCCGAATGCCCCATGGGTTGTCGTACTGATTCAGGTAGATCCAAACGTCGTCGTTCGACCAGTCCTCAACGGGGCTGAAGATCAGCGTGTTGGGCTGTGTTGCGTTCGGAGTAAGGCGTGCCCGCACCCGCTTGTCTGAACGCTTCTTCATCGACTGTGCGCGGACAGCACTCTCCGCTCGACGTGTGCCGAGCACGACAATCGCCTCGCCGCTCGCGTGTACGATGCTTCGGATGAAAGCGTTTGAGGGGCGGATCTTGAGACGCTCCGTGCACCATCTGAACTTCGGGCGGGGGCGGGGATAGCCCCTGCCAATCATGTTCACCCAGAAGGTGTCGCTCACGTCCGGGATCAGGCGGTGGACCTGAACTGGCAGGCCCTGCTCGTGCGCCGCCTCTCGCATAGAGCCGAGTGAGGCGTCGACCCAGGCCGCGACGACCGGGTTCTCGACGAGCGTGTCAGTACTGATGACGTGAACGGGCTTGTGGCGCTTGTCCCGGTCAACGCTCTCGAGGGCCTTCCAAACCAGCTGGAGGGACGCACTCGAATCCTTGCCGCCGCTGTATCCGACGATCCAGGGGATCTCGTCGGACAAGTAGAGTTCAGCGATCTCCGATACGAGATCATCCACGGTTGTCCTGAGTCCTTGTGCCTCGAAGGCCGACTTCGCAACTGTGCTTACAGTACTAGGCACTCCCATCCTCCTCGAATCGCTGCTCCTCACGTGCCTCGTCGTCAGTCAATTCCATGTGTAGCGCATGCTTGATCGCTGCTGATGTGAGCAGAATGCTGCGCCGCGACTTGGACACCCGTCCGCCGATCATCGCGCGGCCTTCCCAGAGGTCAGCATTGGCTCGAGTCCAGTCGATGCTCTGCAGAGCAGCCAGTGGTTTCGCCCAATCCGCTGCTCCGATCTGCATCGCGTTGCCGACGCGGCCGAGAGCCTGAAGGACAATGCCATGCGTATGGATGTACTCGGTACGTACCTCGCCCGCGCTCAAACGGCGGTCGCGGACAAGTTGCCACTCGGGCATGTGTCTCGACACGGCGTCCCAGAAGCCGAGGGCGATGCTCGTGCGGCGTTCTTGATCGCCGATCGCGACATCATGGAGCAGTGCATGGGTGGCCCCATGGATGGCGCTGAGTGTGAAGAGCTTGCGGGAGCGGCGCGAGAGTGTACTCTTCTCCATCTCGACCACCCCTTGAAACGCGCGGGAGTTCATCGCGACCGCACGACTGACGTCCGCGTCGTCATCTCTGTGATCATAGAGCACGCCAAGCGATTGCGACGGCCTAACCACATATCGATTGAGGTCCGCGAACATCTGCTGGCATCGCTCAAGACCGGGATCGACGAAGAAGACGATTGCGATCGACTCCTTGGCTAGTTCGGGCCGCTCGCGGAGCGCGACCTCGATCGCAGCTCTCCGATGCTGGCCGTCATTGATAATGAAGCGAGACGCCATGGAGACGTGAAGCGTGCCAAGGTCACTCTCGACGCCTCTGTTCTCCACAGGCTCGAATCGCGTCGCTCCATCGATGGAGGCCGTGAGTGCTGAGAAGACATATGAGTCGGGGTTCTGATAGATGTAGCTGGCGATTGCCGGGACGCGTCGCTCATTCAGCGTGCGCTGGGCGCGGAGTTCTGGGGTGAGTTCCTCATCATCGAAGTGAAAGAGCTTCGGAACTAGTTCGAGTGGGCACATGGACACGAAGTACTCACGGCCTGATTGCAGGCCGCGGAGTGCCGGGAAGCTGTATTCGAAGCTGACTTGGCTCATTGGGGGCATGACAGACACCAGATTCGCAAGTTGAATGCAGCGATAGTGTGTGCTAGTATACTCGTTTGCGTGCCTGGGTCAAGAAGAAAACGAACAGTATGTGATCTAGATGCAAACAACTCGCCAATGGTGATTGGAGTCTCATGTTGGAGGATCCCAGACCGGTCTATCTCGACTGCAACGCATCGACGCCCGTCGAGCCGTCCGTGCTTGAGGCGATGATGCCGTGGTTCTCGATCGAGCCGGGCAACCCGAGCAGCTGGGCTCATGAGTACGGCCAGGCAGCCCGGACCGCCATAGAGGAGGCGCGACGGCGTGTAGCAGAGGTAGCCGACTCCCGTCCATCAGAGGTCTTGTTCACCAGTGGCGCGACAGAGGCGAACAACATGGCGCTCTTCAGCCTGGGCGCAATGGGCAAGCGTAGTGGACGCACACACATTGTGTCGACGATGATAGAACACAGCGCTGTCCTGGAACCCCTGAGGGCGATTGAGGCGATGGGCGTTGGCGTGACTCTTGTGAGGCCAGAGTCCGGTGGTTGGGTCGACCCAGATGCGATCGGAAACGCGATCACTCCCAGAACCTGCGGCGTATCCGTGATGCATGTGAACAACGAGACAGGTGTTATACAACCGATAGAGGAGATCGCTACGGTGGCCCGAGGAGCTGGATGCGCATTCCACACGGATGCAGCTCAAGGATTCGGCAAGGATGTGCGACGTCTCCAGTGTGCCGCTCCTGATCTAATCAGCATCAGTGCGCACAAGCTCTACGGTCCAAAGGGTGTGGGTGCCCTGATTGTGCGGCGCGATACCGATGTTGGTGAGGGCTTCACGCCACTGATGTATGGAGGAGGCCAGGAGAGAGGAATGCGTCCGGGCACTGTCCCGACTCCGCTTGTTGTTGGACTGGGCGCTGCAGCCGAACGGGCGATGCGCGAGCACGCGGGGAGAACGGAGGCTTGTCTCGCCTTCAAGAGAAGCCTTCGACACTGGGCAGGGAGTATCGGTGCAGTGTTGCTTGGTGACCAGGCTCGAGCGATGGCGAATGCCGCAGCCGTTAGCTTCCCGGGACTGAGTTCGCGAGCGTTGCTGGTTGCGCTTCGGCCGTGGGTAGCCGTGGCCACAGGTTCTGCCTGCACAGCCGAGGACTCAGAAGGCAACCATGTGCTCGCCGCCATGGGTATCAGTGAGGAGTCTAGAGGGTCAGTCCTGAGGTTCTCTTGGTGTCATCGGACGACTGAACCCGATTGGGATGGAATGGCCAGAGCTGTCAAGATCATCAGCTAGGAGTCTAGTAGGAGACAAGGAGCAAAGCTGGATGGGGGATTCTAGGAGTACACGGATGATAGTGCCCGATACCGTAATCGGGAGTGATTCACTTGCGCTGGCGCAGCTCTTTGGCCAGTTCGAGTATATCGTGCCCGAGTATCAGCGTGGGTACGAGTGGACCGATGAGCAACTCGAGCAGCTCTGGAAGGACGTCTGCAAGACTCGCGATGCGAACCGACGAGAACGGCGTGCCGATGTGGAGGCGCACTTCCTCGGTGCGGTGGTGGTGATCTGCAGGCCAGATGACAAGGCTCGCCTGGAGGTCGTCGACGGTCAGCAGCGGCTTGCGTCGTTGTCGATGTTGTGCAGCGTGATGATCGGTTTCGTTCAAGAGCTCGAAGAGACGACACAGAAGATGATGCTTTCCGCCGAGCTCGCGAAGCCCTTGTTTCGATCCATGGATGGAGTCCCGCAGCCGACCGTTCTGCTCAACAAGGAGGGGGAGTTCTACGAGGAATCGTACGTCAAGCGCCTTCGGCAAGAGGAACGCTTGGAGTACTGGGGACAGCAGGACCTGGGGAAACGGCCAACGGCGGAGCTCCTGAAGGGAGCCGGCCTGTACTTCCATGCTGCCGTGGCCAAGGAGTTGGCCACGGCCGACGGTTCCGAGAAGCGCTCTCGCGTTCTGGTCGAGCTTCAGAGTGCGCTGATGGACTGCTTCATCGTGATCCGTTTGATGGTTCACAGACCGAAGATGGCGTACCGCCTCTTCGAGTCGTTGAATTTCCATGGGTTGCGCTTAACTCAAGCTGACCTAGTCAAGAATGAGGTTCTTCACAGAGCCGCCTCACGTCAGGACTCCCACGACAAAGCTGTAGCTGATTGGAAGGCAACTGAGAACTCGGTCGAGTCGCAGTCGCTTCTCGACCGCCTGTCGTTCTTGCATCACTACCACATCAGCGCAATCGAGGAGCTGAAGGTTGGGGAGTTGTTCGAAGGCGTCTTACGTCATCTTGATGACGGCGAAGCTATGGGTGACGAGAGTGACAGGGTGCTTCGCTATCTTGGTGATCTGCGAAAACATGCGCGACACCTGGCCAAGCTGAGTGCCTATGACGACTGGCCCTCTGACGTTGGGGAGTGGCTCCAGGAAATCCACGAAACTCTCCACGTTAGGTTCGCGATTCCCCTACTGCTGGCGGCCGCTGACTGCTTCAGGGCTCCGGAGGACAAGGCGAAGCTAGCTGGGATAGTCAGGCTGACCAGGGACTTCTGCTTCCGGTTCGTGACTGTCGGTGGCCACACTCCCGAGATTCTCAGAAGGGTCGTGTCGCGCGCCGCGCTCGAGCTGAGGAGGTCGGAAGGTGATCCTTCGGTCGTGGAGGCAATCCTATTGGAGCAAGCACCAGACGGCCTATTCCGCGAGCAATTCGGAACCTTCTCTCCGGGTGCACAGAAGCGTGGGTTCTACGTGCTTGACCTGCTGGAGAGACACATTGCGAAGGGTGCAGGCACCCGGCCGTATAGTCAGAGTGTGAGGCAGCACCTTGAACACATCGCGCCACGCACGCCCGACCCTGACGAGTGGGCTCACCTGGTGGATGATGACCGATATGAGCACTACGTCAATCGGCTGGGCAATCTGCTTATCCTGGAGTCAGACATTAACCAGCACATCAAGAACAAGGGGCTGGGGTACAAAATCTCGAATGACACTGAACTCGACTATGCTCACTCTCGCCTGCGGCTTCCCCCTGAGGTAGTTTCCATGGTGAAGACCGAATCCGGAATAGAGCCATGGTCCTTCGAGTCGATTGAGAAGCGCCAAGAAGATCTGGCGAACAGGTTTGCACTCCAGATCTGGCCCCTGCGCTTGCCTGAAGACCTTGTGTGATGTGGCAGCGCGGTTGGAATCGCACTTGTCTCTCGTGACGCCCGGTGGTGGCGAGGTCACGACGAGCTGATCCTGCCACTCCGTCTGATGCGGCTGGGCGCTGCGATGGGTACTGGAGCAGATTCGGACCCGGCAGTCACAGCGCTGGGCGACATGTAGCCCACGGCGCAGACGCCTCTTGACACAACACTCCCGCTAGGCTACAATTAGAGTCTAGTGGGAGTGTTTCTTGCATCTGGGGTCCGTGAGGGGCGCCGGAGCCCACCAAGAAGTCCCAAAAAGCTCCACATCCGAAGGACAACACACATGCCCGAACCACGAGTCACTATCAAAATCCCCCGCCCGCTCTACGAGCGGATCCAGAAGTCCATTGAGGGCTCCGGGTTCAGCTCGGTCACGGATTTCATCGTCTACGTCCTCCGGGACGT
>Ga0180434_10009729_pt1 | contig 10398 bp, 18 predicted proteins | sample SS_ome_7_FD_132453 | JGI IMG/M metagenome (GOLD analysis project Ga0180434, IMG submission 132453) | Hypersaline lake sediment archaeal communities from the Salton Sea, California, USA - SS_1_D_2 metaG | ecosystem: Environmental > Aquatic > Non-marine Saline and Alkaline > Hypersaline >... | reverse complement strand
TGCAGAGGATGCTTCAGGCCGTAGAGAATAAGTTGAAGCCAGGCCAGTTTGATTCCAGCGGGAACTTCTCGTTCGGGGTTGCTGAATACATCAACATACCAGGTGTAAAATACGACCCTGATATAGGCATACTGGGCCTGGATGTTGCCGTGACCCTAGAACGGCCGGGCTACAGGGTTAAGAAGAGAAGCATAAAAAAATCCAGAGTGGGCAAAAACCATATCATAACTAGGGAAGAAGCGATGAAGTTTGCCCAGGACAAACTTGGCATAAATATAACGGAGAGCGAGGAATGACATACGAAAAGGTGAAAAAACAGGTGGAAGGCAAAAAGGAGAAGCTTTCCAGGTTTGAGAAGTTCAACAAATCAAAATCCAGGAAATTCGGCAAGAACGTCTTCAGGTGCAGGAAATGTGGAAGGACAGGGGGCGTAACAAGGAAATACGGTCTCAATTACTGCAGGCAATGCATGAGGGAGGACGCTGAAAAGCTTGGGTTCAGGAAATACAGCTGAGGTGATATGACATGAGGCATGACATGCTGGCGGATGTGTTCTGTGCAATAAAGAACACGGAATCAATAGGGAAGAAGGAGTGTGTGATACCAGCATCTGGGATTATAGGGAATGTGCTGGAGATAATGCACAAGAACGGTTACATAGGGGAATTCAAACACATAAAAGACGGAAGAGGGGGAATATTCAAGGTGCACCTGCTGGGTAAGATAAACGACTGCAATGTCGTAAGGCCCAGGTTCTCAGTAGGGAAAGCCGACTTCATAAAATGGGAAAAGCGTTTCCTCCCCGCCAATGACGTGGGTATACTGGTCCTGACCACATCAAAGGGCGTAATGGATCAGCGCGAGGCAAAGAAAAAGAAGACCGGAGGCAGGTTGCTGGGGTATGTGTATTAGGTGATAATATGGCCAAAGCAAAAACGGAAAAGGCAGCGAAACACAAAACAAAGAAAGAGACCAAGGCAGCTGCAAAAAAGACTGTAGCCGCCGCAAAACCGCCGGCGAAATCAACAAAACCTAAACAGACGGCAGAGCAGAAAATTAGGGAAGCCCAGAAAGGCAACAAACTCCTGATAGGAAGCAGGACGGTCTTCAAGGGCGTCAAAAGCGGCACAGTTTCGGATGTGTTCCACGCGAGTAATGTGCCCCATGACGCCATGGGGGACCTGGAACGCTATACAGAGATATCGGGTATTGTTGTGACCAAGTTCAACGGGGATTCCGCAAAGCTTGGAGAATTTTGCGGAAAGCCTTTTAAAGTCTTGCTCGCAGCAATAAAGAAATGACAGCAAGCGCTCGGGCAAACTCAAATAATGAAATAAATAAAAGCCAGGCAAGCAATTATAAGCAGGTACATATAATGACAGTGAAATTGGGCACAGAGACGATAAGGGTAATAGCACTCTTCGAGCACATAACCAAAGTCCACGCAAAGGACTGCCTGATAACAGACAAATGTGCATATTTCCTGGTAAACCCGGAGAAAGTGGGCATGGCCATAGGAAAAAGCGGCTCTTCGGTTAAAGAACTCAGGAGGCTGATAGGAAAGACAGTGAAGGTATTCGGTTATTCCAACGACCCTGAGACGCTGATAAGGAACCTTATCCCCAATGCAAAAAACATAGAGATAAACAACGATTCCATGCTCATAACCATACCAAATGACGACAAGCTGTCGGTGATAGGCAAGAACGGCAGCAACATAAAGGCCCTAAACGAGATACTTGATAGGCACTGTTCAATAAAGAGAGTGAGATTGAGATGATAAAGATCCAGATGCTGGAAAAGAAAGGCAGTAAGTTGAGGTTCATAGCGGAAGGCATAACACCAGCGTTTGCAAACGCCCTTAGGCGAATAATGATATCCGAAATACCCGTACTGGCAGTGGAACGCATCGAGATGCGGGAAAACAACTCCATACTTTTTGACGAGGTCATAACCCACAGGCTTGCCCTTATACCCCTTAAGTTCGAACCCGGGAAGCTGAACATGCCGGACGACTGCAAATGCGAGGGCAAGGGCTGCCCGCTCTGCCAGGTGGCGTTCTCCCTGGAGAAGAACGGCCCGGGAATCGCGTATTCAGGCGACATGGTATCTTCGGACAAGTCAATCAGCCCCACAGACCCCAACTTCCCTGTTGTGGAACTGCTGAAAAACCATTACATAAAGCTTGATGCAATCGCGCAGCTTGGCACGGGCAAACAGCACGCAAAATTCCAGGCGGCCAATGCATCTTACCAGTACTACCCTGAGATGGATGCTGACAAATGCGACAACCCCAGCAAAGTGGTTGAAGCGTGCCCGAAAGGCGCCGTAGGGGTCAAGGGGAACAAACCCTTCATCAAAAACCCCGAAGGCTGCGACATGTGCAGGTCCTGCGAAGAAGTGTGCGACAGCCTGAAGATAGAAGGCAATCCCAACAAGTTCATTTTTAATGTGGAGTCCATCTCCGGACTGGAGCCCGAATATATAGTGGGCGCTGCGGCGGCCATGCTCCGGGAAAAGGGCGAGGAATTTAAAAAGCAGCTCGCCAAGATTTAGACAGGTTAAGAAAGTGAAGGCTGGATAAATGTCTCTGAAGCTTATAGTCACTTGGGTCTTCGGCGGTATTTTCCTACTTCTCGGCACCTGGATTGTCCAGAACCTTGAGTCAAACATAGGTGTGTCAGAATTCTCCTACATATTTGCGATGTTCATAGCGCTCCTGTTCTTCCTTGTGGCAGGGCTTTGCTGGATATCCGTTGCAGTCGGCACAAAGCGCAAATACTGAATAAGTTTAAAAATCTTCCTTGCATATTTAATGTATGGCAAAAAGTAGGGCAGCAGAGATAACTGCTCTGAGGGACAAATACATCAGGATAAACCCCGGACTTGCGGAAGATGATTTGTTTGGTGTTGTATACCATTTTGCCATTAAAGCTGCTTCTGACAATACTGGCTATTCAAGAGCAATCGGCGCCATTGAGGAGTTCGTCAAGGAAGCCAGGGGATAGTAAACGGCCATGATGCTGCTATCGAAGACACCATACTAGAATACCAAGAACTTGATGGGGATGATGCAGTATTTGTTGAAAGGATGAATATAAGGTCTTCCGGGCGCCGGATAAAAGTCAGCAGAAAGCAAAGTGAAGAGGAACCCTACAGGTTGCCCGAGCTTCCTGAAGTTGAGCCAGTGGAGGAGGGAACAAAACCCAAATACAACATACACGAGCCTATTACAACAAAGCAGGCTGCAGAGATGCTGGGCTACAAAAATACTGCAAGTTTTTTGGCCTCGATTAAAAAAGAACAGAGAGACCGATTCAGGGAGAAAACTGGTTATGTGAACACGGTGCGGTTTTTGGATTATTTGTTCGAGGAGGCCCCGAAAAAGCGAAGTCTGGCAGGCATGGACCCGAATGATAAAATATTATCGGTAACAGACCAATTCGAAGAGCTCGCTGGACTCTCATATGTAAGGAAAAGGGAAGTAGTCCAGAGCGAGTTGAAGCAGGAAAAAAAAAAGACAACTAGCGCCTGAGCCGCCGGCTGAAACAGCTGTGACGGAAGAATACTCTTATTCTGTCGGGGAAGCAGCGCCTGAAATCACTGACGTGGAAGGTGCTGTAACCATAGAGCGTGAAATACATACTGAAAGCCTATCGCCTGAAAAGAAAGAGAATCAACCGGAGCCAGCCAATGAACTTCTGGCTCCACAGAAAGAAGAGTATTCGTTTGTAAATGAAGAAGATGATGTCGAGCCTGAAGACGAATCAGAAGATACAGGAAATGATTTGGGCCATCTGCAGTATTGTCCTGAAGAAGAAAGCTATCTTGAAGATAATTGGGGAGACCTGCCGGAACCTACTCTTGAGGATACTGCTTGCGGCTACTCCGGCAATAACTCCGCTAGCAGTGGAGAACATGAAGACGGTAGGAAGAGAAAATACAAAAGGCTGATAATCGGCAATAAGCATGTGCATTGCACAGGCAGGTTGAATAGGAGCTTTCTTGTCAAGTATTTCCGTGAAAATGATAAATCAAGAAAGGCCGCGAGGAAGCTGCTGATAATGAAAATGTTTTCAGATCTGTCCAAAGAAATGATAAGGCTCTATTTCCCGGGAATTGAGGAGGGGAGCGTAGAGTTTGACCGGCTCTGGGTCGAAGGCACTGTAAATGCTGCCTCGGAACTGGAAAGGTATGGCACCAATATGGAAGAAGAACCGTCTGCATTCTTCTATGATGTCATAAGGGACAGGCTAAAGGATGTGCATGACAATTCCGATGAGCTTTCGCTGAAGGGCATTCGGATCGAATGGAGGCTACTCATGGAACTCGAAAATAAAGGCACTGCTGCCGAATATATGACCGCAAATACAAATAATCAGTCCAGAAGTTCAAGCATTGTCCCGTTGCCTGTTGGGGAAAACGACCAGCTCACCACTTTCTTATCGGACTGGGAAATGCACGAGTTAATAAAAGGGTTGCCGCAGAAAGAAAGGGGCGTGGTGAGTATGCACTATTACCAAGGGTTAACCTTTGAGCAGATAGGCAAAGAGTTGGAGATATCGGAGCAGGAGGCGGAAGAGCTCCATAGAAGCACGCTGTTAAAACTGAGAAAAATGCGCCTGAAAAGGATGAAGCCAAGAAAGCTTGCGCGGTCCTGATGCGCCACAACCTAACGCTTTTAAATATACCATTTCTTATACTACTAAGCACACTGTTAAGGATTTGTAAAAGGCTTTAAGGCGGACAACATGGGAGAGTTTTCAGCAAGGCAGTTGGAGAAGCGAAGAAAAAAGGCCAGATGGAAATCCGGCAACCGCAAGAGGCAAATGCTCAGGCTCTGGAAGAAGGACCCGCTGCACGGGGCCCCGAGCGGCAGGGCTATTGTGCTGAAAAAGAAGGGAGTTGAGCAAAAGCAGCCGCACTCAGGAATAATAAAGGCGGTGAGGGCGCAGATAGTCAAGAACGGCATACAGGTTACTGCTTTCGTACCCGGCACCAACACAATTAAGTTCATAGACGAGCATGATGAAGTTACCATAGAAGGGGTAGGCGGTTCACAGGGCGGTGCTGTCGGCTCGATGCATGGCATAAAGTACAAAGTTGTCGCTGTCAACGGCGTGAGCCTTAACGAACTGGCAAAGGGAAAGAAGGAGAAGCCAAAGGCGGCTTAAGATATCATGGAAAGCAAGATTCTTTTGTTCAACAAGTGGGACCTGTCGGAGGTGCATTCAAACGACCCAGGGCTTGCAGGCAAGATGAACCTGAACCCTATAATAGTGCCCAGGACAGGGGGGAAATACACGACCACCGAATTCCACAAGAGCAAGATGAGTATAGTCGAAAGGTTCATGAACAAGCTTATGGTTGCCGGGCACAGGGGGAAGAGACACCAGATAACGTCAGGCAGATGCGCCGGGAACACCCAGGTTCTCTATAATGCAGTCAAAGATGCCTTTGAAATAATACAGAAAAAGACAGGCAAAAACCCTGTGCAGACGCTGGTCGATGCAATAGACAACAGCGCTGTTATAGAGGAAGTGGCTTCATACAGGCTCGGCGGCATTATAGCCAGGAAGGCGGTGATTGTCTCGCCCCAGAGAAGGCTCGACCTTTCGCTCAGGTTCCTTTCGCAGGGCATATACAAGTCAGCCTTCAAAAGCAAGAAAAAGATTGCCGATGTCATAGCCGAGGAGCTTTTGGCAGCCGCCAGCGGCGACACAAAAGCCTTTGCGGTGAGCGAGAAGAACAGGCTTGAGCGCGAAGCTGAGGGCGCAAGGTAAGCGCGCCAAAGCCTTAAATAGATAGCTGGATTCTAATAAGATGGTGATTTTATGGGAACTGTCATACGCATAAGTCCTGATATACATTACCGTGGATCAGAAAAGATAGCTGCAGCACTGCATAGTTATGGCGTTGACACTACTGAATATGGTTTTCAGGTTTACCGAAGCGGGCCCGGGCTCTATGATATCCATTTCCCTGGCGATGTGCCTAAAGAAAAAATACTAAAGAGAATAGGTCAGATTAAAGAATAGCCGCCTAAGCAAAGCAGGCGGTTCCAGCTTCTGCCGTTTTCTGCTCTTGACAAAATAATTTTGACAACCATTATCTGCTCCGCATGAAGTTTGTGCTGTCAAACTTGTCTGCTGTTACCCGACCCTTGTAAACGAAGCCATCGGGTCCTACTGTGACAAGAATCCCTCTTGTGTCATAGCCCGTAAGCTCTTCGTCAGGGTACTCTTGCCTGCCGTAACTTCGTTCAATCGGTTCCTGAGTTTCTATTGTGCTCATAGTCATACCTCCTGTCTTACTAGTAACTACTGTTCAGTTAGTATATTTGTTACTAATAAATAGTTACATTATTGGTATATAAAGCTATCGGTGACCGCTTTACATGAGCTTCCGCTTCTTCAAAGCGGTCGAGCAAGCTTGTTTTAATGTTCAGTGTTTACGAACCTGATTCATGCGGATTTTATTCTTGTGGGCTCGTTAGCTTCCTTGTCCCTCTCCAGCCTGTGAAGGGTGCCTGTTGCGCCTATTCCCACCGATTCGGAGATGCGTTCCTCGTGGGTAATTATGAAAACCTGGTCCACGAACTGGTTTATTTTTTCTTTGAGCGTCTCCGAGAACTGGGATATTGCATTGCTGTCCAAGTTGTGTGTAGGCTCGTCCAGTATAAGCCACTTCAAGTTCGGTATGAATGCTATGGAGAATGCAATCCTAAGCGCAAGGCATGCCATGGACCTCTCCCCGCCCGACGCGGTGCCGTCAACAGACACCCATGACTCCCCTTCCGAAGGCGTTTCCCTGAGCTGCAGGACATAATCCCCCTCCGAGACGCACAGCCTTACGCTCTTGAAGTCCCCGTAGGGGTAAAGCTCCTTCCATATGCTTTCCATTATACCGTTGACAGTCCTCAGGAATTCTTCCCTCAACTGTTCCTGCGTTATCTTCAAGACCTTGACAAACCCCCTGAGGCTGTCGACTATGGCCGCATCCTGTTCCACATCCTTCCTGTACCTTTCCATGGTTCCCTTCCTCCCTTCAAGCTCTTCCATCAGCTTACGCTTGTCGCCAAGCCTTTCATCCAGCCCGGAAAGCCTGGTCGACGCCTCGCTCTCCTTGGCTGCTATTTCAGTGAGTCTTTGGCGGAGCATGGCCACATCGGTCTCGGCAAGGTCTGACTCAAGCTGGCCTATTTTCGCGCTTAGCGCGGTTTCCTGTTTTGCATAGGCTTCCCTCTTTGCGCCCATCTCCTTTATCATATTGGCGTCATAAGACACAGTCTCCAACCTGGCAAGTTCGGTGTCGCTTTCCCTGAGCTTGACCTCGGCCTCTGCCTTGACCTTGTTGTGCTTTTCAGCCTCTGCAGCAAGCGAGGTGGCCTTCTTCCTCAGTTCCTGTTCCCTTGCCTTTTTGCCCCCTATCAGCGATTTCTTCTTATCCTCGCTCACCGGGCTTTCGCAGACATGGCACTTGGCCTCCACGTTCTCCAGCTCCTTTATGTTGTCAGTGACCAGCTTTATCTCGCTGTTTACAGAGGCAATCTCGTCCCGGGTCTTGTTTATTAGGTCCTGCGTCTCTTCGAATTCAGCCTTCAGTTTTGCTCTTCCCTTCTTCAGCTCCTCAATTCTGGAGGAGACATCACCGAACTCTTCCAGTCTTTTCTTTTTCGCTTCGATGCTCTGGTCCACTTCGGACATGGCAGACCTTATGCCCTGGAGATCCTGCTTGGCCTTGTTAAGCTCGGACTCCTTTGACTCAAGGGCGGCCAGGCTTTTCTCAAACCCCTCCTTTTCCTTCCTTATGCCCTCCAGTTCTTTCTGCAGCGACTCAGTCTCTGCATTCAGCTTGCTGATCTCCGCGCCAAGGGATTTCATCTTTTCATCCAGATCCTCCTTTTCAAGGTCCGCGATTATGCGCATCCTCTCGTCTCGCCTCTGCCTGACCTTGTTGGCAAGGCTCACGGTGTCTTCCCTTGCCTTTTCAAACTTGTCCACCCTCAGCATTTCGTCTATCTGCTGCATCCGATGGCCCCTGGGTATCCTGAGAAAATGGTCCAGTCCGTTCTGCTCGGAATATACCGCACGCGAGAACAGCTCGTAATCCATCTGCAGGGCGGACTCCACTGCGCGGGTCACAGCGCTCGGGGTCTCGTCCAATATGCCCTTATCTTTGAATACCTCTGCAAGGGTTGTTCCCTTTTTCGCCTCCACCACCCGCTTTACGCTGTATTCGCTGCCGTCAACAACAAAATCCACCTCAATCTCGCACCTGTCCTTCCTTCGGGGCTTCTTCATTATCAGGTCGTCGAGCGTTATTCTCCTCGACTGGAGCGCGGGAAATGTCCCGAACAGCGCGAAGCATATGCCCTGCGTAATCGACGATTTCCCAGAGCCCATGATGCCTACGAGCGTGTTCACACCCTCCGAAAACCTGAACTCCGAATCAAGGTGAGATTTCCAGTTCTTCAGCCTGACCCTTGTTATCATGGTTTAAAATAGGAACAAAATTTTAAATTCTCCTGTTTCCCCCACAAAACCCACTTGCTGCGCGAAGTTTTTTAAGGTTTCCTAGTAAAATAAATCATGGGGAATAGGAGAAGACTGCTGAAAGGACAACTCCAAGAGCCGGTAATAGAAGGGACTGATGTTATCGGCCTGATTGTATTGAGCGACGGGGGCGAAGAGAAAACATTTTATACTGACGGTATGGGCCTGCCAATTTCTTTTGACCCCAAATCCAGGTATGCAGTCTCTGCAATAGTATCGGGTTATGACGGCAACCTGACTGCACAATCCCTGAGTCTGCAGGAATTGCACAACGGACAGCCGCATGGAAGGCGCATGACCTATAAAAGGAACGGCCTATAGAAAAACTGAGCTAAAAAACAGCCATTCAGATTTTCTTTATCTTCCCTGGTGTCGGCTCGAAGCATATCCCCTCGGCCAGAAGCTCATTGATTACAGACTCCAGCTCTGTCTCTTTTGCGTTTATGTTCTCGCAGACTTCGTTGTAGTTGACTCCTTCAGGGTTCGAGTCTATGAAAACAAGCACTTTCCTGCGGAGTATCTCCCTGTCATCCTCGCCAGCATTCTCCAGTGCAGCCTCATCGTCTATTTTCGGTTTTGCCTTGCCGCTTTTTGCGTCGGAGAGCCGTTTGGCCAGCTCCAGCCTCCTCAGGATTTCGGCATTCGGATCCTCCAGCTTATTTATGGTTTCGGGGATGATATATATCTCGTCATTGTACTCCCTGACCTTTCCGACAACATCAACAAGGTCTCCCTTTTCCACGCTGGTTATGGGGTCTGTAGTCTTGAAAGTCTTGGCCCTTATGGTGTCACTGGAATCGTCCAGTGTGACCGAGCCAAAGTTCCCGTCCTCTGACTGGAACTTATTGACAACCGTGGCCAGGATTCTTGCCCTGGAAATGTTGTCGCCGTTTTTGGTCCTCACAAAACTTGGCTCCATGCCCTCCTTTTTAACCCATTCACCCGACATGAGCTCAGAAATCATGACCTTCCTTGCTGTTATTCTCTTCATCGGCATACAACCACATTCAATGCTATGGTGTAGAATTGACGTTTAATTTTATAAAGAGTTTAGAGGGAGTGGTTGGTATTGTGGGAAAATTTGGGTAAATGCTTTTAAGGGGATATCTCAACATATTCCAAAAAGGTGCTTAACCTTGAAATGCCATGACTGCTCGAAAGAGGCTCCACTTAAGGCATGCATGAAGCACAATCCTAAAGGCGCCCGCATATGCAAGGATTGTTGTATTTCTAAGATGAACGGGCACAAATGCACGTACTGGGAAATGTGCTGGTACTGAACAGTGCCAGAAGGTGAACAGGAAGATGGAACAGAGGTTTTGTATAATATGCAAGGAGATAGTCAATCCCAGGTACAGTATTATAGTCAGTGACAAAGAAAGCAGTATCGAAATAAAAGATAATGTCTGCGCAAGTTGCTATGAAAAGCTTTTCGAGAGCCACAATAACCAGGGCTTCTTCAAGGTTTCAAAAATGTTTTCCTGGCTCAGGAAAGGCAGGAAGGATATAAAGCGCCTGTGATGCACAGGAACTATTTCTTTTTGTCTTCCTCTTTCTTTTCAGGCTCTTCCTTCTTTGCGCCCTCTTCGCCGAGCTCCTTTACACCCATTTTTTCCTCAGCCTTCTTTTCGGGCTGCTCTTCTGGTTTTGGCTTTTCCTCAGCCTTCTCCGGTTCCTGTTTCGTCTCAGCTGCCTCGGGCTTAGTTTCTTCTTTGGATTCAGTTGGTTTCTTCTTTGGCTCTTCTTTCGTTTCGGCAGGCTTCTCTTTCGGCTCTTCCTTCTGCACGCCGAGAAGCTTCTCAACAGGCTGACTCCCATAATCTGTTACTTTTACATTTATTTG
>Ga0180434_10009728_pt1 | contig 10399 bp, 10 predicted proteins | sample SS_ome_7_FD_132453 | JGI IMG/M metagenome (GOLD analysis project Ga0180434, IMG submission 132453) | Hypersaline lake sediment archaeal communities from the Salton Sea, California, USA - SS_1_D_2 metaG | ecosystem: Environmental > Aquatic > Non-marine Saline and Alkaline > Hypersaline >... | reverse complement strand
CTACCAGTACGAGGCCTTCGGGAACCTGGAGTCCAGCACCGGCTCCACCACCAACCCCTACCAGTATGTGGGCTCCTTGGGCTACCACAAAGACGCCACCAGTGGCCTCCTGCATATGGGTGCAAGGTACTACATGGCCGAGGTGGGAGCCTTCATCAGCCCTGAGCCACTGGCAGTGGAAGCACATTCCTATGTGTATTGTGGCGCAGCGCCCACGGCCCTTGTCGATCCCTCCGGACTCGTGGGGGTGCCTCCCAAGAACTGCTGGAATCCGTACCAGTGGCTAACGAATCCACGGTGTGCCGGGTACCATCTGGTACCTCGTCGTGGAACGTGGACCGAAGGCTTTGCATGGGGTTGGGACACTGGCTATTATGACTGCTATGCCAGGTGTATGGGCATCCCACTGAGCGTGAAGGCATTCGAGGAGCTGTATCTCCACGCGAGCGGTCCAGAGTGGACCGCCAGGACGTGGTACCATTTCCGTGACAAGAGGTTCACAGCTTGGGGCAAGTACTCCAAGGTTCTTGTTCCTCGCGCGGTCACCAAAATCACTCCCATAGCTAGGGGAGCTTCTGCCGTTGGATCGCTTGTGTTGATCTATGAGTCTATACATTGCATAAAGAAATGCAAGAAGTGTCTGCACATGTGACTCGGTACCTCACAATAGGAGACTGAAGCACCTGTATCGAATGACTGCCGAATCGCAAGGAAAGTCTCGCGAGAAGCGGACGCCAACGCGCGGGATTCGCAAGGGGACCATACTCGTGGCGTTTGGAGTCCTTTACTTCCTTTGGCTGACGGTGGCGATGGAGAGTTGGCGCTTGCCAGGAGCCCACTGGTTGGCAACGCACACCCCACTCTGGATTGCCTGGTGCGCGCTCCTTGCGATACCAACGAGCGTAATCATGTTCTACGTGTTTGGCGCGATACGACGACGAGGGAGCATTGCCCCGTTGTGGGCTGTGATGGCCACCAATGTCACTTTCCTTGTGTCCATGCTTGCTGTGGGAATCTGGCTGAAATACAGCCTACCCGCAGAGCTCACCTACTGGTTGGGGATGTTTGGGTTGCCAGTCTTATTGGTGTCGTCAGTGTTGCGATTACTCAAGAACCGCGGGTGTCAAAACTGACGCAAAGGGCTCTGCATGTGGTCAGAGAAGCGAGAATGGGACATTCGGCACGATGCACGCTATGGTGAATAGGGCGGGGTGTTCGTTCTCCTTAGGCCCACTAACAGCGTGCGGCCGTTGACCGCAGCTGAAGCGGGAGAAGTCAGCACCGCTACCGGTGTTGTATGTCGTCAGCGATCTTGGCACACTCGGGATGTTGCGCTTCGGGCGAGTCACGCGGGGCGTTCGTTCCCCCTGGGTCCAGGGAAAGCAACCCACGAGGACTCGCAGAGGGGAGTGGAACCCAGCGTCGCAGGCCGGGGTGAAGCATCAGTCCGAAATCCACAGCGACGGTGCCGAGAGGTAGGGGAAACCGTGGTGGGGATGGGTAAGACCGCGGATGCAGCCGCGGTAGGGTGTTGGCGCGAGACAGCAAATCGTCTGGAGGTTGAGCCCGCTTGACCGGCACCGCAAAGCGACGTCTGCACGGCGTAGTCGGCGCAAGCATCGCCGGCTTGGCGCTCCTTGGGCTGGGGATGGAGTTCTGCTCACCTCATCGCTACCCCTCCGAGCCGCCTAAGCCGCCACCGAGGGAAGCGAAGGTGCCGGACAGCACGAACTGGCAGCCCACGGCCACAGAGGAGCAGGAAAGCGCGGCCCAACGCCACCTCGCCGCCGCCCGAACGCACGCCGACGCCAAGGACCTAACAGCGACCATCACCGAACTGGACGCTATCATCGAGAAAGCGCCCAACAGCAGCCTCGGCCCTGACGCCATGTATCAGAAAGGCATCGCCTGCAACGCCTTGGGCGAACACGGCAAGGCCCTCGACACCTGGCATGAACTCCAGAAGACCTACCCCGACCATCGCCTCTCGATCCGCGCCGAACGCCGCATTGGCAAGGCGACCTACGCCCTGTTCCGCCAGGAGCATGGTGAGGACGAGTTCTGGCCCGAGTTCCACGACCAGGCCGGGCCCGACCCGCGCGCAGGGGCGCTCTGCGGCCCCAAGTGCCTGCAGTATGTGGTGAACACACTGGGTGTGAAGGCCTCGGCCAAGGAACTGGCGCGCTTGGCCGGTGCGCGCAGCACCGGCACCGCAATGTCGGGCCTGGCGAAAGCGGCGCGACCGCGCTGCTATCCGGGGGGGCTGATGGTGTAGGAGAGGCCCACCCACCAGTGGTCGCCGAAGGTGCCGCCCTTCAAGGTGGGCAGCCGCGGCCCCGGCGTGAAACTGCCGCCGGTGATCAGGTCCCGGCCGTCGTGCAGCGCGAAGAAGCCGACCTCGGGGTCGGCGCGCAGCGTGACTTGCACGCCGCCGAAGAAGCCCTCGTGGCGCTCCTCGTCCAGCAGCGTGTCGTCGGAGGTGCCCAGGCTGAGGTGGCCGCGGATGACGGGCAGCATGTCGGCACCGGCACCCGAGGGGTTGAGCGTCTTGGCGGCGGAGACGAAGTAGGAAGCGCCGGCCATGTCGGCCGTCACGTCGCGCACGCCGACGACCAGGTCGGGGGTGAGCAGGCTCTCGTCCATCAACTTGTAGGTGGCGTTCCAGATGGTGTCGTCGCCGACCTTGTCCACGTCGTAGCGGTGGGCGTCGAGTTCGATGGCGTCGGTGAGGCCGACGCAGAGCGTCTGGGCGCGGATGGCCTGGGGCATGGAGCGGGGAGCGTCGAGTTCGATGTGGAAGTAGTTGAGTTCCACATTGCCCTGCTTGAGTTGGTTGGCCGTGGGCACGGTGACGATGTCGGCCGCAGGGGCCACCGTGGCGGAGGCGAGGGCTGTGATGAGTGCGACTGCCAGGCAAAGGCCTTGGATCTTCATGACGGCTCCTTCCCGTGCTGAGGTCGCGGTCGCCTGCGGGCGGGCCCTGCCCGTCCGCCCGTCGGCCGGGAAACCCATTGCCGGGTCCCTATTCTGCGCCTGGGACGGACATCCCTCCCGGCGCGCCGGAGATGTGCGGGCCGGTGCGGTCAGGGCCAGGGGAACCACGGGGCGGGGTGCTTGGTGATGAAGGAGAAGATGGTCCAGATGACGGCGCTGGCGAACTCGCCCAGGATGAGCCCCAGGAAGAAGGGCCGGCCCTGGATGAAGAGACGCATGCCGCCGTAGCGCAGGATGAAGACCTTGATGAGCCACGCCACGAAGCAGGGGAACCAGAAGACGATCATGGTCCAGGAGGCGCTCACGGCGTAGCCGATGGGGTGGAACGGCCAGGCGGCGAAGGAGGCCCTCATGACCGCCAGGAAGATGGTGACCACCACGCCGACCAGGAAGAAGGCCGGCGCCTGCCAGTCGTAGTAGGACTGGCCGACCACGGCCGCCGCGTTGTCCTGGAAGCCCCAGAGCGGGTTGCCCCAGTAGACGTAGTAGTAGAGCGTGATGCCGCCGCGGTGGTAGGGGATCCAGAGGTGGAGCGCTCCCGCCACCACCAGGGCGAGCACGATGGCCCCGCCGAACGCCGGAAGCAGGGAGCGGCGCCTCAGGCGCACGCCGTCGGAGATGCGCAGGCCGTCCATGAAGCCGGTGAGGAGCAGGCCGCGCAGGTCGCGCGCGAAGACGGCATCCACGAAGGAGAGCGTGGTCAGGTTGCCGGGGCCCAGGACGGGCTTGGCGTGGATGAGGGTCACGACATCCATGGGGCGGAAGGAGGTCTCGGTCATGAGCAGCCCGCACTCGGCCACGCTGCGGGCCATCACGATGACGACGATGAAGAGATAGACGAACATCTCCAGCGCCGCCATCCACAGCGTCATGCCGGCGAGGTGGCACCAGGTGACCGAGCCCACGAACGACAGGATGAGGCCGAAGACGGCCACCCGGTAGGGGACGAACTCGCGGCTGTCGTCCACGCTGGGATCGCCGCGCAGGGCCTTGCTGAAGACCTGGCGCAGGTGCGGCCAGGACATCCGGACCAGGTAGAACACGAGCACGAAGTAGGCGCCCATCACCTGGTAGGCCTGGATGGTGTGGGTGGGATAGAGCGGCATGGCCTTGAGTTGCGCGCCCAGCGCGGAGGCGACGATGTCCTGCACGCGGGTGAGCGCGAAGAAGAACCAGAGGCTGAAGACGAGGTCCACGGGCAGCAGATAGGCGAAGCCGATGGCGGCGAACGAGAGCATGATGGTGGTGCCGTTCATGCCGGACCAGGGGCGCACGGGGGGAAGGTACTGGTTGAGGTTGTGCTGGATGGTGAAGCAGGGGAACCAGGGATAGATCACGTTGAGGCCGTTGGCGAGGAAGACGACGGTGGGGATGGCGAAGCCGATCCAGGTGAGTTTGCTGCGCAGGAAGGGGCCGGCCGTCTCGGCGCGCACCATCTCGAGGGGGAGTTGGACCAGGGGGAAGGCGAGGCGCTCGTGGTCCACCCACTGGCGGCGCAGGATGGCGGCCAGGCAGAAGAACCCCATGAAGACGAAGACGACGAAGACTCCCCACACCGCCAGCGGCCCCGCCCAGGCGGCCCAGGGCAGGGCCTGGCCTTCGGGGAGGCGCTCGTAGAAGTGGCGGGCGATGTCCTGCTTCTCGGGGCCGGCGGGGTCGAAGGGCACGAGCCAGGGCTTGATGTGGGGGTAGAAGATGCTGTTCCAGCGGTTTTCTCGGGTGGTGTAGTAGTTGACGGCGACCAGGGCGGGGGCCAGCTTCTCCATGAGGCCGCGCGAGGAGACCATGGCGCCGACCAGCATCATGCAGTAGACGGTCATGATCTCGGTGGCGCTGAGGGCGAGGCGGCGGCAGAGCCGCACGAAGGCGGCATTGCCCAGAGCCAGGAAGAGGAAGAGGCCGACGACGACGGGGGGGAACTGCAGGATGCCGATCTGGACGTAGGTGATGACCAGTTCGGCCCAGGCCACGATCAGGCAGACCGCGGCGACGGCCGCCAAGCCGATCAGAACGGCTCTCAGCGAGATGCCTCGCACGGCGTCTCCTGCGCACCCTCAGCGGGGCGTGAGCGGCCCGGCGGGGATGCTCAGAACACGTAGCGCAGCGCGACGTAGGCGGAGGCCATCACCAGGCTCGCTAGAGTGAGAGGGATGCCGACCTTGAGGTAGGCGCGGAAGGACATGGTGAGCCCCGCACGCTCGGCGATCCCGGAGACCACCACGTTGGCCGAGGCCCCCACCAGGGTGGCGTTGCCGCCCAGGCACGCGCCCAGAGCGAGCGACCACCAGAGCGCCATCGTGTAGGGGAGATGCATCAGTTCGGCTTGTGGGACGCCGGGGTTGGCCTGCGCGGCGATGGCCGCGATGACGGGGACCAAGGCCATGGTGGCGGGGATGTTGTCCACGATGCCGGAGATGATGCCGGAGAGCCAGAGGAGCGCCATGCAGGTCAGGAGGAGGTCGCCCCCGGTGAGGCCCACCACCCGCCGGCCCAGGAGTTCGAGCACACCCACATGCTCCACGGCGCCGACCACCACGAAGAGCCCGACGAAGAAGAAGAGGGTGGGCCACTCGATGCGGCTGAAGACGTCGTGGGGGTCCGAGCCCGCGATCACCAGGAGCAGTGTGGCCCCGAGGAGCGCGACGGTGGATGCCTCCAGGCCCAAGGTCGTATGCAGCGTGAAGCCGATGATGACGAGGCCCAGAACGAGCAGGCACTTCTTGAGGAGTTTGAGATCGGTGATGGTGTCGGTCTCGGGGATCTCGGCCGCGCGGCGGGCGAACTCCTCGCCCCGTGTGAAGTCCTTGCGGTAGGCCACGGCGAGATAGACGACGAGCACCACGGCGACGATCACGGATACCGGGGCCAGGTTGGTGATGAACTGCATGAAGGAGAGCCCGACCTGGGTGCCGATGATGATGTTGGGCGGGTCGCCGATGAGGGTGGCCGTGCCGCCGACGTTGGAGGCGACGATCTCGGCGTAGAGCAGGGGAATGGGATTCAGGTCGAGGGTGCGGGCGATGATGAGGGTGAGCGGGGCGATGAGGAGCACGGTGGTGACGTTGTCGAGGAAGGCCGACGCCACCGCGGTGAAGGCGAAGAACCCGACCATGATGAAGAGCGGCTGGCCGTGCACGGCCTTGACCGTCTTCACGGCCAGCCATTCGAAGCCGCCGGTGCGGCGCAGGAACGTGACGATGATCATCATGCCCATGAGCAGGCCGATGGTGTGGAAGTCCACGGCATGGAGGGCTGCCTCGAAGGGGAGTATGCCGGCGATCACGACCAGCGCCGCGCCCAGCAACGCCGCAATGGTGCGCTGGAGGCGCTCGGAGACGAGCAGGGCGTAGGTGAGTACGAAGATCCCGATGGCAATGACGGTATGGGCCTGCGATCCCATGGGGCTCCCCCCCGCGGACGCGCCGCGGGTTCGCACTGCTATTCTGCGCAGGCCGGGCGAACTCCCTTCCAGGACATCTAGGTGAGGAAGAAGCGGTGGCCGCGCACTCCGGTGATGCTGTCTATGATGATCCACAGACCGGCGGCGGCGAATTCGCCCAACACCATGCCGAGAAAGCCCGGCCTGGCCACCTGATAGGCTCGCATGCCGCCCAGGCGAAGGAGCAATCCCTTGAGCAGCCAGCCCACCAGGATCGAGAACCACAACTGGATCATGGGCCAGGAGGGCCCCATCGCGTAGCCGATGGGATGGAAGGGCCAGCCCACGAAGCGGAGCCGCATCCAGAACAGGGCCCACATCACGGCCGCCCCCACGGCCACGAGTTCCAGGTTGGCCAGCCTGGGCTCGACAGGCGACTCGACGTAGGACTTCAGCACCTGGAAGGGCTGCTGGGGCGACCAGATGGCGAACCAGGGCTCCATGTTGACGGCGCCGTGGCGGTAGGCCAGCACGAGAAGCGTCGCGTAGGAGGTGGCGGTGGCCACCAGGATGCCCAGGGCGAGCATGGGCAGCAGGCGGCGCTTGGCGAGTCTCGCGGCGTCGCTGATGCGCCAGACGTCCATGAGGAAGGGCAGCAGAAAGCCGCGCACGTCGAACATGGCGGTGCCGCGCTCCAGGTAGGCGAGCACGGTCAGGTTCTGGGTGCCGATGGGCTGCGTGCCGACCACGGTGGCCATCACGTCGGTGGGGCGAAAGGGCGCCTGGATGAAGAGCAGGCCGCCCTCGGCCACGAAGCGGGTCAGCACCACGGCGGTGACGAGGAAGAGCGCGAAGGTGAGCACGGCGAGCAGGAAGTTGAGGCCCGCCAGTTGGCAGATGGCCGAGAGCAGCAGAAGCGAGGCCGCCCCGCCCAGCACGGCGGTGCGATAGGAGAGCGGCTCCGCGCGATCGTCGGCGGCGCGGAGGTCGCGGCGCCAGAGCGCCGCCGCGTTGCGCCAGACGTCATGCAGGTGGCCGCGCGCCGCGTACATCATGCCCGCGAAGAGCGCGAAGAACGCACCCAGCATCTGCATGGCGGCATAGGTGGGCACGGGGTAGTTGGGGACATAGGTGAGTTGGTGGCCGTAGGCGCCGGCGATGATGCCCTGGGCCTTGTAGAAGAAGTAGAAGAACCAGAGGCTGAACGAGAGATCGGTGGGCAGCAGAAAGGTGAACCCGATGACGCTGAAGTGGACCCACAAGGTGAAGATGCCGACATGGGTCCAGGGCGGGGTGCGGAAGTACTGGGCCAGGTCGTGCGCCACGGGCAGGCTCGGCACGGAGGGGAAGTACCAGTGCAGGCCGTTGATGGAGTGCACGATCACCGGGATGGCGAAGCCGATCCACATCAGGCGATTGCGGAAGAAGGGCGTCGCCGCCGCACCGCGGTCGTCGCGGCCCGCGATCTCCAGGGGAAGTTGCACCAGCGGGAAGGTGAGCCGCTCGCGCTCGACCCACTGCTTGCGCAGGATCACGCTCACGCAGGTGAGGAGGAAGAAGAGCAGGTAGGCCAGGCACGTCCACGCGGCGACCGGAACCAGCCAGGCGCCCCAGGGGATGCGCGCCGCCAACTGCCCGAAGGAGAGTTCCTTGGAGGCGGGCAGGCCCTCGTAGAAGTAGGTGATGATCTGCGGCGAGGCCGGCTGCATCCAGTCGGGCAGGTGGGCGTAGAACGCGCGCACCCAGCCGGGCGCGGAGCCCGCGTAGCCGGGATAGGCGCTCAGGTCCACCGGCACGAACCACTGGGGGATATGGCGGAAGAACATGCCGGCCCAGTTGTTCTCGGGCGTCTCGAAGTAGAAGGCGCCGGCCAGGGTGGGGATGAGGTACTCGGTGAGGCCGAAGGAGGGGATGCCGGCGCCGGCCAGCATGACGCAGTAGGCGACGAGGAGTTCGGCGCGCGAGAGGGCCATCCGGCGCGCCAGCGCCCGCAGGACGACGTTGACGACGGCTGCCAGGACGACGAAGAGCAGGAAGGCGCCGATGGGCAGGTGGCAGGCGGCGATCCAGGTGCCGCGCAGGAAGAGGTCGGAGTAGGGCGTGACCACGCCCAGGATCGCGGCGCCGACCAGCGCAATGACGACCGAACGCGCCGTGACGCCGTGAAGCAGCCCCGGCTCCTCGCGCGCCTGCTCGGCGTCCGCGGTAGGCATCGCCTGCATCTTCCGCTGGCCGCGCGCCTCTTCCTTCACCCACGGCGGTGGCGCTGGTGGACTCCCTCGGGCGGGAGTGGCCCCTCAACCGCTATGCGGAGGTGGTGGCCCGCACCACCACCCGCGAGGCGATGACCCAGGGCACCATCAACCGCCTGGGGGAGCACGGAATCCAGCTCGGTCAAGTCTCAACCCACAACGCGGAAGACTTCTGCCGTTACTACGAGAATGCCGTCGTCTCCCTGAACGGGTCGCATCCCGTCTACCCGCCCATCTCGGCCATCAACGGCGGGCCGCCTTTCCACCCGAACTGCGTGCATGTTCTCACGCCGTTCGTAGAGCGCTTGGCAACCCACGAGGAGAAGAAGCGGGGCATCATCTCGCGCGATCTGCTGAACAAGTCTCCTGCCGAGCTCCAGCGGCGCTTCCGGAAGCAGTATCCCGGTATCGCGCGCCGCGCGGCCCGGCGGTATCAAAACAGAGGGGAGGCGGGGAGCCTGCGAGGCAAGCGCACTGATCCACGGAGTCGCAAGGCCGAACGCACCAGGCGGAGGACGAACAGGAGCGGACGGCAATCGCCCCCGCGACGAGAAGATGATCCACATGTGGGAGACCATGCCGGGTCGTCGGTGTTCTTGCGTGAGGCACTTACAGTCCATCAGTTGACAGGGCCGAGGGCATCTGTTAGGATATGCGAAAAGACTTACAACAAGCATGGACGACCTAGTCAAGCTATTCAAGGCGCTGGCGGACCCGACTCGAGCGCAGATACTCGCCCAGCTCGCCGACAGAGGCCTGTGCGTCGGGGCGCTTGCCTATCGACTGGGTGTGACCCATTCCGCGGTCTCACAGCACTTGCGGATTCTCCGCGAGGCCGGGCTTGTGGAGGCCGAAAGGCAGGGCTATCGAGTTCACTACTCGTTGGAGCGAAACAGGATTCGTGAGATCTCGGCTCAGGTTGCTCAGTGGATGGAGAGCCTTGGGGCGGCGCCAGCGAAGCCGCGCTCGGAGAAGTCAGGGACAAAGACCCGTCGATCGACCGGAGAGAACTGACGAAACTCGGCATGATCATCACCCAAACCGATCCGGAAACTGTCTTCAACGCACGGCGCCTGGCCCTCCACAGCCTGGAACAGGGCGACCAGGTGCGCATCTTCCTGTCGGGCAAGGGCGTGGAGATTGACCGGATCGAGGCCCCGAAGTTCGACGCAAGAGGCCAGGCGCAGAAGGTTCTGGAGTCGGAGGTCTGCGCGCTGTCGAGGTTCAAGGATCCCAAGAGAAAGGACACGGAACGATGAAGATACTGATTATCGCCAACGATCCCCCGTACGGTACAGAACGCTCGTACAATGCCTTTCGGCTTGCGTTAGCACTTCTGAAGATAGAGGGCGTCGAGCTCCGCCTGTTCCTCATGGCAGATGCCGTGTTTTGCGGAATCAAGGGCCAAGAAACCCCGGAAGGATACTACAACATCGAGAGGATGCTCAAGGGGTTGAGGAAGGCCGAAATCAAGGCGTGTGGCACATGCATGAAGGCCCGGGGAGTTACCGGCGAACATCTACTTCCAGGCATCTCGCCCACCGACATGGCGGGGCTTGCGGAGTGGGTTGCCGACGCAGATAAGGTACTCGTCTTCTAGGGTGTTCCACGAACAAGGAGGAAGAACACGATGTGCGCATCCAGCAAGAAGTGCGAGAAGGGGAAGGACCCCAAGACCTGCTCGCCGGAGCAGATCAAGGAATGTCATGGGGACACAGCAACACATCCGTGTGAGACCAGCGGAAGCCCCAAGAAGAAGTGACGAACGGGGGCG
>Ga0180434_10009726_pt1 | contig 10402 bp, 4 predicted proteins | sample SS_ome_7_FD_132453 | JGI IMG/M metagenome (GOLD analysis project Ga0180434, IMG submission 132453) | Hypersaline lake sediment archaeal communities from the Salton Sea, California, USA - SS_1_D_2 metaG | ecosystem: Environmental > Aquatic > Non-marine Saline and Alkaline > Hypersaline > Sediment... | reverse complement strand
CCTGCCGGCGGATGGACGAACATGACCGAGACCGCCAAGCTGACCGCATCGGATGGCGCCAGTGAGGACGTTTTCGGCATCTCCGTGTCCATCAGCGGCGACACGGTCGTGGTCGGCGCCAGGGAGGACGACGTGGGGTCGAACACGGATCAGGGTTCGGCCCATGTATTCGTGAAGCCTGCCGGCGGATGGACGAACATGACCGAGACCGCAAAGCTGACCGCGTCCGACGGCGCCTCGCCTGACATGTTCGGCACGTCCGTGTCCATCAGTGGAGACGCCATCGTGGTCGGGGCCAGTCTGGATGTCATTGGCTCGAACACCGCCCAGGGTTCGGTCTACGTTTTCGTGAAACCGGCCGGCGGCTGGGCGACCAGGACCGAGACCGCAAAGCTGACCGCGTCCGATGGTGCAGCGAGGGATTACCTGGGCCAATCCGTATCCATCAGCGGCAACGTGGTCGTGGCCGGAGCGGCTGGCCTGGCCGGACCGTCGAACACCATACCAGGCTGGGCTTACGTCTTCGTGAAACCCTCCGCCGGCTGGATGACGACATGCGAGACCGCAAAGCTCACCGCCCTCGATGGTGCCGTGGATGACCAGTTCGGCTCCTCCGTGTCCATCAGCGGCGACACGGTCGTGGTCGGAGCACCGGGGGAGGACATCGGGTCGAACGCGGATCAGGGTTCGGCCTACGTTTTCGTGAAGCCCGTCGGCGGATGGAAGCACATGGCCGAGACGGCCAGGCTCACCGCTTCCGATGGCGGGGGGACTGACGATCTCGGCACCTCTGTTGCCATCAGCGGCGATGCCCTCGTGGCCGGAGCACCTGCTGATGACATCGGATCGAATGTCGCTCAGGGTTCAGCGTATGTATTCGTCAACAATTCATGTCCGCCGGGCATCGGACGCCACCTGTTCACACATCGCGGTCCTTCACGAATGGAGGGATTTGCCTACGCCGCCGCTCTCGCCGGGGATGTGAACGGGGACGGTCACTGCGACGTGGTCGTCGGTGTATTCAACGACAATTCGAAATATCTGAACGGCGGCAGCGCCTACGTCTACTCAGGCATCGACGGCCGTGAGCTGACCAGGCTTTACGGCGCCGCCGAGAATGACATGTTCGGGCACTCGGTGAGTTCTGCTGGAGACGTCGACAACGATGGCTGTGATGATGTCATTGTCGCGGCCGTCGGAAACTCCAAGTGGGGCTATGTGTGTGTGTATGGATTTGTCGGACCCCTGTGGGTAAAGCACTTCACCCTTTCGGGCTCCTTCCAGCCGAGGGGCGTGAGCGGCATCGGTGATGTCGACCTGGACGGCCATGACGATCTGGTCGTCGCTTATTACAAGTTTGAAAGGCCTGATTGGTGTGCCGTCGGCGACGTTCACTCGGGAAAGGACGGATCAAAACTATTTGAGGTCAAGATCAAGGGATGTAGCGGGAGGGCCGTGGGTGCTGCCGGGGACGTGAACAGGGACGGATATCCGGACATCGTTCTCGGAGGAACCGGTGCTTATGGGCGGATTCAGGTATTTTCCGGCAAGGACCAGTCGGTGCTCCACGATTGGACCACGACGCATTATGCGGATGGATTCGGATCGGCCGTGAGTGGCGCCGGCGATGTGAATGCTGACGGGTACCCTGACGTGCTCGTGGGCGCATCGGAGTACAGCAGTGCGACCGGGTATGCCCGGATCTACTCGGGCAAGGACGGTTCGGAACTGAAGACGCTCTTCGGAAAATCCGGAAATGACCGGTTCGGGCTTTCCGTGAGCGGTGCTGGAGACGTGGACGGGGACGGCCACGCGGATTTCATCATCGGTGCCGAAGAGGCGGGTAACAGGAACGGCTACGCAGTCATTTATAGCGGCCGGGATTACTCGGTGATATGCAAGCTGACGGGTCCCGCCTATTACAACAAGTTCGGCTACCGGGTGAGCGGCGGTGGAGACGTCAACGGTGACGGCTTGCCCGACGTTGTCGTTGCCAACCCGTATGAAAGCCCGCGGCCTGGGGGAGAGGTGAATGTCTACTCCGGTGTCGGTCTCCCCCTCATCACCGACACGCACCAGGTCTCGGTTGCCTCTTCGGGCGTCCAGACACTCACCATCGATCTCGGGTGGTGGGACCACGGTCGGAACTACGGCCTGGCAGGATCGTTCGGCAACAATCCGGGATTCATGATCGATGACTGGTGGGTACAGCTGAACGTCGATCTCTACTTCGGCTATACGGTTTTCAATCCGAACGTGTTTCCGCTGTCGAACTCCTGGGGCATTCTCGACGGCAAGGGGCGGGCCCAGGCCACGTTCACGGCGCCGAATGAGCCGGCCCTCGTCGGACTGACCGTGTATCACGTCTGCATGGTCTTCAGGAACCAGGTGGACCTCGTCAGCCCGTCGGTGCCGGTGACCTTCGTGCCATCACTCAGCAGGGGGACGGCGGCAGCCGGAAGTCGATCTCACGCCCTGCTATCGGACTGGATCGAGTCAACCGCGGGCCGTGGGATGCCTCACGCAGAAGAAATGGCCCGATCCGGGTCAAGAAGTACCCGTGAGATTGCCGCCTTGAGGGATTCACCTACACCACCAGAAAAAAACCGGTCCGGATGGGCTCCGGACCCTCAACCTGGTATGCGGGCCGCTCGGCTTCTTCCGGATCACCCTCAGGTTGGAGTACTGACCCGTGGTTGACAGAGCCCTCACCGCTCCAGCAGGCGGGCATTGTTCCCCATCTCGACCAGTTCCCGGACCACTCTTCCGTTGATGGTATGCCGCACCAGGGAGCCGATGTGAACCCTGGGTGAGGTCCAGAACTCGACGTTCCCGGCCGAGGAACGCCACTTCTTGCACAGGATGCTCATCTCCCCGATCTGCAGCTTCTCCTCCCCGGACCGCTTGGCACCGTGACGCTCCAGGAAGTCTCCGCTCAGGAAGCCGAGGTCGTATTTCCTCATGCCTTCCTTTCTGAATGCACCTCTTCGCCAGACCTGCATGAGGAGAATGACCTCGGTCCGGGTTCGCTCATGAACGATTTCCCGCCAGCGCTTCCCCGAGTTGGGATCTCTCCAGACCACGTAGTCACCCGGCTTCGCCTCGAGAAAGGCCGCCGCCACGGGATTGGGCGGCAGGGATTTGATCTGTGGGGTTCTGCTCCGGTCCGTGCTCGCCCCGTATTTTGAGATCTTGCCCGCAAGTACTTTCCGGGACTGCCCTCCCCCTTCCCAGGCAAACCTCAGAATCCGGCGAAGCTGTCGCTGGCCGATGCGGTGCTGAACCAGACCGATGATGGGAACCTCCGGACAGTAGTTCTTCGTCGGGCCGGACAGCCCCTGAAAATCCTTGCTGATCCTGAGAGTGGCAAATCGACCGAGGGCCGTGCGGATCATTTCCTTGGAAAGGGCACTGTCCTTCTGGATACGCACCGGCATCTGCGGACCGAAGTCGAGATGGTTGATGTTCTCCCGCTCGAATCCGATGACCCTGCCCCTGAGGAGATGTTCCTTCAGAACCGTGGTACCATTCCCGTTGACGGCTTGCACGATCCACCGCTCCTGGTCATGGTGCGGCAGTTTTCCAGGCGTGGAGTAGAGCACCCAGGCACCGACCTTGGAGCGCTTGAGACTTGAATACGCAGGATGGCGATCCACCCGGATATTCTTCACATCTCCGAAGTTGCCCCGGGCGGCCTTGACAAAACCCAGGCCGGTCGCCCTGGTCTTTCCCCGTTTCCTGCGTTTTTTGTACCGGCTTTTTTTCCGCTCTCCTCCCCGGTATGGACCGGCCCCGTGCTCGATCCGCTCCACCGCGTCTGTTCGAAACTGCAAGGTGCCCACCGACGATTTGATGGATACCCACTCATCGGAATGGCTGAGTATCGTGCCCGTGAAGGCGGATCCATTCTTCAGAATGACCCGGTCCTGCGCTTGCAGACCCGAGACGGATCCCATGAGCAGAATGGAGAAGAGCAGCCCCGGTATCCAGCGAATCATTGAAGAGTCCCCAGCCATGATAACAGTCACATACTCCGGAGTCGCATGACCCGTTCCTGGTGCGATCGAGCTTTTTGCAACATCAGGGTATATCCTCTACTATCGGAATTTTCTCATGGATTCAAAACAAACTGTAAGGTGTGCCGGGAGTCGGAGTTGACGATGTCCAGTTACCATCTGAGACGGATGACGAGATCCACCGGGGGCGCCTCCAGCGTGAAGTTGTGCCACTCGGCCAGCCGGGTGAGTGGAGGCAAGCTATCGAGGTTGGCGGCAATCCCCACCGCTTCGGCCACGAAGGCCCTGCTCAGCACCGGATTCCCGGGGGAGGCCATGTACTTGAGGAGCGGTTTCATCGTCTCCTCGAGACCAAGAGCGCTGAAGGCCAGGGCCGCGGCAAGAGCAATCCGTTCGGGCTGGATCCTGGTGCGCTCGAACTCCGGGATCATCTTCATGCCGACGGTAGGATCCGCAAGCAGGGCAAATCCCTGAACCGTATTCTGGAGAACCCATGGATCCCGGGCATCGATGACGGCCGCCTGCGCCTCGGAATAGGCCTGCCTGTGACGGAGCATGCCGAGCCCCTGAATCAGATAGGCGCGAGTGATCTTGTTCTTGGTGCTCTTCATGGCTTCGATGAGGAACCGGCCCGCCTTGGGATCTCCGGTCAAACCCAGGGCCAGAGCCAGGGCGCCCTGGAGCCTCGGATTGCCGCCGGAGGTGGCGAACTTCTGCGCCAGAACCCGGGAGATCTTCCCTTCCCGGTCCTCGTTGCGGGCAAGAAGGCCGAGGCCGAGCGCTGCGAATCCTCTCACGTCAAGGGATCCCCTGGACAGCAACCGCACCAGCTGCAGGCCATCCTTCAGCTGACCGATGTTCCCGAGTGCCAGGGCCGCCAGCCCCCGTTCACGCGGCCCGCGATATTTGTCCACCCTGCGGCGAAGCTGGTTCCGGAAATAGGCCTTCATCTTTTTTCGCGGACTCTCCTTCTTCTCGATGAGAACCGCTTCCTTGTTGAGGGCACGACCCCGCTCGCTTTCCTCCTTTGCGGAAAGACGTTTTTCCGCCTTGTCCTCCTTGAACTTCTTCACCTCTCTTCGAAATCGATCGCCCTCGGGCGTTTCGTACGGGAATGCTGCAGCAGCCAGAACAGCAGCGGCCTGAACATCAGGATGTTTTTCCTCCAGGGCTCTGGCCAGATACTGGAGGGAAGAGGTGAGAGTCGTCCGCCCCAGCGCGGTGACAGCCAGGGATCTGAGCATCGGGCTCTCCTTGCCGTGAAGAGCCACCGTCGCGAGGTCGGAGACCCCCTTTTCATGGCCGACGAGGCCGAGGGCCACCACCGCTCCCATCCGGATCTCGGCCGGCAGCTTTTTTCGACGTACGGCCATACCGAGCAGTGAATATGACTTCTGCTTGCAATCGAGCAAGCCCAGCGAGAGAGCAGCCAGAGCACGAAGCCGGTGGGGAATCCGGGTCAATCCTGTGGCCTCCTTTCCCTTCTCGCCTCCGTTCAGAATATCCTCCAGGGTGTGTCTCGCACGGGCATCGCCAATCATGCCCAGTGCAAGCACGGCCATTTCCCTCACCGTCCGATCCGAGTCCTTCACCCGGAGGAGCAGCGGATTGACGGCTTCAGGATCCCTGAGATGACCCAGTGCAAAGAGGGCGGAGATCTGCAACTGTCGATCTCGATTCGCGGCAGCCTCGAGGAGAAAGGGCAAGAGCTTCTCCCGGCGTCGCCGGAGAAATGCATCCACCTTTTCCTGCAGGGAGTCCTTTTCCGTGACCGTCTCCACGGTTCCGCCGGGACCCGAAATCCAGCTGCTCAGTGCGAACCTCTTGTGAACGGACAGGTACCGATCCTTGTTGTGAAACCACCACGATTCCCAGCTCATTTCCCTGCGGGATGCGGATCCGGGAAATCGGTCCCGTACGATACGGCCGACCGAGGGCTGTTTTGGTCTGGCGGCCGAAGAACGGTTCCGGGACAGGTTGGGTTCCTTGACTCCCGGGCTCGGCTCCTTGTTCCCCCCGGAGGGGGGCAGTGTGAAGGGTTCCCGGGACTGGGCGATAGCAGGATTTCCGAACACGAAAAACAGGGCGAGAACGAGCAGGGGAAGACCGGGTCTCCCCGGAACGGTCAGGCGTGGCTCTTCCAGGAGTGGATGGATGAGCATGGTTTTCACTCCGGGTGATCGTCCCGCTCGATTCATGAAATACCGTGGCTCTGGATTCTGGTGGCTCATGAACAATGCGGGTCAAGTACCTGATTCAAGATCCAACCTCAGCTGGCATTATAGCCTGCCGGCAGGGAGAAGGCTACAGGCCGGATCAGGTGTTTTCCCCTGTTTCACCGACCGCCCGCATAGCGGATGGCCTGAGGAAGGGGCGTACTATCGTTCGACCGTGATGAGGGCGAGAAGCGTATGATCAGTGACAAGCGACCAGAAGGCCGTACGGAAAGCAGTCATGCGCCGGAGTTGCAATCAGATCTCGGCAGTCCCCCGGGTTCGCAGAGTGCTTCACCAGGTCCGGGTGAGGAGGTTGAAATCCGAGAGGCCTGTTTTGAGCTCAGAACCGTGCATTCGACCCCTTTCAGGTATTTGAAAAGGGTCGAATGCACGGTTCTGAGCTCAAAACAGGCCTCTCGGATTTCCGTGAACAACCGGTACGTCTCCGGAAATCAACTCGCCGGATCGGCAGAACCTCTTGGGGTCCACGCCCCGAGGATGTGGTTTTGTGCAGTCAACAAGCCCCTACCACTTCAAATCCGCCACCCGGGCCACCGATCCGATCCTGAGCAGGAAGTTCTGACCGATTGTGATCCTGGAAAGCGGCGTGGGATCTCTGAGGTCGGATGCGATGCCGATGCCCTCGGCGATGAAGGCCTTTGCCGGCGTCGGTTTTGTTGATGCATTCAGAAACTTGACCAGGGATTCCATGACATTCCCCCCCCCCAGAAAAGCCAGGCCGGAGCCCGCGGCGATCTGCTCGAAGGTGTCCTTGCTGCTGAAAAGAATGTTCTTCAGATACGCCACCTCGTCCGCACCCCCGATCAGGCTGAGGCCGAGGGCCGCGTTTTGAATCTCTTCCATGTCTCTTGCTCTGGCCAGTTCCCGTGCGACCATGAACGCCGGCTGCCGATCCCCGAGAAGTCCCAGCGCTGTGGCAGCATACCCGCGAAGGCTGGGCGCCTCCTCCGATTTCAGTGAAGCAGCGATCATCGGAACCATTTTCAGGTCTCCCCCCAGCCCCAGAGCCAGATAGAGGGCGCCGCGCAGGCTCGGATCTCTGGCCTTCCCCGCCTGCTTGCGGAGCAGGTGGATGAGGGGATCGTTCTGTTCAGGGTGGTTCCGTGCAAGCAATCCCAGCGCCAGAGCGGAGCACCCCTTGATCTCGTGCCCACCATGCAACAGCTGTCGGCCGAGGAGGGAAGCGTCCTGGATTTCCCCCACCTGACCCAGGGCGATGGCGGCAAAGGCCCGCACAGCGTGGTCCGCATCCTTCGTCAGGAGGCTTCGGAGCGAGTTTCTGATCCGGCCCCAGACGATGCCTTCGGCATCCCGTTCCCGGTCCAGCGCTGATTTCACCTCCAGGATATAGACCGCCAGCACATCTCTGGCGTGATCGGTCAGATCCGCTCCGTCCCCCTCATTCATCCTTTCCCTCGCTTCCCTCAGGGTACCAAGGAGAACAGCCTGTCGAGGAAAAGCGCCCATGGCGAGCACAGCAGACCGGCGCACCTCACTGGCCCGGTCATGCATCAGACGGTACAGGGGATTCAGCACTTCCGGATCCCCCTGGAACCCGAGGGCCGTGGCGATGAGTGCTCGTTCCGTGACGCCGCACCAGGAAGCCTTGAGGGCCCTGAAGAGCAGGGCTCGCGCCTCGGAGTCAGGGATCAACCCGAGCCCCAGCAGAGCTGACCCTCTGACTTCTCGATGTGTGTTCTGGAAGAAGGCTGTCTTCTTCAGGACATGGAGGGCGTCGGCGTCCCCGATCAGACCGAGACTCAGTGCGGCCATACCCCGGACCCGGGCCGTTGCCTGTTTCTTCTTCCGGTCTCCCGTTCCGGGCAACCGCCCTTTGATCACTTCCTCGAGAGCGGGAATGGCCCTGGAATCCCTGGCCATTCCCAGCGCTGCAACAGCCGCTTCACGGACCTCCAGATCAGGGTCGGAGAGGCCATGGACCAGGTCCGTCAGGAGCTCCCGTTCTCCGAAGAACCCGAGGGCGTACATGCTGGCAATCCTGAGCGCGGTACGGCTGTCCCCTGCATGCATTCTCAGTGTCGGGATCCAGACATCAGACCTGAGCTGCCTGAACCTGTCCCGGACGCTGATCTTTCCGAGGGGAGCACGTCCGAGAAAAACACCGGGGAGATCGGATCTCATCTTGATGGAGCGCCGGCGCTTTCCGATACCGAGAAACCGTTCCTTGTTCCACTCCCACCAGGTTTCCCAGCGGGCTGTCACCCGGGAAGACGTGGGGCGGGACCGTCGAGAAATCCCTCCCGTGGCCGTGGACCTGGCCATCCGGGGCGCTGCGGCCGAGGGCGATCGGGAGGGAGAAGCAGAGGCGCCCCCTGGAGCGGCGGGAGGCTGTGGTGCCGGCGGAGTTTCCGGAGATTCCACCGCCCTCGTGCCAGGCTGGACAAGGCCGAACGGCCCGATATACCCGACGGGCTTCCGGCTGTTGCCCTGGGGCGGCATCCTCGAAGCCTGCCCCTCGGAGAAATTTCCAACCAGACTCAGAATCAATGCCAGGAATACCAGGCCCATTGTATGCAGGCCCATTGCATGGCTGAAGCGAACCATTCTCGCTCTCCTCGGTCCAGGATTGCCCTGATGATGTGATCATGAAGCGACCGCAAACGAAGCAAATCGTAGTTTCTGCTTCGGTATCATGAGGTTTTTCCTGAAACCGGGAGGCGGGGCAGGAAAATATTTCCCGGAGTCCGTCAGCCGGCACCCAGCGAGGGGCCATCTCCAGCGCACATCAAATCCATGGTGCGGTGCGGTGAATCCCTTCGAGGTTCGGGCGGGGACATCCTGTGCCTGCCGAAGGCATCACCCTCCTTTCCCGGCTATAGCTCATACTGATAAAACGCCTGCTTCTCGGCATTGATGAACGTCACCTCCACCCGGTCCGGGCTCACGCGCACCCGTGCATATCCGGAGTCCGGCCAGTACCGCTCGTACCCGGTCTCCCTGGAGGTGAACTTCCAGGGAGCGCCGCAGCTGCCGGGGAGTGTGTAGTGGATGCCGTCCACGACCATGTCGGTGAACACGTGGTCATGGCCGTAGAAGAAGATGTGAACCCCGTACTCCTTCATGAGGGCATGGATGCGAGCCTGTTCGCCCACTCCTGCGGCGCGACCGCCCCCCCGGCCGTACGCGGAGTTCCGGACATCCCCGCCCCTGCCCCCCACCGCGTGGTGGATGCAGATGAACTTCCACCGGGCGGAGGCCGTCTTCAGGGTCTGTTCCAGCCAGACGAGCTGCTTCGTTCCCAGGGTGTAGTCGTCCGGGCGGCCGGGGTCCTTCTTCCGGTCGAGGAGATGCTCGGTGGGGGTGTACGAGACGGTGTTGAGCACCACGAACAGGGCGTCCCCCCAGGTGAAGGCGTAGTAGTCCTGATCCTGGCTTCCCCCCTCCGGGTACGTGTCCGCCATTGGATTGGGAAGGACCGCGAACCGCTGGCTCCGAGACCGTTTTTTTTCCTCCTCGCTGAAGTTGCCCTTCTCGCCGTCCCAGTTGCCGAGGACCGTGAAATGAGACGCCTCTGCACCCAGCGGCCCCAGGAGCCGGCGGTAGTCGAGAAACCCCTTGCGCGCCCACCGGGGTTCCGGCACCGGCACGTTGAATCCAAAACCATGGAGGTCGATGACGTCGCCGAGATTGATGACGAAATCGGGCCGGTCCTTCAGCACCAGCTGCGCCACCCGCGGAAGCAAGGCGCGGCCGTACGCCCTCCACATGCGCAGTATCCAGAGAGCGTTTGCGGCGGAACCGTACCGCTTCACCACCTTTTCCGGGAGGGGAGAGGCTTCCAGCTCTTCTCTTGTGAAATCGCGCACAAGGATGTGGGGATCGGTGATGAGGGCGAAGGTGAAGTCAGAACCCGGCAACCGCCTGGTCACGAAAGACCCGCCGGCAGCATCCTGATCCCGGACCCGGATCCGGTACTCGTACCGGGTGCCCGGATCCAGCCCGTCCAGGGTCCATTCCACCGCCTCCGCGTCCAGGAGCACCGGCTTTCCGCACGGCCTCCACTCCGCCTTCTCGCCCGGCCTGCGCCACTGAAGCGTCAGATTTCCGGCCTCACCGGTGAACACCGCGTTCACCGTGATTCCATGGTCGGTCGGCCGGACCAGGAGGGGGGGAGCCAGCACACGGGTT
>Ga0180434_10009724_pt1 | contig 10402 bp, 15 predicted proteins | sample SS_ome_7_FD_132453 | JGI IMG/M metagenome (GOLD analysis project Ga0180434, IMG submission 132453) | Hypersaline lake sediment archaeal communities from the Salton Sea, California, USA - SS_1_D_2 metaG | ecosystem: Environmental > Aquatic > Non-marine Saline and Alkaline > Hypersaline >... | reverse complement strand
TATTGAAGATGAACTCCTGTAATGCCTGCTTCACCCCCTTTTCGTTGAGTCCATCGAATCGTATGAAGGGCGCGAGCAGGGTATCGAAATTCGAAAATGCCTGAGCACCGGCAGCCTCCCCCTGCAGCGTGTAAAAGAAGTTGACTATCTGTCCTAGCGCGCTCCTCAGGTGATGGGCCGGCTTGCTTTCTACCTTCCCCCAAACCCCCCGGAAACCCTCGACCAACAGATCAAATAGATCCCACCCGACACAATAAACGGAGAGAAGATTCAGGTCATGAATGTGGAAATCTCCCTGAAGATGGGCCTCGCGGATTTCTGGCGTGTAGATCTCATTCAACCAGTAAACCTTGCTCAGTTCCGAGGAAACGTAGTTGTTCAATCCTTGGAGAGAAAAGGCCATATTGCTGTTCTCATTGACCCTCCAGTCCGTTCGGTTCAGGTACTGATCCACCAACTCCACGCTTGCATTATTGGTAATCTCCCTTATTCTCGCGTGTTGATCTCGATAGATGATATAGGCCTTGGCGGTTTTTCGATACGTTGAGGAAAGCAAGACCTCCTCTACAATGTCCTGAATCTCTTCTACCGTTGGGGTCTTGTCGCCCATGAGCTGTTCGGCAAGGGTCAGGACCCTGAGGGTAAGCCGTTTGGCATCCTGGTCTTCGAATTCTCCTGTTGCCTTGCCGGCCTTTGCAATGGCATTGGTGATCTTTTGGGCCTCAAAGGGCACTATGGAACCGTCTCTCTTTTCTATTTCCGTAAACATGCTATCTTCTCTCCATTCCTTTCTCCATCCTACACGAGTTTAGAAACACACCACCCCAAGTATATGAACGGCTTGAGGCAAAGAAAGCTTATACAACATCGGCTCATATGGCAAAGGTTTATCTTTGTCAGACAGGTTATTGGAGCGAGGCTACGTTCAGCACAGGTTGAGGATCGGTCTGCGCACCAGAGTTCACATGGGTTTTCCACAACATATTGTGGTAGATAATAATTGAGATTCAATATAAAGTCAATAACCAAGCAGTGCATAAAAGTGCAAAAAGTGCACTTTTCTGGATATCACGTATCACGGGCCATGTAATTTGGGACGGCGGGTCACGTAGTTAGGGCTCAAAATGGCCAAAAACCTGTAAAGTTTTTTTACACTTGCAGGCCTAAAAGCGGTGAAAAAGTCTCAAAAGTCTCAATCCAAAGAGAGAAATCAAGGTTTTTAAAAAGTCTCAATTAAGACTTTTTAAACAGGGGTTTTGGGCGGATTTAAGTGTGGCTAAATGGATGTTTAAGCGGAATAATAGCCTACATGATGAAAGTACATTAAAGCTAGGGAATAACCGAGACTCAGAGGGATATCGCATTCCCAAAATCGCTGATTCCGGGCAATTCTAATCTATTCGCTTAGTCATCTTCATCTATTATGCTGAACTCGAACGCAAATCCATTATGGAGTGAGAGCAGTCCAACGAATTCACTCATACTGACGGCAAGGCCATCAACGACGAGCAATGGCCCACGTTCATCATATTCAATGCGACCCCGGAGCTTATTATTTAGCATATGATGATCGTTTGTCAGATAGCGTGTGGCCATAGAGCGTCGGATTTTCTTCCGAAGTTCCACGAGACCAAGGAAAGGATTGATCTTATTGAATACGGAGAATTCATATCCCTCGCCCTCCGGATCTTTTTCCCTTGCCCGGACAACATATCCAAGTGAAGGGTGCCAGCAATCTATAAAAAAAATCCTTTCTTTACCTGAAAAATCTTCAAATTTTTCATAAAGGGGAAACTCCTTTTGCCAATCCTTATCTGCCATTGCAACCTCCTATCATCATTCTTGATCCAAACGGATCTTGAATCCTTTTTTTGACATAAGCCCTCTGAAAAGATAACCGAACTCCTGGAAGCACGTATTTCAGCCTTGGACCAAGGGTATTTGAGGGCATCCTGGGGGAAGGCTACCACGTAGTACCTGGTTTACTTGAATCACGCATGCTTGTGTATGCTGGAGCCCGAGAACGTCGATTGTGGGGCAAATATGGGCCTCGGCGTCAAGCAGCCTGCACCTTTTCCACGTAAACCTTGATCACAAAGAGAATCTGAGCCTCCAGAGGGCGCACTTCATTATGCGCCACGCGCTCAAGACTCGCCAGAACCTCCGGGTAAGCCTGAAAATCGATGGTAATCACCTTTCCGGGCTTAGGGCCTGGCCTGGAAGGTTGCGGCTGCTCTGGAGGGGTTTTCATGGTCGGTGGCGTGGATTTCTTGTTTAGACGGGCTTGCTTCGATTTTTCGGCTAGGCATCGGCCACAATACGGGCTGTTTGGATGGATAGTAGGCCTGCCGCACTCGCAAACCCGCGTATTTTCCTTTTTCTCCTCCGGTGGGGCTTTCGTGAATAGGGGGCAGCTCTGGCAATTGAATGATTTCCAATCCTTTTCGGCGGCTTCAGAAAGGCATTCCTCGTACTGTTGACAACGCAGATCCCGCGCACCCGGGCCGCGTTTTGGTCTGCGTATGTTCTCCATAGTGCTCTTCCAAACCTCCTCGCCTTGCAAACAATTCTCACAGCCCGGAAATGGTGTGGTTGTTAATCGCGGCTTCTCTAAATTCGCCTGCTGCCGGGCCACACAGACGGAACGTCTGAGCGTGCAATGCTCCCGCTGACAAAAGAAATACTCGGGTCCAGCAAGAATACTTTCGACCTCAGCCACATCCGTCCAGAGTTATCTTTTAAAGGGGGTTTAGTGTCGCCCTCAAGATACGGCAAAAGATGCCGCTGACGGGAGGCGAACACCGACGACCCCCCGGCGCCTGGAGGAACCCCGCCATATTGAGGCTTCCTGGCATCGGATCATGCTAACCGGCGGGCACCGATGCCAGAGGCAGCCCCTGCCCAGGAGGTTAGCCCGCCATTATTTGTATGCCGCCCGCAAGGGGGGCAATTTCACGACCTTGTCGAGACCGAGAACCCTATACGCCATAAATTCCCCATCTGTTTTCAGGCCAGTCCCGTTGATGGTGACGGGGCCTTCAAAGCGCGCCTGGACCTTCGCCCAGACATCAAAAAAACCTCGCCACCGGCAGCCTTGCGGATAGGCAATCGGCTTCCCGTTATCCTGAAAAAACCACCTGGAAGACGGACTCAACTCCTTCTCGATGACACCCTCAATTTCCTGAATTCGTTCCCGATACCCCGCGATATTCGCATCAATCTCTTGCTGCTTTACCCCTTCGGGAAGCTCAGAGAAAATCGAATCGATCTCCGACGCGCTAAGAGTTATGGGGTAAGGCAAATATAGGCTACCCAGCACCTTGCGTTCTCCGATGAAGCGCTCATTAAAGATAATTTGCTCTCTGTTCTGGGCCGAAGCGAGCTGGGCCGTTATTTGGCGGATGCGAAACGCGTTTATCTCCTTGATAACACCTTTAAATTGCGCTTTCAGCTCATCCCTGTGAATGAGCGCTTTCCCGGCCTCGATGATCTTCGCTTTGAGATCATCGATCTCCGCTCGGAGATCCTGATCCCGGCGAAAATCCGCCGCCCACCCATATTCGATCGTGTCAAGGCGAAAAACACGCGACGCGTACGCCCCGCCCGTATTCCCTATAACCGCGCTAACTAGTTTATCTAGATTAACCATTGATTGCTTCATTTTAATTCTCCTTATTTTCGTTATTCCCCTTACCCGATTTCCCCATATTTTTTAATGTCTTCCGGCGTGTTGCCGAACATCTTGGCAACCTGATGGATTGCGGCCTCCCGGTCAATCTGCTTGTAACTGTGAACACCCTGACGCCCGCCATAGACAATAAGATCTTCTTCGGTATTACCAAAGAGCTTCGCAACCGCCAACACTGCCGGATCAAAGTGCGCCTCAAAGTTGAGCTTCGCTATTATGGGGCGCAGATTATTCAGCTTTGGAAAGTTCGTGAGTGCAACGTTGTGAAGTTGTATGATTTTTCTGTCATTCCCGCGAACAGCGAAAACAGGTGAAAAATAGCGATATTCCCTTTCCTTTAAAAACTGCCTGGCCTCCTCAGTCCATTCGACCATTGCCCACAAACCTTGCTTACCCTTGTTTATGAGCTTCCGTATCCACCCCGCTGCCGGGGCCTTCACATCCTTCAAGGTTTGGTGCTCATAGTCGATCACCATGTCGTTGCCGCGCCTGTCAAAGCTCTCGATAATTTGCTGCATCGACTCTTCATCGAGCAAGGCAGCGGGATCACCCTCTATGTCGACTGCCCCATAAGGAAAAACTTGGAACTCTGAAGGTGCGCCATTGATCTCTTTTGCCAAGATTAATTTCTCCATAATTGCTCTCCTGTTTAGAGTTATTGTTAGAAAAAGGGGCTGCATAGCACGCTCTGCAACCCCCGTCAAGATTGCCCGTCAATTGATCCCCCGGCAGCCGCTGACGGGGCGGTTTTCGGCGTGCACTAGCCTAGCCGGAGGATTACTTGCTATTCGTTAAAGTTTTTTTCAATCTCCCTGAGCTGATCCGACCAATCCAAGAGAATAAACCCAATGCCAGCGACCTCTTCGGGTTTAAGGTCTATATCCCCATTGAAGCAACTCAGGACTGCACCTAAACCCTCAAGTTTCATCCCTATTGTGCCTATTTCGGATAATCTAGCAGCTAAATTATATGCGGGCTCCTGGGCCTCGGGCGCGCCTTTGCTTTGTTTAATTTCCGGCATTTGAACCCCTCCCTTCGTTTGTCTCCCCCGCGGCCCCGATCTTAGCGAGCTTCGTAAATCCCATGCCGCTGTCTTTTAAGCGATCATACAGCTCCTCCGAAAAATCCTCGATCCTATAAAGGAATGCTTTCATCGCGAAGGCAAGATTGTCAAAGTCTACACCGTGTGCATATACGTCATCGCCATCGAGCGTCGCGATAACATCCACAATGCCCGAAAGCCTTCGCAAATCCTCCTGGATACGCTCCAAATAATCTAACCCTGTCTTTAATTCTAGGCTCTCTTCGCTCGGGACCAGCGTGTCTCCAGATGCTTTTGTTAAAACTTTGGCTTGCTCTTTTTCAGCGTTCATGATAAATTCCTTTTGTTAAAGGTTGCAGTTTATGCACCTAGCCCTGAGCCTTCGCGTGGTCTGCGGCCTCCGAAGGCTCTTCCTTTTGACCGGGCTTTTGACTTACCTCCCGGATCACAGCATCTAAGGCTTCATTAATGTCCAAGAAGAACCGGCACTCACCTGATGCATAGACATCCTCACCGGCAAAACACGCATTCTCCCGCCGGTCCATCGAGGCCCTAATTTCCGGGCTTGAGATGTTTTCTCGAAAGCACCGGCAGCGCTTGCAGTATGTTCCAAAACGACTCATATCACGCCTCCATATCAAAGGTTTCGTCCTTACAAAACCGTTTCTTGCCTTAATTTTTCTCACCTCCTCTCTTTTTCGAATAGCTCTATGAGCTCAGAGATCAGCTCATAGAATCGGCCTTTTTTGGAATAAGATACCTTCCGTATGGCCCGTTCAACGCGAATCCTTTCTCGAATATCACTTTCCTGGAAATTAAGAGTTCTCGCAATTCGGAGCAATGGGGAAGTCACCAAGAGCGGGGTCCGTTCGACTAATCGATATACAGTCATAGCTCCTACACTAGCCTTTTTACTGAGATCAGAAAATGAAAGATTTTCTTCACTCAAAGCCAGTCGAAAATTCTCTGAAAGGCTCAATTCCGGGATTAGTTTACGTTTCATCTTTTATCCGTTCCAGCGCCGCCAGGAGCTGTTTGAGTGATTGTAGATCCGCCCATTCCAGGGAATCCACGCCGCAGATCTTGCGGCTTAAGCCTATTAGGCGGCGGGCTCCATTTGGGAGCTGACAGGCGATCTCCTCCGCCCTCATGCGAAGGGCCTTCAGCTGATTCTGTTTGTTACGCTTGGTAGAGCTGGGCTTCCAGCCCGCGTGTTCGCAGCGGGCCACAAAATCCTGAAGCTCCTCGATTGAGAGCTTCGCGGCAGTAGACACACCATAGGCATCTTTCAGGATTGATCTATAATCGGTTTCAGAAATCCCAAGGGCCTTAATAGCAATGTGTGCTTTCGCTAGGAGCGCTTGTCGCATCTTTTTGAGCTTCTGTGACTTCTGATACTCTTGGTTCTGTTTTAGGAGTTTCATTACGTTAGTATTGTCTATCAGCCAAAATTTGCGTAACGCGCCGTAGTAATCGATGATCGATCGGGATGTCCTGGTCCTGGGCCAGCCTTATTGCCCACTCTAGGATCAACCCCACTCTCCTGAAGCCCCCGTGATGATTGCCCTCCTCAGTCAGAAAGCCGACACATGCCTTATCTAGACCAGGCCACACGCTTTCCGCGAAGAGTTGGATATCATCGGGGGCGATTGCCTCGAACGAGACGCTGAGCGAAATCCGGCTCAAAATCTGATCATAAAGATAGTCCCTCGTGCCGCCCACATACATTGTGTCGTACATTCTCGGCTGCCCGGCCACGGCAATCCCGATCCCCGCAGAATCATGCAGAGCCCGCACCAGCTCCCAGGCCTCCCACGACGCGAGATGCATCTCGTCCAGCACAAGCAGGCGGGGAGACTCCCGCAAGGCATTTGCGATTTCGTCCAGAATTACGCAGTTCAATTTTGAATGCCAAACTTTCAAATTGAGTGCTTTCTGAATGAGATAGAGTAGGGCTCGCGGTTGCCGCGCTACGATATTCAATGTCACCACGGTAGTTGTGGGAAAGTCCGATTTAAATTTTTGTATGGTAACCGTCTTTCCGTAGCCGGAATGGCCCAGAAGGGCCACTGGCCGGTGATCCCGGCGAGCGGTCTCCAGGGCCTGATAATAACTTGAGAAGATTGCCGTCTCGCATAGCGCCGGCGCGGTTTTGCGGGTTGATTTAATTGGGTTTAAAACGCCCTTTTTCAGGCTTTGAATGGGCGGTTTCATTTTCGTTCATCCTCCGAAGTCGTCAGGCGAAAAAACGCCTCCCGCAACTGATTAAGCTCCTGCTCGTCTCGGGATCTGGCCCGCTCTTGTCTGTCGTACGAAGCCTGAAGAGCCTCCCTCATTGAAAGGCTTGAGACGGCCTCCGGTTGGGCCACTGCAGTTTTTTCCATCTTTTGGGGTGCTATATTATCGAACACGGTGCGGACGACCCGGACCAGCTTCGCTGGTTTGTCCGGGTGTTCGCCGGAGGCCTGGCGGGGTCGATAACCCCTCTGGAAGTCTGCAATGGTTTCGTCGATCTTGCGCCTGTCCCGGATCGCCTCTTTTCGCCGTTTTTCGAGTTTTTTCAATTCCTTATACGCAGCGATATCATCCCAGGCCGTGGCATCCCTCCGGGGGACACGTGCGATTAATTCCCATCTTTGGCTATAAGCCCAAATTTCCGCAAGATTTTGGGGATCGAACTTGTAAAACACGCTTTCTCCGCCGTGTTCCATGATTTCGCTGTTGTAATAGTAAGCGCCAAAGGCCCTGATACCGAAGCGCCCAACTTTGACCGCCCTGGGTGCCGATCTCATCGTCAAAAGCCGTAAGGCCGAGGGGGCGATTTTGCGCATTTCGTGGGTTGCGAACCACTGATTCCAGAGTTCGTTGGCGGATTTACCGCCCAGGGCTTCGCTCTTCCAATCCTGGTTATGCCAATTTACCCACTTGTCAAAAATGGTTACAAACTCCTCCAACGTGTACACCTTGCCAAGGTCGAGGGCTGCCTCGAAGTCGAGCTCCACGGTCCAGAATTTCCGCTCAACCGGCTTGCTACGGGGATTGCCGGGGATACTAAAGTGGATCTCCTCCACACCCGCCAACGTAAACATACCGGTGACTTCGTCAAGCTGGACTTTCCGCCAACGGAACCGCCTTGGGTGCTGCCCGGTCATTGGTTTCGCGGCAAAATCCGGCCCACTGTCGAATAGAACCTCTGGCGGGACATGAATTTTTAAGGCGGCGGTCGCCGCCGTGATATTACTGTCAATCGTGGGCGTCTCGCATATTTCATACCCCAGGATTTTGGTAGATGCCGCATCTTCGTATAGCGCAACCCAGGGATGTCCCACGCGGCCTGTTGGGAATTCCACTTTCACCCTCATGAAGACTTTGTTATCGGCGACGTAAAGCTGGCCGGGGTGAATGCTTGCCCTGTCCCTCCGCATTGAGGGCCACAAATTTTCACGCACCCACCGCTCGCCCTTGCGGTAGTACATAGCCTCCTCCAGTGGGATCGAATGGATGAACCGCTTCAAAATCCCATACGAAGGGATGGACTCATTATTCTCCCGCCCCCAGATTTCGAGCTCTCGGTGACAGTAACGCATCGTCGGCTCACTGGGCGAGCAATAGAGCAGTTTAGCATGGGCTTTGGCCCTGTCTGACCATTCGAAAAAATTTTGTGTCCCGCCATATCCCGGAGCCAATGCCAGCGCCCCGCCTTTTTTATAGAGGTTTCGCTTTTTTTTAAGGGTTTTTGCGGAAAATCCCTGCTCGCCAGGATGAACCAGCCGATATACCTTGACGAAGTCTTCTGCGGCGTTTGTTAGGTTCTTCTTACTGGACCCTAAATAGCTGCCAAATTCATTGAGCACCGCGAGCCAGCGGTAAATTTCCTCGCGCTTATAGCCTGCCAGGCGCTCGATCTGCTCGATCTGGGCCGGGTTCGCGCCTTCTTCTCGGTCCTTTTGATCTCGCATCACCGGCCCCTATTTCTCATCTTCGGGCCATAAAAAGTCGACGGGTTTTCCCAAGATCTCCGCGATTTCCTGACGCAATTTGGGAGCCCCGTAGTGGCCGCTGAAGATTTGGGAGACGTAACCGGCATGCCGATTCACCTTTTGTGCAATCTCCTTTACACTGAGCTCTTGCTCTGCTAGAGTTACTCTTTGGTTCTTATTCACCGGCATCCTCCTTTGCTGATTTGAATTAGATATCTTACACCTTTTATTTATCATGCCTAAAGTGGCGCGTCAACAAAAAAATCGACACTTTACAAAATAATTACAACGTCTATATCGGCATATTATGTTAGACAATCCGCCATATAAGGATATTGGAAAACGCTTAAAGGTGCTTAGAGGTCGGTTAAATCAACAAAAATGGGCGCAGCAGCTAAATGTATCTCTACGGGCTTATCAAAGATACGAACATGGGGAAGTGTTTCCGAATCCGAAATTATTGTCTAAATTATCTAAACAATTTGGCATTAACGTAGACTGGATAGTGACAGGGCAGGGTGAAACATATATATCGGATCTCCAACCGCATTTGCGCGAGGCACTTCTAAAGATAGACCTTATTTTTACTCACGGTTCTGATGATCTTTTAGACTTTTTTTCTGAGGTCGTGAATTTAGTTTTTGACACGATTCACCGGCATCAAAAGTCTAATGAACCGGATGCTCTAATTGAATTCTTAACACAGAATATCGATCATAGTTCCGCTGCACTTCGAAAACTGCTTAAACGTCGGTTATTATTACAATATCCGAAAAACGGGCCACGTAGTTAGGGACCACGGGCCACGTAGTTAGGGCCGAGATTTCATTGTTTCCTTACTCCCCCAAAAATCACATAACTAAATGAATTTCTTAGAATAATTAGCGCAACAAGATTTTTCGCCCAAATCAAACGGCGGGTCACGTAGTTAGGGACCGTCTTTGAGACTTTTTCCCCTCTATGCACCCCTATCTTCCTAAAATTGTTCATATTTTGTCTTAATCCTTTTCATATCATCCCAGTAAATACGCCGTCCCTAATTACATACCCCCTCATACTGGATTTTTTTTCACATGCCAATGCATGGATTGATCCATCACGGTTTCACTGAGGAGCTATCAAGCCCTAAACGAATAAAAAGAAAACCCCGATTATTGCGTTAACCCCTTAACGATACTGTGCTTAGGGCTATGGACGTCTTTTTTGACGCGAATTCTGCTGACAGGCAAAACCATGATATCCTTTCTTGAGAGACTGGCGGGAGGGCGCTGTTCTTTTCGCGGCTTGGGTATGGGGGAAACCGCAGCCCTGAGCCTGTCGAAGGGAATGCGGAGGGGGCAAGTATCCCCTGTAAACAAGACGTTGAAAAAACAAGCCCGTGAGCCTTGGAACGAAAGAAAGGGTTTCATGGTATTCGCCTATTCCAATTGAGAATGTTTTGTGGAGTTAAGGCAATAGTCGAAAATAGAATTTCCCTTGACTTTGCAGATACTTTGAATTACTAATCTACAAAGATTTCAGGTGCTCGTTCCGAGCTTAATAGGGAACCCCGTGAAAGTCGGGGATGGGCCCGCCGCTGTAACCCCGCCCTTTTCTTTTTGAAAAGGGAACTCTTTCGGCCATTGTGCGCCACTGTCCTTCGACAAGCTCAGGATGGGAAGGCCGCTGAAAGGGCGGGGGAGTCAGAAGACC
>Ga0180434_10009723_pt1 | contig 10402 bp, 11 predicted proteins | sample SS_ome_7_FD_132453 | JGI IMG/M metagenome (GOLD analysis project Ga0180434, IMG submission 132453) | Hypersaline lake sediment archaeal communities from the Salton Sea, California, USA - SS_1_D_2 metaG | ecosystem: Environmental > Aquatic > Non-marine Saline and Alkaline > Hypersaline >... | reverse complement strand
TCACGGTTGGCCAAGAGCTGGACCTGGATGCAAAGGGCAAGGCAGCCTTTGAAACCGACGGCGGCAGCACCGTCAAGGTCGGCTTCAAGGGCGGAACCGGGACATTGTACTTCAATGACGCCAGCGGCTTTGACATTGCCCGGATCGTTCTGGACCCCATATCGGATCGCGCTTCGTTCAAGCTGTCATCCAAGGGCGGCCTGGCCGGGGCGAGCGTTGGCGAACTGATCGTGAACGGATCGGTCCGGGCCATCGTGGCCAAGTCGATGCGATTTCTGGGCAACGTTACGATCTGGGGCAGTTGCCTGAAACTCGCGCTCGGTGACGTCACCGACGCCGACATCACGATCGACCAAGCCGGCGCTAAGGCCACGAAGATGGCTCTGGGGACCGTCACGGACGTCAACATTGCCTCGGCCGGCGTGATCGCGGCGATCAAGGCGTTGGCATGGTGGGACATCGACGGCACGCCCGACAGCATCGTGGCGCTCCAGCCCGAAGTGCTCAAGAAGAACATCAAGGGACACGACGACTCGCCGGCGCCAACGCTGTTCAGCAAGGCTGTCGGCGGCCTGACCCAGACCGTTGCGCCGGAAGCGGACGATTTGCTGATTCGCTTGGTGTAGTGGACCCAAGTACTTCTACTGACCCGTTGCGGATGGCGATGAGCCGTTGGCGTCCAGCACGTATCGTGCCATCTTGAGGGGTTTGCCCAACTGCTGGTTGATGTGGTAGGCCAACATGCGGCTGACGGCTCGTGCCTGGGCTTCGCTGAGCGTAACCTTCGTGCCGGCTTGGGCTGCCCGCATGGCGGCCAGTCCGCCCATGGTCTGGCCGTTGATGCGATATTTCTCGGTCGCGCTGCCTTCGCACGCTCCGCAGAGCATTCCGCCCACGCGCGACGAGAAGTAGACCTCGTCGCGAGGCGTTCCAACGCTGCCGTTGACACGACGGCCACACTCAGCGCATTGGGTCAACTGGCCGAGCAGCCCGGCATGTTTGAGCAGACGCCACTGGAAATACGCCAGCACGGCTGCGATTGGCGAGGCGGGTTGTTCCAAGCGGGCCAGGGCGTTGTGCAGCAGGTCGAATACCTCCGGATGCGGGTCAGCCTCGGCACACATCGCACCGACAAGCTCCAGCATGTAAAGTGCGGTGTTCAGTCGATCAGCCTGCCTGCGCAAAGACAGGTGGCAAGTCGTCTCGGCGAACTCTACCAGCGTGCCCAGCGCGTCCCGCTTCGCGATGAAGACCAGGTCGCCCTCAGCCAGCAGGTCCACTGCGCCGCCGGAGGAGCTTTTGGGCCTCTTGGTCCCCTTGGCCAGCAGGCGAACCACGCCGGCCCCGCGCGTCAGAAAATGGACCACTTGCGATGTCTCGCTGTAATCGACGGTTCGCAGGCAGATTGCCGGTTCTCGCTGTGCCATGGTGCGATTGTCTTGCGGGGCGGGCTGCGACGCAATTCCATTATGCCGCGTTGCGGGGCGTGCGGCGTGGCGCGTTGGCTCAGCGACCTTCTCTTGCCACTTCGAGCACAGCCAGGATGTTCTCGACAGGCACGTCGCCCTGGATAGATTGGGACGGCGAGAAGATGTAACCCCCGCCGTCGCTCATCAGGTCGCGCACGCGTCGGGCTTCGGACCTCACGTCGTCGGGTGTGCCGAACGGGAGCGTATCCTGCGTGCTCAGGCCGCCCCAGAACGTCAGCTTGTCGCCCCAAGCTTCCTTGAGCTGCCGGATGTCCATCGCCTCGGGCTGGATGGGGTTCAGCACGTCCAGGCCCATCTCGACCAGCCGGCCGATAAGCGGCTCGATGTTGCCGCACGAGTGTACCCACACGTCCTTGCCGTAGGAGTGTATGAGATCATATTCCGCCTGTTCACCCGGACGGATCATCTCGTCCCATACATCTGGGGCGACAAGCGGCCCACGCTGCGAGCCCCAGTCGCTGCCGAGCAGCACGCCGTCGATCTCCGGCAGGTGCAGGAAGTTCTCCAGCATTACCATGTTCTTGTCGACGATCTTGCCGAGCAGCTTGCGGGCGAAGTCCACCTCGCCGGCCATGTCGGCCAGGAAGTTCTCGAACCCGCGGGCGAAGTAAGCCTTTTCGAAGTGGCTGCCGTATAGTCGGACCAGGAAGTACTTGTCGCTGGTGTCGCGCCTGGCCTTGATCCGGTCGGCAAGGTTGTCGTAACTGCCTGTGCCGATGACGCAGGCGGGACTCGTCGGGACGTCCATGCCCGACCAGTCCGTGCCGAGTTCGTGCCACTCCCACCACGGCACGCATATATCTGCGACGTCGTTGTCCAGCCACGCGACGGCATCTTGGCGACCGGTGTGGTCGTGGATCAGTGCTTCGGCCTCCGGCGTCAGGTCCACGACGTAAGGCACATGCTGCGTCTGCCTGTGCTCAATGGCAGCCTTGACTAGCTCTCTACTTGTCATCAAACGGCCTGCGGTTTGTTCCGGGAGATCATTGTCCAGCGTGTTGAGTTCCAGTCACGGTTGCCCATATTACCTGTGTGCCCACTCGGCCGACCGGTCGAGGTACCGCTTGATGCCCTCGGGCGTGACGTTCCATGGAATGTGGTTGCCGATGCACATCATGTACCCGCCGGTAATTTGGGCGGTTTCGACCATGGACTTGACCATCGCGTCGATTTCCTCGGGCTTGTTGCGGGTGAGGATGCGGTTGTCGCCCTCGCCGGCCAGGAACAGGTTCTTCTCGGGGTGTCGGCTGGCGATGGCCTTGAAGTCCGTGAACGGCTCGGTGATGATCCCGCGCGCTCCGCAGGCGATTACGTCGTCGGCGTAGCGATCCATGCACCCGTCAGCCATGAAGATGACTTCCTTGCCGGTCTCCCGCAGCATGCCCCAGAACTCCTCGTAGCGGGGGAAGATGTACTTGTGCATCCACTGCGGCGAGCAGACCGGCCCGCGGGCGTTGACGATGTCATCGTGGCAGACGACGAAGTTCAGGGGGAGCTTGGCGAAGCTGCGGAAAACACGACGATTGATTTCGGCGAACTCGTCCATGATTCGCTCGAATCGCTCGTCCAGGCAGCATTCCAGAAACAGCTCCCAGCCGAACGTCAGCAGCGGCCACATGAACATGGTGTCGTAGAAGAATACGGATGCATCCGAGCCTTCGGGGGCCTTGTCGCCCCACTCGGCGGGATACTGGCTGCGGTACATCTCGTAGAGCTTCTGCTCGTCGCTGTAGTCGCGAGCCTCGACTACCGGCATGTCGGAAAAGTCAGCCTTTTCCAGCGGACTGAAGGCGAAGACCTCCTCGGGCGATTTGAAATGGGCCTCGCCGTGTTCCCACGTGCCGGTTTCGCCGTCGCCCCAGCGGACGGTGTGCGCGTCGGCATTCGAGCTCTGGCCGGTCAGGTCAAGCTTGGGACGTGGCCTGGGCTTGTCGGTTTCGGGGATCGGCAGTTCCAGTTGCGGGTAGAGCTCAGCCAGCTTCTTGCGGCACTGCTGCGGATGATCGTAGTAGTCGATTCCCGTCAGGTGAGTCTCGGCGTCGGGGCAGGACCAATGCTCCCAATGCGGGATGCGCTTGGGGGCTAGGCCCATGTAAGCGAGATACTTATCGTTGCATTGCATTCGGCATCTCCTGTGGCGTTTGGGGGCAAGGTTGGGGCGGCCTTGTCATTGGCGGCCAAGGCCGTGCTGCCTGATTGGGGGGCTTAATCCCTTTCTGTATCCTCTGCCTGTTCGAGGCGTTCCACGCGAAGCTTGGTAATCTTCCTTTCGTCGGCAGCCTCGATGGTGAACCGTGCGTTCCTGGCCTCGAAGGTCTCCCCGACGGTCGGGATGTAGCCCAACTCGGAAAACACGAAGCCCGCGACGGTGTCATAATCCTCGTCCTCGGGGATGTCAAGCTCCAGCAGCCCGTTCAAGTCGTCGATCATCACGCGCCCATCGACCTCCGCGACTTGCGAGTCGATCTGGTTGATCATCTCCGGCTCGGCCCGGTCGTATTCGTCGGAAATCTCGCCGACGATTTCCTCCAGCACGTCTTCGATCGTCACCACGCCGGCCGTGCCGCCGTATTCGTCAAGCACCACGGCCATGTGGACCTTACGGGCCTTGAAGTCCCGCAGCAGGTCGTCGAGCGGCTTGGTTTCCGGCACGAAATAGCACTTGCGCATGATGCTGCGAAGCGTCTGCTTCTGCGAGTTGTCTACGTCGTTGAGCAGGTCCTTGGCGTAGAGAATCCCGACAATGCTGTCCATGTCGTCTTCGTACAGCGGCACGCGCGTGTGACCCGCCTGGACGACCTCTCGGCGTGCAGCGTCCCAATCGGTATCGACCGGCAGCGCGAACAGCTCCGTCCGCGGCGTCATGATCTCGTCGGCGTGGGTTTCGCCGAACTCGATGACCGACTCGATCATCTCCACTTCCTCGGCATCCACAGCGCCCTCAGCCTGTCCTTCCGAGGCGACCTGCAGAATCTCCTGCTTGGCAGCCTCGCCGTTTTCGTGCTCTTCGTCCTCAGCCCCGGCCAGCCTGCGGATGGGGATGTCGAACGCCTGCATGACGGCGATGATCGGGTACAGTGCATACCGGAAGAACATCAATACCCTGAGCGTGGCGGCTAGAAATTTCTCGCCCGCGTACGACGCCCACGCGTGGGCAATCGCCACGCCGAATATGGAGATGATCGCCGCAGCCAGGATCGTCGCCCAGGCGGCGCTGCGCCAGCTGTGCCCGTCCCGGCCAAAGATGTATACCAGGACCACTACGAGGGTCAGGTTCGATACCGACCGGCAGAGCGAACTTACCAGGCGCAGCGCGGGCAGGTGGAGCTCCAACGTTTCCAGACGGCTCTTGCCACGAGGGCCCTTGAAGGCGCTCTCCAGCAAAACGCGACGGAACGTGCGTAGCGAATAGCTCGCAGTGGAAAAGAAGCCGGACAGGGCCGTCATTGCCAGCACGACCCATAGAAGAGGAGTCACGATTGCTCAAAGCTCCAACTTTAGAGCCTATCCTAATAATTCCACGGGCTCCGTCAGGTTATCAGGATGGGCTCTTGGGCGTTCGGTTTCACTTGCCGCCGGGGGCATTGGGCAGGCTGCGACGAACGCTTCTCGCAGCCTCCATAACTTCCCCGCAACGGCACCATTTCTTATGATAGCTCCCCAGCCCGCCCACACAAGGCCAAATGCCGCGTCACTTTTTTCCCATCGCCCGTTGTGCTCGGAAGAAGTCCGTGAGCAGCTGTCCGCATTCGCAGCCCCGGACGCCTGAGACCACCTTCACCTGGTGGTTCAGACGCTCGTCGTTGCACAGCGAATAGAGGGTGTCTACTGCCCCGGCCTTGGGGTCCGAAGCCCCGTAGACCAGGCGATCCATCCGGGCCAGCACGATAGCCCCCGCGCACATGCAGCACGGTTCGAGCGTTACCACGAGCGTGCAGCCCGTCAGTCGCCAGTCGCCAGTAGCCTCGGCTGCGGCGCGAATGGCGAGCATCTCAGCGTGGGCGGTAGGGTCGGCGTCAATGATGCGTCGGTTGTGGGCGGCTGCGATGACCTGGCCGGCGCGGACAATCACCGCCCCTATGGGTACGTCGCCAGCCTCGGCTGCGAGATGCGCCTGGGCGATGGCTACCGACATGAAGGCGTCATATTCGGCGGCGGGGGACGGGCCTGGGGTGTTCATGCCTTTCCCCTAGCGCCCGAAACGCTCACCGATACCGAGTCTGCATAGTGCAGAGCGCCGGGTTTGTCCACCTCCACCGTCGCGGAAATTACCTTCGGCTCGTCGAGTACAATTTCCAGAATCCGCGTGGCTAACTTCTCCAGCAGGAAGTATTGCGACGTCTCGACCTCCTCGACGATCCTGTCGCGGATGACGACGTAGTTGAGCGTGTTGTTCAGGTCGTCGCTTTGTCCGGCGAGGGAGCCGTCCGTTTCGATCGCCACGTTGATAACTACGTCTTGCCTGTCGTGACGCTCGTGCTCGTAGGTTCCGATGATCGTCTGGAGGCGAAGGTCCTTGATCCTGATGGTCATGTCCCGGCCCGGTTTCATTGCAGGTGCTCCCCGCCATCGACGAAGAGGCACTCGCCGGTGACGAATTCGTTGCCGACGAGATACAGCACCGCTGAGACGATCGCGTCGGGGCTGCCGGGTCGTTGCATCGGGATGCGCGAGCTGAGCTTCCGGAACGACTCGTCGCTCTGCCCGGCCGCCGGCAGGATCGGCCCGGGGCAGATGCCGTTGACGCGAATGCGCGGGGCAAGTTCGCAGGCAGCCAGCCGTGTGAACTCAGCCAGGAGCTTCTTGGACAGCGTGTAGGCGAAGTACGGCGTGAAGTTTCGCGAAACCTTTGTGTCCAGCAGGTTGACGATGTGCCCCTGGTCGCACCTTTTGGCGAACTGCTGCGAGAGGAAAAACGGCGCCTTGAAGTTCACGGCCAGCGTGCGGTCCAGGAACTGCTCGTCGGTCTGGTCGAAGGATCGTCGCTCGAAGATCGACGCGCTGTTTATCAGCAGTTCGCATGCGGGCATGGCCTCGAATACATTGTCGATCATCGACCGCGCCGCAGTCGCGTCGGCCAGGTCGCATTGGAACAACTCGCAGCGGCGTCCCAGGTCGCCGATCTCGACGGCTGCGGACCTCGCGTGAGCCTCGGAGGCATTGTAGTGCACGGCCAGGTCGAAGCCTTCCCGCGCCAATCCAAGCGCGATCGCTCGGCCCAGTCGTTTGCCGCCTCCGGTCACCAGTGCCGCCTTAGCCACGAAAAGCCTCCTCGGGCCCGAACACGACCGCCCGCGCGATCGCCAAGCCTCAGTACAATAACATCATAGGCCCCGGTCAAGGGTCAAACTGGTCAGCGAGCGGGGCGGCTGACGGCAGGGGCAGGAGGCATCTTTCGACGCGATCGACTCCCTGGCGCGGTTGTCGATATCCCCAGGACGGGTTATAATGGCGGTGTAGGAAACGGAGCAGGTATTTATGAGCATCGGCCAGAAACAGAGCGTCTCGACGTTGCGGTTTTTTCTTTACGAGCGGCCGCTGCATCCCGAGTTGTTCGACATCTATCACGATCATCGGATCGTCAAGCGCCACTACGAAGCCCAGGTCTGGGTGACGGGCTGCACGCACGTGATCGGTTTCTTCCGCAAGGGCGAGTCTCTAGTTGAAATCACCGCCGATGCCGATCAGGAACTGCCGCAGCGGGGGCTGTGCCTGGAGCTGCCTTTCCGCGGCGAGCGGGATCACGAGATCAAGCACGGCGAGAACATCAACTACATGATGAATTTTCAGGTCGAGTCGATGAGCCCGGCTGTGTACTCGAAAACCCATCACGACCTGGCCCGGCAGGGCGCCAAGAGGGGCCTGTTCGTCCCGTTCCCGCGATGGATGAGTCGGTCGCTGGTACCGTTCACCTACATCGACTACCAGGCCAAGCCGGCTGAGCTTCACGTATTCGCCTTCCACGCCTTTCCCGAAGACCTCACGCTGGTCAAGACGCAGTCCATCTTCGAGCTGCCCTGATCCGCGTGCAGTGCAGATCCCTGCCGCCTGAATCCCCCGCGATCTGCGTCGTCGTGGAAAACTCTCTGGACCCTGTCGCAGGGAGCATTACAATTGCACCGGCGCTGATCAAGAGCTTATTGTGCCGGTTACGTTGACCCTATTTGGGATAAGAATTATGCCACCAAGCGGCCTGGTTGTTTCGCAGTATCAAGGCGTTACGGTCGTCAATTTTCGCGACTCTTCCATTCTCGACGGCGCTGCGGTTCAGTCCATCGGCGACGAGCTGTACGCGCTGGTCGACGAGCAGGCCCAGCGGAAGATCATTCTCGACTTCACGCAGGTGAAGTTCCTTTCGTCCATGATGCTCGGCGTGCTGATATCGCTGCAGAAGAAGTCGCAGGACATCAAGGGCAAGGTGGTCCTCTGCAGTCTGCGCGCCGACCTTTACAGGGTTTTCGAGATTATGAAGCTCGACAAGATGCTCACTTTTGCCAAGGACGAGGCTGAGGCGATGCAGAAGCTCAAAGCCAAGCTGTAGCTTCACCAAACCAGGATACGCCCATGAGAAAACTCCTTCAGGTTTTCGTAGCCGGGGTGATGGTTATCATTCCGTTCGCCATCACGGTGTGGGTTATCGCCACCGTCGGACAGTGGGTTGGCGATTGGGGATACATCATTCTGACCTTGGGCCGAGACCCCGATACCGTTCCCGGTAACGAGTTCCTGCTGCGACTGCTGGGGGCGCTGATAATCATAATGGCGATCCTCCTGGTCGGCCTGCTGACCCACGTGTGGGTGTTCCGGTGGGTGGTGGGGTTTTTCGAGAGGCTCTTTCAGCACGTGCCGGGCGTCAAGACGGTCTACGAATCGGTGCGCGACCTGTTGAAGCTCTTCGGGCGCGACACGCAGCAGAGCATGGGGCGTGTCGTACTGTACAATCCCCCCGGCACGGATCTACAGCTGCTGGGCATCCTCACCACCGATACCCCCGACGGCCTGGGCGACGATCAGAACGCGCAGATGGTGGCCCTGTACCTGCCTATGGCGTTCATGATCGGCGGGCCGGTGATGTACGTACCCCGAAGCCAGGTCCGCGAGCTGGATATGCCCGTCGAGCGGGCACTGAAGCTGTGCGCCACCGCGCAGGTCGGCTTTGAACGGCTTCGCTCCAATGGCTCAGCCGTCAGCGAAGCCCAGGATGCGCCCAAGCCCCCCGACCAGGAGCCCGGCAACTGATGAGCCAGGCCCCGGCCCGGCGGCCCGTGGCGGCCACCAAAGCACCCCCGGGAACACTTGACATGCGGGGGAGCGGGCGGGTACCATTCTGCACTATTACGCCTCTTACGTTGCTCTAGTATTCCTCAAGGGAGCTTCCCGATGCGTCTGATTCTGTGCGACGTCAGTACCGAAGTGAGAGCCAACTTCTACCCCCTTTCCCTGGGCAGACCGATCTGGGAGCTGCGCTGCGGCATGAGCACGCTGGCTGAGAAGCTCATCGCCAAGGTTGACGCCTCCGACGTGGCCTGCTTCGTGCCGGACTACATGGCTGCGTCTTACCGGGCAAAGACCAACCGCCCCGTCAACGACACATCCAAGCTGGCCGGCGACGATCTGCTGCTGGTGGCTGGGCAGGTTAAGGCGGCCGATTTCGACGTGCCTGTCAAAGGTCCCAGCGAGATCGGCCTGGACGCCGACGGCAACGTCCTGTACGCACGCATCACCAGGGATGACGCATCCAAGCTGCCCGGCGACGACATTGCCGGTTTCGTCGAGGCAGCCAAGAGCCAACTGAAGAACGTCAGTTGCTCGCTGAAAGCCTGGAAGTACACCTGGGACCTGGTGCTCGAAAACCCCGAGCAGATCACGGCGGAGTTCCAGGCTGCGGGCAGGAGCGGCATAGAGGGCAGCGTCGAAGAGCCCAACGCCATCCGCGGCAGCGCCAAGGACGTCTACATCGCCCCGGGCTGTGAGATTCACCCGATGGTTGTGATCGACGCCGCCAACGGCCCGGTTTACCTGGACGAGGGCGTGGAGGTCCATCCCTTCACGCGCATCGAAGGTCCGTGCTACATCGGCCCCAAGTGCATCCTTCTGGGAACCAAGTGCCGCGAGGGCAACTCCGTTGGGCCGATGTGCCGCCTGGGCGGCGAGGTCGAGGAGTCGATCATCCAGGGCTATTCCAACAAGTATCACGACGGATTCCTCGGCCATGCCTACGTGGGCGAGTGGGTCAACCTCGGCGCGCTGACGACCAACAGCGACCTGAAGAACGACTACTCCAGCGTCTCGGTGGTTTTGGACGGCAAGAAGCCCGTGGATACCGGCTCGACGAAGGTCGGCTCGCTCATCGGCGACCACACCAAGACGTCGATCGGCACGTTGCTGAACACCGGATCCTACGTCGGGGCGATGGCGTTGATAATGGCCAACGGCAAACCGCTTCAGAAGTTCATCCCGTCGTTCGCGTGGGTGCTGGATGGGCTCGTGACCAAGGGGTTCGGCAAGGGTAAACTATACGAAACGGCCAAGATGGCCATGAGCCGGCGCAAGTGCGAGTGGACCGAGGCCGAGCAGGCCATGTGGGATGCGGTGTTCGAGATGACCGCCGAGGTGCGTAACCCGGCCATCAAGAAGGGCCGCAAGGCGATGATGAGATAACTGAGGCACAAAGCTTAGGGCTTTTTGGCAGTCGGATAGGAGAGAAGGTAATGGCGACAGTGGAAGAACGGGTAAAGGCGGTAACGGCACGCGTGTTGAAGCTCGATGCCGGCGAGATCAAGCTGGAAGACAACTTCACCGCCGATCTTGGAGCCGAGAGCGTCCAATCCATCGAGCTGGTGGCGATGTTCGAAGAGGAATTCGGAATCGAGATGGACGAGGACGCAGCCCTTTCCGTCGAGACCATCGGC
>Ga0180434_10009720_pt1 | contig 10404 bp, 9 predicted proteins | sample SS_ome_7_FD_132453 | JGI IMG/M metagenome (GOLD analysis project Ga0180434, IMG submission 132453) | Hypersaline lake sediment archaeal communities from the Salton Sea, California, USA - SS_1_D_2 metaG | ecosystem: Environmental > Aquatic > Non-marine Saline and Alkaline > Hypersaline > Sediment... | reverse complement strand
ATGTGCCGGGTGGCCAGCTTCGTGGTGGCCGACTACTGGCGCAAAGAGAAGCGCAAGCCCACCATCCTAAGCCTTGACCGGCCCATAGGGGATGGTGACGGCAACCGTACCGAGCTTGTGGAGACGGTAGCCGATGACCGGGCGATTGACCTTGACGCCTGGCTGGACGCCAGGACATGGCTTCTCGGTTGCCCACACAGGCTGCTGCAGATTGCCCGCAAGAGCCTTGCCGGCGAGCCTCTCACTAACAGAGAACGGCAATATCTATGGTACTACCGCCAGAGAGAGCAGAAAAGGCTGATAGCATCCTAACAAAACGCCCTCCCTCAACGGTATACATAGTGGATCCACCGTCCAGGATAGCGGGGTGCAGCTGGGCGGTCGGTTACTACTACGGGCGGGTAGGTGGCCTTGCCCACCACCTATCAGGCCTCAAGGGGGGATGGAAAACGGAACAACTGAATATCGTGGGCAGGCGTTCTGGTGAGGGCTTCATAGCTCATAAGGCTTTGCTGGTAGACGCCCTGTCAAGGGCGGTCGCTGACCGGGTGGTGCTCTCTGACATCACTCTCGGTCGCAAAGGCTTACTCGGATACCTGAAAGCCCTGGGCGGCTCCAACGTGGTCAAGGTGACGCCCAACGGTAGTGCCAGCGGGGTGCGGGCTACCGATGACAAGGGACTGAAGGTATCCTGTGGGGCCAATACCGGCTACCTGGCCGATGGTGAGTGGATTGACGACAACACCCCGGTCACCATCTGCCAGGTGAGGGTGAGTCCCCGTAACTCCGCCAAGCCCAACATCGGGGCCGCCGAGCTGGCTGAGACACTGGCCAGGATACTGCCGTTCGCCTCAAGAGAGGACAGCCGCCCTGTCCTGGGGTGTGTTCTCTTCACGGCAAAGGACGGCAAGCTCAGTCTGGTCAGTGCCGATGGTTACCGGCTGGCGATGGAGAGTCTTGACTATGATGACGGAGAGGGGCAGGCCCTGATAACCCTTGACGAACTCAGGGGATTGTCGGCGCCCTGCGTAAGGCACGGCGGGCACGTATCAGCTTTGAGAAGAACGGGAAGAGCCTTGAGGGTGTCAGTCTGGTGATTGACACCGAGCTTATCCGCTACAAGTGGGTGAGCTATGAGGGCAGCTATCCCGACTATGAGAAGCTGGTGCCCGCCGAGTTCAACACCGTCTGCCACTTTGACACCACTGAGGCAATCAAGGCGGTCAACTCCCTCAAGGCCCTGTCCGGCAACGGCAAGGACTACACCGTAGACCTTACCATAGGTGGCGGCAAGGTGGTCATGGCCAATCCCGATGATAAGGGGCAGGCCGAGCTTGCCGCCGACACTGAAGGTGAGGTGGTGGTGAGGGTAAACGGCGGGTATCTGACCCAGGCCCTCAAGGCGTGCGGCGGGATGGTAGACCTGAAGCTCACCGACAACCACTCCCCGATGCTCTTCTGTTCAAACGGCTACCAGCTGGTGGTGATGCCGATGTGGCGGCCTGAGGACAGAGAGCAAGGCCAGGCGGACGGAGAGGCAAAGGCCGAAGCCGACAAGCCCGCCGATACCGCCGAGCCGAGCAAGCAAGGGGATACCGAGCCGACCGAGCCAGGGGAAGCCGAGAAGCCAGCCGACACTGCCGAGCCAACCGAGCCGAAGCCGAAGAAGGCCAGGCATAGCCGGGCCAAAGACAAAGAGCCGGTAGCCGTAAGCTAGAACGCTCAAGCCCAGCAAGGAAACCACGTGAAAGAGCGGGGGAAACCCCGCTCTTTTTCTTTTTCCCAGGGCACCTCTCCCCAGCGTGGGAGAGAGTGCAAAGAGTAGCGAGTGCCGATGCCCGATGGCAGTGCGGGAGACACGAAGGCAGGGACACTACCGGCGGTCGCGTACTCAATGGAAGTCCGGCTGGACGGGTGTACAGTACGAGCAACGGCCAAAGGGAGTAAGCACTCATCTACCACTACAGGGAGTCCCAGGTAAGGAGGTGAGACTGTGCCCATCAGGTGGAGTGCCGCGGAGGTCCGCCAGGCCATGGATGAAGCGGCCTTCCAGGTCAGCCTGGCGGAGCCGTTCCTGGCCGAAGCGGTAGCCAGGATAGAGGCAGCCAGGCGGATAGCCAACCTGCCCCAGTACATCGACGAGCGCCTTGTCACCCTGCTCACCAAGATGAGGCGACTGGCTAGCGTGAAGCATGCCATTGAGGCGGTGCGTGAGGCCATCCCTGGCAGGGCAATTGAGGCCCAGCATGCCCGTATCCGGCACGGCAGCCAGCAGCAGCTCATGTAGTAAGGGAAAGACGCCTGAACTGGCAGGGGCAACCATGCCCGCAATCGAAAGTGAAAGGGGATGACTCGATGGAACCCAGAGACATCATGCTTGAGCCTGATGAAGAGAAGGAGAAGGTATATGAGCACATCCATGCCCTGTATCTCCAGGGCAAGTCCGTCACGATGAGGGAGCATGAGAGCGGCTTCCCCGCGGTGAGGGTGGACTGTGAGGACATCCACATCCTCACCGACATCATAAGCCTGGAGAGGTGGTGGGCGAAGAGGAAAGAGAGAGACAGAAGCTAGTTGACGAATCTGGCAACCACCGTGAGGGGACGGGGTGAATACTCCGTCCCCTCTCTTTGTGCCCTTTGATAGCACCGATTCAGGCTGACATGGGATTGACTCCACCTCTCCCCAGCGCTTGACAGGTAGGCGTGAATGGCTTAGGCTTGGCGAAAACGCGGGAGGGAATCGTATGGAAGCCTATTGCGTGAAGTGCCGCGCCAAACGGGAGATTAAGGATGCCAGGGCCATCACCATGAAGAACGGTAAGCCCGCCACCCAGGGCGTCTGCCCGAACTGCGGAACCAAGATGTTCAGAATCGGCAAGGGCTAACACTAAACCGTTGAGACTGAGATGCCGAGGGGGCTGGATATCCAGCCCTTTCGGTTTGTGCGGCGGCGGCTCCTCCAGAGATCATCAATGGCCGGGGAAAGGGACTGAGGGAGCTCGTCGGTCCCACTTCTTGCCTCGGAGGCCACAAAGCAGCCATGTGCGCAACCAGATGAGCGGCCGGGATGGTCATACAATGCAGACCGCACACGAATCCTGCGCCGTTTGGCAGGAGCTGCTCCATCCGCCCACGGTTTGTGTAAGCCGACCGCTTCCACTCCAGCTTGACTTCGCTGCTTGCCAGCAACATCAATCCAGCATCATCCTCATCTGGCCTGCATTGACCACGGCCTTATCCTCATGGCAGTTGTTGAAGAGCACGTGCAATTGACGGGCTTCGGAAGCCATTTCCTTCAGTCTGGACGCCCATTCCTGAAGCTCGCCTTCCGAGTACAGGTAGTCGAACCGTTCTGCCGCACCGATCCCCTTCTTGTCCCAGGTCTCCCGGTTTCTGCCGTGGAACCTGACAAGGCTGATGTGGGAGGTCACCTCGGTTACGGGAGGAACGCTTGACCTGAAGCCCTGTGGCTCATCCACGCAGACGTAGAGCAGGTTGTTGTCTCGAAGAAACTGGAAAGTGCGCTCGGCGTTCTTCTCGTTCACCCAGGAGCCATGCCGAAACTCCACCGCGATCCGGTACCGGGGCAGCCTCTCCTGGCATCCAAGGATGTGGTGGTGCTGCTCGTCGCCGGGGAAGAACCACGACGGGAACTGGAAGAGGACCACTCCTAGCTTGCCTGCCTCCGCTAGCGGCTGCAGGGCTGCGTGGAAGCGCTTCCAGACTTCGTCGACCAGTGCCGAAGGGAGGTCACGCAGGTAGAGGTTCTTCTTCTCCACCGGCGGTAGCTCCTGTCTGATGTCCTTCGGGAGTGCGGTCAGTGGAGTGGGGTGCTGGGTGAACAGCCGGAAGGCCTTGATGTTGAAGATGAAGCCGTCGCCGGACCTTTCAACCCAGAGCTGGGTATTGTTCTCACTGGGCAGAGCGTAGTAGCTGCTGTCCACTTCAACGATGGGGAACTGGCTGGCGTAGTAACGCAGCCTTGCTTCGGCCGACTTCGCCCAGTCGGGATAGAACCGGCCGCTCGCGATGAGGGTCTTGTCGGTCCAGGAGCAGGTACCTATCAGTATCTCACCCATGGTCACCTCCAGAGGTCAAGAAGTCGGCGGGCGATGTCGCTGCTGTGCATCGGTCGGGACCAGATGTCATCGTCAGGCTGAACGCCGTCGGCCGGGACGAGCTCCATCAAGGCCCTGACATCATCCGTGAAGAACCGGGAACACTGCGCGTAGCTGTGCCGGTCGGATAGACCGACCGCCCTGTGGTAGTAGCGCAGCGGCCAGAGGACGTAGAGGAAATCACGGGCCCGGGTCAGGGCGACGTAGGTGAGGCGAAGCTCCTCCTCAATCTCCTCGCGGCTGCCGGTGGCCAGGTCCGATGGCAGGTTGCCGTCAGCGGCGTGGATGAGGTAGACGGCGTCCCATTCCAGCCCCTTGGCCGAGTGGATGGTGGAAAGCACCAGCCAGTCCTCGTCCTTGACCGGTACACCCGCGAAGTCGCCGGTTGAGACAGGAGGGTCGAGCACCAGATCAGCCAGGAACTGAGGCCGCGAGCTGTAGCGCCGCGCAAGCTGTGACAGGTGCAACAGGTCGTTCTGGCGCGGCTCGACATCTTCGTAGAGCTTCTCCATCAACGGCGAGTAGAAAGCGTAGACCGCCTCAATCTGCGCTGCCACCGAGCTCTCCGTCTGCAGTTGAAGAAGAAGGTTAACCAGGCGGCGCAGCTCCTCGCGTACCGGGGCCGATACCGGCAGGTCACGCAGCGTGTCCAGCCCTCGGACACTAACCTGCCCGAAGGCTGCTTCGGCCGTGGCGGGCCCGACACCCGGCAGCAGCTGGAGGACACGGAACCATGCGATCTGGTCACGTGGATTCTCCATGATGCGCAGGAAACCGAGCAGGTCTTTGATATGCGCTGCCTCAAGGAAGCGCAGCCCGCCGTACTTGCGGTAGGGGATACCGCGATGGGATAGCTCGATCTCGAGCGAGGTGGAGTGGTGTGCAGCCCGGAACAGCACCGCCTGATGTCTCAGGAGGACACCCTGCTCGTAGTGCTCCAGAACGCGACCGATGACCTGTTCGTCCTGCTCAGTCTCATCCTGGCAGGTGATGAGCTGCGGTGATGCCCCGCCCTCGCGCTCGGTTCGTAACTCCTTGCAGTGGCGCTCCCGTGCCTGGGCAATGACGCGGTTGGTGGTATCGAGGATGGGCTGTGTGGAGCGGTAGTTCTGCTCCAGGGTGACAGTGGTGGCGCCTGGGAACGTGTCCGGGAAGTCGAGTATGTTGCGCACCGTGGCGGAGCGGAATCGGTAGATGCTCTGGGCGTCGTCACCGACCACGGTGATGTTGCGGTTGTGGCTCCGCATTCCGAGCAGTACCCTGGCCTGAAGGGAGTTGGTGTCCTGGTACTCGTCCACTAGTATATGTTCGAAACGACCTCCCATGTTAGCGGCTATGGCCGGGTCCTGGAGCATGTGGTACCAGTAGAGCAGCAGATCATCGTAGTCGAGTACGTTGCTGTCCTGCTTGCGCTTGGTGTATTCGCGGAAGAGGGTACTGAGTGACTCCCGGTGCTCGCGGCACCAGGGGAAGTCTTCCCGGAGCACCTTGTCGAGGTCTTCGTTGCGGTTGATTCGCCGCGAGTAGATGTCCAGGCAGGTGGACTTGCGGGGGAAGCGGGTCTCCTTGCTGGAGAGTGATAGCTCTTGCCGGACAACGCCGAGCATGTCTTCTGCATCGGCGCGGTCGATGATGGTGAAGTCGGGTGAGAGTCCGGCACTACGCGCGTGCAGACGTAGCAGACGGTTGGCTACTCCGTGGAAGGTGCCGCCCCAAACGGTCTGGACGGTCGAGCTCTGGGTGCGGAGAATGGAACTGGCCCGCCTGAGCATTTCAGTGGCCGCCCGGCGGGTGAAGGTGAGCAGCAGGATACGTTCCGGGGCGACCCCCTGTGAGATGAGGTAGGCAACCCGGTGGGCCAGAGTGCGGGTCTTGCCCGTGCCAGCTCCGGCCACCACGAGCAGCGGCCCCTCACCGTGGGTGACCGCCCGACGCTGCTCGGGATTCAACTCATCAAGCCACTTACTCTTGGACTCCGGCATGTTGCCAATTCTATCAGTTTGTACGGCCTAGCAGAAGTCCCTGGACCGCACTGCCGGGGAGTGGCCGGAGATTTCGTCCCGTACCGACGAGAGCCGTTCGGCCACGACGTTGCTGATACCGTCCCTGTGCTGCAGTACTCCTTCTACTATGATCATCGACTCGGTGCGGACAACGTAGCGATGCTTCCGGTAGGTATCGGGCCGGAGGATGATGTTCACCAGCCCCCATTCGTCCTCGATGGTGAGAAAGACATGGCCCCTGGCCGTCCGGGGCGCCTGGCGGCAGACGACGCAGCCGACGGTGCGCACCGTGCTCCCGGAACGGGCCGTCAGCACCTCAGCGCTCGTAAGAAGGCCGTCCTGCGGCAGCATTCCCCTTACCACCTCCATTGGGTGCTGCCTTACCGAGAGACCCTGGACGTCGTATTCGGCCGAAAGCTCCTCCAGCGGGCTCATGCCCGGCAATGGCACCTGGAACTCCGGATACCCCAGTGCAAGGGTGCCACGGCCACGCTGCTCCAGTTCCCCCAGCTGCCAAAGGAGCCGACGCCGCGACCGTCCGAAGATGTTGGCCGCACCGGCCAGGATCAGGCTCTCGATTGCCTTGCGGCTCAGCCGGGTACGCCGGTAGAGGTCGGCCAGAGATACGAATCTACCCTCCGTCCTGGCCTCAAGTAGCTCATCAATCGTCGCTTCGCCCATGTCCCGGACATAGCGCAGACCGAGCCGAACTCCGCCGCCTTCCACCGTGCATTCGGCCCGACTGCGGTTTACGTCCACCGGTAGCATCCTGACGCCGCGGCGCCTGGCATCACCGACGATTACCTCCGGAGTGTAGAAGCCCATCGGCTGGTTGTTGAGGAGGGCGGTATAGAACTCGGCCGGGTAGTGGTGCTTCAGCCAGGCGGACTGGTACGCTAGCAGAGCAAAACCGGCGGCATGGCTCTTGCAGAAGCCGTACTCGGCGAAACCCTTGAGGGTGTTGAAGATACTCTCCGCCACCGGCGCGCTGATGCCGTTATGCCGGGCGCCATCCAGGAACCGCTGCCGGAGCTCCTCCATTGCCTGCTGGGAACGCTTGCGGCTCATGGCACGCCGCAGGGAGTCGGCCTCTCCCGGTGAGAAACCGGCAATAGCGATGGCGCAGCGCAGCACCTGCTCCTGGAAGAGGATGACGCCCAGCGTCTCCTCCAGGATGGGCTTGAGGCTGGGGTGCGGGTAGCTTACCTTCTCCCGACCACGCCGGCGGTTGATATAGGGATGCACCATGTTGCCCTGGAGCGGCCCGGGACGGATGATGGCCACCTCCACGGTCAGGTCTTCGAGAGAGTGGGGTCGCGTGCGAGGCAGGGTCTGCATCTGTGCCCGGCTCTCCACCTGGAACACCCCCAGGGTGTCGGCCCGGCCTATCATGTCGTAGACGGCGCTGTCATCGGTGGGGATACGGTCGATATCCAGGTGAGGGTCGTGGTTGTGGCGCACCAGTGTCACCGCTTCATCGATCAGGGACAGCATGCGCAGGCCGAGGATGTCCACCTTCACCAGGCCGGCATCCTGTACTCCGTCCTTGTCCCACTGGCAGACTACTCTCCCGGGCATGCTCGCCCGCTCCAGGGGTACGATTTCCGAAAGCGGGCACGAGGAGATGATCATCCCGCCGACGTGTATGGAGAGGTGGCGCGGTAGATCGGCTATCTCCTTGCACAGGGTGACGAAGTGCCGCCAGGATGGTGAGGATATGTAGTCACGGAACTCCTCGATCCCGGAGAGGTCAGCGGCTATATCGGTGGCGTCATGCGCCCCGACCGTCCTGGCCATGTGATCGAGCACCGCCGGTGGCATTCCCAGCGCCTTGCCCACTTCCCGGATGGCATTACGGGCCTTGAAGGTGATGTAGGTGCAGACCATGGCGGTGTGCTCTTCGCCGTACTTCTGATAGACGTACTGGATGAGTTGCTCGCGGTGGTTGGTGGAGACGTCAATGTCGATATCGGGCAGCGAGGACATCTCCTCGTTGATGAAGCGGCCGACGAAGAGCCTGTGCTGGATGGGGTCCACCCTGGTTATGCCCAGGATGTAGGCAACGATCGAGTTGGCCGCTGAGCCACGGCCCTGGGCAGGGATGCCCTTACGCTTGGCGTAGTCCATGATGTCCCAGACGATGAGGAAGTAGCCGGATAGTCCCAGACGCTCTATCAGGTCTAGCTCGTAGGCCAGTTGCCTCTCAACCGCCTCCGAGAGCTCGCCGTAGCGCTCCCGCACCTTCTCCCGACAGAGCTTCGCCAGATAGCTGGCAGCAGTATCTCCAGGGGGTAGGGGGAAATCGGGGAAGCGGTAAGAGGAGAAGTCGAGGTCCACGTTGCAGCGTTCGGCGATGGTCAGGGTATTGCTCAGGGCTTCGGAGCAGTGTCTGAAGAGGGATGCCATCTCGCTCTCCGACTTCAGGTAGAACTCCCCGTTGAGTCGGCGCAGCTTACCTGACTTCTCAAGGGTGGTGCGGTGCCGGATGCAGGTAAGGACATCATGCATCCGGTAGCCGTCCGGCCGGGCATAGTGGACGTTGTTGGTGGCGACATATCCCACTCCCAGGCGCCCGGCCAGTTCCACCAACCCGCGGCATGCCTCCTTGTCGCCGCGGTAGAGGTTGTTCTGCAGCTCAATACAGAAGTTGCGCGAACCGAAGATGTCGAGATAGCGCCTGGCTGCTATCGCTGCTGCTTCATGCCTGCCTGACGCCATAGCCTTCCGAACTTCCCCCTGCCGGCAGCCGGAGAGGCAGACCAGACCCCCGGCGTGCTCCGCCAGCACATCCAGGCTTGTGGACGGCTCTCCCTTGCTGTGACCGAGCTGGCTGCGGGTAATGAGGCGGCTCAGGTTGGCGTAGCCCCGGCTATCCTCGGCCAGCAGGGTTACGTGGTTACCGCCATCGAGGGTTATCTCCGCTCCAATGATGGGTTTGACACCGAGTTCCCGGGCGGCCTTGTGGAAGGTAATGGCGGCGTAGAGACCGTCATGGTCGGTCACGGCCAGCGCGGGCATGTCAAGCTCAGCGGCACGAGCAACCAGCTCCTCGGGGGGCGAAGCCCCGTCCAGCAGCGAGAAGCTGGAGTGACAGTGAAGCTCAACGTAGCTCACAGCACCCCTGCCAGATACCATTTGTCGGCGACGGTGTCGTGGTAGATATCCAGGACAGGTCCCGTGCCTGTCTCGACCCGAAAGTAGTCACGGCGAACCTCGTCCTTCCACCACTCGTCGGTAATGCGCCAGTGCTCGGCAATGCTGAGGACCCGGTATCTGCTGCGGCTGCGCGCAATCGTCAGGGGCAGCCCCGCGTTATCGGTGGCCACAGTGAGTGATTCCGGAAGTCTCATGATACCTGTCCTGCTATCCCTGTACGTCGGTCAGTCCGAAGCGGCGCTCTGGAAGCCGGGCATCGGGATCTACCTCCCGCAGCCGCTTCAGCGGCTGGTAGCCGAGACGTTCTCTAAGATTCCGGGCTACCTCCACAATGCTCTGCCTGGGTGCCGCTGCCCCGGACCACAAGCTAAGGTCTGTGCCCTTTTCCCTGGTCAGGGTTAGTGCCAACTCAAGCCTGACCACCGGAGAAGAGAGAGCGCCACCCTCAAGCCAGGTGTGCAGCCGGTGCTGGATGTGACCGATAGAGGCAGTGGGCTGTCTGAATCGCAGCTTCCCTTCCAGGCTTTTCCCTGATACGAGTCTGATCCGCACGAGCATCTCGCGGCAGGCCTTGCCCTGAAGTCTGGTCTCCTGGAGTGGGCCTTCCAGTGCCACCAGGCAGGCATGCATCACCTGGAGACATACGGTGGCCGGAGGTTCCAGGTCGGCAGTAACGGTTATGGTTGCCGGCTTCCTCCTCGGAGTGAGAGGCGTCTGGTCGATCCCGCTGGCCAGTTCGTGATACCTGACACCATCAGTGCCGAACTGGGCGACCAGTGATTCCGGGGGGAAGTCCGCCATCTGCCCGATGGTGCGCAGACCAAGGTAGCGAATACGCTGCCGGGTTTCGATAGAGGCAGGGAGGAGGTCAATCGACTTCGGTGCAACAAAGGCTTTGTCCTCACCGGGCGGTACGATCAGCAACCCCTCATCCGTAGTAAGGGCTGCCACCCCGGAGAAGAACCGGCCGCCGCTGATACCGGTTCGGCACCGTAACCCGGTACAGCTATGCACCTGCGTGATTATCTGACGAGCCAGGGCCTCTTCATCCGGCACGCCGCTGATGTCGATGAAGGCGGCACCGAGGCTGTTTACTTCGACCACCGGGCTGAAGTCGTCCAGGAT
>Ga0180434_10009719_pt1 | contig 10404 bp, 8 predicted proteins | sample SS_ome_7_FD_132453 | JGI IMG/M metagenome (GOLD analysis project Ga0180434, IMG submission 132453) | Hypersaline lake sediment archaeal communities from the Salton Sea, California, USA - SS_1_D_2 metaG | ecosystem: Environmental > Aquatic > Non-marine Saline and Alkaline > Hypersaline > Sediment... | reverse complement strand
GTCCCCATCGGTAGGCGGCTGAACTTCGACAGTAGTCGCATACGACGTCGCCTCTCAGTGGAGGGATAACCGGCTCATTCTTGACCGGCCCGACGGCCTGCGTGCTGCCTCCACATGTGGAGCTGTAATAGGTACAGAACATACGCTGCCCTTGGCGCGAAGCCCATGTGCATACAAGGCCTTGCGTATCACGGACGGCTTGGGCAGCCAACGACATGTCGTCATTGAATTCGACGCCTGTGTAGACCTGAGATCGCTCGGTACCCCACATGTCCCAATCGCGATTTTGCCCGGTCGTTTGCTTTTGAAACCAAGCATAGGTTCGCGCGACGATCGCCTGCGCCCGGAGTGCTTCTTGATGGAACGTCAAAGGCATCTCGGCCGCGACAACACCGACGAGGTAGTCTTCAATGTCCAGAACGTTGATGATCGCTCCCTTGCCGGGAGATCGGCGGAGAAACCGAACCAAGCCGTGAAAATGTCGCGGCACGCCGTTCAGTTCGATCTCGACCGTGGCCTTGTCTTGGGTAACGAGATCGACGGCTTGTGATTCACAGGCCCATCCCAAGGGCGCAAAACCGATATGTTCATCTTCAAACACAATGTGCAAGTTGCGAACGGATCGGCTCTGGGCCAGAGGGTTGCCGGTACTCACGTCAACAAGATCGAAGGGTTTCTTGACGCGGACATGAATAGCACTCAGGTCATCCAGCAATAGGATACGGATCGCTCGATCGATGTCGGCAACACCCCCCCCCGCTTGCGTTTCGCTGCGAGCATCGGAGGTTGATGTGCGTTCACACGCTGTACTGACGGACAGTAACAGGAGTAGGCAAAGGCCCTGCAAATAAACGAGGGGCCTCGAAGATACGAGAAAAGCATCGCCGTTTCGTATCAGTCCACCTCGCGAAGTGAGAGACTAAACTCAGCCAATTTCTCCTTGATCTCAGTCAGGGACGTTTGACCGAAGTTTTTGGACGCCAAGAGCTCCGCCTCGGAGCACATGACCAGTTCGCCCACCGTGGTGAGCCCGAGGCGTTGCAGGCACTTGCGCGATCGGCTGGAGAATTCCACCTCTGACAGAGTCCGGGCGAAGATTTCCGGAATGCCGGTCGGCGGCGCATCGGTTTGAACCTCAAGCGAGATCGGCAGCTGGGTGGTCGTCAAGGTACCGTCGACCTCGTCTCTGAGTTGCCCGAGTTGCAAACCCTTTTGCTTGAGCATGGCCTTGATTTCGTTCAAGGATGTTTCGCCGAAGTTCTTATACGACAACAGCTCCGACTCTGTGATACGCAACAAATCACCAAGCGTATGAATGTTCATTTTCTTGAGGCAATTACGGCTGCGAACGCTCAGCTCGAAATCGGAGACGGGTGTATCCAGAATCGCATCGCGTTTCGCGCGACTACGTTCCTGGTTCTCGTCATAATGCATGGTGAGCGAACTTTGGATGTCCTTCATGAACAACCGAGCCCGGGCGTGGTTTGGGTTTTCGGCCAGAACGCGCTCGACGCAAGCATGGGCCTCATGATAGCAGTCGTGATCTTCGTAGATGACCGCAAGGTTGAGCAACGCGTTCACATGGGCCGGCGTTTGCTCGGTCAGCACCTGGTAGAGCTCGATCGCATCTTCATCTTCGCCGTAAAGGTCGAGGTTGTAAGCAAGGCGAAAGATCGCGTCTACATGCTCGCCATCGATCTCAATGGCCTGCTGGTATGCCTCGTTGGCCTCGTCCAACATGCCCTTGGCTTCGAGCAGTAGACCGTGGCCGTATTGCCAATCGGCATTGTCTGGGGCTTCGGCTTGCCGCATGTTGAGCTCGGCTTCCGCTTCCTCGATTTTTCCCTCACGGATCAACGTGACGACGTTATCCATTGCTGATTTTCCCTGCGTTTCGCGTCAGACTACTTTTCGTGGGACGTTTATTTCCCGAGACTCACCGGCCGGCACACGATGACCGGGACCGATGAGCTAAGAACCCAGAACCCCAAAAGTCTAGCCAAGATGCCACGGTTTGCAAGTCACCGGTGGCAAGTCACGAAATAACACGGCTGAGACAGGCTTGTGGCGACTTAGGGTAGGGTGCGATCATGGATGATGGTGCGAGCGTGGGGCTCCGCTGGGGGGAGGATCCCCAGGCCCTTGACGAACCTACCCCGACTGGCCGGACGGTCTGCGGGTATCCCTGGCAGGCGATCGAGCGTAGATTATGCTCTTGCAGGGAGCTGCTAAGGCAAGTTGCCTTTTAATGTAGCGGTTTCCAAAGCGAAAAACATTGCAAACAAAGGGGTTTGGGTCATCTAAACCGCTACAGCTAAAGTTTAAGTGCTCTAAAACATGCCTATCGTGATGATTGTCAACCCGGTGGCTGGTGCACGAAAGCAGCGGGACAGGCTTAGGCTGGCCCAGGCGAGGCTGCGGGCGGGTGGCGTGACCGTCGAAACCGCCCAAACTTGCGTTGCGGGTGATGCCCGGCGTCTGGCGAGGGAGGCGATTGGTCGGTACCAGGCGGTGATGGCGGTGGGTGGCGACGGGACGGTTGCTGAGGTGGTGGACGGGCTGAGCGGTAGCGAGGTGCCGTTGCTGATTTGGCCCACGGGGACGGAAAATCTTATCGCCAAGGCCCTGGGGTTTCGCGCGGAAGTGGATCTACCCTTGACCTGTCTGTCTCAGGGGCGTTGCGTGTCCCTGGATCTTGGTGTAGCCAACGGGCGGTCATTCCTGGCGATCACCGGTGTGGGTTTCGATGCCGAGGCGGTTCACCGGCTCTCGCGGGTGCGGGAAGGCCATATCACACATTTCGCCTATGTCGGGCCCCTTTGGCGGACGTTTTGGGAGCATCGCTTTCCGCAGCTAAGCGTGACCTGGGATGGCCGATTTTCCTGGCAAGGGCGAGGTCTGGTCTTCATCGGTAATCTGGCGGCTTATGCGCTTCAGTTGCCGGTCGTGCGTGACGCTCGAGCAGACGATGGGCTCTTAGATCTGTTGATTTTGCCGTGCAGCAACCAGCTCCGACTTATCCAACATTCAATTTTGACGTTGGCAGGTGGCCGGCACATCGAGCAACCCGATGTGCGTTATGAGCGGGTTAAGCATGTGCGTATCGAGTCGGCAGAAGCTGTGCCGGTGGAGGTGGACGGCGACGAGGCAGGGTGTTTGCCGCTCGAGGTAACCGTTCGGCCCGGTGCGATTCGCGTTTTGGTTCCCCCGCTCCACGCGTCGGGATAGAATCACATGACATGGTGGAAGACAAGATGGCTCAAACGGCAGATTGTGCTGTCCAGGCAGTGGAAATCGGCGGCGTACGGATCGGACCCGGCGCGGGCCTTGTGTTGATCGCGGGGCCTTGTGTCATCGAATCGCGTGATCATACGTTGTGGCTGGCAGAGCAGATTGTGAGAATCACTCGCCAAGCCGGTGTTCCGCTCATCTTCAAAGCCAGTTACGACAAAGCCAACCGGTCGAGTATCGCGAGTTTTCGCGGTCCGGGCTTGGAAGCGGGGCTCAAAATCCTCGCCGACGTACGGCATTCGTTCGATCTACCCGTGACGTCGGACATTCATCTCCCCGAGCAGGCAGTACCGGCGGCGGAAGTATTGGATCTCCTACAGATTCCGGCATTTCTCTGTCGGCAAACGGATTTGCTTGTGGCCGCAGCCCAAACCGGGCGTGCCGTCAACGCGAAGAAGGGCCAATTCATGTCGGCGGAAGAGATGGCACTTATCGTCGGAAAGCTGCGGTCGACGGGAAATGATAAGGTCCTTCTGACCGAGCGAGGCACGTTTTTCGGTTACGGCCGGCTTGTGAACGATATGACGAGCATCCCCCGGATGGCAATGCTGGCGCCCGTCGTTTTCGATGCGACGCACTCTTGCCAGCTTCCCGGCCAGGGGGGGCATCAAAGCGGCGGCCAACGCGACATGGTGCCGACGTTGGCGAAAGCGGCTTTGGCCGCGGGCGCTCATGCTTTGTTCCTGGAGATTCACGACCATCCTGCCGCGGCCAAGAGCGACGCTGCCACCGTTTGGCCTTTGGATGGCTTGGCTAAACTCCTTGATGATTGCCGACGTCTTTATGGGGCCCTGCACAAGGATTAAGTTTCAGCGTTACTTGGTTGTTATTCCGTCGAAGAAGTAGGAGAGAGATCGCTATGAAACGTGCAACGATTGTTATTGTGCTCATGTTCGTATCAACCCTAAGTGGTCTTGCGCAGGAGTCGGTGGCTCCAGCAACTGCGGATGGGCCTGACGCTATACAGAAAACGATTTCTGTCGCGTCGCTTCTGGACGAGCTGGTTGACTTGTATCGACTCACCAAGTTTCCAGACCCTGCCTACGTAACGAAGCAGTTCTCCAGTTACGACCGCAAATCAAAGTCGCCGGACGAGGATTGGTTTGCGAACGGGGATTTCAATCAATTTGTGCGAATCGAGAAGAGGCAAGGACGCAACGAACACGTGATGATGGATGCAGCCGGCCCCGGCGCGATTGTCCGGATCTGGTCCGCCAATCCGGCGGGCACACTTCGGATCTATGTGGATGGGAACGACACCCCCGTTATCGAAGCGGCGATGAAGCAGCTGCTGGGCGGCAAGGTCGAGGGTTTTCCCGTTCCGATCGCCGGTAAGCGTGCGAGGGGTTGGAATCTCTATTTTCCGATTCCTTATGCCAAACAGTGCAAAGTGACCAGTGACCAAGGCGGCTTCTACTATCATGTCAACTATCGCACGTATGGGCCGGGCACGCGGGTCAAGAGTTTCGTGCCGACGGATCTCGACGATCAGCTGGCGAAGATCAAGGAGATCGCCCATAAGCTGGCTTCGCCTCGCAAACGATGCAGAGCGCCGGTGGGTCGGCAGATGGGGACTTTTGATAAGACGTTTGTCGCGGATAGCCAAGACACGCTGTATGAAACCAGAGGCACCAAGGCGATTTGCCGATTCCTGGTGAGTCTGGAAGCAGACGACGTGGATTCGGCTGCGCGAGGCGTGGTATTGGAAATGCGTTTTGACGGGGAGAAGACCATCGAAACGCCGATCGGCGACTTTTTTGGCGTAGCGCCGGGCATGATCCCCTATGAGTCTTTGCCGTTGGGAATCACCGAGGGGGAGCGGCCGCAAATGTGGTGCCACTGGTGGATGCCCTTCAGTAGGACGGCGAAGATCGCGATTCGGAACCTAACGGACCAAAAGGTTCGTGTTTATGGCGTCGTTTCGACGGTGGCTTATGAATGGGACGACGCGAGCTTGCTGTTTCACGCAAAATGGCGGACGGAACGCGACATACCAAGCCGTCCCCACCGTGACTGGACGCATCTTGAATGCACCGGTCAAGGACGATTCGTGGGTGGCGCGTTGCATATCATCAACCCGGTTCGTAACTGGTGGGGCGAAGGTGACGAGAAGATCTATGTGGATGGTGAGACATTCCCAAGTCACTTTGGTACCGGTACGGAAGACTATTACGGTTACGCTTGGTGCAGTCCCGCACGTTTTGTGCATGCCTATCACAACCAGCCGAAGTGTGACGGGCCCAAGAACTATGGGAACACGTCGGTCAACCGCTTTCACGTGATCGACGATATTCCATTCACCCGCTCGTTCAAATTTGATATGGAGAGCTTCCATCTTCGTGAAGGGGTCAAGACGACGCGAGCCGCTATCAGTTACTGGTATGGACGTCCGGGCGGTTCGGACTTTTTTCAACTCATCAGCAAACAGGATGTTCAACCAGTCGTTGTCCCACCCTATCAAGTCACGCGGGTTCTCGGCGCCCTTGAGGCTGAGGACTTGCCGGCGGTCGTCACCCACGGCACAACCCAACGTCAGACTGCGGACGAACGCTTCAGCAACGGTGCCCAACTCTTTTGGTCGACCCGCCAACCGGGTGCCAAGTTGACCCTCGTGTTCGATATGGAGAAGGCGGGGCCTAAGCATGTCATCGCCCGGTTTGTGCAGCACCGACTTTACGGTCAAGTTCAAGCTTACATCAACGGCGCAAAAGCCGGTGACGTGATTGATTTGAAGGGTATGCCGGTGCGCCCGATGAAAGAGATCGACCTTGGCCGATTCGAGTTAAAAGAAGGGCAAAACGAACTGGTTATCGAGGCGATCCGTCCTGCCAAGCAAGAGGGAAAATACAATCTCGGCTTGGATTACATTCGCCTCAAATGATGCCTAAAGTGATTGTCGCACCGACCAACCGGCACGACCGATGGGATCGGGCAGACCGGCGATCGTTTTCTGCTTACGGGTTTGTTGCCGACGTTAACGTTGCCTGCGCTTGAGCATCGTTGCGCCACTGATAAGCAGGAGTGACAACGCGGCCGGCTCAGGAGCGGTGGCCCCATAAGCACTGTCGTCACCGGGACCTTCGACGAACTTCGCTGCGACCAGTGAAGGCGTGTCGCCGGGCGGAATGGTACTATGAATCGTCGTAAAATAGGTATCCAAGAAGGGACCTGTCCCGCTCATGTCGAAAATAAATGTTTCGGACATTTCGCCATCGATTTGTGCTGCGCTATTACCTACGCCACCGGTCAGTCCAAAATCGAACTTCCCAAAGCCAGCGGCCTTTGGGTTCGTGGAAAGCTTCCAGCCTGACGAGGGGGAGAGCAAAGTGAGACCGGTCACGTTGGGGGCTGCGTTGAAGTAAATTTGATTGATATCGAAGCCGCCGTCGAGATGATCGTCCGGGCCGTCCGTCCCGTTGATCACGACGAGCGTCAGTGTCGTTCCCATGACACTAAAATCAAAGCTTGCCGCCAAGTCTTGCGCGGGGGTTTCATCGCTGCTGTAGGTACTCAACGGAATCGTCGCACCATTCGCAATGATTGCGCAAACTGTTACCACGCTGACAATAAAGAAACAATGGTATTGACGCACTTTCGTTCCCCGTAGGCTGGCGATGAAAGACGGGTAATTATTCATACTGTTCTTACTCTTGTCAAGTGCAACAAGGCAATTCATGCTATCGGACCTTGAGGCATGGTTGCTTTTTATTTGATCTCAGAGCGATTCATTGTGAGCGTTGGTGCTTCTTCGGACCCGGCGCAATCTTGAAAAACATTAAACCCATGTTCGGCGACGGTATGCAAACCGTACGGCCCCAAATCCGGGACCATCATTTCCAACCGTTGAGTCAGCCTATGCGAGTCCTTTCTTCAAGGTTGTCCTACCCTAATCGTGTATCAAGAATGGCTGGAATCTTGGCCTGTCGGGCCAGGGGAAAAACCGGTGATTGCAAACTCGGCTCTGATCGCTGATACTACTGCTGCTGGCCAATGGCCGGCTGGTTGTTCATCGCGCTGTTCATGCACAGGACCTGGGCAGCCCTCTCAATGAACCGAACAAGACCCACCAAGGGTGCACTTGTTCAAAGTGGTCAATTCGATGGCATCGCAGGCTGTTTTCTGGGATCGTGACAATACGCTGATTGAAGACCCGGGCTATATCTCCGACCCGAAACAGGTGAGATTGTTGCCCGGTGCTGCGGATGCGTTGTCGTGCTTGGCCAACGCGGGTTTTCAGAACATCATCGTCACCAATCAATCGGGCATCGCGCGCGGATTGCTCACCGAGGCGCAACTGGAAAAAATCCACGACAGACTCAGGAAATTGCTGGCGGACCAAGGAGGGGCAATTGATGCGATTTACTATTGCCCTTACCTCGACAGCGAGGAGGCCACCGTTCCCGAATATCGTCAAGACAGCGATCTTCGCAAACCCAAGCCGGGTATGTTCGCCAAAGCTGCGTTGGAACACAACATCGAGTTGACCGCTTCCTGGTGTATCGGCGATTCACTTCGTGACGCTCAAGCAGGTAAAGCGGCTGGTTGCCGAACGATCGTCGTGGCCGACAACTCGTCCACGAACGAGATCAAGCCGAATAAGTGCGACGTTGATTTTGTGGTGGAGTCACTGGGTAAGGCGGTGGAGACGGTCCTTGCGTACACGACGGACACGAGTGGGGACCGACCCAATACAGCCAAGAATGCGCTATCGACATCACCGTCAGCGAAGAGCTCTACCGCCGGTGACAGCGCACATGTTCTTCACGAGATCCTGGCTTTTCTGCGCATGGTGGACAAGCGGTCGCAAGCCGAGGATTTTTCGCTGACTCGTCTCACCGGCGCGGTTTTACAAATCATTGCCCTGGCGGCGTTGATTTGGGCCATCTTTGCGATGCTGCGTAATGAAGAGCTTGGGGTGCAGATTGTCCGGCTTCTGTTCGGCCTCCTACTGCAAACGCTGGCGCTGACGTTCTTCGTTCTGTCCGGGAAGAAGTAGAACGCCGACTTCTTGCCCATAGAATTCTCCATCAAAACCAACCGTCATCATACGGCCCAAAGCCCCAACGACGACTTCCACCAGGAACCCCGGTCTATTCATGAACGGGTATGTACAACGGGGCAATCGACAGAACGCACCCGTCGTATTGGCGTGTCACAAGATGGTGAACAACGGTCAGTGACTATACAGGCCGGGAATCAATGAGATCGCAATGGAGACGGCGATGAGGATAATGATAATCCACTCCAGTAGTTCCATTCGTCGTTGGGCGCCGTGGTCGGCGATTTTGTCGTACATGCTTTCAAGCGTTTGGAGCTTGCGAAACACGTTGGCTTCCCAGTTGTTGAGATGCATGCGTCGCGAAGCTGATCGGTAGACACGGGCGAGGTATTGATCGCCGATCAGTTTGAGGGCGTTGTTGACCCCTTCGAACAACAACGCGCCGTTGACCTGTAACTCTGCGATGCGACGTAGGTCGTTCGTTTGTGATTTCAACAGAAGTCGCCGTTCCCACGTGCGTTGCGTCAGTGTCCTGTAGGACTCTTCGAGTGCGTCATCCAGTTGGCCATCGAGATAGCGTAGTTCCAGGAGCTCGACGTTTGTGTATTCCAGGATCGCTCGGACATCGTCGGCGTCGGTGTCGAAGAGGATGGCGGCATTCCAGTCCATGATGACCATGTCGTCACTGCCGTATGAAATTCGACAGTCCAGGGCTTCCTCGACTTCCTGATCCGAGAGGTGGTGGAGCTCGGCACGCAAGATCTGAGCAAGCTGATGGCTGTTTTCGGCAAGTAGTCTACTCCACTCGACCCGGGGCGCGATCTCCTGAACCTGATAGATCGCGTAGTCTTCGACAATCTCCGAGATCTTGAAGCCCGTGACGGCGAGTTTGATCATGTCCGTCAGCTGGTTCACGCGGTAGCGGGCGTCCTGAAGCAATGCAGCATTGTCGTAAAGCTCATCACTCAGGCCCAACAGGTCGGACAGGGGGCCTTTGAGGGCGATGTTGTAGGTAACGGACACTGCACCAAAATCATAGATCATCATCTCGACGGTGTTGGTGGTTCGATATTTGCCAACGGATAGGGGTTCGATGTCTTGAATAACCCGCAGCGGTGTGGGATCAAATTCAAAGTATTGAGGGGCACGACGTTTGTGGCGAATGGTCTCGCGGTGCTTGGTGGCGGTGATGTGTCGCTCAGCTTCGTTCAGGTCGATCGAAAGTCCGATTTCATGAGCGAAGAGGATGTAGCACATTCCTTGACTGATATACAGCCCTGTCCGTGCTCCCTGTTCAGGATGGGGTTCGCGTGTTCTGATCGGAACTTCGAGTTGATCGGTCTCTGGCTGGGACATGGCTGGTACTCGCGTGTCGACGTATGATGTCTACCCGGTCGGGCCACATGTCAGTCTCCCCTCATTATATCACGTACCAGAAAGGTTCGTCTGTGAAGAGCGGTCACCTGGTGGTTGGCGGAGGGTGTCGTTCAGGATAGCTGTTTCGATCGATACAAGTTCATGCGGTATCGAAGCTTAAGGAATGCCGTCGAAAATGCCACATGCGTGAACGCCTGTTGTTCGCGGTTCAAGCGGCAAGTCAGGAGTTGGATCACGCGCGTCGGGATGTTCGTGAGACAGTGCCAAACTTTGCAGTAGATTGCCGTCCCAAGGGATTGAAGCCCGGCAGTGGTGATTGTACAAAGGAACGCGCCATGGTTGGGATGCAACCCAAGATCGATGCGTTCGATTTCGAGCCGGGTCGGCGGTTGGCCGGCAAGTATGCCGTGGAAACATTCCTTGGGTCGGGATGGGAGGGGGAAGTCTATAAAGTCGTCGAGCTGAAAACCGGCATCCCGCGAGCAGCCAAGATTTTCTATCCTCAGCGAAACGAATGTGACCGGGCGGTGCGTTTTTACGCAACGAAACTCAACCGCCTGCGCAAGTGTCCGATCGTGATTCAGTACCACCACTGGGAGCCGATTCGTTTTCGCAAGATGACGGTGACTTGCCTGGTCAGCGAATTTGTCGAAGGCGAGCTCCTGTCCAAGTTTATCGCTCGTCAGCGGGGCAAACGGTTGCAGGCGTTTGAAGCACTGCATCTTCTGCATGCCCTG
>Ga0180434_10009715_pt1 | contig 10407 bp, 9 predicted proteins | sample SS_ome_7_FD_132453 | JGI IMG/M metagenome (GOLD analysis project Ga0180434, IMG submission 132453) | Hypersaline lake sediment archaeal communities from the Salton Sea, California, USA - SS_1_D_2 metaG | ecosystem: Environmental > Aquatic > Non-marine Saline and Alkaline > Hypersaline > Sediment... | reverse complement strand
GTGCTGGGGCATCTGCCGAGGAAGAAGGCGGGGCAGGTGCTCTCGGGCTTGCCGGAGGAGGCGCGGATAGAGGTGGTGATGCGTCTGGCGAAAGGGGGGGAGCCGTTCGCCGAGGCGCTGAGGAAGACGGAGGAGGTGCTGGCGAGCAAGGCGAGCGGGCTGGGGACGGACCAGAGGTCGGACGAGGAGATGGAGGGGGCGACGACGTCGGGGCCGAGGGCGCTGGTGGAGACGCTGAACCACGCGGACCTGAGCGTGGAGACGGCGGTGCTGGAGGCGCTGGTGGAGCGGGACCCGGAGCTGGGGGAGCAGGTGCGGGAGTCGATGTTCATCTTCGAGGACTTGCCGCGGCTGGACCCGAGGACGCTCCAGATGCTGCTGAGGCAGGTGGAGGCGTCGGACCTGTCGCTGGCGATGAAGGGGGCGTCGGATGAGATCAAGAAGGTGGTCTTCGAGAACCTGTCGGAGAACGCGGCGGGGGGGCTGAAGGAGGATCTGGAGTCGCTGGGGCCGACGCGCAGGCGGGACGTGTACGAGGCGCAGCAGAAGGTGGTGATGCGGGTGCGGGAGCTGGCGGATGAGGGGACGATCAGCATCCGGCAGGAGGAGGAAGAGGAGGAGGATTTGATCGCGTAGGGGGAGCGGGGCTCCGGGGAAAGGGAGAGGTGCCTCGGGGGCGGAAGTCGTTGAGTGAAATGCCCCTTTCGAGGTGAAGGAATGGTAACCGACAATATTCTGGATCTGATTGGCAACACCCCGATGGTGCAGCTGCGGGAGTGCTGCATCTTCGCGAAGGCGGAGTTTCTGAATCCCGGCGGGAGTATCAAGGACCGGGTGGCGCTGGCGATGATCGAGGGCGGGGAGCGGGATGGCCTGCTGAAGCCCGATTCGATTATCTGCGAGCCGACGTCGGGGAATACGGGGATCGGGGTGGCGCTGGTGGGGCGGCTGAAGGGGTACACGGTCCGGATCGTGATGCCGGAGGGGATGAGCGAGGAGCGCAAGAAGCTGATCACGGCGCTGGGGGCGGAGTTGATCCTGACTCCGGACAAGGACGGCATCGCGGGGGCGGTGGAGCGGGTGCGGCGGATGGCGGCGGAGGATGCGAGGATCTTCGTACCGCAGCAGTTCGAGAACCCGAACAATCCGCGGGTTCATTACGAGGAGACGGCGCACGAGATCTGGCGGCAGATGCGGGGGGAGGTGGACTGCTTCGTGGCGGGGGTCGGAAGCGGCGGAACGCTCCAGGGCGTGGGGTCGTTTCTCAAGGAGCGCAAGCCGGAGGCGAAGGTGGTGGCGGTGGAGCCCAGGAACGTGGCGGCGCTGCTGGGGCACGAGCCGGGGCTGCATCAGATTCAGGGGATCGGGGACGGATTCGTGCCGGCGGTGCTGGACGTGTCGCTGGTGGATGAGGTGATCGAGGTGACGGACGAGGACGCGATCGAGACGACGCGGGAGCTGGGCAGGAACTACGGTCTGCTGGTGGGGATTTCGTCGGGGGCGAATGTCTGGGCGACGCGGCAGCTGGCTCCCAGGATTCAGGGAAATGTCGTGACGGTGCTGCCGGACCGGGCGGAGCGGTATTTCAGTACGGCGCTGCTGTGAGGCCGGCAGCTGCTGGGGGACCCGTTCGACTTCGCTCAGGGCAGGCTCCGTCCGCCATCCCCCAGACCCCCTCGCGGGTGCCAGCGGCACCCGCAGCCGTCTTGTCAGAGGCCGGGGGGGTGTCCGGTCGGGCGGGGACGAGAGCTGGGCGGTAGGTAGCGCCGGGAAGGTTTCTTCCCGGCGGAAGCCGGATAGGGGGCGCTGCCCCCTATCAACCCCCGCAGGAATGGCGAACGGCCTGGGCAGAAGAAAAATCGCCGCGGCGGACTCCCTCAGGATGACGGTCGGGGCGGTGGGCTAGTCTTTCTTGGTCCCGTAGCGTTCCCAGTGGACGATGTCCTTGAGCGGGCGCTTTTCCTTTTGGGGGGTAGCTTCGGTGGGAGCTCCGATGGGGAGGGCGACCATGAGTCGCATGGCGTCGGGGACGCCGAGGGTCTGCTTGTGGTCGGCTTCGGCGCGGAGGAGGGTGCCTTCGATCCAGACGCTGGCGTAGCCCAGAGCGGTGATGGCGAGGAGCATGTTGGTGGCCGCGGCGGCGACGTCCTCGAGCCAGAACTCGGACTTGGAGGGATCGGCGGCGACGCAGATGACGGTGGAGACGTCGGCGATGCAGCCCTGGGCGGCGGAGAGCTTCTCGATGGAGGCGGGGTCGCGCACGACGATGAACTCTATAGGCTGAGTGTTGCGGCCGGAGGGGGCGCGGCGGCCGGCGTCGAGGATGCGCTCCAGGTCGCCGTCGGGAATGGCGGTGGGCTTGAGGGTGCGGACGGACGCGCGCTTGGCGATGGTCTCGAAGATATCCATTGTCTGCCTCCTCGCGGGTGCTGGGTAGGGAGTTCGCTCTGCGGGGAACGCATCCTTGTCGAAGCGCAGGACCTATCCAAGGGGGGGCGGGGGGGATGTCTCGTGTGGGGATAGGGGACCGAGGTGCGGGCGTCGTATGGATGGAGAGGGGAGAGGAATGAGGCAAGAGGGACGATGGCCGGCACGATTCTGATCGTTGAGGACGAGAGGAGCGTGGGGGACGCGGTCGCGTATGCGCTGGAGCGCGAGGGGTTCGAGGTGGTGGTGGCTCGGGAGGGGAAAGCCGCGCTCGACCTCTTTCAGAAGAATGCGGTGGACCTGGTGGTGCTGGACCTGATGCTGCCGGGGCTGTCCGGGTGGGACCTGCTGGGGGCTTTTCGGAGAGAGCGGCGGGTGCCGGTGATCATGCTGACGGCGCGAGCGGAGGAGGCGGACCGGGTGGCGGGGCTGGAGATGGGGGCGGACGACTACGTGACGAAGCCGTTCAGCATGAGGGAGCTGGTGGCGCGGGTGAGGGCGGTGCTGAGGCGGGGGTCGGGATCGGAGGCGGATGCTCAAGATGGGGTGGTAGAGGCGGGTGGAGTGCGAGTCGATATCGACCGGCACGAGGCGAGCGTCGATGGGAGTGAGTTGGAGCTGTCGCCGAAGGAGTTCGACCTGCTGGCGTATCTGGTGCGGAACGCAGGGCGGACGCGGTCGCGCGAGCAGATACTGACCGCGGTATGGGGAGATGATTCGTACATCGACCAGCGGACAGTGGACGTTCACGTCAGGTGGCTGCGGACGAAGATCGAGAAGGACCCGGCGCATCCGGAACGTCTGATGACGGTGCGGGGTGTCGGATACAAATTCGCGGAGGGGTAACCGGTGTCGCTGCGGTGGCGTATTGCTCTGGCGTTCATGCTGCTCACGGCGGTCCTGCTCGTGTTGATGGGGGCACAGTTCAGGTCGGCCCTTCTGCGGCAGACGAGAGAGACGGCGGCGGAGAGGCTTCTGGCGGAGGCGCGGCTGGTCGCAGCGGAGGTGCCGGCACCGCCCTGGACGGCGAGTGAGGAACTGGCAGCGTGGGTGAGCGAGCAGGCAGCGCTACTTGAGGCACGAGTGACGCTGATCCGGGGGGATGGGACGATAGCGGGCGATAGCGAAAGCGATCCGGCAACGATGGAGAACCATTCGGACCGGGCGGAGAGGCTGGACGCGGTGAGAGGCGGGTGGGGGAGCGCTGTGCGCTGGAGCGAGACGCTGGGGATCGAGATGCTGTACGTGGCGGTTGCGGTGGGCGATCCGAGGCCGGCGGCCCCAGTCGTACGGCTGGCGGTTCCTTTGACGACGCTGCGGGCGGCCTCGCGAGAGGCGTGGCGATCGGTGGGATTGGCGCTGGCGGTGGTGGCTGGAGTCGTGCTGGTGGCGCTGCCGTGGGTCTCGCGGGCGCTGATGGAGCCGGTGGAGCGGTTGGTGGTTGTGGCCCGGAGAGTGGCGCGGGGCGACTTGGCGGCACGGGTGTCGGGGCCGCTGCGAGGGGAGATGGCGGAGCTGGCGCAGGTTCTGAACGATGCGGTGGAGCGGCTGGCGGGGTTGCTCGAATCGTCGCGGCGGGAGGCCGGGAGGTATGCGGCGATTTTGGAGCAGATGAGCGACGTGGTGGTAATCGTGGACGGACACCGGAAGGTAGAGCTTGTGAACGCGGCGTTTGGGCGGTTGTTGGAGGTGAAGCAAGAGGAGGTGGTGGGAGAGTATCTTGACAGGGTTGCGCGCAACTACGAACTGAGCCATCTGCTGGCGCGGGCACTGGAGCAGGGCGCGCCGCAGCGGGACGAAGTGCGGCTGCTGCATCCGACGGAACGGACGCTGGTGGGAGTGGCGAATCCGTTGAGGGATGATGGTGGGGAGGTGACGGGAGCGGTGGGGCTTCTGCACGATGTTACGGACTTGTACCGAGCGGACGAAGTGAGACGAGACTTCGTGGCCAACGCGAGCCATGAGCTGAGGACCCCGGCGGCGGGGATCAAGGCCTTGGCTGAGGCGCTGGAGGCGGGGGCGCTGGCCGATTCTGAGAAGGGCCCCGAGTTCGTGCGCCAGATCGTGGAGGCGACGGACCGGCTGACAGCAATCCTCGACGATATGCTGATACTGACGCGTCTGGAGCGGGGGCAGGAACTCCTGCACGCGGAATGGGTGGAAGCTGGAGGTGCCTGTGCGGAGGCGTTGGGGCATGTGGCACAGCGCGCGCGGGCGAAGGGAATCAAGCTAGAGTGCACGGTCGCGGAAGGGGACCGGGTTTACGCCGACCCGGCGAGTCTCCAGACTGTGCTGATCAACTTGCTGGACAACGCTGTGAAATACACGCCGACAGATGGGGCGGTGGTAGTGCGAGGGCGTGAGACGCCGGAGGGCTATGAGATCGAAGTGAGCGATACGGGGCCGGGGATTCCTGAGGCGGACCGAGAGCGCATCTTCGAGCGCTTCTACAGAGTGGACAGGGCGCGGGACCGCGCAACCGGGGGCACCGGGCTGGGGCTGGCGATCGTGAGACACACGGTCGAGGCGCACGGGGGCCGGGTGCTGGTAGATAGCGCGCTTGGTGAGGGGACAACTTTCAGAACGATACTGCCGGAGCCAGCCAGCGATCAGGATCGGTAGGCGGGAAGGGGGAGCGAAGGGGATCTCACTCGTCGACAGGCGGGGGGCCGACCTGCTGGAGGCGGGTCTGGTAGCGCTCGGAGACGGAGTCCATACGGGCCTGGTTGTGGACGGCGCTGCCCATGGCGTAGATGCCGTACGCGATGGCGGCGAAGACGATCACGACGATGAATGCCTTGCTCGGCGTCATGCGGGACCGCAGCATGGATTTGAGCGATCCGTCGGATCGAGGTGTGGTCTGGCGAGCCCGAGCGGCGACTTGGCGATTCGTGCCGCTTCCGATTCTGACGGTCATGCTGGATGATTCACGTTTGCGCATGGTTGGTATCTCCTTGGTGTTGTTTCCGGGGGGCTGGTTGGCGAAGCGCCGGGGCCGGAAGCGGAAGGCCCCGGCGCTCGCCTGGGGGGAGCAACCTGGACAGGCGGGGGAAGTCCTAGCCGACCGGTCCGCTCAGGTCGTACCGCATGATGGAGGCTCCACCGCAGCTGTATGCCCGCTTGCCCCAGAGGTAGTTATCCGGGTCGAGGGTCTGCTGGAGCTTCAGCCACTTGGCGTGCCCGTCGGCGAAAATGTAGTTGGCTCCGCCGAGGTGCCGTTCCGGCGCCATGTAGACGATGTGGTGGTGACCGAGGGCAGTCTCTTCCATGGCCGCCTCGATCTCCTGCATTGCGAGCTCATAGTCCATAGCGCATATGGCGCCGTGGGGCTCGTCACCGAAGTGCTCCCCGTCAAACACCGCTCCGTCCTCGTACAGGACTGCGTTGGTGGGACGGTGGGTCTTCACGGCGTCGCCGCCGGTGGGTGAGGTGTCCATGAGACATTCGATGTAGTCGGAATACTCGGTGATCATGATCGTTCGCGCTACGTCGTCGATGACGCCGAGTTTCACGATGTTCTGCGGAATCGCAGCGTACTTCAGGCGCGGCATCAGCATTTCGTTTGCGACGTAGCTCAGGCGCGGGGCCTGGATGTCATTGGCGTTGGGGTCAACGCTCGGCTTGGTGTCCTGAAGCGGGATCTGGCCGGAGGGCGGGCTGACCGGAGGGGTCGTGAAGCAAGTCGGGGCCCAACCATCGACCATGTGAGAGGAGCAGACGAAGACCGAGTCATTGTTGACGTAGTCGCGGATCATACCAGACCAGTGGACATAGCCGAGGTTGCTGTTACCCTTCCCGTTGTCGAACTGGTTCAGGTAGTAGTAGGACGGCGGAAGCGTGTCGTCATAGTCCATGGTGTACATCATCATGGCAAGGGCAATCTGCTTCACGTTGCTGACGCAGGTCACCTTGCGTGCGGTCTCCCGTGCTCGGGCGAACACGGGGAAGACCATGCTCGCGAGTATGCCAATGATGGCGATAACCACGAGCAGCTCAATCAGCGTGAATCCCTTGCGGCTTGCGTTCCGGTTTGTGAAACCGACCATTGAGTTCTCTCCTTTTCGGTGTCCGTGCTCACGGCTGTGGTTCTCAGATCTTGGGGATCCAGGTATCGCCTCTCTCTTTGCTGACGTCACCTCCTTCCGGTCGCCGCTTGCAGCGGGACTTCCCGTCTGGATGCGTCGTGTCTGTGCAACATTGGGATTATATCCGGACAGTGTTAGATCGCAGTTAAGCAGGCAAGAGAATGAGATTAAGGGATGGGGATGCATGTCGGCGGAGGGGCGGAGGGTAGCGCAGAGAGCGTCTTAAAGGGGCCTTAATGTTGACCTAAACCGAGCTTAAACGATGCGGCGTATGATCTCGATAGGAGCAGAACGTACACTGCATCGAAAGGAGCAAGAAGTGAAAAGGGGAGCAAGCCGTAAGGGAGCGGTGCTGCTGGGAGTCTTCGTCCTGCTGGCAGCAGCCTCCGGGATTGGGTCCGCTGCCGGCGAGATAGACGTCAGTGGCTACACGCAGGCGCGGTACAACATGTTCGATGACTCGATGTACAAGGCGGACGAATTCGATTTGCGCCGGGTTCGGGTGAAGTTCAAGGGGCCGATCAACGATCAGGGAACTGTGGCGACTGTTCAGGTTGATCTCTCCAAGTTGGACGAGACCGGATCCGGAGACGTTGGTCTCAAGGACGCGATCATCGAGCATCCGCTGAGTGACGAGTGGCGGGTGCGGCTGGGGTACTCTTCGGTGCTGTTCGGATTCGAGGTGCCGTATTCGAGTTCCTCACGGCTGCCTTTCGAGCGTTCTCAGGCGGCGAGGAAGCTGTTTCCGGGAGAGCGAGACACGGGGCTGTACTTGATCCGCAGGCCGACTGAGGAGTCCCAACCGGAGGTCGTGGTGGCCTTCAGCGACGGACTGGCCGATTGGGAGGATGACGAGCAGCAGGCGTTCGTGGCGCGGGCGCAGTGGGGACTGGGCGGCAAGAGCGTCGCCGGTATCAGCTACCTGAACGCAACGCGGACGCAAGGTGACGAGGACTTCGACCAGGACGTATTGGGCGCGCACGTGCGCTGGAACGGACCGAGTGGGCTCAGCCTGCAGGGCGAGTACTACGACGGGACGATTCTCGACGTCGATGTGGATGGCTGGTACGGCCAGGTGGAATACGCATTCCCTGCGAGCAAGTGGACGGGGTACTACCGCTACGACGTGTTCGACGACGGCAAAGAGACGAGCGACGAGTACACGAGGAGTACGCTCGGCGCGGCCTATCAGTTGGACAAGAACCAGAGGATCACGTTGGAACTCGAGGACCTGGATAACGAGAAGGGCGTCGGAGCGACGAACTGGGGCATCCAGTGGCAGTTCAAGTACTGAGGTCGAGCGATATAAGCCTAGGTTCTGGGGGTGCGGGAAGCACTCCCGGGGAAGGAACGGTGACGATGTTGAGACGACGATATGTGGGTCTGCAGGTAGCCGCCATAGTTGCGCTCGCTCTTGTTGGCGCCATGGTGGCAGGGACGCAGACGACGTGGGCGGCGAATGAGACGATCCGCCAGATTGGCTCGACGACGCTGCTGCCAGTGGCGGAGAAGTGGCGGGCGGCATTCAATAAGAAGCACCCGAACGTGGATATTGCGGTTTCCGGCGGCGGCTCCGGAACGGGGATCAAGGCTCTGATAGCCAAGACCGCCGAGATCGCGGATGCGTCGCGTCCGATCAAGTCGACGGAGGTGACGCAGGCGAAGGCTGCAGGCGTAGACCCGGTGGAGCACGTAGTGGCGTACGACGGGATCGCGGTGATTGTGAACCCGGCGAACTCGCTGAAAGAGATCTCGGTTGAGAAGCTGTCGGATGCTTATACCGGGAAGATCAGGAACTGGAGCGACCTGGGTGTCCGCGGGCTGGGAGAGATCCAGCTCGTGAACCGGGATTCCTCCTCGGGTACGTACGAGGTGTTCAAGGAGATCGTGGTTCAGCTTGAGGGCAAGGACAAGAGCCGCGATTTCTCGCCTCGGACGCTGAACCAGACGTCGAACCAGGCCGTGCTGTCGCTGGTGGCGCGGACGAAGGGCGCCATAGGGTATGTCGGTCTTGGGTACGTGGACGAGAGCATCCGAGTGGTGAAGGTCATGCCCAAGCCGGGGGCGTCGGCGGTGGCGCCGAGCCTGAGCACGGTCCGGGATAATAGCTATCCGATCGCGCGGAAGCTGTTTTGCTATACGAACGGGCAGCCCACAGGGTCGCTGAAGCAGTATCTGGACTGGATTAAGGGGACAGAGGGACAGGCGATCGCAAAGGATATCGGCTTCGTGCCGATCAGCGACTGAACCTCTCACGTTGGGTCCTCACCTGGGGTATGTAGCAAGCCTGATCGGTGGGTTCGGTCAGGCTTGCGCCCCCATTCTTGGGGATGTGAACCGGTTGAGGCGGGGAGAGGCAGGCACACGGGGGGCTGCGGCGGAAGGATAGGTGTGCTTGGAGAGGGTGAGGGAACGAGGGGAGTATGGGAGGCTGATGATGAAGCGATGGAAGCTGTGTAGCGGGAGAGCAGGTCTGGCAGCGGTGGTGGCATTGTCGGCGTTGGTGTTGTCCGGGTGCGGGCGCGGACCCGAGGTCGAGGGACGAGGCGAGGGGGTGGAGACGGCGGGGAGAGCGATCAGCCAGATTGGGTCGACGACGCTGCTTCCTCTGGCGGAGAAGTGGCGTGAGGAGTACAACCGGGAGCATCCAGAGGTGCGGATTGCGGTGTCGGGCGGGGGGTCGGGGACGGGGATCAGGGCGCTCATCAGCGGAACGGCGGGCATTGCGAACTCGTCCAGGGACATCAGCGCCGAGGAGGTGGAGCAGGCGAAGGCGGCGGGAGTGGACCCGGTGGAGCATGTGGTGGCGCACGACGGGATCGCGGTGATCGTGCATCCGTCAAATCCGATTGAGGCGATCTCGCTGGAGCAGCTTTCGGAGGTATTCTCGGGGCAGGTGGGGGATTGGTCCGCTTTGGGCGTGGGTGACGTGGGGCCGATAGAGGTGGTGAGCCGGGATTCGGCCTCGGGGACGTACGAGTCGTTCAAGGAGCTGGTGATCACGATGGGTGGGGAGGAAGAGGGGCGCGACTACGCGGCGTCGGCGCTGAAGCAGACGTCGAACCAGGGGGTGCTGGCACTGGTGGGTCAGACGAAGGCGGCGATCGGGTACGTCGGGCTTGGATACCTCGATGACTCCGTCAAGGCACTGTCTGTGATTCCGTTGGGAGAGAGTTCGGCGACTGCGCCGACGTCCTCAAACGTGATGGATGGAAGCTACCCGATTTCGCGGGCACTGTACGTGTACACGAACGGTGAGCCGTCGGGGGACTTGAAGGACTACCTGGACTGGATCAAGGGGCCGGAGGGACAGAGGATCGTGGAGGAGTTGGGGTTCGTGGCCGTGAGCGGAGGAGAATAGGAATGAGGCAGGCGGCAAGGCGCCTGGAGGGCACGGCGTGAGATCGCGGGGGCAGCGGATCCGAGAGTGGGTCATCGGACATGTGATCGTGGCGTCGGGAGCTGCGGCGATCGTGTTCGTGGCGCTGATTTTCTTCTTCCTGGTCCGCGATGCGCTCCCGCTGCTGAAGACGGATTCGTTCTGGGGAGTGCTGACCGGGAGCAACTGGCGTCCGACGTCGGAGCCCGCTCAGTTCGGGCTGCTACCCCTGCTGCTGGGGTCGCTGTACGTGACGGCGGGGGCGCTGGTTCTGGCGGTGCCGCTGGGGCTGGGGGCGGCCGTGTTCATCTCGGAGGTGGCGCCGGCGTGGATGCGGGAGATCCTGAAGCCGATGGTGGAGGTGCTGGCGACGATTCCATCGGTGGTGTTCGGGTTCTTGGGGCTCATGCTGATCGGGCCGTGGCTGGCGGAGGTGCTGAATCTGCCGGTGCCGCTGTTTGCGGGGCTGGGCTCGTTGATGCTGGCGTTCATGGCGGTGCCGACGATCGTGTCGGT
>Ga0180434_10009713_pt1 | contig 10408 bp, 8 predicted proteins | sample SS_ome_7_FD_132453 | JGI IMG/M metagenome (GOLD analysis project Ga0180434, IMG submission 132453) | Hypersaline lake sediment archaeal communities from the Salton Sea, California, USA - SS_1_D_2 metaG | ecosystem: Environmental > Aquatic > Non-marine Saline and Alkaline > Hypersaline > Sediment... | reverse complement strand
TCCAAGGGCGTCGCAGGGATCGGCGATGTCAACGGCGACGGAAAGGCGGATTACGCGATCAGCGCGATGTTGGCCGACGTACATGACGAGGTGTACGACGGCGTAACGAATGCCGGCGAGGTGTACATCATCTACGGTCGCGGCGACTGATCACCACCGACGCACATCGGCGTCGGTGCCGACTTTAATCGTTCCGAATCACGGGCCCGCGCGCGGCAACGAGCGCGAGCCCGTTCGTTTGCGCGGGACGGCACCTGCTGAAGACAAAACTTCCCGAATGCCGCCGAATGCGCTTATAATCAATAGAAGTGACGAGGAACGGGCGTCGATCGCCGCCTGCTCATCTCACTCAGCACCGCGGGAGCCTCGAAGCGCCGCTCCGTGGCGGCAGGAGGTGTCGCATGATAAGGATCGTAGCATCGGCGCTACTGCTTCTGGCGTCGGCCGCATGCCAGGCGCAGGAGATCACGATCGAAGATGCGAAGAAAGATCTCTCCACCGCCAAGGAAAAGCTGGAGAAAGTGGTCGTCTTCCGCCCGCCGCACGAGGGCGGCGGGGCGTTCCTGATGTCGGAATACAAGCGCCTGGAACATCGGCGACATCTGGAACGCAAGGCCGAGGAAGCGGGCGTCTCCAAAGACGAGGCCGCACGGTTCGACCTGGCCAACCGGCTGGAGAAGTACGGCGAGCAGATCGAGCCGGAAGCATTCAAGATGCTCGTGGCGTACGTCGGCTTCGTGAAGGTGTACCGCGAGCACGAAGCGCTGATCAAAGAGAATGAATCGGTCGCGCAGAAGGTGGGGAAGATCATCGAAGAGCTCGACGTGCTGATCGATCGCCACGGTCGCGCCCTGCGCGTCGCGAGCCTGAAGCTGCTCTACGAAGACGATCCGGCCGGCAAGGTCGGCGCGTTCAATCTGCCCGGCGTCGGGAGCAAGGTGCGGATCGACGGCCAGGAGGTTGAGCTGCTCAAGCTCCGCACGCTGAAGGAGCGCTCGGTACTCATCAAGTCGAAGGGCGCCAAACAGAGAAACGGCTTCATGGTGGCGGAAATCGTCGGGAAAGACACGTATAAGACCGACGATGGCAAGGAAATCCCGGGGATTCTCCTGCAAGCCTACTAGCCAGCGGGGACGACGTCCGAATTATCAGAGGAGTGGGCGGATCGGCGTTTCACGTGAAACGTGCATGCTCAGCGTCAGATCGTCTGAGGAGGCCGGCGCGTCGGTCAGCCACCTCGTCTGCCGGTTCCGGTACCGCGTAAGACTGCAGCCAGGGCGCAGCCAAGCGGAGACCGCGAGGCTGTTGAAAGCGGGGACCGGGTTTGCGCCGGCCGGCGCAGAATCGCGAGTTTCTCGTCCCGCGGCAACTTCCTGTGCTATAATAACTTATGGGAGTTAGGAGGTTCAGCATGAGCGCCGAGCTGACCCAGCAGGAACGCGACCTGCTCACCCAACTGGTCGACTCCGCCCTCCGCGAGCTCGGCCCCGAGATACGCCGAACCATGACCTACGACTACAAGGACGACCTCAAAAAGCAGCGCGACACGCTGCGTCGTCTGCGAGACCGCCTGGCGGCGGATACGCCGGCTGCGACGACCAGCGAGGTGTCGTAGCGTCCGGTCGTAGCCTGTCCCGCTTCACCGGCGTGCCGAGCAAATGTAGCGGCCGGGCCCCATGCCGGACCGGAGGCCGAGGCTCCCACGAGCCACTGGTGTGCGGCGGCCGACGCCTGCCCGGAGGTCGAGCAGCACTGTTCGAGACGGGCGGCCCCCGTCAACCGACGCTGACGGCCTCGCAGCGACCTTGCCCGATCGCTGTTGGGTGTTCGTTCACGCATAAACGGTATACTCACGCGCTGACGGCGAAGCTCAGTCAGCTTCTCGGGAGAAAGCATGTACACCCTGACAGTCTTTTCGCTCGGAATCACGCTGCTCACCGCACCATTCACCCTCAGTACAAGACCGGCGGTCGACCAACCACAGGACTCTGCCAATCTGCGCGGCGAGCTGGCCGACGTGGTGGCAAGCGCGGCCGAAGATGAATTGATCCCGGTCACGATCATTATGCGCGACCAGGCCGCACCCGAAGACATCCAACGAGCCGTGGGACTGCGTGATCGCGATGCCCGGCGAGCGGCGGTGAAGCGCATCCTGAAATCCGTCGCGGACGAATCGCAGAAGGGGCTGCTCGAGGTGCTGCGGGCCGGCAAAGAGACCGGCGCCGTTGGCCCGGACGTCAGGACGCTGTGGATCCACAACGTGGTGGTGGCAGACGTGACGGCCAGGATGGCGCTTCAGATCGCCGTCCGGGCCGACGTCGCCTACTTGAACCACGACCGCAAGATCGCCGACGCGTTCCCTGCTGAGCGGGGAAACCCGCCCGGCAACATGCCGCGCGCGATCGAGTGCGGCGTCGATCTGATGGAAGCGCCGCGGGTCTGGGACGAACTGGGCATCACGGGTCGCGACGTGATCGTGGCCGTGATCGACACCGGCTGTTGCATCACGCACCCGGACCTCGAGCATCAGATCTGGACCAACCCCGGCGAGATCCCCGATAACGACATCGACGACGATGACAACGGATTCGTGGACGACATCGTCGGCTGGAACTTCCAGGACAACAACAACGATGTGACCGACGTGCACTTCTGGGGGCACGGGACGCACGTCAGCGGTACCGTCGCCGGCGACGGCACCAACGGCGAAACCACCGGCATGGCCCCCGATTGCGCCGTGATGACCTGCAAATTCTGGAACGACTGGGCTGGCGAGAGCACGGTGTGGCAGTCGATGCAATACGCCGCAGACAATGGCGCGCACGTCATCTCGGCGAGCCTCGGCTGGATCGCGAGCGTCAATCCCGATCGCTCGACCTGGCGAGCCATCTGCGAAAACACCATCGCCATGGGCCTGGTCGTGATCTACGCGGCCGGCAACGAAGACAGCCATTACCCGCCGTACAACAGCATCCGCACGCCGGGCGACGTCCCCGACGTCATTACCGTGGGAGCGACCGACTGCTTCGATAACGTGTGGTCAGACAGCAGCCGAGGCCCGGTGACATGGCAAACCGTCCCGCCGTACTACGACTGGCCTTATCCCCCGGGGAAGATCAAGCCCAGCATTTGCGCGCCGGGCGTGGACACGCTCTCGACCTCCAATGACTGTACGGGCTATGCCACCCTCAGCGGGACCTCGATGGCCACGCCCCACGTATCCGGTACGGTCGCCCTGATGCTCGAAGCCAACCCGGGCCTCGATCACTTCGCGGTCAAGGACATTCTCATGAGCACGGCGTTGGACCTCGGTGATCCCGGCTTTGACAACGAGTCCGGGATGGGACGCGTGAACGCCTTCGAGGCCGTCCTGGCGGCTTTGGAGCCCACCTGCCCCGGCGATCTGGACGGCGATAACGACATCGACCTGTCCGACCTGTCGCAATTGCTGGCGCACTACGGGACCACCAGCGGGGCCGAGTACGAAGATGGCGACATAGACGGCGATGGCGACGTGGACCTGTCAGACCTGTCAGCGCTGCTGAGCGTCTACGGAGATGTATGCTCGTAGCAAGTGGTCAGAATTAAGGATGCGGTATTCAGGGGAAAGTGTAGTCTCGGGCCTGCGGACCTAGCCTATGGATAGATCTTCCCCATCATCCGGGCGAAGGGGATTGTCTCGCGGATGTGTTTCAGGCCGCAGATCCAGGTGACAGTGCGCTCCACACCCAGGCCGAAGCCGCCGTGCGGGACGGTGCCGTAGCGGCGGAGGTCCAGGTACCACTCGTAGGGCTCGCGTGCCAGGCCGTCCGCTTTCATCTGGTCGAGCAGCAGGTCGAGATCGTCCTCGCGCTGCGAGCCGCCGATGATCTCGCCGTAGCCCTCGGGGGCGAGCAAGTCGAGGTTGTTGACGACGCGCGGATCGTCGGCGTTGCGTTTCATGTAGAAGGCCTTGCAGCCGCGCGGGTAGTGCGTGACGAAGACCGGCTTGTCGTGCAGGCGGGCAATGATGGTCTCGTCCGACCCGCCGAGATCAGAGCCCCACTTGAAGTTCGCCGCCAGTTCGATGTGGTGATCGATGTTGGCAAGCTCCGTCTGGAGGTCGGAGAGCTCCTCGCGATGCTCGATCAGTTCGCCGCCAAGCTTGTCCTGCTTCCACTGCTTGACCCCCTCGTCCTCCATCCGGGCCGTCTTGTCGGCGATGAGCGCTTTGAGCTCCTCGATCCGGGCCCCCTTTTCCTGCCGATCGTTCTCCAGGAGTGCCTTCGGCCGATCACTGTGCAGCAACTCAACCGCCTCGCTGTACGTGAGGCGGTCAAACGGCTTGGTGATGCTCTCGAGTTTGCTGAGGTCGCGGTCGAGCAGCTCGAGCTCGGGCCGGCGTTCGCGCAGCACGTGCTGCACAATCTCGTAGGTGAAGTCCTCGGCCAGCTCGATCACGTCGTCCAGGTCGGCATACGCGATCTCCGGCTCGACCATCCAGAACTCGGTCAGGTGCCGGCGGGTCTTGCTCTTCTCCGCCCGGAACGTCGGTCCGAAGCAGTAGACCTTACGGTGCGCCATCATGGCCGATTCGACATATAGCTGCCCGGTCTGAGCTAGATAGACCGGGTCGCCGAAGTAATCGACCTGGAACAACGTCTGGGCCTCTTCGCCGACCGAGGGGGCGAAGATCGGCGTGTCGATCAGGATGAAGCCACGGCTGTCAAAGTAATCGCGGATGGCTTTGATGAGGGTCGCGCGGATCCGCATGACCGCCCATTGGCGCTGCGAGCGGAACCAGAGGTGGCGATGCTTCATCAGAAAGTCGGGGCCGTGAGCTTTGAGTGAGATCGGGTAGCCCTCGACATCCTGGACGACGCGCAGGTTGCGGACAAGCAGCTCGTAGCCGCCCACGGCGCGCTCGTCGGCCCGAACCTCGCCCTCGACGATGAGCGAAGACTCCTGCCCCAGGCGCTTGGCAGTCTGGAAGTTGTCAGCGTCGGCGTCGGTCTTCTCGACGACGCACTGGCACAAGCCGGTTCCGTCGCGCAGGATCAGGAAGACGAGCTTGCCACTGGAGCGGCTGTTGTAGAGCCACCCGGATAGTGTTACGGTTTGCCCGACATGTTTGGACAGTTCCGCTACCGTCGTCGCAATCGCCATCGCGCAGCTTCCTTCGCGTGTGAGCCCGCAAACCAGGGCAGTTTACGCGCAGCAAGCCGGGGCGTAAAACGACTCCGCACCTGTCATTCCGAGCGAGCCCGCCCAAGCGGGCGACCGAGGAATCTGGCTTCGCCGACCATCAAGACGGGTGGCCCACCGCTTCAGCGGTGGGGGCGCGAATTCGATGCTCCTGCTCACCGTCCGGCCCACACTGGCGGACAAGCCGCCAGTGCCACGCGCGCCTACCTCCGTCGCCCCTCCGGGGCTGAGGTTGATGGAGGGACGAGTCCCGGGGGCTCGCGCCCCCGGCTATTGACTGTCGCCCCTTCAGGGCTGCTGACTGTCAGGCCTTCGAAGTTGCTGACTATCCGTTCTCGGGGGCTGTTCGTTGGCGTGCTCTTACTTGCACTCGCCGGTTGTCGCGCCGCTCCGCCGCGGCCGGCGTTTGGGATTCGTCTGGCGGGGGCGCAAATTCCCACTGAGTTGGTGGCATCGTGGCTGGGTGACGCGGAAGAGTACCGTTTTACGGTGGAGCAGGTCGGCCCGGTGTACCTCTCGCAGCACGGGTTTCAGAACCTACGCGATGGCAAGTGCGATATCGCGTGCACCGAGCGCATGATCACGCCCCGCGAGTATGCCGAGTTCGACGAGCGCGAACTGAGAGGATACCGCGTCGCGTTCTACGGCTACGCCCTGTACGTCCACCCGGATAACCCGCTCGACAGCATCTACGCGGGTCACCTGGAGCTGCTTTTTAAGCGCAGACTGACCGATTGGCGCGAGTTGGGAACGCGATACGAGGCGCCGATCCGGCTGATCGGGCCGGAGAAGAGCACGCGGGGCGGCATGATTTTGGCGCGACAGGCGCAGATCATGTTCGACAAGCCTACCTGGGAGGTGCTGGAATCCGACGCCGAGATCATCGACGCGGTTGCCGCCGACCCCTACGCGCTCGGCTTCGCCAGCATCGGGCTCGACCAGGAGGTGCGCTACCTGGGCTTGCGCATGCGCCGGACTGACCCGCCGGCCTTTCCGTCGCTGGAGGAGATCGAGTCGGAGCGCTACGGGTTGGCGAAGGTCATCTACGTCTACATGCCGACCGACGCGAGCCCGGCGGCCGAGGCGGCGCTCGACTATCTGTCCAGCGCTGACGGTCGCGCGGTCATGGAGTCCACGCAGGTGTGGGCGATTCCGCCCGCGCGTGCCGCCGTCGAAATGCCGCAATGAACGTCCCCCTTCGCATACGTCGTGTACAGGTCTTCCCGCTGGCGATCCCAATGCGTTTGCGCTTCGAGCACGCCGCCGCTGCCCGCGACGTCGCCGACCCCGTCGTCGTGCAGTTGACCGCCGAGGCGCCGTATGCGAAGCATGTCGGCTACGGCGAAACACTCGCCCGGCGATATGTCACGGGCGAGACCACCGAGACCGTGAGCGATGACGTCGCCGAGCTGTTCGCGCCGCACCTGTTGGAGTTTCGGCCGACCTCGTTCGCGGAGGCGGTGCAGTTCGCGCACGAGTTGCCGACGTTGATCCACGGGCGGTTGGTCAACGCAGCGCGCTGCGCGGTGGAACTGGCGCTGCTCGACCTGGCGGGGCAGGTGTTTCGCCGGCGGCTGTCGGACGCGACCGGTTGGCTGGACATCCCCGGCTTCGAGCCTCCGGGATGTTTAGACGAGGCGCGCTACTCGGGGATGGTGGTGGGACGCAAGCCGCGGAAGCTGGCCGCGCTGCTGCGGCTGCAACGCTGTTACGGGCTCTGCGATTTCAAAATCAAGGTGGTGGTCGAAGGTTGGGAAGGCCGATTGGAGCAGGCGTATCGCGTGTTGCGGGGCGGGCTGGAACGCGGAGCGGTGACGCTGCGGGCGGACGCGAACGGCGGCTGGGATCCCCAGCAAGCCCGCGCCGCGCTGCCAACCTTGGAGCGTTTCGGCATCAGCGCCCTGGAGCAGCCGCTCCCGACCGCGGAAGACGCAGAGCTACCGGCGTTGGCGAAAGAGACCCGGTGCGATCTGATCGCCGACGAGTCACTGTTGACGGTCGAAGACGCCGACGAGCTGATCAAGGCGGGGGGCGTACGCGTGCTGAACATTAGGCTGGCGAAGAACGGGGGGTTGCTGCCGGCGCTGGAGATCGCTCGCCGGGCGCTGGCGGCCGGACTCGACCTGCAGCTCGGATGCATGGTCGGCGAAACGAGTATCCTGACGGCGGCGGGCGTCGCGTTCCTGGAAGCCTGCCCGGAAGTGCGCTTCGTCGAAGGTGGCTTCGGGCGCTTCCTGCTGCGCGGAGACGTGACCCGGCGTCCGCTCCGCTTCGGCCGCGGCGGCAAAATGAACCCCCTGCGCGGCGCCGGGCTGGGCGTCGAGGTTTCGGAAGACGCGTTGCGCCGCTTCGTCGCTGTGTCCATCCAGCCGATCAACTTCTGACAAGCGCCAGCACAGCCCGGCGTGGCAGTGGCATCTTGGCGATTGTGGACGTAGTCACGTTGCCAATCGACTGTGCCGCGAATAAACTAATGAAGATGGCTAGGGGTGGTCCGCCGCGGCGGACATGAGATGCGGACGCGAACGGTCCGCGGACCCTCTGAACCTGATCAGCGACGGGTTGCGTGGCGTGCGTGATGCGCCCGAGCCGGCTGCGTAGGGAAGCGGATTCATGCCTCTCGGCGACTTCGGACCGCGGAATTCGCAGCGTGGATCGACCCGTGGAGTGGTCTGCGCGAACGAAGAGCTGTGAATGCGAATGGAGGTCGGGTCAGCGACCCGACATGAACGCTCAAACATCAGGAGAAAACCCATGTACCATCGTACGCTGTTGGCCGCCATCACTGTTGTGCTCGTGACGTCCGTTTCGGCGGCCGTGGCGGACGAAAAGCTGGACGCCCTCGAGAAGGAGATCGCCGCCAAGTGGAAGCAGGTCAACTCCATGACCGCCGACATGAACATGACCATGGAGTCGGACCAGGGCGGCATGAAGATGAAGCACACGATGAAGGTGAAGGTCGAGTACCTCCGCAAGGGCGAGAAAATGCTTTCGCGCATGGAGGGCGAAATGGTCATGCTCATGGACATGGGCGGGCAGAAAAACACGATGAAAACGCCTTTCCTGGCGGTCTCGGACGGCGAATTCACCCATTCGCTGGTCGAGCAGATGGGCCAGAAAATGTGCACGAAGGCCAAGGCCGACGAGAACTCACTCACCGGCGAGGCCATGTTCAAGAGCCTGCGCGAGCAGTACGAGCTCACCCTGGCCGACGACGAGGAAGTCGACGGCGAGAAGTGCTGGGTCGTCCAGGGCAAACCGAAGATGGCCGCCCAGCCCGGCCAGCTCGTGAAGGTTGTCTTCTACGTCCGCCAGAAGGACGCCGCGACCGTACAGATGATCGGCTACGACGCATCGGACAAGAAGGTGATGACGACAACCTACAGGGACATCAAGTTCAACGAGAAGCTCGATCCCAAGCGGTTCGAGTTCGAGGTGCCCGAGGGTGTGCAGGTCATGGACATGACCAACCGCCCGTAGGGCGTACGTACCGGGCGTCCTATGTGGGACCGGTTTCCAACCGGTCAGAAGTAGCGGCCGGGACCCGTACCGGGCGGGTGGCATGAACCAGGCGGCACGGCCCGACAAGGTCGGGCTGCGGCATTCGGGACTTCGCAGCCAAGCCTGCGCTTGACCGTGTCACCCGGCCATGCAGGGAATCGAGCATGGTTTTCCGCTGGCTTAGACAAGTGAAGCGCCGAGTTGCCCCGGACCTTAGCGGTTCGACGCTGGACTTGCGCGCCTACTACGAGCTGTCCGCCCCTGAAGACCACGCGCTTTTCATTCAATCGCTCGGATCGCTTCTCCCCGCGGATGCCGTCCTGTATTTGGAAGGCGTCAGCATCGACCCCGATGTGGTTCGGCTGTTAGAGGACTGGTCGTGCGCGGAGCGACTGAAGATAGCACGCGGGACGCTCTGGCCGAAGCCACAAGTGTTTCACGTCCCGATGGGCCCCGAAGTGACCCAGCAGCTGGCGGCGCTCTTCGAGCATCACGCCTCACCGGAGATCTGCGACCATTTTCACGCCTATCATCTTAAGAGGGTGTTGCTGCAGTGGCACGACGCGTTCTTTGATGATCCGCTATTGCTGGCAGGCACATTCGCCGAAGCCCAGGTACGAGATTTTTGCGGAACGGTCGACTGCAGTTTCGAGATGAAGACGTCTGATGATTCCGCGGGAGGTCACTCATGACCCAGCTTGAGGCGGCTGGTAAGGGAACCATCACGCCGGAGATGGTGCGCGTCGCGCGGCGTGAAAACGTCGCGCCCGAGCTCATCCGTGAGCACGTCGCGACCGGGCGGATCATCATTCCGGCGAACGTGCGACATCTGGCGGGCAGCGCCGCACAGAATACAGCGACGGAGCGACGAGGCGACGAAGCGACGGAGAAAGGCACGGAGGCACGGAGGCACGAAGGCACGAAGGGTGGCTCCACGGGCGAATCCTCCATTCGCTATTCTGAATTCGACATTCGCTATTCGGCGCAGCCGACCGGCCATCCTGGCTTCACGGCGGACAGCGCTCTCTGGGTCAACCAGACCGTCACGCAGCGCCTGCGCACGTTGAAGGATCCCGAGTATTGTCGTGGCGAGCGGGCACCCAAGCGGCTCGATCCGATCGGGATCGGGCGGGCGATCACGACCAAGATCAACGCCAACATCGGCGCCTCGCCAGTCAGCAGTGACACCGAGACCGAGATCGAGAAGCTCCGCTGGGCGCAGCTCTACGGGGCCGACACGCTGATGGACCTCTCCACCGGCGGCGATCTGGACGAGTGCCGCCAGCGGATCATCGACAACAGCACCATCCCGATCGGAACCGTCCCGATCTACAGCATGATCATTGGCCGCAACATCGAGGAGCTCACCTACGACGAGATCCTCAAGACCGTCGAGCAGCAGGCTCAACAGGGCGTCGACTTCTTCACGATCCACGCCGGCATCCTGCGCGAGCACCTCGACCTGATCGGCCGACGCATCGCCGGCCTAGTTAGTCGCGGGGGCTCGCTGCTGGCGAAGTGGATGATCCACCACGGCAGGCAGAACCCGATGTACGACATCTTCGACGAGATCAGCGCGATCATGCGCGAGTACGACATTGCGTATTCGCTTGGCGATGGTTGTCGGCCGGGCTGTCTGGCCGACGCCAGCGATCCCGCCCAGATCGCCGAACTTCACGTGCTGGGCGAGCTGACGCACCGGGCCCGCGAGGCCGGCGTGCAG
>Ga0180434_10009712_pt1 | contig 10408 bp, 13 predicted proteins | sample SS_ome_7_FD_132453 | JGI IMG/M metagenome (GOLD analysis project Ga0180434, IMG submission 132453) | Hypersaline lake sediment archaeal communities from the Salton Sea, California, USA - SS_1_D_2 metaG | ecosystem: Environmental > Aquatic > Non-marine Saline and Alkaline > Hypersaline >... | reverse complement strand
CTCACAAGAGACCGTTCCGGAGTGTTTGATCTGGTCAGCCAAACGCAACAGGTTAGCAGTCATTTACCGTGTCAGGCGGATCAAGGAGAATACGATGCTGGCTCGGCTAAGGGAAACAGCCTAGAATGTTGAGGAGATAAAGGCACTGCTGTTGGCGAATTAAACACTTAACGCGCGTGCAGCATGATGCCCTGTAGGCCTAGACAAAACGGAGGGGAGATCTGAAGAAAACAAACGCGTTAAACTCTTGCGAGGTACCACGAATGGACGCACGTCTGAGGCTAGTTCGGACCATTGGTAGGTGACGAGGGAGATGTGGCGATGGCTCCACCCAGAGATCGGGGGCACCGCGACAAGCCCCCGGTGATCGCCAGTGATGACGAGGAAGCCATCAAGAAGGCGCTGGTCGAGACGGGGGGAGATGTGCCCGAATACGCCGACGAAGATCAATCGTCCATGCAGAATCAGACTCAATCCAACTGGCAGTACTTGCAAGTGATCAAACGCCACTCTGGGTACCGCCTGACCGGGATTGGTCTATGGTGACACGGAGGAAGTGCCTGAGTTACCGGGTGCACACAGCCTATGTCGAGCGCACAAACCTGGCAAGCCGGTAGATGAATGGTCGATTGGATACGAAGGCATTTCCCTTCTCCGAGGAAATGGATATGCTTCAAGCATCCTGTGCTTGGGAAGATACAACCTAACGCATCCTGTAAGACACTCCGGATGCAGGCCAACGACAGCCAACACACAGGTGGCGGCCTTGTTCACCAGCTATAACTGTTGGCCTGACGGATCATATCTGGACTGTTAAAGAGCTACTAATGACAGTTGTGGCTCCTTATGCCATCAACACAGAATAGCGAGACCGCCAAGACCCTTGAAGCATACAGAAGTGATGGCTAGTTCCCTATGTGCTTATGAGTGAGACAACTCTCCTGGAGGATTTAGGGTACAGTAGGACCAAAGGAGAGAGAACAATGTCTTGAGACAAAACAAGCAGATCCTCGACTACCCGACCCTTCGAGGGGCCAATCGCCTGAACAATACCATCGGAGACTGCAATCACACGCTCACACCATCACCTCAAGCACTCATCTCGCGCCGCTTTCGCCCACTCCCTAATCCTAAACATTGGCTCCTGTTACATCCTTGCCATCGGTATTCACCGAGCCTTCCAATTCGACTGCATAAACGCATACATTCCCTCAGCCACATCGTCCAAGTCGATATCTATGCCTATCGTATCTTGCCCGCGCGCAAGAAATGCCCCGCTACTCCCACATCGGCGTGGATAACGCCGCACCGGCTGGGAAAGCCCAGATAGGTGTGACTCGGTGCAACATCGCCGTGAAATGTGAGAGATCCAGCACGGGAGGAGTAGACATCGCAGCCATCACCAGTTTATCGAATGCCCCCGTATCTGCCAATGGTGCGTCCCGCCGGTACAGCGCAATGACGTGTTCGGCAGTGAGGACGGAGTCGAAGATGACAAATTCGCCGATGGCACCGCCAAATCGTGCGGTAACATTGCCAAGATGTGCAGTACGTGATGAAATAGACGGCGCAGTATAGCTGGTGTCTGTTGCTCTTAGTTCGCCATCCAGATACAACTTGACCTCACCGCTGCCGCTGTCGTCAAATGTCACAACGGCGTGATGCCAGTCGCCCGACTTACTGGCAGACAGATCACCAGAAATGCCACACTGCCGTGATCCACCAGAGTATGCTATAACCTGCAATCCGCTCAAATCACTGGCGAACTGCACATAGAATGATTCGGTGTTGTATGCATCCCACCACCGGAATAGGCCACGCGTTACGGATAAGCCGCTCGTACCTGCATCATATGGCATCTGGAACCAAATAGAGATACCACCCTCACTCAGATCAATATCAGAGGCATTGAGAGAGACATCACTCTTTTTGCGCGTGCTGGTGCTAGCATGCGGCACGCCATTCCAAATATATCCCGCTCCAAGCGATCCATCACAATAAGTAGTTGCATACGATCGATTTGCCTCAGCCTGTACACCATCCCAGTATCCTGTTCCGCCACCGTCAACATATAAGACTATTTTGATTGAGCCGTCCGCTGGCACGGTCTTCTGCGCGATTTCACGCATCCAAGTCCGCGAGGTAACACTATCTGAGTACATTTTGTTGTTGTAGTCGACATCCGAAACGTAGAACCTAACGCTATCACCCTCTGAGAGCATCCACACGGATACCGTTAGTTCCTGCCCGCCGGTTAAGCCGCTGAGTATATATACCTTGGCATACGCTCCATCTGTGGTAACTCCTTTGAGGCAATGTTCGCCGTATTTTGAATGCATGTTGTCACAAACCCACATGCCACCATTGGCTGTCAGCCAGCTAGTGAGGTTCGTCTCGAATGATGGATTTGTAACAATATTCGTCGTTCCTTCCTCCACCACCAGCGCCTGCGTCCCTTCCCGCAGTCCACCCACCAAATGCACCGCCCCCTCAATCTTCACCCTCTGCCCCGTCTGGGCGACGGCATAGGTCTCCTCCCCCTCTGTCACCATGTTGGAGAAGTCCAGATCGAGCACCGCCTCCCCCATCACCTGCTGGGCGAGTTTCGAATAGGCCTCGTCAAGGTTAGCCCGAGCCTCGCCGGCCCACACGGCCTGTCCCTCTGGATCCAGCTCCTGAGCCCGCTGGTAGAAGTCGATCGATCGCTCATAGTCCTGCTGCGCGAAGGTACTGCCGCCCAGCGCGTAGTACACGTCCATCAGCTCCTCGCCCGGACGGTCGGCGCCAAGCTCGACGGCCTTGTTCAAGTGCTCCAACGCCTGGTCCGGCTGGCCCTGGTCGTAGAGCGAGACCCCCAGCGCACGCTGCAACTGGAAATCCTCCGGGTTACGACTCACAGCATCCTGCAGGTACCCGACGGCCTCCTCATACCGATCCAATTCAAAGTACGTCAGGCCCAGCGCAGGCTGCAACCGAGAATCGCCTGGATTTCGATTGACCGCATTTTGCAGATGTTCAACAGCCTCGTCATACTGCGCCAACTCATAGTAGGCCAGTCCTAGATTCTCATCCACCTCGGCAGCATCCGTGCCGAGCGCCAGCGCCCGTTCGTAATCCGCCGCCGCCCTCTCATATTGCCCCAGGTTGAAGCGAGCGTCGGCCAGCGCCACGAACGCACCCCCATCTTCCGGCGCTACCTGGGTCCACTTTTCGTACCAGGCGGCCGCATCTCCCCATTCTTCCTGGGCTGCGTAGGTCTGGCCAAGGCCACGCAGCGCCTGGACCGAACTCGGCTCCGCCTGCAACACGGTCTCGTAGGCCGAGATAGCAGCACTGAACTGTCCAGTCTGGGCCAGATTCGCCGCAGTCTGTAGCAGACCGTCGATTGCCTCATCGTTGTCGGCATCACGATCCAGCGCCTGGCTGTATTTCTCAACCGCCGTGGTATAGTCGCCAGCATCCAGCGCTGTCCGGGCGCTCCTCAACGGATACCACGGGCTCAACACCAGCACGCCCACCACTGCCAGGATCAACACCGCCCCCAGCCCGAGCACCGCCACGCCCAGCACGACCGGCCAACGCCTGCGGCGGGCCGGAGCAGCCGTAGGTGCTGGCGTGGGCGGCCCCGGCTGCTGCCACACCGTCGCCGGCGGCGTGGGCGGCCCTGCCGGCTGCCGCACCGTCGGCGACGGCATCCCAGGCGGCGTCCCACCGATCTTGGCCGTGCCGGTGCCCATTTGACCCACGACCGACGTCTTCCCGCCCAGCCCGGCTGGCCACACGCCGGAGACGGCCTGGGCCAGGTCGCGGGCGAACTCGCCGGCGCTCCCGTAGCGGGCGTCGCGCTCCTTGGCCAGCATCTTGTTCACCACCGCCTCCACCTGGGCGGGCACGTCCAGGTCCGCAAACTCCCGCAGCGGAGGGGGCGGGTTGTTGACCTGGGCGTAGAGGATCGAGTGGGTGGTCGTGCCGTCGAAGGGTGCCTGCCCGCTCAGCATCTCGTAGCACACGATCCCCAACGAGTATAGATCCGAGCGGTGGTCCAACGGTTCGTCCTTGACCTGCTCCGGGCTCATGTACTGGGGCGTGCCGAAGATGGTGCCCGCCTGGGTCAGCGGTGACGTCACGCCGCTGCCGCTGAGCGCCTTGACGATGCCAAAGTCGGTCAACACCGCCCGGCCCGACTCGTCGATCAGGACGTTGGCCGGCTTGATGTCGCGGTGGATGAAGCCGCGTTGGTGGGCGTAGTCCAGCGCCGAGCCCACCTGCGATATGACATCCACCGCCTGCTCCGGCGTAAAGGCCTGTCCCGAGCGGATGTGCTCCTCGAGCGAGGACCCCTCGATGAACTCCATGGCGATGTAGTGATACCCATCCTCGGTGCCCACGTCGTGGATGGTGACGATGTGGGTGTGTTTCAGATTGGCCGCCGACACGGCCTCCTGGCGGAAGCGCTTGACGAACTCGGCGTCGTCCGCCAGGTGGGGGGCCAACACCTTGAGCGCCACGTAGCGCCGCAGGGAAGGCTGCCAGGCCTTGTAGACGGTGGCCATGCCCCCCTCGCCGATCAGTTCGACGATCTCATACTGTCCCAGCGTTATACCTACCAGGTTCCCCTGGTCTGATTGTCCTGTCATTCTTCCATCTCCCACCCCGCCCGTTTATAATGGATCATCTGTGTGCGCAGATGGGCCTGTGCATTATTCAGGTATTCATCCAGCTTGTTCAGACGTTTGCGGATCACCTCAGCCCTGACCACGTAAGATTCTCCTCTTATAAGCCTCTCGCTGCACTCTCAAGTAGGGCAGGAAGTCCAGGTATTGGCGCACGACCCTGGAATACATCGCACCGCGGTCGAAATCCTCTGCCTGGTAGACCAGCCGGTTCTGGCGAACGGCCTCATACTTCAGGACGATGTCGTCGGTATCCAGGAAGACCAGGTCCACGTTGCAGAAGCCGCAGCGCGCCAGGTCAGCGAGGATGTCCAACTTCTTTGCCCGGACCGAACTATGGCATGGAACGACCGCCAGATCCAGGTCGCTTTCTCCGTGCACGTTTCCCGCAGCGAGCGAACCGAACAGGTACACCGCCTGGACGTCTGGATACCTGCGGAACACCTCCGGCAGAAGCTGAAGATCAGGCACCCTCATTCGACATCCTTCCCCCAGAGAACGCTCATAGTTCCACCCCATAGCGCTGAATCGCCCGCCGCAGTGACTCCCCAGCCATTTCGATCTCGATCAGATCGACGGGCCGATCACCGATGATCTCTTCGATCTGCCGCCATGCCCGCCAGTAATCGTCGCCTGCCAATCCCTCGACCGCCAGATCTACGTCGGAATCCGGCACGAACCACGCCGCGTGAGCCAGCGAGCCGAAAAGAACCACCCTCCGGACACCAAAGCGGGCCTTCAGCACAGCGGCTGCATCGCGAACCCGGTCCAATAACTGTTCGCGCGCGCTGCTCAGCCGGCGTGATCTCCGGCAGGGCCGGCCGGCGCCGCGCCGCTGTCAAGTAGCTGCTCCATCCCTCGCGGGTCAGTTCCAGGGCTGTTGGCATAGGATCTCCGACTAAAACCACTCCAGTATACCTTCACCCTACCGCTCAAGGTTGAGCAGTAGCAGTAGGACACCTATCACACTTCACTCCTCATCCTGTCCAATCTGTCCAATTTCGCCTTACCGGTCTCCATCCCCCCGCCACCACTCCACGGCGAAGGTGCCGAACACGCCCACCATCAGGCCCAGCATCCCTGCGACGGCGGTGTTGAGCAACTTGCGCGGGCTGACCGGCACCTCTGGGACCGCAGCCCGGCTGGCCAGATGTAGTGATACCCATCCGCGGCGCCCACGTCGTGGATAGTGACGATGTGGGTGTGCTTCAGGTTGGCCGCCGACACCGCCTCCTGGCGGAAGCGCTTGACGAACTCGGCGTCGTCCGCCAGGTGGGAGGCCAACACCTTGAGCGCCACGTAGCGCCGCAGGGAGGGCTGCCATGCCTTGTAGACGGCGGCCATCCCTCCCTCGCCGATCAGTTCAACGATTTGGTAATGGCCGAGCGTGTATCCTACCAAGCTGTTTTGTTGTGTCATAGAACTGACTCCCTGCCCACCCAACGAACAGCTAACTGCACTAATCTGTCTGTCCAATCAATTGTTCCCAGCGACGACCCGGAAACACGCACTGCTGGATTCACCGTGATCCCTTGATTCAGACGGAACGTGCGCACCTGCACGTCATCGACCTCAACAGATCCAGGCTCAAAGATACGAATCAACGGGTAGATCTCCGCTTCAACGGCGGTTCCAGCCCACAGCCACGAAATGCCACCATGCTCCATCTGTGCCCGGTAGCCTGTGATCGTCCAGTTCCTCCTGCAAATTGTGAATTGCGAATCACCCGCTCCGTCGCTTCCTGGCAACTGGGATCCTCCACACCGGCCTGCTCCAGCGCTGTGCAAATCTCGGTCAGGCGCTTGAGGCCCAGGAGGTCGTCGGGGGCCAGTTTGTGGTAGCGGTTGTAATAATAGGCGGCTTGCTGCAAGTTGGCAAGTTCTGGGTTTGAGGTTTCAGGCTGCGGGTTTGCAGATGGGCAGGTCTGCACGTCTGCAAGTTGCAGGTGGGCAGGTTGCGAGTCGACAACCGTAGACACAGGCGTCGAAACGGTGAGAAGCGGGGTCAGGACGATCAATAGAGAAAGCCACTCTTTGTCCAGACAGGGCTTCCGACGTTTCGTCAGAACGTTCATCGCCGTGACCTCAATCACTGTGCTCTTCCTCCCCTGCGAGACGTCGCTCGATCTTGGCGATCAGCATGGGCAAGTTCATAATATAGTATCGGGGCGTTCACTTCCACGCACTCAAGAATTCAACCCAACTCTCCATCTCCTCAGCAGATCGGCTCGCGATCAGCCTCAGGAGACAACGCATTCGCTCTCCAACCGAATATCGCTGCTGTTGCATAAGAATCATTCCCGCGTGCGTCTCGCCCCGGGACACATAGTCGGTGTGCAGGCGGTAAAAATCCCCCACGTTAAAAGTACACAAGACACGGCCTTGTTCCGTGGCATAGTTCAAATGCTCCTCGTCCTTCCGCTCAATCATCCCGGCATCCAACGCTGTGATCACGTCCACGCCTCGGGCACGCAAAGCACGCACCAAGCCGCGATGCATCGAGTCCTCGTCAAAATAGAGACGAATCTTCACGCCTGAGATCCGGCCGCTTCATAATGCTGCCGTGCAAACCTGTCGGATTCCGCCTGTTCGGCTGCAAGGGCAGATTCAATCTCTTCCCGGTTCGCATGGTAATAGGCCAGGGCAGCGTGGACTTGTGCTAACGTCAAATGTCCCAATTCTTCCGCGATCTCTTCCGGGCTAAGCCCCAATTTATACCAACCGACGATTCTCTGAACGGTGACGCCCGTTCCGGCAATGCGAGACCGTCCTCCCCGCACGTCGGGGGTACGCACAATCAGCGTTCCAATATCCACAGTTGCCGTCGTCATATTCAACTCCCACTATATTTTTGCTCTATTCCAAGACATCTATGGCAGCTACCAAAGATTCCATCAGTATGCCGGTTCTAGCAGCATAGACTTGACCAGGCAGCGCGTCTTGATCTGTTTTTCGTAAGCCGCTTTGCGCCGCCGCCACGTCTCGTAGATACCCTTCCATCGGCTGAAATCTCGCCGCGTCTCGTCATAGGCATCGAACTCCGCCAATTCGCCAGACATCAATGCCTCGTAGAAATCCTCACTCAGCACGCCGTATTTCTCCTCGTAGAGCGTCATACGCCGGAGACGGCCTGGGCCAGGTCGCGGGCGAACTCGGCGTCGTCCGCCAGTTGAGAGGCCAACACCACACGCCCACCATCAGGCCCAGTGTCCCTGGGACAGCGATATCGAGTTCGGTTTGGTGTGCAGCATTGGACACATCAGACGTATCACGTATTGCGTGTTGCGTAACGCATGAGACGCGCTGGACCGCCGCGATGCAGTTCCCACCCTTCATCTCCGAGAAGCGGGAGGCCGTCTGGAACAGTAGCCGTCACGTTAACGCGATCCCTTCCTCCATAGCTCGCTGCACAAAATGGTTATCTTCAGCCAGCATGCGATCAATTTCGTCCCGCGTGTAGGGGAACACATCTACCCCCAGCGGCAATCCCACCGGAAGATAACGCGGAATGCGTTCCATGAACGGCTGGCTGGCCGAGGATAGAATCACCAGCAAGTCAGCATCGCTGCCAGGCACGGCTTCCCCTCGCGCCAGAGAACCAAACAGTAACACCTCTTCAATCTCCGGATGCCGCGCTTTCATCCGACGCACGACGACTCCGAGTTTCTCCATCGGATGTTGTCTATCCGCCACCGCCTGCGAGTCCAGCCAGAATATCCTCACAGAAGTGGACGATGGCTTGAGCATCTTCAATGCTCCTCTCCGCTTCGGCGCGGGTGTAGTAATCCATCGGCGCGCCTTGCTCAAACCCGTTGGGATAGCGGGTAGGAATGTAATGCTTATCTAGCGCCTTGGCGCGCTCTACCAACGTTTCCCGCGGAAGACAGGTCTCGGGCAAGCTCGTCAGTAACATGGTCACCGAATATCCCCAGGTGACGGCTCCCAGCCGTTGGTAGACGGCCTTGACTGCTTTCTCGGCCCCTTGCTGGGCCGCAAAACAACTCCACTCGTGATCCCCGTCCTCAGCAGCACGACGCGCGTGTGCCAGGTCGCGTTTGGCCTGTCGTAACCAATCGGCGTGTCGCTCCGGCATTCTTGATGCCTCCAAAGATTGATCGGTCAATCAGTCCTGTCCCCTTGTCTCCCGCTCTCCCCGTCCGCATTCCACCACTCCACGGCGAAGGCGCCGAACACGCCCACCATCAGGCCCAGCATCCCCGCGACGGCGGTGTTGAGCAGCTTGCGCGGGCTGACCGGCACCTCGGGGACCGCTGCCCGGCTGGCTAATCGCACCTCGCCGCTGGTGTCCTCGGCGGCGATACGCACCTCCTCCACCTTGCGGGCCAGGGTCATGTACGTCTCCCGTGCCACGTCTCGGGCGCGGGTCAGGCGATCCTCCTCCGTCTGTACCTCCTGAAGTTGCTGCTGCAGCCCCAGGATCTGCGGCTCCAAGGTCGCCACCTGGGCCTCAATCTCCTCCCCGCGGGCCCCCAGCGTGGCCACCAGCCCGTCCAGGAAAACCGCCAACTCGCCGGCCGTCCGCTCCGACGATAGGAGGGCCGAGTCGGAGACCTGCAGCCAGAGCGAAGGTCGGGCCTGCGACTCAGCGCCGTAGGACGCCGAGCGCCCCGACTCGGAGACCTGGGCCGGTCGCGAGGCATGTACGTCGAAGGCCTGGATCTGCAGGAGCAGCGCCGCCAGGTCGTCGCCCGCACTCACCAGTTCATCCGTCGGCAGATCGGCGACGCTGCCGCGCAGCGCCCGGGCATTGCGCGTCGCCCGCTCGATCTCCCGCTGCTCGACCAGGTAGTCCTGCAGATTCTGCTGCGCAGACGCCAACTGCGCTTCCAGGACCGCCCCTTGATTGCGGGCCTGAAACGCGACCAGCGCCTGCTCGGCGGCGGCCAGTTCGGCCTGCGCGCGCTCCAACTGGCCCTCGAAGAACTGCACCTGGTCCTCGCCCTGGGTGCCGTAGATCTCGTTGGCCCGGGTCACGAACAACTCGGCCCAGGCGTTGGCGACGCGCGCGGCCTCCCCCGGCTCCTGGGAGCGAACGGCCAGCCGCACCATGCTGGGATCTGCGCCTTGCTCGGCCTGCGACATATTTCGCAGATTCCGGTACGTCTCGACGCCCTCGGGCAAGGGATCCAGGCGGACCAGGAGGTCCTGCAGCAGGTCGTCGCTGGTGGCCAGCTCGGGGTATGCCTTGTAGACCAGTTGAACGTTGTTCACCGTCTCGAAGCGGGGATCGAAACGCATCACGTATCGTGGCTCGGTGACCGCCACCAGGGCCGTGGCCTCGTAGGTGGGCGGGATGAGGAAACTGACGCCCAGAGCCGCCACGGCTGCCAGGACCGCCAGCCCAACAACCCATTTCCAGGACCGAACGAGTACTTGAACGTACTCACGCAGGTCGATCTCTTCTTCCATGGAGTCTCCTTGGATTGCTATCCCAGAATGAATCACCTTCAGGGACGTGAACCGTAAAACGTGACAGGGAATCACGCTTCACGTTTTCCGGTGCGCGCTCAACTTCACGGTCTCCCCCTGCCCACTCCGCCGGTTCGTGCGTAAGGGTCAAATTATAGGGCCACTACCCGGCGCTGTCAAGCGAACGTGCAGATTCCACCTCCGCCAGCCGCCGCTTGACCCGGAGGTATGGGGGCGATCTTCACAGAGTTAGGCCGCGCCCCTACGACGTGAAGGACCTTCACGGACCGGTCTCTCCCCGTTTCT
>Ga0180434_10009711_pt1 | contig 10409 bp, 10 predicted proteins | sample SS_ome_7_FD_132453 | JGI IMG/M metagenome (GOLD analysis project Ga0180434, IMG submission 132453) | Hypersaline lake sediment archaeal communities from the Salton Sea, California, USA - SS_1_D_2 metaG | ecosystem: Environmental > Aquatic > Non-marine Saline and Alkaline > Hypersaline >... | reverse complement strand
TCCAACGGCCACCTCTCCACCTGGCACGCGCTCATCTGTTACGAGGACCTGGAGCGGCCCCATGAGACCACGGTGATGCTGGCGGTGAAGACCGGCGACAAGGGCTTCTCCTTCGGCCGGCAGGAGAACAAGATGGGCCAGAAAGGTTGCCCCGCCAGCGAGCTCATCTTCGAGGACTGCTTCGTGCCGGACGAAAACGTCTGTTTCGACCGCTACTACATCGAGAGGTTCACGCGGGCTTCCAGAAAAAATAAGAGGTCGGTTGAAGATTACACCATGCAGGTCATCGACTACGTACTGTCCGCATCCCGGGCCGGCGTGGCGGCCTTCGGGGCCGGCGTGGCCCGGGGAGCCTACGAGGAGGCCCTGGAGTTCGCGCAGGAAACGGAGGTCGAGGGCAAGCTGCTCATCAATCACGAATGGGCCCAGTGCCTGCTGGCGGAGATGTATACAAACGTGAGCCTGTCCAGGCTCAGCTATTCAGAGACCAACTACGCCAACGGCCTCTACGGCATGTTCAAGGTCCTGCAGTGGAAGCCCTTTTTCTACTATTTGAAGTATGTTCCCAGCTCTATCATAGACAGGTTTATCGCGCCGCTTCTGGATATGGATTTCGTGACCTGGCTCTTCCGCAAGCTCTACTTCGACTGGCAGAAGGACGAGGAGTACCAACGCACCTCGGGGTGGGCCTCCCTGGCCAAGTTCACCTCCACCGATTACGGCGTGAGGAACAGCCAGCTTGCCCTGGAGATGATGGGCCGGGCCGGCATGCGACACGACGGCAGGGCGGAGAAACACCTCAGGGACTCCAAGCTGCTGCAGATATATGAGGGTACCAACCAACTGAACCGGCAAAACCTTTTTAAGTGCTTAATCGGCCGCACTATACCGGCGGCCAGGATGTTCGAGGAGTAAAGAGGGGGTATGTGGGATGAAGACTACCGTAAGCGATGAGCTGAAGATGCTGGAAGAGATGGCCGGGGATTTCGCGGCCAAGGAGCTGCTGGAGGACCGGGAGGAGAACGACAAGTATCCTTTCGGCCCCTTATTCGAGGGCGTGCTGACCAAGGCCCATGACGTGGGCTTCTTTTCCATCATGCTGCCGGAGGAGATGGGCGGAGCCGCCGATGCCGTGAACGCCGTCTGCCTCGTCCTGGACGAGGTCTGCCGGGCCGATGCCAGCCTGGGGGGCATTATATTCACCAACGCCCTCGCCCAGGAGATGGTGCCCCAAACGAGGGAGGTGGAGGTCCTCAAGAAGATCGCCGCAAACGCGGCCGGTTACGCCGGCCTCCTTATCGCCTTTCCCTCCTTTAATAACCCGGGGGAGATCGAGAACGTCGCTATGGTGGAGAGGAGCAAAGACAAATACATACTTTCCGGTGACATAGAATACGTGGTACTTGGGGGGATAGCCGACAGCGCTCTCCTGCCCGCCAAAGTGAAGGGCGAGGAGGGATACTCCCTGTTCCTGGTCAACCTCAAAGGCGATGGGCTGGATATCGGCGAGCCCGTTCTCAGCCTGGGCTTACACTCCTGCCCCGCGGTGGATATGAGCCTCTCCGATGTGGAGGGAAAGCTGGTGGGGCAGGAAGGGAAAGGCGGCGACTACTTTGAGGCCGCGGTGGACCGGCTGAGCGTGGCGGCGGCGGCCATGGCCGCCGGCGTGATAAAGGGCTCCTTCGTCGAGGCCCTCGATTATACCAAGGAGAGAGTGCAGGGCGGCAGGGAGATCGTCAACTGGTCCGAGGTCAGGATGCTGCTCTCCAGCATGGCCGTGAAGGGCAAGGTGGCCGACATACTGGTGGATCGGGCCAGCCGGAGCGTGGACTGCGGGGAGCCCGGATGGCAGCTCGACTCCAGGGCCGCCGCCCTGCATGTGCAGGAGATGGCCGCTGACGCCACCACCGACGGCATCCAGCTGCTGGGGGGCAACGGCTATATGAAGGACTACGGCCAGGAGAAGCGCTTCCGCGACGCCAAGCAGATACAGGCCCTGATGGGGCTCACCCCCATGCGTAAGCTCAAGTACATAAAACGTATCGTCGACGGGGAACTCCCCTGGTAAGGGAAAGGGGGTGTTCGGTATGTTCGACAGGATATTACAATCCACCCTCATGGAGAAAGACCCCAAGTTCGAGGATATAATGTGCAGCCTGCTGTCGGTGGGCAAGATGCCGCGAGGCTTGATCAAGGAGGCCGAGGAGGGCATGGCCCTGGGCAGGAGGTTCAATGAGGCGGTGGTCAGGCCCTACTCCCTGGAGCTGGACAGGAAGATGCAGGAGGACCCCACCTATCTTCCCTGGGACCTGGTGGAGGAGATAAACCGCTGGGGTTTCTATACCGGGTGGATCCCAAAGCTGTTCGGCGGCAAGGGCTGGAGCTTCAGCGCCATGTCGCCCTTTATAGAGGAGGTGGCCTCCGAGTGCCTGGGTATCGCCAACCTCCTGGGGGTGCAATACTTCGGCCTGTCCTTTCTCTTCGTCTCATGGAACACGCGCCTGATAGACATGATATGCCGGGAGGTGATCGAGGGGGAGAGGACCGGTAAGCCCTGCCTCATCTCGGGAGCGATAACCGAGCCGGACGCGGGCACCGACGTGGAGGAGGTGGAGCTGCTGTCAAAGGCCAGGGTCAAGTGCTACGCCGAAAAGGTGAAGGGCGGATACGTGGTCAACGGCAACAAGATATTCATCTCCAACGGCCACCTCTCCACCTGGCACATGCTCATCGCCTACGATGATCTGGAGAGGCCGGAGGAGAGCATGATCATGCTGGCGGTGAAGAACGGCATCAAGGGCTTCTCCTTCGGAAGGATGGAGAAGAAGATGGGGCAGAAGGGCTGCCCCGCCAGTGAGCTGGTCTTTGAGGACTGCTTCATCCCCGACGAGTACGTCTGCATCAGCCGCGACGATGTCAAGGACGTAAGGCGGGGGATCAAGGAGGCCAACATGCAGCTCATCGATTTCGTTGTCTCCATGACCCGTCCCGGCGTGGGTGCGATGGGAACCGGCGTGGCCCGCGGCGCCTACCGGGAGGCCCTTGAATTCGCCCAGGAGACGGAGGTGGAGGGCAAGCTGCTCATCAACCATGAATGGGCCCAGTGCATGCTGGCAGAGATGTACAAGAACGTGGCCCTGGCCCGGCTCAGCTACATGGAATGCGGATACGTCAACGCCCTTCACGGCATGACCAAGATGATGAACGTCAAGCCGGTCTATTACTACAACAAGTACCTGCCCACCTCGGTCTTCGATAAATTCATGCCCGCTAGCAATAAAAGGGAGTCCACAACCAAGCTGTTCCGGAAGCTGATCATGGACGGCCAGACGGAGGAGGAGGCCTGCCGGGCCTCCGGTTGGGCCTCCCTGTCCAAGTTCGCGGCCACCGATTTCGGTATAAGAAACTGCCACTTGGCCATAGAGCTCATGGGCCAGGCCGGGATAAGGCACGATCACCGCGTGGAGAAGTTCCTGCGCGACTCCAAGCTGCTGCAGATATACGAGGGCACAAACCAGCTAAATAGACTGAACCTGTTCAAATGCCTGATCGGCCCATCCATCCCGGAGGCCGAGGTCTTTAATGATTAGGAGGGAGGGACCATGACCGAGATATTGGATATCGAGACGAAGGATGCTGAGGGCAGAGCCCCCGAAAAGGCCGGGGAGTTCGCGGATTTGTACACCTGGCACGAGGGAATGGACTGGAACCCGGTGGAGAAGGTCATACTGGAGCGCCGCAGCGTCCGTAAATTCAAGGACAAGCAGGTGCCGGAGAAGCTGGTGCGCAGGGTGCTCGAAGCGGGGAGGTTCGCCCCCTCGGCGGGCAATTCCCAGCCCTGGAGGTTCATCGTTGTCCGGGACAAGAAGATGATCGACGAGATGGAGAAGTACGTGCGGGCAAGGTGCAAGATGTTCAAGTTCATGCTGGACTGGCAGACTGGGCCCCTGGGCAAGCTGGCCTGGGTCTATTCCCAGATATATATCAGGCTCATGCCCAACCTTCTGCACCCCATCCCCTTCGGGGCCATCAGGCTGATAGCCGACGGCAAGCTCAAGCTCTTTCACGGCGCCCCCACCGTCATCCTCATCCTCAAGGACAAGCGCGGCGCCGCCAAGCCCGAGCTGGACTGCGGCGTCTGCGGCCAGAACATCGTGCTGGCCGCCCACTCCCTGGGCCTGGGCACCTGCTGGGTGGGCTTCGTGGAGGTGCTCAAGATGGGCGCCAAGTGGAGGAAGCTCCTGCGCATCGAGTGGCCCTACGACCTGGTGGAGGGCATAACCCTGGGCTATCCGGTGGGCAAGCCAGACGGCATAGTCTCCCGCGAGCTGCGGGAGATGGACTGGTGGGAAAACGGCGAGAAGCGAACGGTATTTTAATAGAGCGGGAGGAAGACAATGGCATTTCTCACCTTCAAAGAGAGAATGATGATACCTACCTACGATAATCCGGAGCACGGTACCTCGGGCCACGTGGTCATCGACCACGACAAGTGCAGCGGCTGCGGCCTGTGCGCCCTGATATGCCCGGGAGACTGCCTCTACGTCGCGGGAGTAGGAAAAAACAAGAAGGCCCATATGGTGGACGACGCCTTCCCCGAGTGCATGTCCTGCAACGACTGCCAGGCTATCTGCAAGAATGAGGCCATCGAAGTCAGCGTTCCCTATAGCTATATCGGCTTCTACAAGATCCTGCACCGGGCCGAACTGGTACCCCCGCGCAATTTCTAGCCGCGTTAGATAAACGCGCATCAGGGGTAAATAGAAGGGGTCAGGTCTTGTTTTGCTACCCCCGGGGGTATATAAAGCATCTCGGAGTGCGGGACCTGACACTAAATAAGAGACCTAAGACCAATATGGAGGTGACATGAATGGGAATGCGGCTGGCCATCATAGCCCCCATGGGCATCGATCCGGAGATAGAGATCATCAGGCAGATCGTCGGGGGTGTGTTTATACCCAATGCTGAGAAGGTCAAGCAGGAGGATACGGAGATCGACTTTCATTTCCTCAAGCAGGGCTTCACAGACATAGATTTCTTCGGCTACTTCTGCTTCAACGTGCGCAACGATTACGAATTGTTCGAGGCGTCCCTGAAGTTGGGCGAGGAGGGTTACGACGGTCTGGTCATCCACTGCGCTTTCGATTCCATGCTTGACCCTCTTCGCCAGGCCCTGGATATACCGGTAGTGGGGGTGCTGCAGTCGGGTATGCTGCTGGCCTCCATGATGGGTTACCGCTTCGGCGTGGTGACCTTCAGCAGTACCGTGGTCCCCTACATAGAGGACATGATCTGCCGCTACGGCCTGGGGGACAGGGCGGTTGCGGTGCGCAGCTCGGAGAGCGCGGGAGACGAGATGCTCGTGGGCCTGGGGGACGCCCATGAGGTTATCGAGGCCTTCTCAGAGACGGCGAGGGAGTGCATAGCCGATGGGGCCGAGGTCCTGGTGCCTGGCTGAACTGTCATAGCGCCTGCCTTGAGCATGGCACCGGGCTGCGAGGATGAATACCCCAACGGCTTCACCGCGGTGGACGGAGTTCCCATCGTGGATGTGATAAGCTCCGGTGTGCGCCTGGCCGAGGTCCTGGTCTCCTTCAAGAAGGCCGGTCTGTCCTGGATAAGCAGAAAGGGTATCTACCGGCGTCCAGACCAGGAGATGTTCGAGAACAACCTGGAGGATTTCCCCTACCACGGCTCCGGTTCCTGGCGAGCATAACGACATGGAGATATGGGGGCGCGTTATGCGTGCCCGCTTAAGCGATATGATCAAGAGGTAGAAACATGCCGGACCAAAAAGTTGTCTACGACTTAGGGGGCGTCACCATAGGGGGCCTTCCGGGGGAATACGCGCCGGTGATGATCGGGAGCATCTTCTATTCCGGCGACCCCTGCCTGAGCAATCCCATCACGGGCGAGTTCGATGCAGACCATGCCCTGCGGCTGCTGGAGACGGACCGCCTTATGTCCGAAAAGCACGGCCTTCCCAGGATAATCGATATCATCGGCGAGACCGGAGAGGCCATGCGCGCATATATCGATTTCGTGGCCAAGGCTGACGATGCCCCCTTCCTCATAGATTCCATGCGCCCGGAGGTTAGGATGGCTGGCGCCGCCTATGCCATGGATCGGGGATTGGGGGAAAGGGCCATCTATAATTCCATCGACGTGCATTGGAGTGAGAATGAGATAGAGGGCCTTAGTAAATGCGGCATCAAGGCGGGGGTGATACTGGCCTTCGATGCAGCCCATATCAAGCCGGACGCGCGTATGGAACTGCTGCGCGGGAGTGGGGATATCCCCGGGCTGCTGGAGGTGGCACAAAGGGCCGGCCTGGAGAAGGTCTTGATCGACCCCGGCGTCCTGGACCTGGTGAGCATGGGATGGACCTCCCGGGCCATAGCCATGATCAAGGAGGAGACCGGCCTCCCCTGCGGCTGTGCCCCATCTAACGCCCTATATTCGTGGAGAAAAAAGGCGAGGCTGGAGACGCCCGTCTTCGAGGCCGCGGGAGCGGCTATACTTTGCAGGCCCGTCTACGCGGGGGCGGACTTCCTCTTCTACGGCCCCCTGTCCAACGCGAGCTGGGCTTATCCGGCAGTAGGCGTGGCGGCCTCGCTCGTCGCCTATGAAGCCAGGTTGCAAAGAAGGCGTCCGAAGAAGGACAGCCATCCCCTATACCGCCTTTTCGGCCAGGGATAGGGCTGATCGAGGGAATGGAGGCAGGGATGAGTGCTTTGGAGCAGATAAAGGACGGTATCACGGAGGGTGACCCGGTCGCCTCTCTGGTAGAGGAGGCCCTTTCCTCTACGGACGCTGAGATTATACTGAGCCAGGGGGTGATTGCCGGGATTCAGAAGGCCGGCGAACTGTGGCAGGAAGGAAAATATTTTCTGCCCGACGTGGTCCTGGCCGCGGAGTCCTTCAAGGAGGCGATGGAGGTGCTGGAGCCCCATATCAGCGAGACCGGGACGAAGAAAACGGGTACCTACCTCATCGGGGTGGTGGAGGGGGATATGCACGACCTGGGCAAGTCCATCGTCATAGCCATGCTCACCTCCGGCGGCTTCGAGGTCGTGGACCTCGGCAGCAACGTACCCGTTCAGACCTTTGTGGACAAGGTAAAGGAGCACGAGCCGGATATCGTGGGCATCGGCGCCTATATGTCCACTACCATGCTCCTCATCAAGGACGTGGTCGAGGCCCTATCAGAAGCGGGGCTGCGGGACAAGGTCAAAGTGATGGCTGGGGGCGTTCCCGTTACATCCAAGTATGCCGAGGACGTGGGGGCGGACGGTTTCGGCATGGACGCCCTGGAGGCCCTTGAGGTAGCCCGTAAACTGGCGGGGGTGGGATGATGGGGTTGAGAAATAAAATCCTCGGCGCGGGTCTAGCGGCCGGGGCGGTTATGGGCGTATCCGCCCTTGCCCCTCCTTATGTGAAAAGCGGAGTAAAAGGCTCTCTATACGGAGCCGGACTCAGACAGATACCGCTTGATGGCTTGGGAAGGATAGTGGCCACCATATTTGGGAAGGCCGATTACCCCCCGTGTTTCGCTCAGATACACGAGCACGCGCAGTACGTGTCCGGGGTTTCGCCCGAAGAGTTCTACATAACCGACGGCCGCAAGATGGTGGAGACCATCAAGCTGGTCAACGACTGGTACGGCATGGACGTCGCCCTGGCTTTCACCGACAGTTACAACTTCGAGGCCGAGGCCCTGGGGGCGAAGATGATCTACGGCGGTATCGACATGCCCACCATCGATTACTCTCAACCGTTGATCTCCGAACCCCGGGACATAGACGGCATCGACACTGATTTCCAACCGGATTGGGGCAGGATCCGCTATATCATCGACAACGTAAACGCCATGAAAGAGTTCTGCGGCCTGCCCAAGCTCGCCATCTTCTGCGCCCCCCTCAGCCTGGCAGTGGGTCTGCGCTCCTACCCCAAGCTCATCCGGGACATGCGCAAGGATCCTAAGTTCGCCCACGAGTTGATGACCTGGATCACCGACGAGGTCCTTCCCAGCTATCTTGGGTTGATCCAGGCAGAGACGGGAGCGAGGATGGGTATCGGAGCTGATGCCTGGGCCGCCTTCCCCAATCTCACAGTAGACATGGTGGAGGAGTGGGTTATTCCATACAACACCAGGTTAAGACAGCGCATGTTCAAGAAGGGCATGGCCCCGCTACTGATAGCCGCTGCCGATTACTGCGAGGAGCACGTTGAGAGATTCGACCGCGACATAATGGAGGCCTGCTGGCTGGCTCACGTGCGGTCCATGGTAGGCGCCAACAGGAAGACGGCTATTCCCATCATGGGCATGGGCCGTACCCAGGATTGGCCCCTGGATTGGCTGCAGGACTATGCCGTTCGCACCAGCACGCCTCGATACGGCAAGAAGGCCATCCTGGCCAGCATCAACGCCAGGTTCGTAAGGGAGGGTCCGGCGGAGGCCATCGTGGACTACGTCAAGCGGATGATAGACGTCATGGGCAGGGAGGGCAAGTTATTAGTGTTCTTCGCCCAGATTCCCGCCGCCACCCCGCCGGAGCATATCCACGCTGCCATCGCTGCGCTCAAGACCTACGGCAGGTATCCAATCGCGGAGGACCTGAACCGGGTGGAATTCGAGATGCCTGAGTTCGAGCCCTTCAAGGAGTGGCTGAGGAAAAGATACTGAAGCAATTCACCAACGACGACCAGGAGGTAGCTGATGTTGAGCCGTCTTTTCTCCAGGGATAGTACGGAAAACGGTTTTGCCGGAAAGATCGTCCTGGTAACCGGCGCCGCCTCCGGCCTGGGCCGGGGCATAGCTATGGCCTTTGCCAGGGCCGGCTCGGACCTGGTGCTGGTGGATATCGACCGGGAAGGTCTGCTGGAGACCGCCGCCATGGTGGAGGATACGGGTTCGCGCAGCCTGGTCAAGCAGGTGGATGTTTCCGACCGGGAGGGGATGGAGGGCATGGCCGGGGAGGTCCTTGCCGATTGGGACCGGGTGGACATCCTGGTCAACAACGCCGGCGTGGGAGTAGGGGGCGAGCTGTACGGCGTTCCCCTGGAAAGCATCGAATGGATCGTGGGCATCAACCTCCTGGGCGAGATATACGGCACCCGCCTCTTCCTGCCCCAGATGATAGAGAGGGGAGAGGGCTACATAGTCAACGTCGCCTCCCTGTCCGGCCTGGTGCTTCTCCCCCTGCACATCTGCTATACCACCACCAAGTACGGCATCACCGGTTTTACCGAGGCCCTCTGGGCGGAGGCCAGGCACCACGGTATCGGGGTATCCCTGGTATGCCCCGGAGCGGTGAGCACCAATATCATGGAGCACACCCGCGGCTACTCCAGTACCGAGCGCCAGAAGGAATCGGAGGAGAGATGGGAGCGGCTGCTCACGCAGAGAGGGATGGATCCGGAAGAGGCAGGACGGCGGGTCCTGCAGGCCGTGGCCAGAAAAAGGTTCCTGGTACTCCTGCGCCCCGAAGCCTACCTTCTCTATTATCTCAAGCGCCTCTTCCCCGGCCTCATACTGCGCATCAACGCCGCCATCTCCAGGTACCTATCTAAATAATTGGGGTCAGCCCCCCACACACACATAAACTTAGCTTTGCTATGTGTATGTGGGGGGCTGACCCCATCTGTATTAGTTGCACGCTTCATCTGTTTACAGGCCCTGCAATCAGGGTAAAGATAAGAAGGTATACGTATTCCGTCTCTGCTTGACAGGAGTCCAAGTCGATGCAGGTAAATGCGCAGGTGAGGGAGGGCGAGAACGCCCTTGAGCGGACTCTGGGAATACTCGACCTCATAAACAAACTGCCCGATACCTTCAGCGACGATGAACTCGAGGGCGTCATCGACTTTGTCCACCCCGGCCTTAGAAACACCGTCCTCGGCCTGTTCGGGCTGGAGGACGCCAGGAGCATGGAGGTTTTCTTTATCAGCAAGATAGCGGCGTTGTTCAACCAGGCACGTGAGGCGAAAAAGACGGGAAAGAAGGTCGTCTTCATACCCTTCACCTTCCCCCCGGAGATAATCTACGCTTTTGAGAACCTCATCCCCCTGTCAACCGAGGTGGTCGGAGGATTGACCGTTAACGTCTGTACGGGACAGGGCGAGAGGTATTGGGATTTCGCCATGAGCATGGGGCTTCCCGACTCCCTGTGTTCCGCCAATACCATAACGATAGGTTCCCTGTGCATGGGGAACACGCTGCGGCCGGACGCCATCGTCTCCAACTCGGTGGGAAGCTGCGACCCAAATGCAAAGATCCATGCCTTTGCCGCGGATTACCTGGGTATCCCCCAGTTTATCCTGGAGAAACCAACAGGTGATTCGGGTAGAGAACGGGAAAAGTACCTGGAGTACCTGTTGGCGCTTATAGAGGAACTGGAGGAGTTCGC
>Ga0180434_10009709_pt1 | contig 10411 bp, 7 predicted proteins | sample SS_ome_7_FD_132453 | JGI IMG/M metagenome (GOLD analysis project Ga0180434, IMG submission 132453) | Hypersaline lake sediment archaeal communities from the Salton Sea, California, USA - SS_1_D_2 metaG | ecosystem: Environmental > Aquatic > Non-marine Saline and Alkaline > Hypersaline > Sediment... | reverse complement strand
TATATCGCAAGGATTGATCGGCTGGTTCCATTAAAAAGACCTTGACTGCTGAAGGAGAACACGTACATGAATCCAGTACAAACAAAAAAGCTGGTCGCATTCGCTCTCAGTTTGGCCGTGGTGCTGTTGGTGGGGTTGAGCGGCGTGCAGATCCTATCCAGGGCAAGACGCGCAGCGCCCAACGAGACAGTGCAGCTCCTGACGAATGAAAAGCACGGGTATAGCCTGCTGTACCCGACCGGATACGATGTGCAGTATCCCAACGAACAAGCGGCGGTTATCTTTGTCGGCTCGCTATTGAATGTGGAGCACCCACGTGCATACATCGAGGTGCAACGAGCCGCTGGTCGCACTGTCGAGCAGGTAGCTGACGAGCTGGCTGCCGAGTTCCCTGTAGGCTTTGATGTCAAGCGTAGCAGCGTGATGATAGACGGCGAGAAAGCAGTCGTGCTCGATAACGTACCCGGTCAGGACATGAACCGGCTGGTAATCGTCGTGCACAACGATCGCCTCTACAAGTTGACGTTCGCGCCGGTGGGCGAGGAGTATGGCGAGGTTTACGCTCGAACGGAAGACCTTTATGCCACGATTATCGGCTCGTTCGGGTTCCTGCCTCAAAACAGTTCCAAGCCTGTCGTTGAAGAACGTTTTTCTGTCGAAAAGGAAAAGATCGCTGATCTACAGGGTGAGGACTGGCATTCACCGGGAGTGGGATTACCTCCAGGACCACGCCTGGTGATCCAGAGACTGGACAACAGCATCCAGTACGTTACTCTGGAAGGCGCCAGCGCCGTTCTCGTCGCCGATGCGCCGGCTTCGTTGCTTCCGGCCGGTTATGGCGGCGTTCCTTTTGGCGGCGACCCGATGATGGATGGCCCTATGGTCTACGTCCGGCAGTGGTCCGGCGGTCTCTACGTGCTGGATACGATCTTGGGCCAGTTGTTCCCCCTGGACTTTGCCCCGTCTATCGTATCTCCAGTGGCGGTGCGGCCGCTCACAGAGGGATTGCTGCCAGAGGGCGCGCCCATCAGCCTGGCCTGGAGCGAGTTTTCCGCCTCCCATACCGCTGTGGCGCGCCTGTATCTGTCGGCGCCCGATGGCAGCCACAAGGTTGAGGCCCTGGAGGAGACGTACGGTGTGCCTGCTCCCGAGGCCCAGTTCGTGCCGTGGCGCTGGCGCCAGGATGGTCAACTCTACTTGATCAAGCAGCCTGTGGGTGGGCAGGGGGGTTTTCTCCCCTTTGTTGGCGCGGCCAATCTGTGGGTTTTCGATCCCCAGAGCGGCAGCAGCGTGGAACTCGTCTCGGGCGAGGCGACAGGTGAAAAGCTATGCCTGGACGCGATCTCGCCCGACGACCGGCTGGTGGCGCACCACTGCGACGAAGGACAGATCACGCTCCTGGATCTGGAGACGGGCAACGTCTCCGCCGTGAGCTTGCCCGACCAGGTGGCAAGTGGCGCGCACATTGGCAGCGTGCGCTTCAGCCTGGATGGGTCGCGTATTGCCTTTGCGGCGATGACGGGCGGGATTGAGTTGCTTGAGGAGACTCGGGGGTACGTCGTGGTTTCTGATGAGCCTGGCGGCGGCTCGCGCATCGTCGCTGCGAGTGAACCGGGCGAGTGGTTTTCCGTCGCGGCCTGGCTGCGCGACGACACGCTCGTGCTGCAATCCCATCACGCCGGTCCCGACGGCTGGCCAGCGGTATGGACCGTCCGAACGGATGGAAGCGGCCTGGTAAAGCTGGCGGACGGCGTTTTTCTCGCCAAGTTTGATGGTTAGATGGCATCGTCTGAATTATGGACTTGATACCAGCACGAGTGAACATTAGACGGTTCGTATCAGCAGGGTTGCTCCTGGTATTCACAGCGGCATTCCTGGGCTGCGCTTCAACTGCCAAACCAATAGAAACGGAGGCAGATTTCATCGGGTTTATCACCGGAATTCACCCGAATGGAGAAAGAGATATACTTGGTCGAATTTCCGTCGAGTCGCACGCTGACAAGATCGTGAGCCGATACATCATCACAATCACAAATGAAACGTCGATTTTTCAGCAGGACGGGAATAACCTCCGCCAGGTAGACTTTGAGGCGCTAGAAGATAAACAATGGGTAAGGATATGGTTTACAGGTCCTGTCATGGAGTCATTCCCTGTGCAAGGGACAGCCGGGCAAGTTGTGATTGAGGAGTGACATAACCCCCTCAAAAGCTCGAATGGGAAGATAGTTGTGATCCTCAATGGAGAAAAGAAAATCCAAGTCATTTGTCGTATCCAACTCAGTCATCTGACGTAACAAAAGACCGCTTGGAAGCGGTCTTTTTGTTTGACTCGAAATCTGTCTTCTGACCGATGCGCAGCGGACCCAAGAATGATATCATAAAGCCGAATTGCCAGGCAAGAATAGCCTGCACACGAAAGGAGTTCTGTGTATGAAGACCTACAAATTATTGACAGGGATTGCTCTTACAGGAGCGCTTTTTACAGGAATGGCCATTCTAGTCTCGCGGCGAGGCCCCAAGCCCGCGCTGACCCTCGCCAGCGGTAAAGCGACGTGGCGCGGAAACAAGGAGATGGACAAATGAATAATCGAATATGGCAATTCGTTCGTATGATCGTTGCGTTGACGATCCTGTGCCTGGGCATTCCGGCGGCCGCTGCGCCGGCGCAGAGCGGCTGGTACACCGAATACTTTACCAACCGCGACCTGATCGGCGGGCCGGCCCTCACGCGGTACGAGAACACGCTTCATTTTGAATGGGGAAACGGCAGTCCCGGCCCTGGGGTTCCCAACGACAACTTTTCGGCCCGCTGGACCCACGACGAGTGGTTCGAGAACGGCACGTACCGCTTCTCCTACCGCTCCGACGATGGCATCCGCGTCTGGGTCGGCAACACGTTGGTGGTAGATGACTGGCGCGACCGCCAGGCGACGTGGGCCTCCGTGGACCGCGTCATCCCTCGCGGCACGCAGCGCGTGCGGGTGGAGTACTATGAGCGCGACGGCAGCGCGGCGATGCAGGTGGCCTGGGAGCGAGTCGGCAGCGGCAGCACCGCCTGGCGGGCCCAGTACTATGACAATCAGACACTCTCGGGCAAGCCCGTGTTGGTGCGCGACGACTCGACGGTTGACTTTGACTGGGGCGAGGGCAGCCCCGACAAAGCCGTCCCAGTCGACAAATTCTCCGTGCGCTGGAAGCGCACTCTCGGTTTTACTCCAGGCAACTATCGCTTCTACGCCAGTTGTGACGACGGTGTGCGCATCTTTGTCGACGGCTCTCGGGTCGTAAACGCCTGGTACGATCAAAAGCTGCCCAACACCCACTGGGCCGACGTTACCCTGAGCGGCGGGCAGCATACCATCACCGTCGAGTACTACGAGCACGGCGATGTGGCTAGCGCCCACGTCTGGTGGAATCTGCGGCAGGATTTTGTGGGCTGGCAGGGCCGCTACTATGACACCATCGATCTGCGCGGCGGTCCGGCGCTCATCCGCGACGACGCCGCCATCAACTTTGACTGGGGCGAGGGCGCTCCCGCCGATTGGATGCCCACGGACCACTTTTCCGTCGCCTGGACGCGCCAGGTCGACTTTGCCCCCGGCTACTACCGCTTCAACACGCGCTCCGACGACGGCGTACGCGTCTGGCTGGACGACAGGCTGCTGATGGACTATTGGCAGCCACAGACTTGTACGTGGCACTATGTCGACGGGACCTACCTGCAAGGCCGCCACACGCTCAAGGTGGAGTACTTTGAGCGGACCGGCGGCGCTCACATCCAGTTCTGGTGGGAGCCGGACGGCGCAACGCCCCCCGCCAACCCAGCGCCGGTAGTAGTAGCGCCGACACCAACTCCTCGGCCTATCGCTCCCGTCGCGCAGCCTGAACCGTGCGTTGGTGGGCCGCTAAAGCTCGACGTCTGGCCCGTGCGCAAGACTTGCGGGGGTGGTTGGACGGCCACGATCTTTGTGCAAGGACACGGGGGAGACTGCATGTATACTTACGCCTGGGAAAGACAGGTGAAAGGCGGGCCGACGCCCAACTCGATGACCTTTGAGCTGAAAAGCGCGAGCCGTGGGATCGCTATCGTGGGAGAGGCATCAGTGACCTCCGCCGGACAGACTGTTGTGGTTGGGTTGCACGTGTCGCCTCCAAGCTGTCGTTAAACATTGCCGAGGGTTCGATCAGGCTTCCCCGTGAGGGGATCGTCGAAAAAGTGAATCTGCGCACGACGTGCATGCGCTCGACGACTGGCGAGTTGTACGTCGTCCCCAACAGCGAGGAGCGGGTGGTGCGCAACTTTCCAGGGCCGACGTCAAGCTCAAGATCCCCGTGGCCGACCTGAACCGCGCCCTGCCGCTTCTGGAGGAACTGGGCAAAGAGGCGGTCAGTCTACTGCCGAATCTGCTGGAGCCCTGGCAGGTGGTCGGCGCGTCGAGCGAGATCGGCCAGCAGACGGAGTTGGCGCTCCTGGCAAAGTCGTGCTTTGGCAAGGCGGCAGAGACGCGCCTGCGCTTGCTGACGCTGGTCCACGAGCGCCTGGCAGAGGCCGATATCATCCTGGCTGACTAGAAGACTCGCTCATTGTCAGTAAATAAGGTAGAAACCCCACCTTTCAGATGGGTCGTTTTAACACCACAATGGCGATTTGACTGCCGGAATAGTCGGTGTACAATTGCTGTCGATATCAGTTGCCGCGAGATAGCACATTCGTTTTACGAATGAGTGCTTGCGTCCAAAATGGAACGACTATTTCTCTCCCCAACCGCGATCGGTTTTTTGCCAGGCATCGTCTTGCACCTGGTGATCCTGGGCTATCTCGTCAACCGCGAGCACAAATCTCGGCAGACCTGGCTCGTCGCCGGTTGGATGGCCTGCCTGATGCTGCTGATGGCCTCGCAATGCGTCGCCCGCATCATCTACACCCCGCTGGGCGGGTACATTGATTGGATAGGTGGGACCATCTTTGCCTGGCTGGGACTGCTCCTGCTGCTCCAATTTGCCTACCATTTCCCCCGCACCCTCTACGCGCGTGAGGCGCGCGCCGCGCTGGTCGTCACGTCCCTCATTGGCGTGGGGCTACTGCTGATGATGGTGTTGGAAGCAGCCCTGCTTCCCTTGCTGCCTGTCTACAACTTTGAACATTTCTGGTACGGCCTGAGCACGGAAGGCAGACCGCGCACGATTACGTCCACCAATCTCTTTGCTCTCATGCAACTGTTGGGCTATCTCTGGATCCCTTGCGTGTGGGTTCGCAAGACCGTTATTCTATCGATCCAGCACGCTCCCCAGGCCGTTCTGCCCTCGTCGCGCTGGCGGCATATCGGCCAGGCTTTGTGGCGGCCTCGAGGCAAAGAGGCCCAGGCTGCACGCACGCTGTTCCTCGTCTTTTTGCTCGTGCCCCTGGCGGTGCTGGCGTCCTCTCTGGAGCTTCAAGGTATCCTGCCCGTCGGCAGTTTCACGAACACGTACATGATCGCCGTATTTGCCTTCGTCGTGGCCTACATCAACCACTCGCCCGATCCTTCGACGTTCATGGTCAAGCTGGTGGGGATCACGCTCGTCGCCTTGCTGATCGTCCTGGAGATCGTGAATGGCATCGTGCTCGACCTGCACCGCGACGCCGACGAGCGAGTGCGCCAGGCCGAGCTTGCCGCCATCGAAACCCTGGTCGAGATCGACAGCCTGGAGGGGCGCGACGTCCCGGCGGAAGTAGCCTACATTGCCGCGCGCCCGGCCGGCGACGGGCTCTTTTCCGCCTCGTACCAGATGCTCTTTGCGCGCGCGGATGGCAGCCTGACCGCGCAAACCCTGGCCGATTACGACGCGCGCCTGCTCGAAAGGTTGGCGCAAGGACAAGCGGGCGACGCCCTGCTCGAAAACACCTGGATCGGCCCGCTCGCCCCCCAGGTGGAACAGCGACTTTTCGCCGATGGCTGGCGTCGCCTGACGCCCCCGGCGGGTGTCCGTCGCTATCGGGGAGTCTATGCGCCGCCAGCGGGCCAATACCTGAGCTACGCCTTCCTTTCAAACGATGGGCAGACGCTCTACGAAGTGGGTTATAGCTACCTGAGCTACCGCCAGAGGCTGCACCGCGACGCTGTTCCCCTGTTCTATTTGACCCTCGGCGCGGCTCTGTTGATGCTGTTCATCTTTCCGCTCTTTTTCCGGTCCAGCCTGGTGCGGCCCCTGGGCAATCTGCTGAGCGGCGTGAGGCGGGTGGACGAAGGCGACTTGAGCGTGCACGTGCCGATCGTCACGGCGGACGAGGTGGGCGTACTGACGCGCGCGTTCAACCGGATGGTCCACTCGCTCCGAACCTCCGAGGCCAGCCTGCGCGCCGAGATCGCCGAGCGCCAGCGCGCCGAGGCAGAACTCCAGGCGCTCACCGTCACGTTGGAACAACGGGTGGCCGACCGGACGCGCGACCTGGCGGCGTTGTACGCGGTGTCAGCGGTCGCCAGCCAGACCACCAGCCTGGACAGGATGCTGACCGAATCACTGGCGCGCACTATGTCTGTCATGTCCAGCGCGCTGGGGGCCATCTACCTCTTGGCAGACGCAGACGCTCTCGCGGGCGATCGGCAGCCACAGCTACGGTTGGCCGTCCAACAGGGCATCCCGCCCGATCAACGGGCCGCGATGACCACGTTGTCGGCCCAGGAAAGCGTGGCCGGGTGGGTGATGGAAAACCGCGAGCCGCTGCTGATCCCCAACAGCGCCGCCGATCCGCGCGTCCAGGGAACGCTGGGCCAGGCCGGTCCGCTGGCGCTCTTGCTCGCTCCGCTGCAAGCCGAAGAGCGCGTCCTGGGGATCGTGCTCCTCGGACGGGCCGCTGAGCTTGGGTTCCGACTGGAAGAAGTGACCCTGCTGGCGTCCATCGCCGACCAGGTGGGATTGGCGGCGCACAGCGACCGGTTGCGCCAGCAGGCCATCGTGCTCGATGAACGCCAACGCCTGGCGCGCGACCTGCACGACTCGGTCACCCAATCCCTGTACGGCCTGGCGACTCTCGCCGAGGTGGGCCAGGCGCAGTTGGAGAACAGCGCCGCGACCGCCGAGAGCGCGCCAGCCGACCCGGTCGGCCAGACGTTGGCCCGCATCGGGCGGACCGCGCGCCAGACGCTCAAAGAGATGCGCCTGTACGTCCACCAGTTGCGCCCGCCCGCGCTCCAGGAAGAAGGGCTGGCCGGGGCGCTCGCCCTGCGCCTGTCGGCGGTGGAAGGGCGCGCCCACGTGCAGACGCGCCTGATCGCCGACGAAGCGATCCGCCGGCTGCCGCTGGCTGTGAGCAGCGCCCTGTACCAGATCGCCCAGGAAGCGCTGAACAATACCCTGAGACACGCCCAGGCCGCCTCCGTCACCGTGCAGATCCATTGGAGCGGCGAGCAAGTGACGCTGGAGATCGTGGACGACGGCGACGGCTTTGACCTCGCCGCCGACAACCACGGCATGGGGCTGCCGAATATGCGCGAGCGCGCGCGCCAGGTGGGCGGCGCGCTCAAGATCGCCTCTGCGCCCGCTGCCGGGACGCGGGTTCGCGTCAGCGTGCCGGTGAGCGCCGAGATGCTCCAGGAGTGATGAACGATGCCAGATAAAAAGCCTGACCAGGACACGATCCGCATTCTCATCGCCGACGACCACGAAATCGTGCGCGAGGGGTTGGCGACGATCCTGGCGACGCAGCCGGACATGAACGTGGTCGGCGCTGCCGCCGACGGGGTCGCCGCCGTCTCGCTGGCGCTGCGGTTCCATCCCGACGTGATCCTGATGGACCTGGCCATGCCGCGCCAGGACGGCGTGGCCGCCATCGTCGCCATCACGCGAGACGCGCCGGAGACGCGCATCCTGGTGCTGACCAGCTTTGCCGACGACGAGCGCGTGTTCCCGGCGATCAAGGCGGGCGCGCTGGGCTACTTGCTCAAGGATACCCCCCGCGCCCAACTGTTCCAGGCCATCCGCGACGTGGCTCGCGGCCACGTCTTTCTGGACACGCGCATCGCCCTCAAGCTGATGAACGAATTGAAACGCCCCTCCGACCTCCCCCACACGACCAACCCGCTCACCGCGCGCGAGATGGAGACGCTGCGCTACATCGCCCGCGGCCTGAGCAACCAGGAGATCGCCGCCGAGCTGGACATTCACGAGCGCACGGTGGCCAAGTACGTCAGCGTCATTCTCGACAAGCTCCACCTGGCCAACCGCACCCAGGCGGCCCTGTACGCCATCCAGCAAAAGTTGACCGATCCGGCCTAGCGCCTCCCTCTTGAGATAGAAATGTCTGGTCATTTTTGACCAATCATTGTTGACCAGGCGACTGGATCAAAAATGACCGGCCCAAAAACCCACTTTTTCCCGTTGCGTCGGCGAGCGGATTCTGGCATGATCATGCCATGTCAGAATCCACGACGGTCTTGATTATTGCCTCTCCCGGACGGCTGCGCGATGGCTTGCGCGTGCTGTTGCGCGCCAGCGCCGCGATCGCGCAGATCGCCCAGGCCGACGACCTGCTCTCTGGCTTGCAACAGATCGCCCAATTCCCGCCCGACCTGGTGTTGCTCGACGCCGACCTGCCGGATGGACAGATCTGGGAGGCGGTGCGGCAGATCCGGCAGCAGTGGCCGGAGTGCGGCTGCGTCGTCTTGGCCCACACGACGCACCAGGAGCGGATGGCTTGGGCCGGTGGGGCCACGGCGGTACTGCCCGACGGCTTTTCGACGGAGGCTCTGTTCAATGTTATTACACGGTATAAAGGAGTGAATAGAAATGAGAACCTTTCGTAAAGCTCTCTCCTTGGCATTTAGCGCTTTGATCATTGTTGTGTTGGCCGGTTTATTGAGTGGTATGCCGCCGGTTGCGCGCGCGGACGCTCTCACCGTGACCAATACCGATGACAGCGGCGCCGGCAGCCTGCGCCAGACCATCGCCGACGCCGCGCCCGGCGACGTCATCCTCTTTGACAGCAGCCTGGCCGGACAGACGATCAGGCTTACAGCCCAGCTCGAAATCGACAAAGACCTGGCGATTGACGGCAGCGGCCTGGACGCTCCCATCCACATCAGCGGCAACGATGCCGTGCGCGTGTTTCAAGTGACCAGTGGCGTTCACGTCACCCTGAAACGCCTGACCATCGTCCACGGGTATGGTGATAACGGCGGCGGGATCTATATCGACTCCGACGCGGCTGTTACGCTGTCCCACAGCGCCGTGCTCAGCAGCACGGCCTCTAACTGGGGCGGCGGCATCTATAACAGATGGTCAAGCGCGTTGATTGTGCAAGACAGTACCCTCTCCGGCAATTCGGCTTACGGCGGCGGCGGTATCTACAACAGCCTGGGCACGCTGACCGTGCGAAACAGCACCTTCTCCGGCAATTCGGCTTACGACGGCGGCGGCATCTACAACGCGAGCGGACCTGGCGGCAGCGTGGCGACGGTGGAAAACAGCACCCTCTCCGGCAACTCGGCCTCCAACGAGGGCGGCGGCATCTACAACGAGAGCGTGGCGACGATACGCAACAGCACCCTGTCCGGCAATTCGGCCTCCTCCCAGGGCGGCGGCATCTACAACGTGGGGGGGCAGTTGGAGAGCGTGCTGAATTACCAAAACACCCTCATTGTCAACAGCCTCTCTGGCGGGGATTGCTACAGCGGGTGGACGATTGTCACAAACATCAATAACCTGGTAGAGGATGGCACGTGCCTCGCCGAGCTGTCTGGCGATCCACTGCTTGGCCCGCTGGCCGATAACGGGGGGGATACGGGCAATGGCGCGCCATTGCTGACCCACATGCTGCTGGACGGTTCCCCGGCGCTCGATGCCGGCGACGACGCCGCTTGCCTGCCTACCGACCAGCGCGGCGTACAGCGTCCGCTGGGTAGCCACTGCGATATTGGCGCGGTTGAATTTGGAGCGCCGCCCAAACTATCGCTCGTCAAATCGGTCACGCCGGATAGCGACGTGCTCTACCACGACGTTGTGACCTACACCCTGGCGCTGACCAATACCGGCTACATAAGTGACAACGTTACCCTGATGGACACACTCCCGACCAGGGTGGCCTTCGAGAGATGGTTGGCGTTGCCCGCCGGCAACCTGGTCCAAAACGGCCAGGCCTTTACCTGGACAGGTGAACTGTCGCCGTGTACCGCCATCACGTTTGCCTTCACGACCATATATACCGGCAGTTCGGCTGAGGCCGTCACCAACTTGGCTTCCTTTAGCGGCACGTGGCAGACTGGCAGCAGTGCGGCAACGTTTATGGTCGCAAACTCCTCTCCGCCCCATGCCGTAGACGACGCCTACAGCACGCCGCAGGGTACGCCGCTCATCGTGTTGGATCCCGCTGACGGCGTCCTGGCCAACGACGACGACCCCGATGGCAACTCGTTGACGGCTGAACTGCTTGCCC
>Ga0180434_10009708_pt1 | contig 10411 bp, 7 predicted proteins | sample SS_ome_7_FD_132453 | JGI IMG/M metagenome (GOLD analysis project Ga0180434, IMG submission 132453) | Hypersaline lake sediment archaeal communities from the Salton Sea, California, USA - SS_1_D_2 metaG | ecosystem: Environmental > Aquatic > Non-marine Saline and Alkaline > Hypersaline > Sediment... | reverse complement strand
TCCCACACCGTTCCCCACAGTGGAACCGCCAGCGTCGTTTGGGCCTGACGATACAGGTACGTCCGTCCGGCGAGCTGCCAGATGACCCCGGGTAGCCTTCGAATTACGGTTGAGAAGCTGTAAATCTCCAGATCTTTCCAGAAGCCAACACGGCTCCCAAAGGTACGGCTGATAAGGTACCAAGTCAAAGTATTTAGTCCAAAGGCAGCGATCAGCGCCACGGCCGCGGCCGCAAGCGGCCGAGGGTTCAGTCGCCAGGAAAATGCTCGAAACTCAGACCAGTCACGATAGATTGTGTTACCGATAACAAGCACCGCCAACCCGACCCCGACCAGCATCAGGCACCACTGCACCCAACGCTTGTTCAGCAACGACTCGACGGATTCGAGTGCCTGGCGCATCACGTCACTCCGGCCTACGGCAGAACCAGGTCTCAATCGTGCCGCGCCCCAACAGATCGACCACCCGGCTCAATGGCAGCATCAGTGCTCGAACCGGCAGGGAGAGAATGAGCTTGGTCAAGGAGGAACGCAGACACTCATTCGCCATCCGGGCGCTCATCGCAAATCGCGCGCTGTAGGCAAAGGCATTATACGTACCATAGATACAGCGGCGCTCCAGTACATCGAAGCCCGCTGCCTCGACCATCCTCTCAAGTGTCGCAGGCGGAAACACGAACAAATGGCGGGGGATATCGTAGCCGGCCCAGTACCGTTTGAATATCCTCAAATCATAGCTTTCCACGCTGGGAATCGCAAACACTAACAGGCCACCGGGTGCCAGCGCCTCCCGGATGCGGTTCAGCGCCTGCTGAGGATCACGCAGATGCTCGAGCACATTCCACATCGTCACCAGATCCAGTGATTCAGGCTCCAGGTGGACATCCTCCAACACACCGATCTGGACATCCAACCCCAGCTCCTCCCTGGCATAGGTGGCTGGCCGCACACTGGGCTCGATCCCCGCCACCTTCCATCCGTGCTCCCGCATGCCATCCAGGAAAGCCCCAGGCCCACATCCGATGTCGAGCATCCGCCCGGCCTGCTCGCAATAACGCATGATCGCCCAGTATCGTTTTTCGACCCCGTAGCGATAATCAATTCGGCGCAACCATCCGAGTTGTTGCTTCTTCGTCCCCACATGCGGCTCATAATCCGCGGGGTAGTAGACCTCAAGCTCCTCAGGCGTGGGGCGTGGGTCCAGATACATCAGGCCACAACGATTGCACTGGACGAGTGTGAACTCGCCCGGTATGCCGTGCAACCAATCCCGCCCGTTCAACACGGGCGAGGCGTCGTCAGCGCCACAGGAGTTACACACCACGTGCTCCATCGAGAATCCTTTGCTCCAGGTAGATAAGCCGCAATGAGAACGAGCAGGTATCGCCAACGGTCAGATGTGAGCACGGCGATGGGTACGCAGCCATTCGGCCACGATCGCCAGCTCCTCACGCGGTGCCCGGAGGAAGAAAGCCAGATGCTGGGGTACCCGACGCAGCAAATTGCGGCGATCCTTGCACTGGCGGATATGCTGAAACTCCCGCAGGTACCCCCGTAGCTCTTCTTCGCTCACCATCTCCGAAAGATGGATACCATTCTCCACATCGTCCGGGTTGTCGATGTAGAGTCTCTCCCAGGGCGCATCGTCTGGATCAATCAGTCCGCGCTGCAGTGCATATTCCCAGACCGGCGTGCCAGGCAGGGGGGCCAGGAGATAGGCTTCGGACCGGTATAGGGGAGCCGTGCGAACAAAATCAAGCGTCTGCTCAATTTCCTCACGCGTCTCCTTGGGCGATCCGATCACGAAGAACCCCGTTATATTGATTCCATGCTGGTGGAAGATCTCCACGGCCCGCCGGTTGTCCTCGACGGTGACGTGAGGCTTCAAATATCGCAACGTGTCCGGGGACATGGATTCGAATCCGATCATGACCTCGACAACGTTCATCTCCTTCAACACCCGCGCCAGCTCGTCGCTCGCCAGGTTGGCACGGCACGTGCACGAGAGCTTCACCCCGTGTAGCGTGGGTTCGTTCTGCAGCAACTCTGCGATTCTCCTGATTCGCTTGAAGTCAGCTATGAACAAGTCATCCCAGAAATAGATATGTGGCGTGCGATACTGCTCCACGATCTCTTTCATCTCCGCCACCACGTACTCCGCCGCGTGAAATCGAACGCCTTTCCAGAAGGCACTCGAAGCGCAGAACACACAGTGGTATGGACAACCACGCGATGTGATCATCCCAACGCTCTCGCCTTGACGAATGTGCATCAAGTCGCGCGCGGGGAATGGGAAATCGTCCAATGGCTCGTGTAGAGGACGCGGTTCATCCATAACGGCCCAGCCTGGGCCACCAAGCACTGCGATTCCCGGGATCGTGGCAAACGCTGCACGCTCTGGACCTTTGTCGAGAAACATTCGACAGACATCCAGCATCGTGTCCTCACCTTCTCCAATCACGCCCAGGTCCATGCTTGACGTCATGGAGCTCGGCAAGACACTCACGTGATGCCCTCCGACGAGCACGAACGCACCGAGACGGCGACAGACGTCGGCCGCCTCGACCGCCATACGGTAATACTGGGACACCGTCGAGAGGCCCACGACGTCGGGTTGATACTCTCTCACCTTCCGCTCAACCCAGGCAGGATCTCCCTTGATAATCTGAATCTCGGCCTGCGACACCTCCTGGCGCACGTAAGCAGCGATGTAACCGAGACCAGCGGCCATCCGAGCGTCTCTTTGATCGGCCGGTGCAATCTCTACGAATAAAATCCGCACAACTATCTCCTTACAGGCCTCGGCCCCCTCAGATCTTCCCACCCGGCCCGCACACCCTGGAATACCGGCCGCACCCAGCCGCGGCTACCTTTGATGAGTTCACGGGCCGCCACCCAGAGCAGAAACGTCGTCAGGGGTATAACCGCCCACCAGCGGTGGCCATAGTGCTGGGCATAGAACAAAGCCAAGCTTCGCGACCAGTAACGCCACTTTTGTGGCGAGCCCTCGCCAGTGCTGGCCGACACAAGATGGTAAACCACCGCTCTGGGCTCATACCAGATTGTCAGAGCGCTGGCTCGCACACGATCGCAAAACGCATAGTCTTCTTGGTACATAAAATACGACTCGTCCAGCAACCCAGCTGCATCGAACGTCTCCCGGCGGATCAACAGTGCGCAGCCAGTTGCATAGTCAACGGCACCCGGCGTATCGTACTGTCCCACGTCTTGCTGATTGTATCCTCGCATCGTTACGCGCGGAGGGAAGCGTCTCCAACGCGCGCCTGCCGCCCATATACGGCGTCCTTCGCACGGCGAATACGAATAGAAGTGTATCTTGGGCACCACCACACCCCGGTGCAGGTCAGCCAACATCGCGGAAACCATATAGTCCACTGCCAATGGATCTAGCCGCGTATCGTTGTTCAGTAACAACACGCAATCAGCACCGCGCTCCAGGGCGTACGCAATCCCAACGTTGGTTCCTGTGGCAAACCCACGATTCTGCGTGTTGCGCAACAGCGTCACCTGGGGGAATCGGCGCTCAACCGCTACATCGCTGCCATCCGTCGAAGCGTTGTCCACTACGATCACGTCTGGGATGGGAGAAGCCAGATTGAACACAGACGCAACGGTATCACAGACGGTCACCATCCCATTCCAATTCAAGATCACAACGCTCACCGTGGGCCAAGCGTCAGGCGGTTCCATAGACACGCACAAACTCCTCGATTCGGCTTTCCCAGAAAAACTGGTCACGGCACTCCAAGGCCCATTTCCTCAGGCGGGCACGCGCAGCGCTGTCCCGCAGCAGGGCCGACAGGCGCTCCCCTAGCGCGCCGGCATCTCCAGCCGCTACCAGCATCGCCTCATTGTCCGCCAGCGTCAGCCGCCGATCACCCACATCACCCGTCACGACTGGGGTTCCAACCGCCAGACTCTCGTATAACTTGAGCGGAGAGCGTGCTTGAGCAGTTTCGTCGTTTAACACTGGATCGACCGAGATGTCCGCCGCCGCATAGTATACCGGGACTTCGCTTGGTGGTACTCGCCCAACGAAAAGCGTGCTCTGCTCAATACCCAGATCGACCGCGCGATTCCGCAACCAGTCTAGATCCGCTCCCCCTCCGACCAGCATCAAGACAGCGCCCGGCACTTTCCTGACAACCTGCGCAAAGCCCTCCAGCAACAGGTCAATGGGGTGATTCGCCAGGTTCATGCTGCCGACGTAGGCAACGACGGGCCGTCCTTCCAGTTGATATCGACGTCGAATCTCTGCAACAGCTTCGTCAATCGGCATCCTAAAACGCCTGGAACTCACTGCATTGGGCACAAGCATGACCCGCTGACTACCAGGCACCAGTGACCGAACACGCGCTTGAAGAAAACTAGTATTCACTGTCACGCCGTGGACCCAACGTGGCAGATGATTCTCAAACCAGGCTACTATTCTCCGCTGCCACTCCGCCCCAAACCGATTCGATACAGCCTCGAAGTCATCGCAGTCCAGATATACCCGTCGTCCCAGCGCCAGAAGCACAAGTCCCGCGATACCATTCATTGGGTGGGCCTTGCCAATTTGGTAGAAGTTACTGGGGGTTACGAGCGCCGTCCAGGTCAGCTTGAGCGTGGCCAATACTGCCACCCACAAAAAGCGCACAGGGCTGAAGTAATGCTTCCGAGAATCGGCCTTCTGAACGTGCATTTGCCCAACGTACCAAACATCAACTCCGTCACGGGTAAAACGACGTTGTTCAAGCGCATCAATTTCGGGATGCAGTGCCAGTACTTGTACGCTGTAGCCACGCTCCGCCAGGCATCGAGCTAGCGGCCAGTATCTCCCAACTCCAGATGGGCAATCCAAACTTTGAGTCAGGATAAATGTCACCCGCTCTACCCCGGCCTCAAGACCTGTCTTCATGGAGCCTTCTCAATCACGCCACTGTTCCCAGAACGTATGATGACGTGCCAACGTCCATCCTCCTGGGGAAGCATCGTCAGATCGCTTACCACTGCCCGGCTGGGAGCTTCGTCATTGTGTATCCAGTTGTCGTAAGTCGGCACATTGGCCTGCCACTGCTCATGCCGAGCCATCAAATCGTGTGTATGATTTAAGATGCACCCGTATATCCAATAGAAAGTCGCCTGGTCGCGAACGAGGTATGTAAGTTCCGCGTCTGGCATCTCCTGAGCCAGCTGATAGGCAACCCGATATTCGTCCAACGTGATCGGGTAAACAGCTGAAGGAGGGAACCAAGAGTTCACTCCAACAAGAACGACCAAGCCGAGAGCGATTACGACGACACAAGCCTGCCACCGCTTTGCCAGCTTCAGTGACACAAACCTTTGCCAGACCTGACGAAGTCCAAGGGCAACGAGCACGGTAAGCAAAAACACATTGAAATAAAAGGTCTTATCTGGAATGTAGAGTGTGAGTTTGTCCAAGAAGGCAACGCTATATAAGGCTGCCACCAATAGGGCATCGATGACAAGAAACAGGACCAGACCAGAGTATTGCCTCCAATTTCGAGCCAATGTCCAGACGCCCCACCCAACCAGTATCACGAAAGCGCCACCCAATGACTGCCAGCTTGGCGTCAATCGCCGGTCGCGCGAAGGAGCAAACCAGGTAATGAAGTCCCACTGATCTACCAGCGTGATGATTGTCAGAATCAACATCACAGTCACTACGATGGCAGCCAATACCCCCCGTTTCGCTACTGGCGTCCTCCGATCGAACATCACCGAGGCAATAAGTGGAGCAGCGACGAACGGCAGCCAGGCAGGGTAGGAGTTGAGGCACCCGAACACCAAACAGATTGTCAAGCTAGCCATCAACGCTGGAGATAATCGCTCTCTCACAGTCGTAATCCATAGTGCAAGCAAGACCATTAAATCGCCCATCATCATATTGCTGTAGAAGTATCTGGCGAATACCTGAACAGTATATGGATAAACGAGAAACGCCATCCACGCAGCGAACGCAGCCAAGACGTAGCTGGAGGGACAGCGTGGCAGCAGTTCGACGCTTATCCCATAGGCAAGCATGACTTGAACAGCCACAAACAACGCCGCCAGCGGATGCATCGTTTGCGCAGGTAGGACACCGAACAAATGTGCCAGGAATGCAGCCAGCACCGAAGGGCCAACGGGGTAGTCATCGTAGATGTAGAGGTAGTCAACTCCATCCGGAAGACCGTGGTGTGAGTAGATGTAGTTTACAAGCAGATGCTGGTGCGAGCAGTCCACGGAGAATGAAATGGGCATCCAGTCAGCCGGTGCTAGATGGGTTATATGTCCCAGGAACACTCCTCCTACTGCCAGCATCCCAATGATCTCCAGCCAATCCCATCGTGCTGCTGGGCGCAAACTGGGCCAACAAACCAGGGCCCCTGCAATAGATGCGGCCTCAAGAGACAACATGACAGCATGCCACGTCAGGCGAGACTCCCCAACCACGACATCCAGCACGAATGCATTCGCCACTACAAGGATGCCAGCCAACGCCGTGCTCAACAGAAGCAACACTGCCCCCGAAACGGTAGCCCGCCCGGATGCAGTTTCTTGATAACGCTCTTGCGGATCATCCATTTTCAAGGGTCCAAGCGCTCGCGTCGCTCTCCCGCAAATCCTCAGCACCCTCTGCTCCTACCACTCGCTCCACGACGCAGTCCCAAGAGGACAATCTCTCACCACAAGTGAGTTGCTCACCGATACGGCTCTGACAATCTGTTTGAAAAAACCGCGAGATAGCATCTACCAGTGATCCAGAATCTCCAGGCGGGATCACGAGACAGGTCTCTCCGTCGATGATGGCTTTTGGCCCGGTCTCACTCTCACATACATGGGTTGTTATCACCGGCACGCCCAATCCGTGTGCCATCTGTACCACTCCACTCCCGGTTGCCTGTCGATATGGAGCGATCAACACATCGGCCGCTGAAAAGTAAAGTGCCACTTCTTCATTGGGTATGTAACGATCCTCAAGGACTACAAAGTCACCAATTCCCAATCGCTCGATCAACTCGATGTACGACTGCTTGTTCTCCCAGAACTCCCCTGCAACCAAGAGGATCACCCTTCCCAATCTTGCCTGAATATCCGGCAATGTGACCAGGATATCTCGCAGACCTTTATACTGTCTCACAATCCCGAAAAATAGCAAGACCGGCGTTTCCAGCGGCAGCCCTAGCTGCTTGCGGGCTTCCTCCTTCGGGATCTTCTCACCGGCGAACATGTCGTACATCGGATGCGGTACCACAGCGATCTGCGCACCCGGAATCAGGGACTCCAGTCGTCTTTTCTCCTCAGCGGACTGCACGACAAAGCGATCGCCCCAGCGAAGCACGATCTGTGCCAGCAAGGTATCCCACCATCGCGCCTCGTGAGGTAGCACGTTGTGGCAAATGACCACCAGTGGCCTCCGCAGGAAGAACCGATTCAGTATCCCCAGCGTGTACCACACCGGTGCCCAGAAACTGGTCCACCACTGCAGGATGATCGCATCGGGTTGGTATCGGCTAATACGCCAGAAAGTATTCAACCAGGTAAGCGGGTTCAAGGAGTCAATCCAATAACAGGCACCTTCAACTTTCAGGGGCTTCTCGCTCGGATCGCGGTCGCTTCGTCCCGGGAAAAGCCAGTGCGGGTATTGCCGCTTGAACGAAACGAGAAGCACGTCGTGGTGCTGCTTGTGCATCGCCTGGTAGAGCATCGTCGTGTAGTGGGCGATACCACCCCGATATGGATATACGGGGCCAACCAGTACGAGCTTCATCCCGTCACCTCAAATCCCCATACCATTTCCGGTGCACCAGTACTACTCTCCCAGAGGTAGGGTCAGAGTGCCCTGCGTTGGCCCTTGCACAACCCTCAAGGTTTGTTCTTCCTCATAGAATTGTGCTTCCGCGCCTGCCCACTCCCCCAATAAGAACAGTGTCACTACCCGCATCCGACCGTTGGCCGGAGCATAGTATACCACACGCAAGCCGGAATCAACGCTTACCGTTTCCATGTGTCCCTCAGGGATCAGAGGCATGAGGGACACCTCGGCCAGTTCATCGCCACCTCGCAGCCCGATACGGTGATCTTCCACAGTTCCCTCGCCGGTAAGGTGCCACACCAGCGCTGCCTGACCTCCTGGTGGGCCTTCAGCCTCATCTACCACGACAATGGGACCTCCGTCATGGTAGAGATAGATCCACCGATCGTGCTGCCAGCCTCGCCAGTTTGCCAGCCGGGTGTGCGCCCAATCCAGTTCTTTCCCCGTCTCAAAAGCCACGACCTCAGCATAACGGGGCGGATCCTGCGCCCAAGGGCCACCAACGCCAGCCAGTGCATAGAGGACAGCGCTCATACCGCTGCGCTCAACCAGCAATCCATTGAGGTTCTCGCGGGGAATACGCTTATCACGGAAGACGCTGCGGCCCACTGGGAGCCAGGCGAAACGCTCACCATCCAGTGCGTCGGCAGCAAGAGCGCCATTTTGATACAGGAGCGTGACCGTATTGGTCGCCTTATAGCGATGCCAACCGGTAAACCGAAGATTGAGCAACAGGTAGGCTGAATCCTTCGACCAGCCGTCGCGCAGAACAATTTTGTCCGGCGCTAATGGCCCCACCTGGTTGGGTAAGCCAGAATCGCCGTACAGCAAGCACGAACCCTGAATGGGAGAGTGCCCCACCAGACGAATGGGCTGTTCGACGCCCGGCTGAGCGAATGGATAGATGCCCCGCGCTGTCGAATCGGCCAACGCACGTCCGGCCAGCCAAATGTGGCGGGGATCCACCAGAAGGCGTGCACCCAGGTAAGAAAAGCTGGCCAGAGAAGAACGAGCAGGGTGATTGTATTGCAGGGGTGCTCCGTCGGGCAATGCCTGGAGCAGCAACCAGTCAAAAGAGAGCTGTGCATTGTTCTCTGGTGCCTCGCGGGTGTAGAATGACTGGAAATATGCGTTATTGATCCACGCCACCTGATAGATAAAAACATCGTCGCTGTTGCGAAAGCGGGCAATCCAGCCACGCCGGTTGCGCTCCAGGTAATCCTGGTTAGCCGATGACAAGTCAGCTGTCGTCAACTCCCCGGCCTCCAGCAGGGATAGCAAACCAGCGCCGTTCTCCTGATTTTCGTAAGGCCCCTCCGGCCACTTGGTGAAGGCCAGCGCGTACATCCAATCTACCCACTCGACGGTCAGCGCCCGGCGATTGACATCCGCGAACCACTCCCGCAGCAAAGCCCAATCGTCGTCTGAGAAGAGACCGGGAAACGCAGTACGGACGCGAGGTAGATAGTAGGCCCGCAGGGCGGCTTCATACTGCACCGATTTTACACTGTTGGCCGGGGTGGTGAAACGTCCCTCCGAGACCTCGCTCAAGATGCTTTCCCGGAAGGCCTGGGCCCACTGCTGCTTGCCTGTGCCCAGCGTGAGCATGCCATATTCCAATGGCCCTTTATTAGGATTAGACTCCACCTGGGCCAGCAGCCGCTGGAAGACCTCCATACCGTCGTACGTCTGCGGGTCCTGTGACACTTCGCCACAGAGAAAGGGGGTTTCGGCGGAGATACCCTCGTAGGTCGGAGCCTCGGCGGGGTAGAAACTACGCTGGTAGGCGCGTACCGTCACGCACAAGCCGGCGAAAGCGAGCAGGGCCAGCAACAGGGTGAGCCAGCGACGATCAAGGCAAAGGCCACGCCGCGGCAATGCTGGTTTCCTTTTGGAAAGCAGGCCCTGCGCCGCCAGTAACAGGAAGCAGAAGAGACTCAGAGCCAGGGCCTGAAGCGCGACGAAGAATTCCTCGTCGGCAAAGTGGGACTCTATCTGCGCAACACAGACCGGCGCTGTTCCACCAATCAAGGCTAGTAGGCCGCGCGACACTCCGCGCCCGAAGAACCCTCGCCCCCCTGCCAGTACCGCATCCAGCCCCAGTATCAGCAGGTACAGAGCACCCAACACCACCCAGGCTGCCCAGGTGGCCCCGTTCACCGCATACACCAGCGCCGCCCCCGCTCCCACCCCGGCGCTCAGCACGCCTGGCCAGGGCCACAAGGTGAGCGCCCCCCTGACCCGATGTGGATGTGTCCATCGCCGGACGAGCAATAACCCCGCGACGAACGCCCACCGGACAGCCAGCCCACCCCACGAAAAGTCAGCCCCTACGACCAGCCGTAGCCCCTCCAGGTAGGCAGCCAATCCAGTGCTGAGCCCCCACCACAGCAGAAGTTTTCTTCGGATACTCGTGTTGGCTCCCACTTGCTGCTCGCCCGACGTGCCCATAGGTTCAGGTAGAAGCGTGTCCGGGTATTCGCGTCAACCGGTAACCGTCACGTAAGAATTGACACGCGAGATCGCCCCAGGCATCCACCGTAAAACAAGAGGCCGGCAGTCTTTCCGGACTCACCAATCCGGAACAGCC
>Ga0180434_10009707_pt1 | contig 10411 bp, 7 predicted proteins | sample SS_ome_7_FD_132453 | JGI IMG/M metagenome (GOLD analysis project Ga0180434, IMG submission 132453) | Hypersaline lake sediment archaeal communities from the Salton Sea, California, USA - SS_1_D_2 metaG | ecosystem: Environmental > Aquatic > Non-marine Saline and Alkaline > Hypersaline > Sediment... | reverse complement strand
TGGCGCAGTCCTTCCCCATCATGGACAGCGTGGGCGGTGTAGTCGTCGAGCCCAATGATGCCCCTCTGGACTCCCGGCACTTGGACATGATCTACCGAGCCCTGACGATGACCGACAAGATCATCATGGGCAATGTCGTGAGCGGGGTGAATGCCGAGGACACCATCGCGATGGGTGAGATGGTCTTCGGTAGCCGAGAGTCAATCGAGGACACGCCGTTTTGCATCTCGTTGATCAACTGAAACTCCCCGCTTCGCTGGGACGACCGCATGCTCGACTCCCTGTTCGTCTACACGGCAGCCGCGCAACCGTGCATCGTCACGCCCTTCCTACTGATGGGCGCAATGGCTCCGGTGACGATCCCCGCTGCGCTTGCCCAGCAGATCGCCGAGGCGTTGTCCGGAGTCGCGCTTACCCAACTGATCCGTCCGGGAGCACCGGTCGTCTTCGGCTCCTTCTTGTCGAACATCGACATGCAATCGGGTTCACCACAATTCGGCACCCCGGAGTCCGGCATCGGATTGCTGGCCACCGGGCAGATCGCGCGGCACTTCGGGCTGCCTTTCCGTGGCGGCGGCGGACTCAACTCCAGCCAGCTGCCGGATGCGCAGGCGGGATACGAGGCGCTCATGACCCTCATGCCGGCGTTCTTGTCGGGTACCAACTTCATCATGCACTCAGCGGGTTGGCTCGAAGGCGGATTGGTCTCCAGCATCGAGAAGTACGTGATCGACGTCCAACTGCTCGAGATGCTGCAACACCAGTTCACCCCGCTAGAGATCGACGAAGCTTCCCTCGCCTTCGATGCGCATAGCGAGGTAGGTCACGGAGGTCACTTCCTTGGCGCCATGCACACGATGGAGCGTTTCCGCGAGTGCTTCTATCGGCCGTTCCTGTCAAGTTCGGACAACTTCGAACGCTGGACCCGCAATGGCTCCAAGGACACCGCGACCCGAGCCGGTGAGATAGCTGCCAAGAAGATAGAAGAGTACGAAGAGCCACCGATGGACGAATCGATCAAGGAAGAGTTGGCTGAGTACGTTTCGCGGCGACGCACCGAACTCGGGGACTAGCCTTCACTCTCATGGGTGAGACCTACGACTACGTCATCGTGGGCGGCGGTTCGGCTGGCAGTGCGCTGGCGAACCGACTATCCGCCGATGGCTCGCGGACCGTACTCCTACTCGAGGCTGGCCGCCGTGATTGGTGGTGGGAGGTCTATATCCACATGCCTGCGGCCTTGACCTTCCCCATCGGTAACCCGCGTTATGACTGGATGTACGTCAGCGAGCCCGAGCCGGGGATGGGTGGCCGACGCATCACCGCCGGTCGCGGCAAGATCCTCGGCGGCTCGAGCAGCATCAACGGGATGATCTTCCAGCGCGGCAATCCCCTGGACTACGACAAATGGGCCGCCGAGCCCGGCATGGAGTCATGGGACTACGCCCACTGTCTGCCCTACTTCAAGAAGATGGAAACCTGCCTTGCTGGTGCCGACGAATGGCGTGGTGATTCCGGGCCGCTCGTGGTCAGCCGCGGCCAGGTTCGCAACCCCTTGTTCTCCGCATTCTTCGAAGCCGTGCAACAAGCTGGCTATCCCCTCACCGCAGACGTAAACGGCTACCAGCAAGAGGGGTTCGCGGCATTCGATGGCAGTTTGCATAAGGGACGTCGAGTGAATGCCTCCAAGGCGTACCTCACATCGGCGAGGAAACGACCGAACCTCACAATCCGCACTCGCTCGCTGGCCACCAAGGTCCTGATGTCGGGCAAGCGCGCGACCGGTGTGCGAGTTCGCGGTCGTGGTGGCAAGACCTACGACGTCTCCGCAGGCGAAGTGATCTTGAGTGGTGGTGCGATCAACTCGCCGCAACTACTGCAACTGTCCGGCATCGGCGACTCCGAGCATCTCCGCTCGGTGGGCGTGGATCCGATCCACCACCTGCCGGGAGTGGGCGAAAACCTGCAAGACCACCTCGAGGTGTACGTACAGCACGCATGCAAGCAGCCCGTCTCATTGAATCCGAACTTGCAGTTCTGGCGCCGGCCTTTCATCGGAGCCGCGTGGCTGTTCGGACGCACCGGCCCGGGCGCATCCAACCATTTCGAGGGTGGCGGCTTCGCCCGTAGCAACGAGGATGTCGACTACCCCAACTTGATGTTCCACTTCCTGCCGATCGCCGTGCGCTACGACGGAACAGCACCCGAGAGCGGCCACGGCTACCAGGTGCACATCGGGCCGATGTTCTCCGATGCGCGCGGCAACGTGCAGATCACCTCGACGGACCCCACGAAGGCACCAGCCCTCCGCTTCAACTACCTGACGACCGACCAAGACAAGAGGGAGTGGGTCGAGGCGATCGCGGTGGCTCGAGACATCCTTAGCCAATCGGCTTTCGATCCCTACAGCGCCGGGGAGATCTCCCCTGGTGCGGACGTACGTACCGATGAGCAGATCCTGGACTGGGTACGCCGGGATGGGGAAACCGCCTACCACCCCTCGTGCACCTGCAAGATGGGTGTGGACGAGATGGCCGTCGTGGACCCCGAAACGCTGCGCGTCCACGGAATCGAAGGGCTACGGGTGGTTGACGCCTCGGTTATGCCCACGATCACCAACGCCAATATCTACGCACCCACGATGATGATCGCGGAGAAGACAGCAGATCGCATCATTGGGGTAAAACCGCTCCCACCGGAGGCTGTTCCGTTCTATCGTCACCGCGATCACGTGCCGCCGACCGCTCAGGCGACCGGGGCCTGAGGAGGGGATTTTTCTGGTGGATGCGCTACTCATCGACGGAAAGTGGGTCAGCGCAGCCAGCGGTAAAACCAGGGAGATCTGCTGCCCGGCAGATGGAAAGCCAGTGGGAGCCGTCCCCGAAGCCGATGAAACCGACACGCGCCGGGCCATCGCAGCGGCTCGACGCGCCTTCGATTCCTCTCCGTGGCGAACTGCATCCGCATGGGACCGCGCGAAACTCCTTTCTGCGGTAGCCGACCGCCTCGAGGCCGAAATCGAGACAGTGGCCGCGGCGGAGTCAGGCGACACAGGCAAGCGACTCGTCGAATCTCGGTACGACGTAGCCGATGTCGTGTCGTGCTTTCGCTACTTCGCCGGACTCATTCCCAAGGAAGCCGGCCGCGTCATCGACACCGGCGATGTCTCGACCCTCTCGCGCGTGCAGTATGAACCGGTTGGCGTGTGCGGGCTCATCACCCCGTGGAACTACCCATTGCTGCAAGCCAGTTGGAAGGTGGCACCGGCACTCGCCGCGGGCTGCACGTTCGTCCTGAAGCCAAGCGAGTTAACCCCGCACACAACGATCCTGCTGATGCAGTACCTCGTCGACGCCGGGATGCCTCCGGGTGTGGGCAACCTGATCCTCGGTGCCGGACAGACCGCTGGAGCACCCTTGGCCAGCGACCCGGACATCGATCTCGTCTCCTTCACCGGAGGGCTCGCCACCGGTCGCATCATCATGGCGGCAGCAGCACCCACGGTGAAGAAGGTCGCCTTGGAACTCGGCGGCAAGAATCCGAACATCGTCTTCGCTGACGCCGACTGGGATGCAGCCGTCGACAACGCACTTACCGCAGTCTTCTTGCATTCCGGACAAGTGTGTTCAGCAGGAGCGCGCCTCATCGTCGAGGAGAGCATCCACGATGAGTTCGTCGATGTACTCGTGACCGCCGCCGAGGGGATCCGGCTGGGTGGACCGGACGATGAGAAAGCGCAGACCGGGCCGCTCATCAGCGCGGCTCATCGCGACAAGGTCGCGGCCTACGTGGCAAATGCGCTCAGTGAGGGGGCGCGATTGCGTTGTGGTGGTCGGGCACCGACTGATCCCGGGCTCACGGATGGCTACTACTACTTGCCGACGATCCTCGATGATTGCTCTGCGGGAATGGCATGTGTGCAGGAGGAATCCTTCGGACCGGTTCTTACCGTCGAGACCTTCCGCGATGAAGCCGAAGCCATTCGGATCGCTAACGACACCTACTACGGCCTCGCTGGTGCCGTGTGGACGAAGGACGCGTCCAAATCGCAGCGGGTCGCGAACGCCCTGCGCCACGGCACCATCTGGATCAACGATTTTCACCCGTATTTGCCCCAAGCCGAATGGGGTGGCTTCAAGCAATCCGGGGTCGGCCGTGAACTCGGAACGCAAGGTTTCCACGAGTACCTCGAAGCCAAGCACGTCTATCAGAACCTCAATCCTGAACCAAGCGGCTGGTTCGACGTGCCGAGCAAGGAGCGTCAATGACGATCACCAGCGAAGCACCCAGCGAGGTGCGCACCGATGCGGCGATCTCCGTGCGGGGACTATGGAAGATCTTCGGGGAAAGAGCCGATCAGATCATCGGCTCACCCGATGAACGGCTCCCTCGTCCTGAGCTGTTGGAGAAGACCGGGTGTGTAGCAGCCGTTCGCGATGCCTCCTTCGATGTAGCCAACGGCGAGGTGTTCGTCGTCATGGGTCTTTCCGGCTCCGGCAAATCCACTCTCGTTCGCTGCCTAACTCGGTTGATCGAACCGACGGCGGGTGAGGTCTTCGTCGAGGGTGAGGACATCCTCACTGCATCGAAATCGCGACTTCGCGAACTTCGCAGGACCAAGTTCTCCATGGTCTTCCAGCACTTCGGCCTGCTACCGCACCGCCGGGTGATCGACAACATCGCGTACTCACTCGAAGTCAACGGCGTTAAAAAGGAGACCCGGCACGCACGCGCACTCGAAGTCATCGATCTCGTCGGACTCGAGGGCTACGCAAACCACTTCCCCGAGCAGCTTTCCGGTGGCATGCAACAGCGCGTCGGCTTGGCCCGCGCGCTCGCCGTGAATCCCGAAGTCATGTTCCTCGATGAGCCCTTCAGTGCGCTGGATCCTCTGATCCGACGTGACATGCAAAACGAAGTCAAGAGATTGCATCAAGATCTGAACAAAACCATGGTCTTCATCACGCACGATCTCGCTGAAGCGATGAAGCTCGGCGATCGGATTGCGATCATGCGCGACGGTGACATCGTGCAAATGGCCACCCCAGCAGACCTGGTCATGCACCCGGCGGACGACTACGTAGCCGACTTCACCAATGACATCCCCAAGTCACATGTCCTCACCGCCGGCTACTTGGCTCGACCCGCACGCGAGGGCGAAGAAGTCTCGGGCGCTCCTGTCGACGCTGAAGTGATCGTGCGAGACGCGATTCCGCAGATCGTCTCTTCGAGCGGAGCGGTGGGCGTTCAGCGTGCCGGACAACCGATCGGCGTCATAGGCAAGGACGACATCTTGCATCTCGTAGCCGACGACGCCTCCGAGGGCAGTGCAACGTGAGTCCAATCGACGCTCTGCCGTCCTGGCTCCACAAACGCAGCACGTTGGTTCTGCTGGTACTCGCGGCGTGGATCATCCTGGGCACGATCTTCGCCGGAGTGCACACTCTGGAACTCTCGACGGCTACGAATACTCCGGCTACCGATTGGCTACGCGAATTCGCCGCTTCGATCCGGGGCAGCCGCTCCGAGGCTCCTATCTTCATCTACTTCTTCAATCCCATTCGTGGCGGCATCGAGGGGTTCGTCGAACTCATTCGCGCCCTCATCGCAGTGCCCGCGAGCGGCAACGTAATCCCGGTCATCGGCTGGTTCGGGGTGGTCGCGATCGTCGGGTACGTGGTGTACGCCTCCTCCAACTGGCGCACGTCGCTGCTATCCATGGGACTGCTGACCGCGTGCGGAATGCTCGGTGTTTGGACCTACACGATGGACACCCTCGCGATGACCATCGGCGCGGTCCTGCTGTCCTTGGCGATCGCGTTGCCGATCGGAATCTGGGCCGGTTTGAGCGACCGAGTTATGGCCTTCATCAGACCGGTTCTCGATCTTGCGCAAATCCTGCCCACTCTCGTCTACCTCGCCCCACTGGCCTTGGTCTTCCTGATCGGTATTGCCGCCGCCACTATCGCGACGATGATCTACAGCATCCCGATCTGTGTCCGCATTACCGCGCATGCGATCCGCAGCCTGAAGGCCGGTCCGATCGAAGCCGCCGAGTCGATGGGATCGACCCGATGGCAGATGCTGCGCAAGGTGCAACTGCCGATGGCCCGTCGGACGATCATCTTGGGCATCAACCAAACAACTCTCGCTGCGCTCTCCTTCGTTGTTATCGCAGCCCTGATCGGCGCACCGGGCTTGGGCAAGCCGGTGATCGAAGCGCTCACTATCCGAAACGTGGGGGACGGAGTGGTGGCCGGCCTTGCAGTCGTGTTCCTCGCGGTGATGCTCGATCGTTCGACCACTGCGGCGGTCCAGCACAGCGGGGATCTCCCCCCTGAGGGACCCGCGCTGATACGTCGCCGGATCGGGTTGATAGCTGCCGGAATCGCGACCCTGATCGCCGTCTACCTTTCCCGATTCCAGCTCTGGGCCGCAGTCTTTCCCGAGCAACTGGTCATCGGGGACTACATCGCCTCGGCTGCCGATGCGGTAACCGAATGGATCACCTCGACCTTCTACTTCCTGACCATCGGCCTCAACGAGAACTTCACGATCCACGTTCTGAACAGAGTTGAATCGCTTCTTGCGAATACACCGTGGTACATCACGATCATTGCGGTGTCCTTACTCGCCGCCATCATCGGTGGACGATTCGTGGCCATTCTCTCGGTGATCCTGCTCGGCGCCGTTGTCCTCATCGGCCTGTGGAATGACGCCATGGTGACACTCACGCAAGTCCTGATCGCGACCACGATCGTGATGCTGATCGGCGTTGTCATGGGAGTACTCGCCGGTCGATCTCCGCGTGTGGAACGTGCCCTGAAGCCGATCCTCGATGCGGGCCAGACACTTCCGGCTTTCGTGTATCTCGTTCCAGTCCTCGCGCTATTCGGGCCGTCCCGTTTCGCGGCCATCGTGTGCGGCGTTTTCTACGCGACTCCCGTTGTCGTTCGGGTAGTCGCTGACGGCGTCAGAGGAGTACCGAAGGACATGGTCGAGGCAGCCGTGTCGTCTGGATCGAGTACCACCCAGGTTGTCACCAAGGTGCAGCTACCCGCTTCCAAGCGGTCGCTTCTCCTTGGTGCCAACCAAGGCATGATCTTCGTTCTCGCCGTAGTAGTCATCGGCGGGTTCGTAGGAGCAGGTGGCTTGGGCTACCTGGTCATCGTTGGTCAGTCCAAACCGGAGTTGCAGGGCAAGGGGCTGGCGGCAGGCTTAGCGATCGTTTTGCTAGGTGTTGTCATGGACCGCATCGCGCAAGCCGGAGCGCGTCGCAATGAGAAGAAGCCCGCATAAGGGCGGGCTGCAAAACCCGCGTTCACCCTGAACGCCGGTAACCCTGAAGGGATGAAGGTATGAGGAATCACCTACGGAAGCGCCTCGCCGTGCTTCCGGTGCTGGCTGCGGCCAGCCTGGTGCTCGCCGCGTGTGGCGGCGACGTGAATGAGGCGGCCACCGAGGCCACCGAGGAAGCCGTAGCGGAAGAGACGGCTGCCGAAGAGGCACCCGAGGAAGAGGCCGCGGAGGAGATGCCTGAAGAGGAAGTCATGGTCGCCGACTGCGGTGACTGGGGCGTGGCCATGCATGCCTGGGTCGGTTACACAGCGTCCGCCCAGGTGTTGTCGGATGTGGCTCGCGATGCCCTCGGCTGCAACATCGAGCAAATCCAGCTCGAAGAAGCTGGCGTCACCTACGACGCCATGGAAGCCGGCTCGGTCGACGTGATCATCGAGGACTGGGGCGGCGGCCGCTGGCAAGAGTGGGTCGATCGCGGGGCCATCCAAGAAGCAGGATTCAACGGCAACGTCGGCCTGATCGGCATGTACGTTCCGCAGTGGATGTGCGAGGAGTACCCGGATATCTCCGACGGAACGAAGTTGAACGAATACGCCGAGCTCTTCGTGACACCGGAGTCCGGTGGCAAGGGCGCCTGGTACGAGGGGCCGCCCGGGTACACCACCATCGGCGAGAAGATCATCAACGCCTACGACCTCAACTACCAGGTCATCAACACCGGGTCTGAGGCTGCGTTGATCGAGATGTTCACGCAGGCCGCCGAGAATCAGGAGCCGGGGCTGGGCTACTTCTACGAGCCACAGAACTTCCTGGCTCAAGTCGAGCTCTGCCGAGTCAACTTCCCGGAGAACGACTGGGCAGACACGGCCGAGGCAAGCGGGTTGACCGACTACCCGCAGACTCCGCTGGTCAAGTTGGCAACGTCGGAACTCCTTGATTCCGGCTCACCGTTTGCCACCTTGGTGTCGAACTTCGAGTGGACGAATGGCGACCAGAACGCCGTAGCCGCGGCGATCGAGGGTGGCGCAAGTCCCGAGGAAGCAGCTGCTGAGTGGATCAGCGCGAACACCGACACCGTCAACCAGTGGTTGGACGGAACTGGCGCCAGCATGTAAGTGGCGTCGCGCACGTGCCGTGGGGGTCCCAGTTCTTGCTGGGGCCCCCACGCATTTTTGTGTAAAAGCCCTCCGCGAGGACGTCGGGATTGCCAGACTCGAGCCAGACTTTCGAGGGGAGAGCCAATGATCGTCCACCGCAGCCCACTGCCCGATGTCGAAATCCCGGCAACCACGGTCACCGAGCACGTCTTGCGCGAGGCAAACCGGGTCCCGGATCGACCTGCGTTCATCGATGGTCCGAGCGGCCGCACTTACACATACGCGCAATTCGCCGGTGCCGTCCGCGCCTTCGCTGGCGGCTTGCAGGCGCGCGGCCTAGGTCCCGGCTCCACCATCGCCCTGATGTCCCCGAATATTCCGGAGTTCGCGATCGTCTTCCATGGCGCCGCCACTGCCGGGGTTGCAGTGAGCACCATCAACCCGACCTACACCGCCGAGGAAGTGAACTTCCAACTTCGCGATTCGGGTTCGACCATGCTGATCACGATCGCGATGTTCGCCGAGACGGCTGTCGAGGCTGCAGCGGCATCCCAGGTCGATGAGATCGTCATCATGGGCGAAGCCCCAGAGGGCATGGTCCCGTTTACCGAATTGATGGGCGCGCCAATCGATCAGGTGGCCGTCGACCCCGATGAGCAGATCGTGGTTCTTCCCTACTCCTCCGGAACCACCGGCTTCCCGAAAGGCGTCATGCTGACTCACCAGAATCTGGTGGCCAACCTGGTCCAGTGCGAGGACGCACTCGAGGTCCAAGACGGTGAGGTCGTCCTCGCTGTTCTGCCGTTCTTCCACATCTACGGCATGCAGGTCCTGATGAACTTCTTCTTAAGCCGCGGCGCGACGATCGTCACGGTGCCGCGCTTCGACCTCGAGCAAAGTCTGTCGTTGATCCAAGAGCACAAGATCACTCGCCTATTCGCGGTGCCGCCGATCGTCCTCGCCCTGGCCAAGCACCCACTCGTCGATCAGTACGACCTGTCCAGCCTGCGCCAGGTCTTCTCGGGCGCTGCACCCCTCGGTGCCGAATTGGCCCAGGAGGCGGCCGGGCGGATTAATTGCGAGGTCGTCCAGGGATACGGCATGACCGAGATGAGTCCGGTTTCCCACGTCACCCGCATGGGTGGCTTCAAGCCGGGGACCTGCGGTGTGACCGTCGCCAACACCGAATGCCGCATCGTGGATACCGAAGGCGGCGACGACCAGGACGTCGGAGCAGTAGGTGAGTTGTGGGTCCGCGGACCGCAGGTGATGCGCGGCTATCTGAACAACCCCGAAGCCACCGCAGAGACGATCGACTCCGATGGCTGGTTGCACACCGGGGACGTCGGCTTCATAGACGAAGATGGGCACCTCACGATCGTCGATCGGGTCAAGGAGCTCATCAAGTACAAGGGCTTCCAAGTGGCACCCGCCGAGCTCGAAGCACTACTCCTGACCCATCCAGCCATTGCCGATGCTGCCGTGATCGGTGTGCCGGACGAGGAGGCCGGTGAGCACCCCCGAGCCTTCATCGTGCTGCAACCTGGTGCGGAGTTGACCGCCGAGGAGATCACCGCGTTCACCGCCGAACATGTGGCCACCTACAAGGTCGTGCACGACGTCGTCTTCACCGATGAGATCCCCAAGTCCGCATCGGGCAAGATCCTGCGTCGTGTCCTCCGGGATCGCTGATCGTGTGATCCACTTGCCGGGTGGAACCCACTCGGATCATCGCCGTAGTCGGCATTTCGATGCTGGCGCTGGCTGCGTGCTCGACCGCGGACACACCTGCGCCGGATGCCGGCGAGGTCAGTTCCAGCGAATCACCGGGTTCTGTCACGCCAACGGAGAGCCCGTCTGAGGCTGAATCCGAGCCAGACCCCGCAATCGATCCCCAGCAGCGCTGGAACCGCGCCCTGGAAACCACCACAACAGCCGGACAGACCGACATAGACGCGCAACTGATCACGAACGTCGAGGGATTCGAACGCATCGAACTCGGCGAAGGGTTCATT
>Ga0180434_10009702_pt1 | contig 10419 bp, 8 predicted proteins | sample SS_ome_7_FD_132453 | JGI IMG/M metagenome (GOLD analysis project Ga0180434, IMG submission 132453) | Hypersaline lake sediment archaeal communities from the Salton Sea, California, USA - SS_1_D_2 metaG | ecosystem: Environmental > Aquatic > Non-marine Saline and Alkaline > Hypersaline > Sediment... | reverse complement strand
GCACTGGCCAGGCCGGCAGTGATATTGTCAGCGCCGATGACAACATACAGCAAACTCAGATCTCCCGGATTGTTGGCGACCGGTATGAACAGTAAATTGGTTATCACAGTCATTACCGCACCCAGCATAAGTATGGGTATCATGCCAAAACGAACGGTAAGAAAACCGCCCAGAAAACCGCCCAGAATTGTCATCCAAATACCAAACACTTTGGTGACTGTGGCTATCTCATCCTTGCTGAAACCCATATCCTGGTAAAAAACATTGGAGATTACACCCAGAATAATATCGGAAACCCGATAAAAACCGATCAACAACAGGATAAGAAAAGCGACTTTGCCGTAACGATGGAAAAAGTCCATGACTGGTTCGATATAGGTATCCTGCAACATGCGCCTGTCAGCAACCTGTGTCTTTACCAGTAACCAGCCAACAGCAATTGCCGCTGACAAGGCCATAAGCAAACGAAACATCTCTGCAGTAAAAGCAGCCAGCTTGCCATTGGCACTGGTCTCGGTTATCCAGAGTTTTATCGCCGCCGACATATCCGACAGCATCAGGTAGGAAATAATCATGGTAAAAACCAGGGCCATAAACAGCATCAGGAATCTTGCATAGTCTCTTGCCGTATGCAGATAGCTGGATTCCTGTGTACGCTCAGGCTCTGGTATCAGCAAGGTGGTCACCACGCCGATAAACATGGTGGCGGCCATTGCCATGTAAGTCAGCTGCCATGCTCCGTAGACATAGACTTCGCGAGTAGACCCCAGCCACTCGGCCAGATACAGCGCCCCCGCACCCGCCACGATCATCCCTATCCGATAACCGGCCACGTAGTTGGCTGACATCAGCGATTGCAGATCACTCTCCACGGCTTCAATACGCCAGGCATCAATAACAATATCCTGGGTAGCCGAAGAAAACCCCAGCAACACGGCAGCCAGGGCCATGAAGGTTAAGCCGTCAGAAGCTGCAGGATCATTCATCGCCATCGCCACCATGGCAGCAATCACCATAAATTGTGCTATCAGCAACCAACTACGACGCTTACCCAGCAGTGAGTGCAGGAAAGGTAAAGGCAGTTTATCCACCAAAGGAGCCCAGACGAACTTGAACGAGTAACCCAGCGCTGCCCAGCTGAAATAGGTCACTGCACTACGCTCCACTCCGGCCTCTCTCAGCCACAGGGACAGGGTTGAAAAGATCAACAGAATTGGCAACCCTGCGGAAAACCCCAGAAACAACATTGCAACAATACGAGGGTTTTTATATGCAGATAATGCAGACAACCAGCTTTTCATTTCAGCTCATAATCGTAATCAATGGTTAACGGCGCATGATCTGAAAAACGTTCATCTTTATAGATCTCAGTATTCAATACCTTACCCTTGAACGCCTTGGAAACAACCTGGTAATCAATACGCCAGCCAACATTCTTTGCCCACGCCTGCCCCCGGTTTGACCACCAGGTATACTGATCCGGTTGCTGTTCAAGTTCACGAAAAGCATCGATATAACCGGCGTTGCCAAACAGCTCATCCATCCAGGCACGCTCTTCAGGCAGAAAACCCGAGTTTTTCTGGTTGCCACGCCAGTTTTTCAGATCGATTTGCCGGTGTGCGATATTCCAGTCGCCGGCAACGATGTAATCACGACGTTTACGTTTTAGCGATTTCAGGTAGGGCATGAAACGATCCAGAAAATTGAACTTGATCTGCTGGCGTTCTTCACTGGAAGAGCCGGATTGCAGATAAAGGGAAATGACACTGAGTCGCCCGAATCGTCCTTCAATATAACGCCCTTCAGCATCGACATCCTCCCAGCCAATGCCTTCAATCACATCATCAGGCTCGTAACGGCTGTACAAGCCGACGCCTGAATAGCCCTTGCGTTCAGCCTGATGGTAATAACAGTAATACTCTTGCGGGTGATAGAGTGGATCTTCTATCTGATCAAGCTGGGCCTTGAGCTCCTGCAAACAGACAAAATCAGCCTGTTGTTGAGGTAGCCAGTTGAAAAAACCTTTTCTGGCCGCCGCCCTTATGCCATTCAGGTTTGCCGTGATAACACGCATGGTAAAATGCTTTAGAAAAAAATGATGGCTAAGGGTAACATATCCGCAATTAACTGACTGACTTGAGCACAGGAGATAACATGCAGTCCTATCAAAAAGAATTTCTTGATTTTGCCTTGAATACCGGCGTATTACGTTTTGGTGAATTCACCCTCAAGTCAGGCCGTATCAGCCCCTATTTTTTTAATGCAGGACTTTTCAATACCGGTAACAGCCTGGCCAAGCTTGGTCGCTACTACGCTCAGGCGATTGCTGACTCGGGTATCGAGTTTGACGTGCTCTATGGCCCCGCCTACAAGGGCATCCCGCTGGCGGCTGTGACTGCTGCTGCACTGGCTGATCACCACAATATGGATGTGCCCTATGCATTCAACCGCAAGGAAGCCAAGGACCACGGTGAAGGCGGCATCATTGTCGGTCATGAACTCAAGGGCAAGGTACTGATTATTGATGATGTCATTTCTGCCGGAACCTCAGTCAGGGAATCCATGGATATTATTGATGCGCAGGGAGCAACAGCTGCTGGCGTTGTGATCGCCCTGGATCGCCAGGAAAAGGGCAAAGGCGAACTGTCGGCCATTCAGGAAGTAGAACGTGATTACAGTATTCCGGTGGCCGCCATCGTCAGGCTGGAAAACCTGATCGAATATTTGCAGGGTGATGACTCGAACAGTGAATCACTGGAAATGATTCAGAAATACAGAGATCAATACGGGACTTTCTAAAAAACTTCACCTTTATTTATTATCTGTCATCTCGAGCGCAGCGAGAGATGACAATCCACTCAACCGATAATCAATTTACTGCCAACCGCAATAGTCACTACCTCAAATCCCCGCTTGATCCATTTGTTACCCTTGGTGATGGCCAGATGCGCTCCACCATAACCACCCAGCAACGACCCCAGAATAAGCACCGGTAACCAGTCCCACTTGATTTCCCCGAGCAGGCCAAGAGTCAATGCCCCTGAACCATTCCAGAAAACACCAACGAGTATGAGCGTATAGGTGACGGCACCTTTATAATCCAGCCCGAACCAGCGAATCAGCCACAAGGTAACAAACAGTCCGGTGCCTGAAGTCAAAGAACCATTGAGTATGCCAATCACAAACAATACCAGGCCACCGATAACATACCCCCTGGTATCACGATGTCTTGGAGCGGCCACCTGCCCCAGGCTCTTTTTGAAAATGGAATAAATCCCCAACCCCAGTGTCAACACACCCAGCGCAATAGCCGCCAGTCGATCCTCAATCTGCAAGATCAGGCTCGCCCCCAGAATGACACCGGGCACCCCCGTCAGCAGGATAAACAGCATAAACTGCCGCTCTAACGGTTGTTCCTTCATATGCCTGATCGTGGCACCGATTCCAAGTGCCACTGATGCTACCTTGTGCGTTGCCAGCGCCACGCCAAAGGGTAGTCCCAGAAAGATCAGTGCCGGCAATTGCACCAGTCCCGCACCACCTCCGGAGAATGCGGAAAACAGGTTGGCAACGAACGAAATGAGAAAAAGCAGGAACAGATCCATGAATTATTTGTCCAAACTACCGAGACGACCTAGAATTAGGCTAATATTACTCCTAATTGATGACAGAAACCCTCGTTGCATTATGCGCTTATATAAATATAAAAATCGTTGCAAACTGACATACAAAACCTTCAGCTTGCTGGTGATGGCGTTGTTGCTATCCATCTCAAGCAACATTAGCGCGGCAAAACTCTACAAATGGGTCGATGAAGATGGCAAGGTCTTCTATTCTGACAAAATCCCGCCCAAGGCAAATAAAGGCGCACACTCCCGTCTGGATGAAAAGGGTCTGACCATTGAACAGAAAGGCGCTGCTAAAACGGCAGAGGAAATCGAAAAAGAACGAGAACTGGAAAGACTCCGTAAAGAAAAAGAAGCGGTAATCGCCAGGCAAAAAGCCCAGGACAGGGTATTACTGAAAACCTTTCGCTCTGAAGATGACATGATTCTGGCCAGGGATGGAAAAATCCGCTCTGTTGACAACTATATCAATATCACCCGCGGCAATATCAAGCGCCTGAAGGAAAAGCTGGCCATAATGCAGTCCCAGGCTGCTGAAAGAGAAAAAGCCGGCAAACATGTCAGCCCAAAGTTCAAGGAAGACATGGAAGGGATCAAACGTCAGATTAACCAGAGTTACGCCTCCATTGTTTCCAGGGAACAGAAAAAGTTAGACATCCGCGAGGCATACGATAACGATATCCGCCGCTTCAGGGTTCTCAAGAAACTCAAGGCAAGTAATCAGCTTGAAGCGGAAGCCCAGGAACGCGCCGAATTGAATACGGTATTTCTGTGTACAGAAATCAACCTTTGCAACCTGGCCTGGAGCAGGGCCATCAATTACGTCAAGCAACATGCAACTACCCAGTTGCAGTTGCTCGGGGAAGGCATTTACATGACCAGAGCTCCTTCAGAAGACCATGATGTTAGCCTGACAGTTGCACGCATCAAGGATAAAAAAACCGGTAAAGAAAAAATATTTCTCGATCAACAGTGCCGCGTTTCAGTCATGGGACAGGAGTTCTGTAAAAGTGACACATCCAAGGATCTGAAAAGAAAGTTTATTCCTTACTTACTGGGCCAGGAATAAACTTTTCTGAATCAACTGCCACTGCTCTTCCCATTGCGTGGTTGGTGAACGCTTGTAGTGCGTGCGAAGATACTGGTGCATGCGCCCTTCAATCATCGCAACCAGTAAAATACTGGCAGAGTCTACCGGTATGGAGACTGAGAGATTGTCTCGCATTTCTGACTCCCTCAGAATCTGCTTGAACTGTGATTCAAGTCGACTGAAAAACTGGTCAACTCGCGTTTGCAGTCGTTCAGTTTCGCCAACCAGTGCATCCCCCAGCAATACACGGCTGATCCCCGGATTTTTATCGGCAAAGGTTAAAGACAGGTAAAGTACCTGGGCACATCGGGCTGGCGTTGACTTCTCTTCTTCAAGAATACGATTAATGCGACTGAATACACTGTCTTCAGCAAAGGAAATCAGCGCTTCAAACATTTTTGCCTTGCTGGCAAAGTGCCGATAAAGTGCGGCTTCAGACACACCTACTGCCTTTGCCAGGCCGGCCGTCGTAATGCGCGATCCCGGGTGCATTTCAAGCTCATGCGCCAGCGCCTGCAAAATCTGTTGTTTTCTGGAAACTTTTTCAGTCATTATGCTCGCCCGGAACGAATCAGGGTTCCAATACCTTCGTCCGTGAATAGCTCCAGCAGAACAGCATGGGTTACACGACCGTCGATAATATGGGCCGTTTTCACGCCTGCATTGACTGCATCCAGTGCACAGCCAATTTTAGGTAACATGCCTCCATGAATGGTTCCATCTCCGATCAAAGTATTGACTTTTTCCACATCAAGTCCTGTTAACAAATTGTCTTGTTTGTCCAGCAGTCCTGAAGTATTCGTCAACAGGATCAGTTTTTCTGCACCCAGTACTTCTGCCATCTTGCCTGCGACAAGATCAGCATTAATATTGTACGAAAAGCCATCTTCACCAATACCTATTGGTGCAATTACCGGAATAAAATTACCGTGTACCAGCATATCCACCACACTGGCATCGATACTTTCAACTTCACCGACATGACCAAGATCGATAATTTCCGGGGCTTCCAGTTCAGGTGCATTACTTTTGAGCACCAGTTTTTTTGCCCTGATCAAATCACCATCCTTGCCGGTCAAACCAACCGCTGAGGCACCATGACGATTCAACAGGTTAACAATTTCCTTGTTAACCAGCCCCCCCAGCACCATTTCAACCACATCCATGGTTTCACGGTCGGTGACACGCATTCCCTGGATGAACTCGGAATCCTTACCCAGCCTGTCGAGCAAATGCCCTATCTGGGGACCACCACCATGAACGACGACAGGATTAAGCCCCACGGTCTTCATCAGTACAATATCACGTGCAAATCCGTGCTTTAATTCTTCATCAACCATGGCATTTCCACCATACTTGATGACGATGGTTTTACCGCTGAAACGTTGAATATAAGGCAGCGCCTCAGTTAATACATGGGCAACATTCTGTGCCTGTTCTGTTGTCAAACTCATTGCAAATTACTACTGATATGAATAATTAGAAAGGGATTTCCGCAGTCGGCAATACTGCTTTTATTACTGTTCTGAAAACTTCCTGGACCTTATCCATGGCTTCCTGATTATCAGCTTCAAAACGCAGTACCAGATGTGGTGTTGTGTTGGAAGCCCTGATCAGGCCCCAGGCTCCTGAGTATTCTGCACGAATACCGTCAATATCGGTAATCTTGGCATTCGGAAAGGCTTTCTCGGTTGCCCCGGCCAGCTTTTCCATGATGGTATGCTGCATGCCTTCCGCAACAGAAACATGCAGTTCAGGCGTGTTAATGGTATCAGGGATTTCAGCAAACATGTCCGCACTGGAACGACCATCCCCTGAAACCACCTCCAGTAAACGCGCTGCAGAATAAAGTGCATCATCAAAACCGTACCAGCGTTCAGTAAAGAACATGTGGCCGCTGAATTCGCCACCCAGCAAGGCACCTGTTTCTTTCATCTTGGCCTTCATCAGTGAATGACCTGATTTCCACATGATAGGACGACCGCCACTGGAGAGGATATGACTGGCAAGCAACTTGGTTGACTTCACATCATAGAGCACATCAGCACCGGGATTACGCAGCAATACATCGCCGGCCAGGATCATTAACACCCTGTCAGGCTTGATGATATTGCCTGAGGAATCAACGACTCCCAGACGATCGCCATCACCATCAAAGGCAATACCCAGGTCAGCGTGTTCTTCAACAACGGCCTTTGCCAGTTCAGCCATATTTTCTTCTTTGCCAGGATCAGGGTGATGGGCAGGGAAATTACCATCGACTTCACAGTACTGGGAAATTACCTCACAGTTCAAGGCTTCAAACAATGAACGGGCAATGACACTGGCTGCACCATGTCCGCAATCCAGAACCACTTTCATTGGCTTGAGTAACTGAACATCTTCAGAAATGCGATTGATATAATCAGCGGAAATATCCAGTTCGTCTTTACTACCTTCACCACTGTTAAAACGGCCTGTTACGATACGGCCATGCAGTCCTGCAATATCCTCACCGCTTAGGGTATTTCCACCAATGACGATCTTGAAGCCGTTATAGTCTGGTGGGTTATGGCTTCCGGTGACCATGACTCCTGACTTGGCCGAAAGAAAATTGGTACCAAAATACATCACAGGCGTTGGCATCAGGCCCAGATCAACGACATTGACCCCACTTTCACAAATCCCCCTGATCAGGGTGGATGACAAATCCTTGCTGGAAATTCTGCCATCACGCGCCACCAGCATATCGGTTTCACCTCGATCAATCGCCAGGCTGCCAATGGCCTTGCCGATCACATAAGCATGCTCAAGACTTAATGTATCCCCAACAACTCCCCGGATATCGTATTTTCTGAATATTTCTTCGCTAATGGCTGAGCCACTGATGTCTTCAACATTGGCAGACTGCCCTTCAGACTGGGAAACCTGGGAAGGAAATACAGGTGCCCCGTCATCTTCAGCATCTGCGGTCCTGGGTGTTGCTGGCTTCTGTTTAGCTTCCACAGCTGCGGCATCCAGTTGCGATAGTTGCTTGATAGTGTCCTTGTTTTCATCCAGGGCATAATTGGTAAACAGATTCTTCTGTTTTCCGGCCAGCTTGTTTTCAACAATCTCCAGCATCAAGTTCTGATCATAGGCCAGGGCCTTGCGCAACTTCATCTGATTAAAAAACAGCATGCCGCCAACGACAAGGGTGCCTGCCAATATGACAATGGCTGCCAGCGTTTTGCCTAAAAAGGAAACCGCAGAAAGCGGCTGATAGTGTAATTCCCAGATACTGCCTGCAATACGAACAGGCTTGCCCTGCGCTGCTGCAAAACCATTTGAACGTGCCAGTTCGATACCATGATCACCACTTTTCTGAATCAGGGCAACTGCGAGCCCCGGGGATTTTAATTGGTTTATCTGGTCAAGTAATTCCTGGGGATCAAAAGCAACAAGAACGGCACCGAGTGTTTTACCCGACGTGTTTCTGACCGGCCCTGCCAGGGCAATGTGTTTTGCCGGAGAATTTGGTGCATGAATTTCCGCAACTGTTATCTCCCCGGATCTCGCCGCACGATTTGCCATATCGAGCGAAGCGAATGTTAACGGCACCACCGGATCATTATCGGTATCACTATGATCCTTCAACAAATAGCGCACTTTCATGATATGTGCAGAATTTACTGTGACTTCAGCGGCAGCCTGTTCGAGTGCCGCAAGGTCTTTCACTTGCATTAATTCCACGATGCGGGATTCACGCGACAGGTGATTGACAAGTTTTCTGTAACCATCTGTCCTGGAGGTAATACCCTGGCTTAGCATCTGCACAGAATTATCAGCGAGATGTTGTTCAGCTTGTGAAATATTATTTTGTTGCAGCACAAAACTGACGCCTGCCACAACGATACCGATAATCACCACAACCAGCAGCAAGCCCAGAAATGCGCTTCTGATGCTTGTTCTCGAAACCTGTTTTTGTTTTTGACCGGAATTTTCCTGGCTTTGCTTTTCCACGCTATTTAAGTCCCTGTATTAGTCGGTAGTTCTCAATATTATTTTTCTTTTGCAGGTACAGCCTGGCGACAATCTCAACGAGTTCACGTGCCAGCTTTTTCTTGTTTTGCATTGGCAAGCTAACTTTACCTTCATTCCAGACTACAGTCAGCGCATTTTTTTCTGCGCCGAAGCCACCTTCTTCTGCCCCAACCAGGTTAGCCGCTATGACATCAAGTTTCTTGCGTTCGAGTTTGCCCTGGGCATATTCAAGCAAGTTTTCAGTTTCTGCAGCAAAGCCCAGTGTAAAAGGTGGATTTTGCTGACCTGCCACACTGGCAAGAATATCTTCGTTAGGGATCAATTGCAGCGATATTTGCTGGTCATGCTTTTTAATTTTATGCTGCACACTGTTTGCAACCCGGTAATCCGCAACAGCAGCACAGGCTGCGAACAGGTCACATTCTGACATCAATGAATTAACCTGGTCTGACATCTGCTCGGCAGACTCCACATCGTAGCGCCTCACCCCTTGAGGCGTATCAAGGCTGACGGGGCCCGCAACCAGGCTGACACTGGCGCCTGCCTGGACAAAAGCTTCAGCCAGTGCAAACCCCATTTTTCCAGAACTGCGATTACCAATAAAACGCACCGGATCAATGGCCTCGTATGTGGGGCCGGCGGTGATGACCACTTTCACGCCAGACAAACTGGATTCACCAAAAAACCGCTTTAGGGCAGCAAATAGTTCTTCAGGCTGCTGCATACGACCTTCTCCAGTCTCACCACAGGCCAGCTCACCTGCAACAGGCCCTTCAAACTGCACCCCAAACCCCTTTAGTATTTCAACATTCGCTTGTGTGGCAGGATGGCCCCACATCACATGATTCATCGCAGGTGCCACGATAATGTCACTGTCTGCTGCCAGACACAGCGTCGACAGCAGGTCACTGGCAACCCCATGAGCCATTTGCGAAAGAAAATTGGCTGTCGCCGGGGCAATCAGAATCACATCGGCCCAACGTGCCAGTTCAATATGCCCCATGGTCGATTCCTGCTCTGTATCCATGAGATCGCTTCTTACGGGTTCTCCAGACAGGCTTTGCAGCGTCAACGGGGTGACAAACTCACAAGCTGCGTATGTCATCACCACGCGAACATTGGCCCCGGCTTTTTTCAGCAGTCGTACAAGTTCAGGTACCTTGTAGGCTGCAATGCCACCGGTAATACCGAGCAGGATATTTTTGCCTTGCAGATTCATGCAGGAATTTATTTCCATTACTTGTAAGTGGTTACTGACCTTAAGATTAACCTGCTTTTGCTTGTAGTCAACTGTATTTTCAGATAGTTTTTGTCGCTACATTCATCACAAGGATTCGTGATATGTCGATCAAACACTGGCCGCAAGCCGAACGCCCCCGGGAAAAACTGCTGGCTCGGGGGGCTGACCATCTTTCAGACGCCGAACTGCTTGCCATCTTCCTGCGTACCGGTATCAAGGGAAAATCAGCGGTAGACCTGGCGCGCGATCTGCTCAATCAGTTTGGCAGCCTGAGAAATCTTCTCACCGCCAACCAAAAAGACTTCTGTGGTCACGCGGGACTCGGCACCGCAAAGTTTGCCCTGTTGCAGGCGGTGCTGGAAATGGGAAGACGCCATCACTGGCAGCAGCTTGAGCGCGGTGCGGCGCTGACTGATCCTTCATCTGCCCAGCATTTCATTGCATCAAAACTGCGTGACCAG
>Ga0180434_10009701_pt1 | contig 10419 bp, 4 predicted proteins | sample SS_ome_7_FD_132453 | JGI IMG/M metagenome (GOLD analysis project Ga0180434, IMG submission 132453) | Hypersaline lake sediment archaeal communities from the Salton Sea, California, USA - SS_1_D_2 metaG | ecosystem: Environmental > Aquatic > Non-marine Saline and Alkaline > Hypersaline > Sediment... | reverse complement strand
GGATCCCAGGTCTCGATGCAGTAGTTGAGGCTGGCCTTGACTTTCGGCCACATGCCCCGCAGCCACTCGGTGTCGCCGCTGATTCGCCATTCCCGGTGCATCTTCATGATGCCGCCAAGCTGGCCGTCCGATGCTGCATGGTAGTGGTGGGAGACGGGCCGGATGGGGAGCCCCGACCGGAAGGTCTGGTGCCCTTTCTCGTCCTGGCTCTCATGAAATTCGGTCCACCGCAGACTTTGCTCGAGAACAGGAAAGAGGTGCGAGATGGCCTGGGCATAGTTCCAGACATGGGTGCATGACCCGGAACAGCACCCCCTGTTGTCGCAGCACCCTTCCCAGCACCACAGGCGACCATCTTCCTGTCTCAGCACGGTGGGGGATTTGAGGATGGTGAGGTTTGCTGCCACGGCCTCCACCACCTCGGGAGGCAGGGTGGTGTCGTAGAAGGTGTCCCGGAAGAGGGCCGTCTCCTCGTGGAGTCTCTCGTAGTTCTCGCGCCAGTACCTGGCCACTTCCTGGATGTCCTTGAACCGGGTGGAGTACCAGGGCACGTATGTGCCGGGTTTCTCCTTGTCCCTGGCCGCCGACTTCGGCTCCCTGCCCGTCCTGATGTTCGTCTTCGGCACGTGCCAGGCAATCATGAGGCGGATGGTTTTCTCTCCACCCGGCGCCACGGTGAAGGGCACGAACAGGGAGGCCCCGGGATTCGGCCCCTTCACAGGGGGGTTGTTCACGAGTTTCCCCTCCTGGATGTTCTTCCACGCCATGGTCACCGGGTCCCACCAGCCACCCTTGAACCAGCTGTGATCCACCACGGTGTCCGCCTCGTCCACGAAAACGGCGAAGGCACCTTCGTTCTCCGGCCTGTCCTTTGTTGGCGGCTGCCAGAGCACGTAGCCGTTTTCCAGTGGCAGAACGGCGTTGTTTTTCCTGCCGATGGCCATGAAATTCTTGGCGTTGAAGGAGAATACCGCATCCAGGGGCCGGCCAGTGGGATTCTTGAACCGGTATTCCAGGGCGCCCACGGGCAGGCTCGAGTCATCCGCGTTGCCGGGTATGAAGGGGCTCCATCCCGTCACCTCCACGTCGAGGGGAACCGTCCTGTCCTCCAGTGTCACCGTGCCGAAGGGAAATCTGGCCTGGAAGGAGGCCTCCCGGAACCGGGGCAGGCCGAAGCTGGTGCGGGCAGCGCCGTTTCCCGTTCCGGGCGATCCGAAGATCTTCCAGTGCGGCACGGGGCCTTCGAGCACTTTCGCCACGTTCTTCTCGCCCTTGATGCAGAGAGCGGCGTACATGTGGGGTTCGTTGAAGACTTCGGGTTTGTTTCTCACCGAGACATGGGATATGGCCCCGGTTCCCTCGAGGCACACCATGCCGGCGCCGATGGCACCGATGGGAAAGGCGACCCTGTTGAGACAGGGGCCTGAATAGGGGCCGTTGTACTCCCGGACGCCGCCGGTCTTGCAGGCGGTGAGGGCAAACGCCGCAACGGCCAGCAAGAGAAGAGGGAACTTGACGAATTTCATGACCATCCTGCGCCTCCTGAAATAGGCCTTCGAGCTGGAACCGGTACCGGGGATTACTATATGAAACAGAGTCAGGCGGCACAAACCGCTCTCCTGGAAAGATTGAAAAATCTCTGGAGGAGGAGAGGGGCTTTCTCATCCGGGGCGTTCCGGCCGCTGGTGAATCCGCATTGTTGAATGCACAAAACCACGTCCTCCGGGCGTGGACCCGAAGAGGTTCTACCGATCCGGCGAGTTGACTTCCGGAGATGTACCTTTGTTCACGGAAATCTGAAAGGCCTGTTCTGAGCTCGGGGCCGTGCAAATTTTCGCGGCCCCTTGATACGCCCCCTTCGAGGGTGCTTCCTCAGGCCACACGCTGCGGGTGGTCGTTGACTCAGAGCAACCGCCGCGGGAGCTTTATGGGTGCCGCTCGAGTGACGAGCGGGTTTTCGCGATTATTTTACAAGAAGTCACACCAGTTTCCTCCTGGATGGAGCCTTGTGGGATGTCCGGCAACCGCGATGAAATCCGGATCTGACAGGAAATTGCCGTTCCCGGAACCTGGTAAACTGGCAGCATGGTATACAATGGTTTGAATGGTATTCGAAGAATTTCACTGGAGTGAAGATAGCCCCATGACCCAGGATCCCAGGGCCGGCCTCGAGGCAGTGACAGAGGATCAGCTGGAACGATGTGCTCATCTTCTGGCCGGCCGGGTCGGACTCGAGGCGAGCCTGGGCGGCAAGGATGCCGTGGATTTCATCCAGGAAGCGCTCGGCAAGATTCTCTCGGGGGAGCGGTCCCTGCAACCCGGCAGGCCCCTGGAGGAGAACCTGATCAGCATCGGGCAGAGCCTGGTCTGGAACGAACGGAAAAAACACCGGGAGGTGAGGCTCCCGGAGGAGGACCTCTCCTCCGAGGATGCGGCCAGGTTTGACGCGGATACCCTCGTGCACCTGTACATCGCTCTGGTCAAGGTGCAGGCCGTGCTCGAGGAGATCGGCGAGACACACAGGATTCATCGGGATGCCCGGGCGTTTGTCAAGTGCCTGATCCGGCAGGTGGACAGAGGTGAATCCATCAAGCCCGGGACCATCGGCCGGTTGCTCGGATGGAGGCCGGCACGCGCGTATGGTGCCTGGCGGAAGGTGAAATCCGTACTGCGTGATCAGGTTCAGCCCTTGCCTTCGTGACCCTGACCGGGATCAATACCCCCTTTTGAACTCGAGGAGAGTGACGCATGACTGGTGAAAAAAAGGACTTCGCCGGCCCCCTGACGCCCGACGAGCAGAAGGCGATCCGGACCTACGACACCTGGGTGGAAGAGGACCTGGGGTGCGGCCGCGGCAGCTTGTTGAAGCTGTTCCTTCTCGCCGGGGTGGCTGCCATGGTGGTCATTGCGGCAGTACTGTCCTGGCACGCCGGCCTCTCAGGAGAGGAACCGGTGGACAGGAACAAGACCGCTGCGACTGCCGTGCCGCAGGATGAGAAGCCTGCCCCGGAGAAAAACAAGGGCGTGAAACTGATTTACCGTGTGCCGGGTGAGACCGATCAGCACATCCTGGCCGGGATCGGGAAGGTGATGAAACGAAGGCTCGAGGGTCTCGGCCTCGAGGAGTTCGAGATGATCACCGAGGAATCCTCCGGGGAGATCAAGATCTTGCTGCACCGGATCAACGCGCGACAGGCGGCGGCGGCCAGGAGAATTCTATCCCTCTCGGGCAAGATCCTCTTTGCCATCGAGGCCACGGAAGAGGAGCTCCAGGATCCTGTCACGGGCCTGGGCCCGAAATTCCAGCTGGAGGCGTTCCTGAAGGCGCAGGAAAAAAAGATGCAGGAGAGGATTCGATCCGGCCAGACACATACCACCGGCGAGGCCATGGAACTCTTCAGGAAGCCCGAGTATTTCCCGGATCCCAAGGCGCCGCTCGTGGGGGGCGCTCCTCCCAGGTATCATTATTATCCTCCCTGGCGATGGAAATCGAAGAAGACGGGCAAGAGGATGGGCCCTCGTTTCGGGGCCATTGTCCATCGGACCGCGGACAAGATCTTTGACGGAGGTGACCTCGACAGGGTTTTTTTGATCGAGCCCGAGCCCGAGGTTGAACCGGCACTTGCATTCGAGATCAAACCGGGCTGCAAGAACCGGTTCCGGGACTTGACCCGGAAACACATCAGACGAAATTTCTGTATCATCATCAATGAGAAGCTCATCGCGCGCCCGCAGATCATGACCGAGTTGCCCGGAAGCGGCATCATCCAGGGCCTTGGAACCGTCGAGGCCATCAAGGAGACCATCACGCTCTTCAGATCCGGAAGATTGGAGAATATGCCGGTTCTCGTGAAGGAAGAGCCGATCACTTCGTCACCGCGGTAGCCGCATGATCAGGCTGCTCTCCTGGTTCCGCTCCCAGGCGAAACCTGCAGACCTCCACGGTCTTGCCGGCATCTTTCAGGATGACCGGGTGCCGCTGCGTCTCCTCTTTCTCCGATCCCCCCCTCCGGGTGACTGCCACATCCACGTGGGTCTCGCCGGCAATCAGGTTCGGATTGCCGCGGTAGTACTTGACCAGCACCACGTACTCCCCGGCCACGGCCCGCCGGATCCGGTACCGCTCCGGCCCGTACCCGCGGGTCAGATCATCCAGCAACTCGCCCCCGTTCGGTGTCTTCTTTTTGCTGTGCCCGCATGCATGGCCGCCCGGCTCCACCACCCACAGGTCCACGTCGGTGTTGTCGGTGTTCCAGGAGATTGTGACGGTGAGGTCAGCATCATCGGCCGTGTGGCCAAGCTCCTCCATACGGCGGCTGAACCGGACGCGCAGCGCTTCTCCGAGCGCGCCCTCGTGGAGGGCGTTTCGCATCATCCTGCAGTATTCCTCCTTCACCACCGTCTTCAGGGAGCGGAAACGTGCATGCCACCTGCCGGCCAGCGCGATCTCGTAGTGGATGGCTGCCAGGCCGAACCGTCTACATGCCTCGAGGCTGCGCGCCAGATCCCGATAGGAGTGCGGCTCGAACGGTCGATGCTGCCGCACCTGGTCGAACAGCCCTGCCGCGTACGCCGGCTGATCCATGTTCAGAAGTCGGTACCCCACCAGCCGCAGAGCGTCGCTGCGACCGGGGTGCATCTCGACCACGGTGGAGAGGGCACGGAGGCCGAGAACCGCGTTCCCGTCCTCCATTCGCCGCCCGGCCTCCTCCAGGTACGGGTGGATTTTTCTTCTGTCGAGTTCCCTGGCCTCGAGGTACCGGGTGGTGGTGTCCGCCCTGGTTGGCAACGGGCCCGCCGGTTCCCCGGCGGGAAGGGTGAACTCCCCGGGATCGAGAATGGCGTGCAGATCGAGAACGTGGTTTTCCCGGCCGGTCTTTCTTCTTGTGGCCGGCCGGGAAGAACGGTCGTACAGACCGTGAATCCGATCCGCCCCGCGGGCCTTTTCCCGGTAGATTCGTTTCGAGATGCGGTCCAGGAAGGTGAGGAACGCCTCCTTCCGGGAAGGGGTGCGGTGGGTGCGGGCGCGGATTCCGTCGAGGTACGCAGCCATGTCCTCCACCCTGAGCTTGCTCGCCTCCTCGGCGATGTTGAACTCGTCGTAGTCCGCGTCCTTCTCCAGCACCAGGAAGGAGGTGACGCGGCTTCCGATGTGGAAGCGCTGCGCATAGGCTGCGGCCAGGGTTTCCACTGCCGGGTCCCGGGTGGCAAGCATCCGGTTCACGGCGATCTCGGCCCAGGCGCGGGGAGCCAGCGCACTCCTCCCCGTGGTGGGGAGGGGGACGGAGAAGGTCCTCTCCTCGCCCTGGATCCTCCCTCGAATGGAGAGCACTGCTGATTCGCCTCCGGTGAAGCGACCCGCCACCACGAGTTCCCCGCCCGGGTACACCGCGGCCACCCGGCCCGCCACCACCAGGTCCTTCACTGCCGTTCCGGTGACCCCGATGTCGCTGACGAGGAAGCAGGGCCGGCGGTGAGCGAGAGCCGCCTGCTCCGCCATGGTCTCGTTGAACACGTTGAACACGCATCCGCCGTTGCGTGTCAGCTTCCGGAAGAGTTCCACATTCTCGGCACCGAGGCCTGTTCTGTAGCAGAAGAACCGGGGCTGGAAAGAGGCCATCGACGCGATCCTGTCGAGCAGGCGATGGGGATTGCGCTCTCCCCAGTTCACCTGGCCGTCGGTGAGGAGGAAGGCGTTGACGGGGGTGCACCCCGCCTCCCAGCGGGTGCGGCTCAGCAGGTCGAGGGCGCACCCCACATCCGTGGCGCCCTCGAGCAGGACGCTGTCCAGGCGGTCGAGAGCCCTCTTTCTGCCAGCCTCGTCGTTTGTGATCCAGCCCTCCGGGGCGACCCACCAGGCGCCCACGTCGAAGCACATGACGTTGAACCGGCGGATATCCGTGTCCTTCTCCAGGATGCACTTCAGGATATGGAGGCTGGCATTGAATCGGTCCGGGTGCTCGCTCATCGAGGTGTCGAGAAGAAACACCGCCCGATCCGACCACGGCTTCTCCACGAATGCCGGAATCTCCGGGCGCACCCGGGCGTGGAAGACCTGTCTCCGCCGGGTTGTCGGATCCGGGCCGGCGATGACCTGCACGGCCGGATTCTCCGGCACATGAGCGAGGATGATCTCGTTGCCGGGGGCCGTGGTATTCTCCCACGTCTGCTCGTACAGGATGCGGCCGTTTCTCACGGTCCGTTTCGCCCCCTGTGCCGGGATCCAGGCGTCGGACCGGACACCGGCTTGCGGCAGTGCCGCACTCACGTGCAGGAGATCCAGGTCGCAGGCGGGGAGGGGGAACCGGTACCGCACCGAGTCGCCGACCATGTCCAGATGCTCCTCGTACGCGATGATGACACGGTTGAGGCCGTGGGGTTGAATGGGGAAGACCCGGCCACGGAAGGTGTTGCCGCCCGCGTATTCGAGAAGCGCCGGATCGATGCGGCGCCGGGTGATCTCCTCGTATACCCTGCGGCCCGTTTCCCTGTGCACCACCCGCGCTTCCCGGAGTTCCCCCCATTTGCGCCTGTCCACGTGGCGGGACACATCACCGGGCGCCATGGCCGCAAGCACCTCGGGTGGAATCTCCGCAGCCTTTCCGCTCGAAAAGAACTCCGGATTCGCTTGCTGGCCGGCGCCCAGGAACATGGCGAAGTAGCACACCGAGGCGCCTGGTGGCAGGGGATACTCGAAGGTGCCCTCCAGCTGGATGGTGTGGGGATTCTCGAAGATGTGATCCACCACCGTGCGCGCCCGGGCTCCTTCGATGGTCACGGTCACCCGCATGCGTTTCAGGTCGAGGGCGTTGCCGTCGCCGATGTACACCCGGGCAAAGGAGGGGCGGTGGGGGCTCCGTTTCCACTGGCCGGTGGAAGGGAGATCGGAGTGAGGAGCACTCGTGGATTGTGCCCGGGGTGGAGTGGATTGTCGCCCCATCCTGCCCGGGCCTCGCCATCCTCCTCTCCTTGCGCCGATTGCTCGCATGCCGGCGCCACCCCCTCCCAGGCCGATGCTGGCGTTGGACTGCATGCCCTCGTAGGGCTGGTCAGCCACGAAGTCGTCTTCAGTCCGGGTCTCCTCCTCGGTGATTTCCGGTTCTTCGATGCACTCCTCGGTGATTTCCGGTTCTTCGACGCACTCCTCCTCGGCCTCTTCCTCACCCAGCTCCTCTTCCTGATCCATGTCGATTTTCGCCTGGAAGCTCCCGGGTGCGTGCCTCCCGGAGGTGGTGAATGCCAGGTTCACCACCACGAGAACCAGGACCACATGGAAGACCATGGAGATGAATAACCAGGGGCTCTTTTCAAGCCGTGCATACAGGCGCTTTTCAAGGCCGGCCCGGCCCGGCTTCGTGGTTTTCTGTTCCGTCATGATGTCATTCCAACCCTTTTTGTCATGGGAGAGGAGTACGGACCGTCTCCTCCCATGCTCTGTGTTCATTCCAGGGACACCGTCGATACTTCCGCTCCGGTTTCCGGAGCGAACGGGTGGTGGAACGGACAGCGGGGTGCCGGGGTTCAGGACATTTTTCCGGGGTGCGTTTGAAATGCCGTGGAACATGTGTTGAACCTTCTCTTCCTGTTGGCGAGGGAACCATCAAGGAGCGAGCTTCATGAGCGAAGGGCGATTGAGTCTCATCGATCTGGACCAGCCGATTCCAGGATACCGGCGGTTTCTCAGCTGCTGGGTGTGGCAGGGGGACGGGCTGGCGTACATCGTCGATCCCGGCCCCGCATCGTCCATCGATCACCTTCTCCGCGAGCTCCGGGCGCTCGGGATGCAGACCCTCGACCTCGTCCTCCTCACCCACATCCATCTGGACCACGCGGGCGGGATCGCCCGGGTGGTGGAGGCGTATCCCGGAGCGCGGGTGTTCTGCCATCCGGCCGGCGTGAAGCATCTCGAAGATCCAGCCAGGCTCTGGGCAGGATCTCTTGCGGTGCTCGGTGATGTGGCGCGTGTATACGGCGAGCCCGGCCCGCTCCCGGAGGAGAACCTCGCAACGGGCGCGGACCTGGATCGCCCGGGAATCAGGGCCATCCTGACGCCGGGGCATGCGCCGCACCACGCCTCCTACGTGCACGACGGCATCCTGTATGCGGGAGAGGCCCTCGGCACGCGGCTCCCGCTCCCGAGCAACAGGCTCTGCCTGCGGCCGGCCACCCCGCCGCGGTTCTTCCTGGAGGAGGCGCTCCGGTCCATGGATCTGGTGCGCGGCCTCGAGAAGGAGCCGGAGAAAACGGCTTTTGCCCACTACGGGCTGGTGGACGGCGCGTTCGCCTGTGCCGATGCCGCGAGAAACCAGCTCCTCCAGTGGGTGGAGATCACCCGGAAGCTTCTCGGCGAGTCGCGGGAAACTATCCGGCACCGCCTCTTCGAACGGGTGATGAGGGAGGATCCGGTCTACGACCGGAGCCGCTTCGAGGAGGTGGAGGCCGATGTGCAGGAGCGGGAGCTCCACTACATCGGCAATACCCTGGCGGGCATCCTGGAATACCTCGAAACGTCTTGACGGCCGGCGTCCCGGGTCACTGGATCTTCAGGTCACTGCTCGTGGTGTTCCCGTCATGGTCGGTGGCCACCACCCGGAACGTCCAGTTCACCGGACCGAGAGGCACGAAGGCCTGAAGATCGAGGAGCAGGGATCGGCCGTCCGCAGTGAAGTCGAACCCGAAGATGCTGAACCACGGGATGAGGACGAAGGTGATGTCCACGAACTGATTCTCTCCCGAGTCGAGCTGGAGACTCAGGCCGGCAAGGTCGAGGATCCCGTCCGGATCGCCGAACTCGATGGTGAATCCCTTGGGCAAGGGCGGGCCGGTGAAGGGGTGGAACCGGGCGATGGGGAACCGGCTGGGCCCGACTTTCAGACGGAGATCGTCGTACCGGGTGGTCCCTGGCCGGGCAAGCAGCGCCATGCCGCCGCCCTCGAGGGGCGGGCTGGGATCCATCACGTCGAGGAGCATTTTTGCGTCGACGTGGACAGCCAACCGGTTGCCGTCCACCACCAGGCGGACCCGCACGTATGCAGGGTTCAGGCTCGAGGCTGTTGCTGACCCCAGCTGGATCGGAGGCCCGGCATCCCCCTGTCGTGCGAGGGATACGGTGCCGTCCCGGGCAACCTCGAGGGTGTATCCCGGGCAATGGGCCCGTGTGAGGTCAGCAGCCCGGAATAGCAGGGCCGTGTTCTGGACGCCGGTGAGATCCACCGTGAACTCAAGGGCGAAGTCATTGATGCGCTGGTCGAGGAGTGCGCGCCGCACCTCGTTCACGGGTGTGGTGGCTTCCCATCGCTTGTTGCTTCCCTGAGACTCCACCTTCCAGGCTGAGGTCACCTCCGGCGCCCACGCCCCGGTCTTTCCGTCCTCGAAGTCGACGAGGCGAAGCGGTGTGACCCGGACGTTGTCGAACAGCGCCGTGGCGCCCTGCGTGAAGAGGTGGAGGTTCCGGCCGCTGATGGGATTGGTGTCGGCCACATCCAGGACCTGGATCCCGCCGACAGCCACCTGCACGCGCCCCCCTTGAATGCGGAGTCGGTATTGATCCTGCTGGAGCTTGAAGGACGGTACGGTTCGTGACGGGAGTGTGCCGTTCACCTGATCGAGGGTGATCTTGTCCCTGGCGATGAGCAACCGGTAGCACGGGTCGGTCAGTGTGGCGCCGCCCAGCTGGATGCCCAGGCGCCCGTTTGCCCCGGGATCCACCGGGAACCTGCCGTCGAACGAGATCTCCAGGTCCCCCTCGTCAGCCACCATACGGGCGTAGTAAGACGTGGAACTCAGCCGGGACTGTTTCAGGAATCCGCCCTCCACCACCCAGTCTCCCCCGAGATCGATCTCGACGCCGGGCGCGTGTTCATTGAAATCCTTCCGCGTGGGAAGAGGGCCGAACTTGCGGATTCGGGCGATCTCCCGGTAGAGCCAGTGCAGCGAGGGTTCTCCGGCCCCCATGCTGGATTCGGGCTGCGTCCCCTCCGGCCCCACCATCGCCACCGGCATCGTGGGTCCGTTTTGCGCGGGAAGGTAGGGGATGCGCTGCTGGTGGAAGGAGTGGATGCCGCCGTACCCGTCGTACCCGCGGAGTTTCTTGAGATCGGCCACGTACGTATCCACGGTCTTCTGATCGTAGCGGCCGTAGTTGAACAGGTTCGGGTCACGAGGATTCTGCTTCAGGTCCTTCTCGTAGTCGATCTGTGCCCAGAACTCGTTGTTGATGTAGGGTTTCGATTTCGGATCCACGGGGGGACCGCTGAGCTTGTACGCCCCGGCCACCAGAGGGTCGATCACCTGGTTGTGGCCGATGATGATGTCGGCCTCCACCCACCGGCGTGGATTGTCCAGCCACCCCTGTGGGCAGAGGAGGCCACTGGTGGGGCTGACGCCCACGAGCAGGTCGGGATTCACCGAGTGCACGGC
>Ga0180434_10009700_pt1 | contig 10421 bp, 5 predicted proteins | sample SS_ome_7_FD_132453 | JGI IMG/M metagenome (GOLD analysis project Ga0180434, IMG submission 132453) | Hypersaline lake sediment archaeal communities from the Salton Sea, California, USA - SS_1_D_2 metaG | ecosystem: Environmental > Aquatic > Non-marine Saline and Alkaline > Hypersaline > Sediment... | reverse complement strand
CATCGAGCTGAACCCGGGCCGGATCAAGGCGCTGGGTCTGCCCATGGACACCGTTCTGGCCGCAATCCGGAACTCGAACCTGGACCGCCCTGCCGGCGAGATCGAGCAGGGCCGCTACGAGGTCATGCTCCGGGCGCCCGCGGAGTTTGCGGACCTGGACCAGATCCGCCACACGGTCGTCACCGTGCGCCGCGGCGCGCCCGTGCAACTCGGCCAGATCGCGGAGGTGAAGGACACCTACCGCAAGCTCAGGCGCATCGTCCGCGTGGACGGCGAGCTGGGCCTGCGCATCGGCATCCGCAAGCAGGCGGACGCCAACACGGTCGAGGTATCCCGGGCCATCCTCGAGGAGATCGAGCAGGTCAACAAGGACTTCCCGCAGATCCACGTGGTCCCCGTGGTCAACCAGGGTAACTTCATCGAACGGTCCATCACCAACGTCTCCAACTCGGTGCTCTACGGCGGCGTCCTGGCCATCTTCGTGCTGCTCTTCTTCTTGCGCAACATCCGCAGCACGGCGGTCATCTCCCTGGCGATCCCCATCTCGATCATCGCCACCTTCTCGCTGATCTACTTTGGCGGATTCACGCTGAACCTCATGACCCTGGGCGGGCTGGCCCTTGGCGTGGGCATGATGGTCGACAACTCGATCGTCGTGCTGGAGAACATCTACCGGCGGCGCTCCGAGACGGGCGAATCCCCCTTCCACGCTTCCGTGCGCGGATCCGAGGAGGTGGCCACCGCGATCATCGCCTCGACCATCACGACCCTCGTGATCTTCCTGCCCCTGGTGTTTGTGCGCGGCGTGTCGGGCATCCTGTTCAAGGAGCTGGCCTACGTGATCGTGTTCTCCCTGATCTGCTCGCTCCTGGTAGCGCTCTCGCTGGTGCCCATGCTCTCGTCGAAACTGCTCACCCTGCGGGCCGGGAGAAACGGCAGGATCGATGCGGGCGGGCCGGCAACCCACGGCGACCAGGGCCGTGAAACAAGCAGGAAAAAGGGATGGTCGAACGGCCTTGCTTCCACCTTGGAGGCTGTGTTCCTTTCCCTTGAGAACGGGTACCGCGACCTGCTGCGGTGCGCCATGGGCGCCCGCCTCCTGACCGTGCTCGCGGCGGCGCTCCTCCTGGGAGGAAGCATGCTGCTGATCCCCCTGGTCGGAACGGAATTCCTTCCTCCCAGCGACGAGGGGGAAGTGCGAGTGACCGGCGAGATGGAAGTGGGCACCCGGCTCGACCTGGTCGACCGCCAGACGAAGATCATGGAGGACATCGCTGTCGGGTCGGTGCCCGAGATGGAATCCTACGTGATCACCGTCGGCTCCTCATGGCATCGGCCCGGCGAGGCTTCGCGCGGCGAGATCCGCATGTCCCTGGTGCCGGCGGCACAGCGCGCGCGGTCCAACGCGGAGATCGCCGACGACCTGCGGGACCGGCTGGAGGGCCGAATCCCGGGCATGACCATCCGGACCCGCGCCCCCCAGGGACAGTTCGTGCTGGAGCGGATCCTGGGTGGCGATGAGGGGCTCACCGTGGAGGTTCGCGGCTACGAGCTCGATACGCTCGACGCGCTGTCGGCACGGGTGGCCGAGGTGATCCGGGACGTACCGGGAATCACCGACATCGACCTCAGCCGCCAGGCGGGCGTCCCCCAGGAGGTCATCCGCATCGATCGCGAAAAGGCCTCGGCCCTGGGCCTCAGCGTGCGCGACGTCACCGAGGCACTGGAGATCGCCGTGGCCGGACGCCGGGCCGGCGACTATCGCACGCGGGGCAACTCCTACCGCATTCTGGTGCAGCTCGCCGACGCGGAGAAGCTGGCGCTTGACGAGATCCTGGACCTGACGCTCACCACCGCGAGCGGCGAGGAGGTAGCCCTGCGCAACGTGGTGGATATCCGGTCCGGCCGGGGGCCGATCGTGATCGACCGCAAGGACCAGCAGCGGGTGATCTCGGTCAACGCCAACGTGGCCGGCCGCGACATGGGCTCGGTGGCGCGGGACGTGAAGCAGCGGCTCGGCACCATCCCCCGGCCTATCGGGTACGACCTCTTGATCGCGGGCAAGTTCGAGGAGCAGCAGGAGGCCTTCGCCGAGCTGGTGGTCTCGCTGGTGCTGGCGCTGGTGCTGGTCTACATGGTTCTCGCCTGCCAGTACGAATCGCTGCGCGATCCGGTGGTGGTGATGGTCTCGGTACCGCTGGCCGCCATCGGAGTGCTGCTGACGCTATTCCTCACGAACACCACACTGAACGTCCAGTCCTACATCGGCTGCATCATGCTCGGGGGAATCGTGGTCAACAACGCCATCCTGCTGGTGGACCAGGCGAGGCGGCTGCGGAGCCTGGAGGGGATGTCCACCCGCGACGCCGTAGCCGAGGCGGGCCGCCGGAGGCTCCGCCCGATCCTGATGACCACCCTGACCACGATCCTCGGCCTGATCCCTCTGGCGCTGGGCATAGGCGAGGGCGCCGACGCGCAGGCCCCGCTCGCGCGAGCCGTCATCGGCGGGCTGACCGCGTCCACGCTGATCACCCTCGTGGTGGTGCCGGCCGTGTATTCCCTGTTTCATCCCGAGACCCGAGGTGAAAAATCGTGACCCTGAATCCATGGCGCTGTCTCCTCCCCCCCGCTGCGGCCCCGTTCGCCCTGTTGCTTGCCCTGAGTGCGGGGTGCACCACGCCCGATCAATGGGGGGTTTTCGAACAACCCAAGGACCGCGAGACCGAGGCGGAGGAAACCCAACCCTTCGAACTGCCGCCGGAGGTCAAACCCCGGCCGGAGCACGAGACGCCGATGCCGCCCATGAAGAACAACGGGCCGATGGCCGTCTCCATCGAGCAGGCCGTGCTGCTGGCCCTGTCGCACAACCGCGACCTGGTGGTGAAGCAGTTCGAGCCGGTGATCGCCGGCGCCTTCGAGTGGATCGAGCGGGGGCGGTACGATCCCGAGCTGTTCGCCTCCGCGGAATACACCAAGGAGCAAACCAGCGAGACGGACCGGGGCACGAGCGATCAGTTCTCCGTGGACAGCCGCGATACGGAGGCTGAAGTCGGCATCCGGCTGCCACTGCCAACGGGCACGAAGATCGAGGCGACCGTGGGAACCGACCGTTCCATCTCGAACCGCGCGCCGGAGCAGCAGCAGGCCCGCCTCGGGATCACCGTGACCCAGGCGTTGTTGCGAGGATTCGGGCCTTCCGTGAATCTCGCCTCCATCCGGCAGGCGAAATACAAGACGCTCGAGTCGCGGTACATTCTTCGCGCTTTTGCCGAGGCACTGCTGGCCGAGACGGAGACCGCCTACTGGAATTACGTCCTTGCCCATGAGCGCATCGCGATCTTCGAGCGGTCGCTGCAGGTGGCCAAGCAGCAGCTGGACGTGGTCGAGCAACGGATCGAGGTCGGCGTACTGGCCCGAACCGAGGCCGCCGCAGCGCGCACCGAAACGGCCCGCAGGGAGCAGGCGCTCATCGAGGCGCGCAGCAACCTGGAATCGGCACGACTCAGGCTGCTCCGGCTGATGAATCCCTGCGCCGGGCATGTGGAAGCGTTCGCCCGGGAGATCATCGCCACCAGCGGCCATGAAATCAAACCCGAGCCGATCGAGAACCTGGCCGACCGGGCAGCGCTTGCCGATAAGATGCGCCCGGAAATCAATGCGGCCCGGCTCCGGCTGGAACAGCGCAGGCTCGAAACGGTGGTCACCCGCAACGGGCTTCTGCCCCGGCTCGACGCCTTCGTCGTGCTGGGGCGCAGCGGCTTCGACAACACCTTCAAGGATTCGTTCCGGAACCTGAATGAGGACACCTACGATTTCAAGGCAGGCGTGAGTTTCAGCTATTTCATCGGCAACCGTGCGGCCCGGGGGCGCGATCTCGCCGCCCTGGCATCTCGCCGTCAGGCAGCCGAGGCGCTGGACAATCTCCGGCAGATCATCCGCCTGGACGTCCACCTCGCCGTGAACGAGGCCGAACGTGCCCGCCGCCAGATCACGGCCTCCGCCACGACCCGCGAGCTGGAGGAGCAGACGGTGAAGGCCGAGCTCGAGCGCTTCGACGTGGGCGCCTCCACTGCGCTGCTGGTGGCACAGGCGCAGCGGGACCTGCTCGCCGCCCAGATCGTGGAGGTGGAGTCCGTGGTCGCCTACCGCATCGCCCTGGTCAACCTGTATCTCGCCGAGGGCACGCTGCTGGAGCGGCGCGGCATCCAGCTGGAATAACGGATGGAACCGTGATTCCCCTAGGGCGGAACGCCCCGTAGAACACCCACGAGGAAGACGGGCGCATCACCAGTGCACGATAGCGCTCCCATAAATTGACCCCATGGTATTTTCGCTTTTGTATTGCCTTGCTCAATTGCTGATTCCTGGCTGCACCTTCCTTTCCAAGTGACTGCAAGACGCAGGCCGGTACGTACTCATGGATGCAAAGTCAGGATGGGGACTATCAGCAGAGACAAGGGTTGGCCCGTTTGCCGTAGCACTCTGAACGTAACCACCAGGGTATCGGAAACCAGATCATTCTTCCAGGGAGCAAAGTCGGTAGCTCGACCGGCCAGATTCAGTGCCGCGAACGGTTGGGTGGGATGCTCCGATACTACTATCGGGCAGTAGGATGACCACGACGGTTGATGAGTGCATGCATGAGGCAGGGTGATGAGAGTGCACCACCCCACAACCCGGCGCCCGCCAAATACATCTTTGCTCTCCACACCTCGGCCGAGAATCACGGACAGTTCCTTCACGAATACTCGGCGGGAAAGGAACTTGAGATGGGCACAGTTTTTTGACCTTACGGGGTAACCCGGGCCGGACATCCGTCCTCACAGGTATTTGATACTCTTGATTCGGGAAATGACTCCGCATCGAGATGCTGGATTGGGATCTCGTGACCGATCACACAATCGTCATGGGCGAAAATAGGTTGAGAAATCGATTACAACTCAAGGCTGCCAAGGGATTTGACCTTCGGCTGAAAGAATGGACAGTAACCGCGATCACTCGAAGATCATTTGACTCTATTGAAAGGAAACGATCATGCGAACATGCATCCTGGTCGGGATTGTGCTGGCGCTTCTTGCAGGCGACTGCCTGATTGCCCAGTCCTTCCCCACGACCGTGCCCCTGCAGGGAAGGCTGGTGAAACAGGTGGGCGGAAACGCCAGCGGCGTCTTCCCCATGACCTTCCGCATCTACACCCTGCCTTCGGGAGGCACACCGGTCTGGTCCGAGACCCAGGCCGCCGTGTCCGTGACCAACGGCCTGTTCAAGACCGAGCTGGGAGTGGTGACCGCGTTCCCGGCCACCCTCTTTGACGGCCGGACACTCTACCTCGGCATCCAGGTGAGCACCGACCCGGAAATGGTGCCCCGCCTTGCCATCACGGCCCAGGCGTACGCCATGAAATCCAGGAACCCGGGGCCGACCGGGCCCACGGGGCCGCAGGGGCCCATGGGGCCAACCGGAACCACGGGTCCACAGGGATTGGTGGGCCCGACCGGACCGTCAGGCCCGCAGGGTTTGACCGGTCCATTCGGACCGTCAGGCCCGCGAGGATCGACCGGGCCCACGGGTCCACTTGGGCCGGCCGGCCCGACCGGAGCCATACCCACGCCGCCGGTGAACTGGTCCTACAACGGGGATACCCTCACTTCGACCACGACGTCCCCGAGCAGCTCTGCGGCTGCGGTGACGGCCCGGGCAACGCACTCCACCGGTTCCGGGCGTGGCATCGAGGCCTTGTCGTACAACGGGGATGCGATCAATTCGAGTGCCCGCGGTACAGTTGGTAGAGCAATCTACGCCGCCAGCTACGGCACGGCAATCTACGCCGACACCTACCACACCAACGGCATCGCCCTCTATGCGTACAAGGGCAGCCCCTCGGGTGGCGGGTACGGCGTCTATGCCCAGACGAACGGAAGCACCGGCCGGGCCGTGTACGGCTACGCCGGAAATCCACTGAGCACGTCCACCCATTGGGGGGCCGGGATCTACGGATACGCCAGATCCAATTACTCGGCTGGTGTATTCGGGACGAACGATGCGACCCACGGAAAAGCCATTGTGGGTGAGTCCACGGGCCGGTTCGGATACGGAGTGTACGGCCTGGCGTCGGGTTCGTGCGGCGAGACCGGTGTGTACGGGAGTTCCCAGGCCACGAACTCCATTGCCTATGGCGTATACGGCTGGGCGGGCGCCAAGGCTTCGAACTCCTCCTCCTACCCTTCCTATGGTGTTCGCGGATTAGCCACGGGCGCGAATTCGACAGGTATATTCGGCCACGCATACGGTACCGCTTCCTCGACGACATCTAAAATTTCCGGGATTTATGGACAAGCAACCTCCAGAGGATACGGTGTGTACTGCTCCGGCAATTTCGGTGCCTCGGGATCCAAGTCGTTCATCCAGCCCCACCCCACGGATCCATCCCGGTCCGTGCAGTTCATCTGCCTCGAGGGCAACGAGAACGGCACGTACTTCCGCGGCAAGGCCAGAATCGTGAACGGGAGGATCGAGATCGACATTCCCCAGGAGTGGAAGGACGTGACCGCGGCAGAGGGCATCACCGTACAGGTGACGCCCTACGAGGCCGGAGCCGATCTGTACGTGGCGGAAACTGGCCGGGAGCGGATTGTCATCAAGGGCGCCAAGGACTGCGCTTTCTCCTACTTCGTGAACGGCGTGCGCCGGGGTTACGAGGAGTACGAACCCTACATCCCCAACACGGGCTTCCGCCCCGACATCAAGGGCGTGCCCTTCGGCAACCAGTATCCCAAGGCCATCCGCGACATCCTCGTGAAAAACGGCGTTCTGAACACCGACTACACGCCCAACGAGGCCACGGCCGCGAAACTCGGCTGGAAGCTGATGGAGCAGAGCGAGGTGCCGGTCGAGGAGCGTTGGTGGCTGCCCCACGAGGAGCGGCAAGCGCTCATCAAGGCCGCCACGCCCCGGTCCATGCCCGAGCCGCACGAACGGCCCGGTGCGCAGGTAAGCCCGGAGGATGAAAGGCGGTGACGGCCATGAAAAAATGTTGTGTGATTCTTCTGCTCCTGCTGGCATTCGCGGCCGCGGCGTCGGCCCAGCAATCCGCAAGCAGCCCCTCGTACTTCCTGCCCGGCGGCGAGCGCGCCCCGGGCGGCCAGTGCGCCTCGACCAACTTCCGCATGGAAGTGGCCGTGGGCGCCGGGGCCGTGGCGCAGCTCTCGAACTCCGCCAACTTCAAGCTCCTGGGCGGCTTCAATGCGGTGAGTGACGCGCCCGTTACGGGCCGGCCCTGGCTGAGCGGCGCTTCGCCGATGTACGGCCCGTACCCGGGCGGCACGACCCACTTCCTTCACGGCCACGAGCTCGCCCTCGGAGCGGCCACCAACGTCACCATCGGCGGCCATGCGGCCACGGTGGTGAACCGGTGGCCCGACCGCGTGCAGATCACACTCCCCGCCCAGTCTTCCCCGGGCTGGAAGCCGGTCACGGCCGTGAACACCGGAGGTACGGCCCACCTCTCCCCCCACGGCATCGGCATCCTGCCCATGTGCGAGACCGGCTGGGCCATCGAGATCGGCCAGCCCTTCCGCGTCACGTACCGGGGCACGCCGGGCGACATCGTCCTGGTGGCCGTGACCTCGGACAAGCTTCCATCCGTGCTCCCGATTCCACCCTACAACTACGGCTTCGAACTGAACCTCGCCGCGATTGTCGGATTGATCGGGCCCTTTCCGGCCACCAGCCCCACGGGCGAGCTTCACCTGGACTTCCCGGCCGGCATCCCCCTGATCCGGCCCATGTACGTGCAGATGCTGGGCCTGACCACCGGCAGCCCCGGGTACCAGCCGGGTTGCTTCACCAACACGATCTCTCTATGACAGAGCGATGATTCGCAGAGCGGCCTCCATACCGGAGGCCGCTCTGTTATTGAACGAATCGTAGTCCAGGGACTTTCTCCCAGTAATAAAACGCCATATCCTTCCTCAGGTCTCTGCCTGAATCATGAAACCCACGATGTCAATCTCAGGAAAAACCCCTGTAGTGGTCCAGGGAGTTTTCAAGGGCCTGTCTTGAGCATAACCACCTTTTATTATTTATGTTAAGAGGTCATTAAACAGACAGATTGGATTGAGTTTATCAAAGACAATTACTGGGATTGCTCGCACTCGAAATCAACGCGTAGGGTCAAAAAAATGGGACGAATCCTAACTGACCGTGAACATTGGAGTTCCCGCGGGATTTGGAACGGGCATCTGCTGGGTTGACTTGCACCCAGTCGGAGGTGATACTGGCGGTTTTCGGGGCAGTCTCCTCCTCATGAGCGCAAACTTCATCCTGAAACCTTGGCATTTCCTCGCCATGGTCACGGCGGGTTGGATCAACCAGCAACAGCAGCAGGTGATCGAGTACCTTCGTACCGAGAACCAAGTACTCAAGGAGAGGCTGGGCAAGAAACGGATATCGCTCAGCGACGATCAACGCCGTCGACTGGCCGAAAAGGGCAAGGTGCTGGGTCGGAAACTGCTGGGCGAAATTATGACGATCTTCACGCCCGACACGATCTTGGGATATTGAAAACTCGTCCAGTTCCGAGCCATTCACTCATGATCATGACGACGAGAAGCCGTCAAAGTGACCTGTATTTGCTACTGATGAGATCAGTACATCAAGGAGAGCATCATGTTCAGATGGAACGGAAGTTTTCATTCACCCGGCAATGACGAAGAACCGAATGATCCCGGTCAGGACTTCCCGAAGAGGGAGGGCTTCATTGATTTCGCCGGCGAAGAGCGGATGTTCGACATCAAGTTGCGAGAAATCGAATTCGGATATCTCGTCCAAGCCGACGAGGTCGGGAAAGACGGCCTCGGATACCAGTTTGCTGCATTCAACGCATCGAGCCCGTATTACGCACTGGGCGACCTCAGGCTCAAGATGAGGCGAGCAGTCTCGACGCGCCACCTTGAATTGCGCTCCGACGGCCATGCACATCCGGCACACGACACGCTGCGTGGCAGAATCGCAGGGGACAGCGGCGATGATGGACCGATCTTCGTCATCGACGGCATTCCGCTGTCCCTGGAGGAATTCGGTCGAATGGTGCAAATACAGGAGGGATGGCAGTTCAGCTTCCGCTTTGTCGACCTGGACGAAGAGGTCGAATGAGCGAAGGTGCACCAGATCACCCTCCTATCTCCACGGATCGGTCATGACTTCGAGGCCCTGCCCTTTTCACTCCTCGGGCCGACCAGCCGCAGCTTCCTCGGCTTTCCGCTCCTTCCTTTTCCGGTTTTCGGGGCGACGCGGACGGTCGCCCTCCGTTTCCCACCGCCCCGTTTCCTGGTGCGGGCGCGGAGAAGCTGAGAAGCTTTATTCGCGGCCAGGAGGTTCTCGGGCACATCCTCGAGGAACCGGGACACGTCCGCCCACCCGAAGCCGTAGCCCCGGGCGGTCTCGCGGGGATGGACGATACAGAGGACATCCCTGGCGCGGGTCACCGCCACGTACATCAGCCTCCGCTCCTCGTCCAGCTTCTCCTCGTCCTCGTCCTCGCTGCCGAAGCCGGAAACCATCGGGATGCAGCCGTCCAGCGCCTGGATGATGAAGACCACCTTCCATTCCAGCCCCTTGGCCGAGTGCATGGTGGAAAGGACCAGCTCGTCCCCGTCGCCCTGGCCCGCCAGAACCTTCTGCGAGGAGGAGGAAGAAGGGGGCTCGAGGGTCAGTTCAGTCAGCATGGCCTCGAGACTTCTGTACTTCTCGCACAGGGCAGCGAGCTGCTCCAGGTCCCGCTGCCGCTTCGGCCAGTCATCGAAGCGCCCCTCCAGGAGGAGGGCCACGTTGTCGACGATGAGGCGGAGGCGGTCGGCCGGCGAGGCCGTAGACGCCTCCAGCGCCGCCATCAGCCTCGCGAGCTCGCCAAGACTCTTCCGCTTCTTTCCGCGAGCCGGGTAGTCTTGCAAGGCCTCGGCAACCGGCCGGCCGGCTATGGCCTGCTGGATCTTCCGTGCCCCGGCGCGGCCGATCCCCTCGCACGTCATCAGTATCCGGATCAGTGACAGGTCGTCGTCCGGATTGGCGAGCACGCGGAGGTACGCGAGCACGTCCTTGATGTGAGCGGCCTCCAGGAACCGGAAACCGCCGTATTTCACGTATGCGATGCCCCTGGACTCCAGCTCCAGCTCGAGGCCGAAGGCGTGGTGGCCTGCGCGAAACAGGACGGCCATCTCGGAGAGACCGATCCCCTCCCCGTGCAACCGCTGCACCTCTTTTGCCACGAAACGAGCCTGCTCCTCCTCGCTCGCGGCCTCCACGAGCAGCGGCCTCTCCCCCTCCGGTCGCCTGGTGAAGAGGCGCTTGCGAAAGGAACTGGACATCTGCCCCATCAGGGCATTGGCGAGGTCGAGCACAGGCTGCGTGCTGCGGTAGTTCTG
>Ga0180434_10009699_pt1 | contig 10422 bp, 9 predicted proteins | sample SS_ome_7_FD_132453 | JGI IMG/M metagenome (GOLD analysis project Ga0180434, IMG submission 132453) | Hypersaline lake sediment archaeal communities from the Salton Sea, California, USA - SS_1_D_2 metaG | ecosystem: Environmental > Aquatic > Non-marine Saline and Alkaline > Hypersaline > Sediment... | reverse complement strand
TGCCACGTCAGGCGGAGCATGTCGGTGGGGCCGTTGCGCTGCTTGGCGATGATGAGTTCGGCGGTGCCGGCGTGTTCGCGGTGTTCCGCGCTGCCCGGGCTGTGGCGCATGGCCTCGCGGTGCAGGAGCAGGACGACGTCGGCGTCCTGTTCGATGGCGCCGGATTCGCGCAGGTCGGAGAGGCGCGGGCGCTTGTGCTCTTCGCTTTCGCGCCGAAGTTGGGCGACGGCCATGACGGGGACGCCCAGTTCGCGGGCGAGGGCCTTGAGGCCCCGGCTGATGTTGGAGACCTCGACCTGCCGGCTCTCGGCCCCCGGGCTGGTCATGAGTTGGAGGTAATCGACGATGATGAGTTCGATGCCGTGGCGGGCCAGGAGCCGGCGGGCCTTGGCCCGCAGGTCGATGACCCGCAGGCCGGCCGAATCGTCGATGTAGAGGGGGGCCCGTTCGAGGACGGGCAGGACGTCCTGGGCGATATAGCGGGCCTTCTCGGTGCCGACTTTGCCCTTGCGGAGGGCCTGGCCGTCGACCTCGGCCCGGGACGAGATCAGACGCAGCGCCAGTTCCTCCTTGCTCATTTCGAGGCTGAAGAAGGCGACGGCGTGGTGGCCGTTGACGGCGGCGTGCTCGGCGATGTTCAGGGCGAGGGCGCTCTTGCCGACGCTGGGCCGGGCCGCCAGGACGATGAACTCGCCGCCCTGGAGGCCGCGGGTCTTGTCGTCGAGGTCCACGAAGCCGGTGGGCAGGCCGGTGATGCCGCTGCCGCCGACGAGTTCGATCTTCTGCATGACCTCCGTCAGGATGCTGCGGAGGTCGGCGGCCTGGCCGACGATCTTGCGCTCCACGACCTCGAAGATGCGCTGTTCGCAGCGGTCGAGGACGGTGTCGATGGGGTCGCCGGGGGTGTGGGCGTCGCGGATGATCTCGGCGGCGGCGTTGATGAGGCCCCGAAGCAGCGCCTTCTCCTTGACGACCCTGGCGTAGTACTCGGCGTTGGCGATGGTGGGGGTGGAGTCGGCGAGGGTGACGAGGTAGTCCTCGCCGCCGATGTCCTCGAGGCGGCCTGCTTGGGCCAGGGCCTCTTTCATGGTCACGAGGTCGATGGGCCGGCTGGCGTCGTACAGGTCCACGAGCGTGGTGAACAGGGCGCGGTGCTCGGCGCGGTAGAAGGCGCCCTCGTCGAGATACTGGATGGCCAGGCCGATGGCGTCGGGGCTGAGCATCATGGCGCCGAGGACGGCCATTTCGGCCTCAAGGCTGTGGGGCGGCACCTTGTCGATGAGCGGGTCGTCGGGCATGCGCGGGCCTTCGTCCTGCGTTTGCGTAATGGTTGAGATGCCGGGTTCGACTTTACCGTCGGGTATCAGAGGCGTCAAGCATCATGCGGGGTGCCCGCGCCCCGCGCTATTCCGGCTTCCACCACGCGTCGAGCAGGCCGCGGAGGCGAGCGACCGTGTCGGGATGATCGTCGGCCAGGTTGCGGTTCTCGAACGGGTCGTCCTGGAGGTTGTAGAGTTCCGGTTCGCGGTACGACTCGGGGTCGGTCCTGGCGTGGACGATAAGTTTCCACGGGCCTTGGCGGACCCATCGGGCGCGGAGGTTGGCCGCCGGGTTCTCCATGTCCTTGGCGGAGTGGACGAAGCCTTCGCCGAAAACGGCTTTGCGCTGGGCCCGCTTGGCGGCGTCGCGCAGGTCGATGCCCTGCATGTCGGGCGTGGGCCGGGCGCCGCAGGCCGCCAGGATGGTCGGGACGATGTCGACTTCCGCGACGAGGTCCATGGACTTGCCGGGCTTGACGCGGCCGGGCCAGTTCAGGACGACGGGGGTCCGGACGCCGCCGTCGTAGACGTGCTGCTTGCCCTTGGTCTGCGGCCAGGCGCGTTTGCCGGGCAGGAGTTGGCCGTAGGTCTTCTCGGCCAGGTAGCCTTCGGTCCAGCCGTTGTCGGTAATGTAGAGGATGAAGGTGTTGTCGCGGACGCCCTTCTTCTCGAGGTGAGCGATCAGTTCGCCGCAGGTTTCGTCGAACCAGTCGCACATGGCGTAGTATTTGGCGACGCGTTCGGGTCGGCCCTCGGCGGTGTACTTGTCGAGGAGTCGTTTGGGCGGCGTGTGAGGCGTGTGCGGCATGAAGGGAGCGTACCAGAGGAAGAACGGGTCGCGCTTGGCGGTGCAGTCGTCGATGAAGCGGGTGATGGGTTCCATGCCCTTTCGGCCGATGACCAGACCGGCCTCGCCGTGGCGACCCTTGACGGTCATGCCCTCGGTGAAGCCGGCGGTGGAGTAGTGGTGCTCCCAGTACTTGCCCGTCTGAAGGCTGCGGTAGCCGAGCGGGGCGAGCAGGCGGGGGACGGTCGCCAAATCCTTCATGACCTGATAATCGCGCTTCTCGCGTTCGGCCCGGGCACCGACCGGATCGTTGCAGCAGATCGTGTGCTGATGCGGATACAGACCGGTCAGCAGGGTGGCCAGGCTGGGCCGGCACAGCGGGGCCGCCACGTACGCCTGCGGAAACAGGAGGCCGGTGGTGGCGAGGCGGTCGAGGTGCGGCGTCCGGATAGCCGGATGGCCCATGAAGCCGAAGTCGGTCCAGCCCTGGTCGTCGCCGATGATGAGGACGACGTTGGGCCGGTCGGCGTCGGCGGGCGCGTCGGCGGCCGAGAGGGCGCGGGGCAGGGCCCCCAGGGCGCCGGCGGCCATGCCGGCCCGGAGAAAGCCGCGCCGGCTCAGGCGGTACCGCAGGTCAACAAGGTCGGTGGACATGATAGGGCCTCCGTGCTTGGTGTGCTTCGCTTTTCGAGCCGCGACCGTGAGGTCGCGGGCACGTTGTGGCACCCGCGACTTCCGCGCGCCTGGCATTTCACGCGTATTCTCATGTCCCCCCGACCTTACGGTCGGGGCTCGGCGCGGCGGGCTCGGACGCGCCTCCCCGGCCGGACAAGCCAGCCGGGCCACACACGGCGGCGCCCCGGATCGCGGCTACGTCGGGACGACCCAGACGTCGACCTCGGCGTCGATATCCGGGGCCAGGTGAATCGGCACGCGGAACTTGTCGAGCGTCCGGATGGGCTGGGCCAGGGCGACCTGCTGGGGCTCGACCTGGAACCCTTCGTCCTTGAGAGCCTGGGCGATGTGGGTCTCGGTGACCGAGCCGAACAGGTGTCCGAGTTCGTTGGCCTTGGCCTTGATGGTGACGCTGACGCCCTGGAGCCGCGACGCGATGCCCTTGAGGGTCTCCATGCGTTCTTTCTCGCGTCGCCGGTGTTCGCGGCGTTCCTCTTCGATGCGTTTGACGTTGGCGTCGGTGGGTTCGCAGGCGATGTTCTGGGGCAGCAGGTAATTGCGGGCGTAGCCCGGTCGGACATCGACGACGTCGCCGATGACGCCGAGGGCGGGCACGTCCTGTCGGAGCAGCACCTTCATCGGGTTCTCTCCCGTCCGGGGCGGCGTGGGGGGCCGAGGGGTCGGCCCGCCGGCCGCCGGTTCGGCGTCAACTGACGTAGGGCATGAGGGCGAGGAAGCGGGCGCGCTTCAGCGCCCGTGCGGCCTGCCTCTGATGCTTGGCGCAGTTGCCGGAGCGTTTGCGGCTCAGCATTTTGCCGCGCGTCGTCGTCAGTTTCTGGAGCGTGTTGGTGTCCTTGTAATCGATGTAGGTGATGTTCTCCCGGCAGAACCGGCACTTGGCGCGGTCGCGGAATCGCATCATACGGCGTTTCTTCTTAACCACGGCGTTCTCCTCTTCTGTCGGTCGTTCGGGCGCGGCGGGTCGGGAGACCCGCCGCGCGGGAAGTCACCCGGTTCGGTCAGAACGGGATGGTGTCGTCCTCGACGTCCTGGTTGTAATCGTACTCGGGGGCCTTCTGTTCCTGCTCGCCGGAGGTCTGCTGGCGCTGGGCGTCGCGGGAGGGGGCCGCGCCGGCGGCGCGTCCGCCTCCCCCGCCCCCGCCGCCCGGGGAGCCGAGGAACTGGAAGTTCTCGACGGTGACCTCGAGTTTCGAGCGTTTCTTGCCGTCGGGCCCGTCCCACTGGCTGTAGGTGAGTCGGCCCTCGATGAAGATGGGCGAGCCCTTGGAGAGGTACTTCTGGATGATCTCGGCCTGGCGGGCCCAGGCGGTGCAGTTGACGAAGGCGGTGTCTTCGCGTTTCTGGCCGTCTTTGCCGGTCCACTGTCGGTTGACGGCGATGCCGAAGTCGCAGACGGCGGCCTGCGACTGGGTGTACCGCAGTTGCGGGTCGCGCGTGAGGTTGCCGATGAGGATGACGCGGTTGAAGTTGGCCATGGGGGCCTCCGTAGGGTCGTCGGGTTCAGGAGTCGTCGGATTGGTCGCCGCCGTCGGTTTGGGCGGCGGCGGGGGTGGGCTGGGCGGCCGGCTTGGGCGGGTCGGCCTCGCCGGTGTCCTCTTCCACTTTGCCGCGCAGGGCCGCGATGCGGGTGGCCACCTCTTCGCGGACGTCCTCGCCCAACTGGACGCGCATGTCGCTGACCTTGAAGTGGTCGGCCCGCAGGATCAGGAGCCGGGCCACCTTCTCGGACAGTTGGCAGTCGCGCTCGATCTGGGTGACCGAGCCTTCCTCGCCCATGGCGAAGAAGGCCAGCACGTACGTGCCTCGCTTGTGCTTGCCCACGGTGTAGGCGAGTTTGCGCTCGTCCCAGCGGGTGATGCCGATGACGTCGGCGCCCGCGCGGGCAAGGATGCCTTCGAGGTGCTTGGTGAGGTCGTCCCAGGAGGCGGCGTCGCCGGTGTCCACCAGGAACATGGCCTCGTACAGTCGCAGGTCGTCAGGGGTTGGCATGGTTCGTCGGCCGGTTGGCCTCCTCCTTTTCTTGGTCAGCCTGTGGCGATTCGACGGGTCGGTTGAACAGGTTCATGGCGGCCTCGACGCCCTGGTCGAGCCAGACCAGGACGGCGTCGACGGCGCGTGCGACGGCGTCGTCGACGGCCGTCTGTTCGTTCTTCGAAAACGGGCCCAGGACGAAGTCCACGTGGCCGTCGCGGTCGGGGGCGGGCCCGATGCCCACCCGCAGCCGGGCGAACGCCTCGTGGCCCAGGTGGGTGATGATGGACGCCAGTCCGTTGTGCCCGCCGTCGGAGCCGTTTGCCCGCAGGCGGAGCCGGCCGACGTCCAGGGCCATGTCGTCCACGACGACGAGCAGGTCGCCGGCCTCGAGCCGCCAGAAGTCGACCATCCGGCGGACCGACCGGCCGGACTCGTTCATGAACGTGGTCGGGCGGGCGACGGCCATTCTGTGACCGCGGAAGCGTCCCTCGGCCAGGCGGGCGTCGAACTTGTCGCGCCACGGGCCGAGGCGGACGCGGTCGGCCACCGCCTCCGCCACGCGCCACCCGATGTTGTGACGCGTGCCGGCGTAGCGGCTTCCCGGGTTGCCCAGTCCGACGATCAGTTGCATGGTGTCCTGTCTGCGGCCATCGCGCTTCGCGGCGCCGCTTTTCGAGCCGCGACCGTGAGGTCGCGGGTACGCCAGGGCGCCCCTGACTTCGGCGCCGCGAGCGTTCGGCCCGTCCACAGATACCCCCGACCTTACGGTCGGGGCTCGGGTTTGTGCGCGTTATTCCTTCTCTCCGGCCTCTTCCTCTTCTTCCTCGGCCTCGCGGCCGATGAGTTCGGGTTCGGCGGCGGCCTCGGCGGCGGCCGCGGCTTCCTCCTCGGCCTCCTCGGAGACGACGGCCGGCGTCAATGTGGCCACTGTCGTTTCGGGGTCGCTCAGCACCTTGACCTCGGGCGGCACCTGGAGGTCGGCCACGGTCACGCTGTCGCCCACCTGGAGGGTGCCGACGGGGCAGAGAATCTGCTCGGGGATGTCGCCCGGCAGGCACTCGATCTCCAGGGCGTCGAGGGTCTGCTGGAGGACGGCATGCTCGGCCTTCGGGGCGCCCTTGAGGGTGATGGGCACCTCGATTTCGATGGCCTCGTCCATGGCCACGCGGACGAAGTCGGCGTGGATGACGTGGTCGCCGAAGGCGTCGTGCTGGAGGTCCTTCAGGAGGACGCTTTCCTTCTTGCGTCCGATCTTGAGGTCGAACATGCGCGAGTGGCTGCGGAGGGCCTTCTCGAGGTCTTCGGCCGACACCTGGATGGCGACGGTGTCTTCCTGGTGGCCGTAGACGACGGCCGGGACGTCGCCGGCCTGGCGGAGCCGCTGGCAGGCCTTGGTGCCGATGGCGTCGCGTTTCTTGGCGGTAAGGGTTTCGTTCTTGGCGGCCACGGAGGGCTTCCTTTCGCTCAGTTCTGGCGCATGAGTTCTTCGGGGCGCCGCATCTTCTTCAGGAACAGTTCGCTGATGGATTCGTGCTTATGGATGCGGACGATGACGTCGCCGAGCAGTTCGGCGAGGCTGAGTTGTTTGAGCAGGTCGCAGGCGGCGGCCTCGTCCGACAGGGGCACCGTGTCGGTCACGGTAATCAATGTGATGGGGGCGTCGCAGAGGCGCTCGATGGACCCGGGGACGAACATGGGGTGGGTGGCGGCCACGTAGATGTCGCGGGCGCCGCGGCTCTTGACGAGCGAGGCGGCCTTGCAGATGGTGCCGCCGCTCGAGATCATGTCGTCGATGATCAGGACGTTGCGGTCCTCGACGGTGCCGATGAGGGCCCCCGCCCGGACCTCGGTGCCGCTGAGACGCTGCTTGTCGATGATGGCCAGTTCGCCCTTGAGCAGTTCCGAGTAGACGCGGGCCTCCTTGACGTTGCCGACATCGGGACTGACGACCGTCAGGTCCTCGAGGCCCAGGCGGGCATAGAACTCGGCGAAGACCGGCTCGGGCAGCAGGTGGTCGACCGGGATGTCGAAGAACCCCTGGATCTGATGGGCGTGCAGATGGACCGTCAGGACGCGGTCGGCGCCCGCCCCCTGGAGCATGTTGGCCACCAGTTTGGCGCTGATGGGCACGCGGCCTTCGTCTTTGCGGTCCTGCCGGGCGTAGCCGTAGTACGGGATGACGGCGGTGATGCGTTCGGCGCTGGCGCGGTGGGCGGCGTCGATGAACAGCAGCAGTTCCATCAGGTTGTCGTTCTGCGGGCGGCAGGTGGGCTGGACGATGAACACGTCCTGGCCGCGGATGTCCTCGTTGATCTTGACGAACGACTCGCCGTCCGGAAACACCGAGACGGGGGCGTCGCCCAGCGGCACGCCGATGTGCTTGGAGATGGCCTCGGCCAGCGGACGATTCGCGGTGCCGGTGAAGATCTTGAGCGAGTTCATCGGCCGGGCTCCTCCTTCTCGGGTTCGTGCGGATGCACCGGACGGGCCGGTACGCCAGCAACCGTCTCGCCCGGCGGCACGGGATGCGTGCGGGTGACAACGCTGCCGGCCCCGGTGATGGCGCCGTCGCCGACCGCCGTGGGCCCCACGAGCAGGGTGCCGGCGCCGAGGCGGGCGTCGGCCCCGACGTCGGTGTGGTGCTTCCGCCCGTCGCGCGGATCGGTGTTGGCCGTGATGGTGCCGCAGCCGACGTTCGCGCGCGGGCCGACCGTGCAGTCGCCCAGGTACGACAGGTGCCGGGCGACGGCGTCCTGGCCCAGGTGGGCGTTCTTGGTCTCGACGAACGCGCCGACCTCGGCCCCGTCTTCCAGGACGGTGCCGGGGCGGACGTGGGCCATCGGTCCCACGCGGCAGTTCGGGCCGATGGTCGCGGGCGTGCGGATGACCGTCCCCGGTCCGATGACGGTGTCCGGGCCGATGGTGACGCCGGCGTCGATGTACGTGGTGGCGGGGTCGACGATGGTGACGCCCTCGGCCATGTGGGCGTCGAGGATGCGCCGGCGGGCCAGGCCGATGACGCGGGCCAGGTCGGCCCGGCTGTTGACGGCCTCGCACTCGGCGGGTTCGGCCGCGGGAATGGCCAGCGCCTTGTGGCCTTCGTGAATCAGCAGGCCCACGCCGTCGGTCAGGTAGTACTCGTGCTTGACGTTGTCGTTGGCGATCTTGGGGAGCACGTCGCGCAGGGCGGGCCAGTCGAAGCAGTAGTAGGCCGGGTTGACCTCCTTGATGGCGGCCTGGGCGGGGGAGGCGTCGCGGGCCTCGACGATGCCCTGGAGGTTGCCGCCCGCGTCGCGGATGATCCGGCCGAACCATTTCGGGTCGTCCAGGATGGCCGTGATGAGTGTGACGGTGGCGTTCTCGTTGCGGTGGGTGTCGATGAGCGTCCGGATGGTCTCGGCCCGGATGAGCGGGGCGTCGCCCATGAGGACCACCAGGTCGCCCGCGAAGTCGGCGAGGGCGTCCTGGGCGGCCATGACGGCGTGGCCGGTGCCCTGCTGCGGTTCCTGGACGACCCAGGTGATGTCGTCGGCATCGGCGTAGGCGTCCTGGATCTGGTCGCGCATGGCGCCGACGATGACGATCTGGCGCTGGATGCTGGCGGCCCGGCAGGCCTCGAGGACCCACGTGAGGATCGGTTTGCCGCAGACCTCGTGCAGGACCTTGGAGCAGGCGGACTTCATGCGTGTGCTCATGCCGGCGGCAAGGATGAGCGATCTGGCGTCGGTATCGGCCATGGGTTCGTTCCGTGTCGTACGGTTACGCGCTCGTCTCGGGGCTTCGCCCTGGGGGCTACGCCCCGCGGGTCGCGTTGCGGCCAAGTGACGCGCTCCGCTGCGCGTCGCGGCTAAAAGGCGAACCGGGCAATGCGTCGGGGCGTATCGCCGTTTGCCGTTGCTGCGTTACTTCGTTACTCCGTCACTGCGTCACTTGTTGTTCATGGCTACCCGGCCAGGACTCGAACCTGGAATGGGAGGACCAAAACCTCCTGTGTTACCAATTACACCACCGGGTAGTGCTCGCCTGCGGCGAGAATGTTCAATGCCCAATTCCCAATGACCAATCCACGGCCCACGCCTACCGGCAGATGGCCCCCGTCGCGGCGCTGGTGACGTAGCGGGCGTAGCGGGCCAGGTAGCCGCGATCGATCTTCGGCGCCGGTTTCTTCCACGCCTGGCGGCGCTTCGCGAGTTCTTCCTCCGGCACGTCGAGGTCGAGGCGGCGGTTCGGGATGTCCATCGTGATCCTGTCGCCCTCGCGCACCAGGGCGATGGGCCCGCCGGCGGCGGCCTCCGGGCTGGTGTGCCCGATGCACGGTCCCTGCGTGCCGCCCGAGAAGCGGCCGTCGGTCACCAGGGCGACCTTGTCGCCGAGGCCCAGGCCCTTGATGGCGGCGGTGGGCATGAGCATTTCGCGCATACCCGGCCCGCCCGCGGGGCCCTCGTAGCGGATGACGACGAAGTCGCCGGCCTGAATCTTGCCGGCCATGACGGCCTCGTTGCACGCTTCCTCGGCGTCGAAGACGCGGGCCGTGCCGGTGAACGTCCGCATCGACTCGGGGATCGCGCTCTGCTTGATGACGGCGCCGTCGGGGGCCAGCGTGCCGCGAAGGACGGCGATGCCGCCTTCCTTATGGTACGGCCGGTCCATGGGGCGGAGCAGGTCGTCGCTGAAGACGCGGGCGGCGTCGGCGATTTCGTACGTCGTGGCGCCGCTGGCGGTCGGGCAGTCCGAGAGGACGGGCTTGATGCGTTTCAGCACGGCCGGGATGCCGCCGGCGTAGTCCAGGTCTTCCATCATCATGTCGCCCGCGGGACGGAAGTTGGCGATGTGCGGCGTGCGTCGGCTGACCTCGTCGAACGTCTCGAGCGGCAGTTCCACGCCCGCCTCGTGGGCGACGGCCGGGATGTGCAGCACCGTGTTGGTCGATCCGCCGAGGGCCATGTCGACGGCGATGCCGTTGGCGATGGCCTCGGGCGTCAGGATGCACCGCGTCGTGGTGCCCTGGCGGACGAGGTCGCCCACGCGCTTGCCGCTCTCGTACGCGATGCGGTCCTTCCGGGCGCTGGCGCAGAGGGCCGACGCGCAGCCCGGCAGGCTCATGCCCATGGCCTCGGTGACGCAGGCCATCGTGTTGGCCGTGAAGAGGCCCTGGCACGACCCGCCGCCGGGGCAGGCCTCCAGTTCGAGGCATTTCAGGTCGGCCTCGGAAATCTGGCCGGCCTTGTACCGGCCGACGGCCTCGAAGGTGTCGTGGACCAGGTCCAGCCGCTCCATCTGATACCGGCCGGAATGCATCGGCCCGGCGGTGACGGCGATGGCGGGGATGTCGAGCCGGGCGGCGGCCATCAGCATGCCGGGCGTGATCTTGTCGCAGTTGGTCAGCAGCACCAGGCCGTCCAGGCGGTGGGCCCGGGTGATCGTCTCGACCATGTCGGCGATGAGTTCGCGGCTGGGCAGGCTGTAATGCATGCCCTCGTGGCCCATGGCGATGCCGTCGCAGATGCCGGGCACCGAGAAGAGCCAGGCCACGCCGCCGCCCGCGAAGATGCCGTGCTCGATCTTGCGCTCCAGCCGGCGCATGTGAGCATGGCCGGGGATCAGGTCCGTGAAACTCGACACCAGGCCGATGAACGGCTTCTCCAT
>Ga0180434_10009692_pt1 | contig 10433 bp, 9 predicted proteins | sample SS_ome_7_FD_132453 | JGI IMG/M metagenome (GOLD analysis project Ga0180434, IMG submission 132453) | Hypersaline lake sediment archaeal communities from the Salton Sea, California, USA - SS_1_D_2 metaG | ecosystem: Environmental > Aquatic > Non-marine Saline and Alkaline > Hypersaline > Sediment... | reverse complement strand
TTACATCAATGGAAAACCCTCGCATTAAAAATCCTGAAGCGGGTCTTAATCATGCAGTTCGGTTCCAGGCTCGACAGGTGAGGTCGCACCAATCTCAGAGTCCTCTGGAGACCGGAACCATGAGAGTTTGTCGTGCAACTCAACCACTTCGCCGATAATAATCAGTGTGGGCGGCTTGGGTTGTTCTTTTTGGACTCTCTCCGGCAGCGAGCCGAGCGTGCCGGTGATGACTTTTTGCTGATGCGTTGTTCCCTGCTGGATCAATGCCGCGGGCATATCCGCAGAAACACCGTGTTCGATCAGCTTGCTGAAAATTTGCGGCATTCCCTGCAGACCCATGTAAAACACGACAGTTTGATTAGGCTGTGACAACTGGTTCCAGTTCAGGTTGACGCTGCCGTCTTTCAGATTGCCAGTGACGAAAGTGACTGATTGCGCGTAGTCGCGATGTGTCAATGGAATACCTGAGTAGGAGGCACAACCTGCAGCAGCAGTAATACCGGGAATCACCTGAAATGGAACGCCTTCTTCTGCGAGTGTGTCAATTTCTTCGCCACCTCGACCGAAGATAAATGGATCGCCGCCCTTAAGTCGAAGTACTCTTTTGCCCTTTTTTGCCAGTTTGGCAAGGCATTTGTTGATTTCTTCCTGGCGCATGGCGTGTTTGTCCCGTTCCTTGCCAACATAGATACGCTCGGCATCACGGGATGTCATTTCCAGAATGGGTTTGGAGACGAGACGGTCGTAGACAACAACATCAGCCTGTTGCATCAGGCGTAAGGCGCGAAAAGTCAGCAGGTCAGGATCACCAGGTCCGGCTCCTACCAGGTAGACTTCGCCCATTTTTTCCTTTGAGCCGTACTGTTGCAGCTCTTTTTCCAGCAGGACTTCTGCTTCCTTGTAATGTCCGCTGAATACACGTTCGGCAAAACCGCCTTCGAGTACCTGGTGCCAGAATGCTTTCCGATCATTGGGATTAATGAATGCAGATTTTACCTTGTCACGGTAATTTCCGGCTATTTCCGCCAGACGTCCATAACCGGCAGGGATAAGCGACTCGAGTTTTGCCTTGATCTGACGAGCCAGTACGGGAGAGGCGCCACCGGTCGAAACTGCAGCGATCACAGGGCTGCGGTCAATGATGGATGGCATGATAAAGCTGCCACTGTCAGGATTGTCGACAACATTACAGGGTATGCCCAGTGCCTGTGCTGCATCAGCAATTTCCCGGTTGATTTGTTCATTATCGGTGGCAGCAAAAATCAGCGAGTTATTATCCTCGTCACCAGGCTGGTACCTGCGTTCGAGGTAATTGATGTTCGATTGCTGTAATATTTGCTGAATTTCAGTGCAGATTTCCGGCGAAATCAGCGTGATAACGGCCCCGGCACTTGATAACAGTTTGAGTTTTCGCGCCGCAACATGGCCGCCGCCTACGACCAGACAGGGCTTGTTTTTGATATCCAGAAAAATGGGCAAATAGTTCATCGATGAGAGCTCGTGATGTTATTTCAACAGTAATAATCAGGAAAATTTATAATTATCCTGCCTTGATTTATATTAAGGAATTATAATATACTATTTCGAGTAACATTTCTAACAGGAAACTCCCGACCGTGATCAAGGAAATTGACGCTGACGAGCTCAAAGCCCGTCTCGATGCCGGTGATGATATTGAATTGCTGGACATCCGCAGTGATGCCGAGCTGGCCCAGGGGATTTTACCCGATTCCCAGCATGTTCCCATGCATCTGATTCCATTGCGTATCAATGATTTTTCAAAAGACAAGGACATTGTGCTGTATTGCCGTAGCGGTGCACGCTCATACCATGCCTGCAGTTACCTGGCTCAACAGGGCATAACCAATGTCATAAATCTGCGTGGCGGCATCATCGCCTGGGCCAGAAATGGTTATGAGATTGGTCGAATCTAGGCAAAATAACTTGCCTTTGTAATCGTTTTAGAATATAAGAATGCGCTTTCGTAATCCTTTTAACTAACAAAACCTTTTGGAGGTAGCCAATGGCTGATCAAGAACTTGATGCATCTGGATTGAACTGTCCTTTACCAATTTTACGTGCTAAGAAAACTCTCAACGGTATGGACGCTGGCCAGGTTTTACACATTATCGCTACCGATCCAGGTTCAGTTAAGGATTTTGAAGCCTTCTGCAAACAGACTGGTAATGAATTGCTCGAATCTAAAGAAGAAGGTGGCAAGTTCCACTTCGAAATTAAAAAGGTTTGATTTAGCAAATCAGTTTTACAGCCCGGTGTCTGGGCAGGAGTAAATAATGGAAGAGAAAAAATTAGCTATTATCGCGACCAAGGGTACGCTGGACTGGGGTTATCCTCCTTTTATTCTGGCTTCCACCGCCGCTGCATTGGGCTACGAAACTGAAATCTTTTTCACCTTCTACGGTCTGCAGTTACTGAAAAAAGACCTGGATCTGAAAGTTTCACCACTGGGTAATCCGGGTATGCCAATGCCGATGGGCATGGATAAATGGTTCCCCACACTTGGCCTTGCTTTACCTGGTATGGAAGGCATGATGACCAGCATGATGAAAAAGACCATGGCTTCCAAGGGTGTAGCCAGTCTGGATGAACTGCGTGAGCTGTCCCAGGAAGCTGAAGTTAAGCTGATTGCCTGTCAGATGACTGTTGATCTGTTCGAAATGGACACAGCAGATTTCATTGATGGTGTTGAGTATGCTGGTGCTGCTCGTTTCTTCGAGTTTGCCGGTGAGTCTGATATCTGCCTTTATATCTAACAGCATATCCAGACAGCCCATCCAAGGCTGTTGCCGTTTAAAAAAAGCCGCCTGCTGGCGGCTTTTTTGTTTCCTGCGCAATACAAAAAATAAAACTAATAGAGAGATTCATTTCGCTTGTATTAGTTTATTAACGGTGTATTATATAAGCCCAGTTTATTGGTCTCGCAGAGAATTTTAACATGTCTGATCGACGCCTCCAGGTTTTCCATACTGTTGCCCGGTTGCTAAGTTTCACCAAAGCGGCTGAAACCCTGCATATGACACAGCCTGCAGTGACGTTTCAGGTTCGTCAGTTGGAAGAGCAGTTCAATACCCGTCTTTTTGACCGAACCCATAACCGTATCAGTCTCACCGATGCAGGGCAGCGGGTTTATGATTTTTCTGGAAAGATTTTTGATCTCTATTCGCAGATGGAAAATGCAGTCAAGGAAATGACCGGTGAAATCAGTGGTGCCTTGACCATTGGGGCCAGTACTACAATCGCTGAATACATGTTGCCGGCTTTGCTGGGTGATTTTAAATCCAAGTATCCTGATGTAGCGATTCACCTGAAAGTATCAAACTCCGAAGGTGTGGTTGCGATGGTTGAGAACAACACCATCGATCTGGGTGTGGTAGAAGCCAAGGTATCCAACAAGAACCTGGTTGTTGATGTCTGTCGTGTGGATCATCTGGTCGCCATTTTGCCACCTAATCATGAACTCTCTGAACAAAAGGTGGTGACTTTCCAGGAACTGACGCAGTTCCCGTTTATCTGTCGTGAAGAAGGCTCCGGAACCCGTGAAGTTATTGGTGATTATCTGGCCAAGCAAGAGTCAGCCTGTGACCTTAAAATTGCCATGGAACTGGGTAGTCCCGAGGCAGTGAAAGGAGCTGTTGAAGCGGGCATGGGTGTTTCTATCGTATCGCGTGCCACAATTCAGAAAGAATTAAGACTGGGTACTCTGGTGGCTGTCAATCTTGATCCACCGCTGCAAAGACCCTTTTCCTTTGTGCATCCCAAGCAGAAATTCCGTCTTCGTGTCATGGAAGAATTGCTCGATTTTGCCCAGATGTACTGTCAGGATTTTAAAGAGCAGTCCAGGTAATCGTGATAACGCCCGGTCCCGGTACAACCGGAAGCAAGACACAGCGTCAGCTCATCAAATTATTTTCCAGGCTGGATAAGCATCGTCAGCAGCAATTGCTGGATTTTGCAGAATTTCTCGTTGAGAAATCCGTGGGAAGTATCGATCGGGATAGTGAAGCACTTGAAAAACCGCTTGAGCTACCACGCCCAGAAAATGAATCCGTCATTGCCGCTATCAAACGTCTTTCCAAGAGCTATAGTATGCTCAATAAAGATGAAATGTTACATGAGACTTCAGACCTTATGTCGTCTCATGTATTAAAGGGGCGTCCAGCTGAAGAGGTGATTGATGAACTGGAAATTCTTTTTGTCACCCATTATGAAAAAAAATTCAAGCCTTCTGGCGATGAAGAAGATGGATAGCAATCATGCATGTGCTGACTCAATGGCTTAAACATACTTTCTCTGATCCACAGATTGTTTTTCTGACGGTTTTTCTGGTGCTGGCGACAGCGCTGGTATTGACAGTTGGCGATATCCTTATGCCGGTGATTGCCAGTGGCGTCATCGCCTATTTGCTGGAAGGGGTTGTCAATTTGCTGGAACGTAAGGGGGTAAACCGTATGTTTGCAGTGGTTTCAGTGTTTATCTTCTTTCTGTTGTTTGTGGCTATTGTGTTTTTCGGCATGATTCCTTCTCTTTCGAGGCAGTTGTCAGAACTGGTCAATCAATTACCGGAAATTGTTGCCCAGGGCCAGCAGGCGCTGATGAAGTTACCGGAACAATATCCGGAATTTATTTCCATTGAGCATATCCAGGAAATTTTTCAGGTGATCCGCAGCGAGATGGCGGCTTTTGGCCAGCAGTTGGTCACAATCTCGTTATCATCTGTTGTTGGTATTATTACCATCCTGATTTACCTGATTCTGATGCCATTGTTGGTTTTCTTTTTTCTGAAGGATAAGGAGCTGATTTCTGAGTGGTTCACCAGCTTCTTACCAAAAGACCGAAGCTTTGCTTCTAAAGTCTGGAAAGATGTCGATCGCCAGATTGCCAATTATGTGCGTGGGAAGTTCTGGGAAATCATTATAGTTGGAACCGTATCATTATTGGCTTTTACCCTGATGGGGCTGCAATACGCCATGCTGCTGGCGGTACTGGTGGGCTTGTCAGTTATTATTCCCTATATCGGCGCTGCGGTTGTGACTATCCCGGTATTGCTGATTGCCTGGTTCCAGTGGGGCTGGAGTTCTGATTTTATCTGGCTGGCTGTTGTCTACGGCGTGATTCAGGCACTGGATGGTAACGTACTGGTGCCCATGTTGTTTTCCGAGGTTGTGGATTTACACCCGGTCGCCATTGTTGTTGCTATTCTGCTGTTTGGTGGTTTCTGGGGGTTCTGGGGGGTGTTTTTTGCTATACCACTGGCTACCCTGGTTCAGGCAGTCATAACCTCCTGGCCCGGTATCAATGTTGCCAAGGATAACGCTACATCGCCGCCTGACTGAAATTGAAGTTCATATCGTCACTGGCTGGAGAAATAAAATCACCCTGCAAAAAGTCGGCGAGTGTTGTCCAATGCAGGTTCACATAACGCGGGTCTGAAATGTTCGCTACGATCACCTTGCTTTTCAGGCGATGAGCCTGGTTGACGTAGGTATTGATGACATCAGAATCCGTTTCCAGCAGTTTTTTGGCGGTCTTTATATAATCCACTTTCAAGTACTGCAGTAATTTAAAGGCGGCTTTCTTGGCAGGAAACTCTGACAGGCAAATTTTAATTCCCATGTTTTTTAGGTTTGTAAAATATTGCTTGGCAATTTTTATATGAGGAGCCAGTTCGTTTAGCCGGTATTCCAGTACCAGACTGGTACCGGTCATATGTCTTGAGCGTAGCGCTTCCTTGATCCAACTGGCATCTGACCCGCTTTTGATATCACTGATAGATTGGGAAAGGAAAACCAGTCCCTGTTTCCCGTCATGCTCAAGTTCTTTGATACAGTTCAAGGCGGATTGTACAGCCAGGTGATTCATCCTGTTTTCGATATCCAGACCTTTGGCGGCGTTCATGATGCTTTCCCAGTTTACAATGTTTTCACCATCATAAAGGGTTAATAACAGGGAATAATTATTATCAGACTGGCCATTGACACAGAGTATCGGCTGATAGAAGTTTTTAAAGCCGTCATTTTCAAGAGCGACTCTTATTTTGTCGCCCAGCAATTCAGTTTTTGAAACTTCGGTGACTGCTTCAGCTTTATTATTCTCTGTTAATGAAGTATCAGAAAGGTAATCCGATTCAATGATTTGATTGCTGTCAGCTGGAGACAGTTGGCTTATATTGGTCGACTGGCTGGATACCTGCAGTTTAATAGCGTGAATTAAATCCCTGGTACGACGTATCCGGTTTTTGATTGTCGCGATAAGGTGCTTGGGACGAATGGGCTTGCTGATAAAGTCATCGCCTCCAAGTAATAGTGCATTAATCTGTTTGTCCTGATCGATTTCCCCGGAAAGAAAGATAATCGGTGTTGCCAGGTACTGCAAATCATCACGAATTATCGCAGTTAGTTCCAGGCCGTCTGCATCCGGCATGTAAATATCCATAAGGATGACATCCGGAGCAAAAGCTCTCAAGGCATCCATTACCTTTAACGAGTTGGTGACCACCTCAGTCACCATGCCTGCCTTGCTGAGTATGGACGAGGCAAATTCAGCCTGCGTGGGGTCGTCTTCAATGATGAGAACTTTATCAGGCCGGATTTTTTCCGTTTGGCAGAGGCTTTCTATCTCGCGGCTTATCTGCACTGCATCATGAGGAGGTGAGAAATATCGGGAAACTCCTGAGCGCATGGCGGTGAGGCGGGTAGAGGTGTCATCATGATGACTGATGAGTAGTAAGGCTACATTTTCATCATGTGAATCGATTAACGCGCTATGCAGCATGGCCAGTTCTGCGACATTATCGGTTTCAAGAACAACCAGGTCTGGCCTGACCAGCTTTATCTCGTTGATACCTTGCTCGATATCGGAAAAAACTTTGCTGTCGTACAGTTTCTTATCCAGGTTGTCGCAAATTGACAGGCAGATTTCGTCCTTGCTGGTAATTGCGACAATCAGTTTTTTCGAAGTTTGTATTGCCTGTTGATAGTCGGCAATAACCTGCTGCAGCGTGGTTTCCAGCTTCTCAAACAGCTCATTGATCTGGTGAACCTGTGAGGTACTGGGAGTTGTGCTGTTATTAATAAACGGATCAAGGTAATCCTGGATTGTGCGTGAAGACGCATGGAGTGTTGTCAGGTCGTAAAATGCCGACTTGCTCGTTATGTCGGTAATTAATTCATAGAGCCTGGTAAATGATGATTCTGACCAGGCATCCTGGGAAATTCTGTTCCAGATGGTCTGGCAGGAGGCGAGCATGTCAGGAAGGTGATCCAGGAAATATTCCTTGCTGTTCTCTTCCGGGAAGAATTCTGAAATGTCATTCATAACAAGGACCTGTAAATCGGTTATTATTTTATCCATGACCACACAAGACAATGATAAATTGAGCAGCTATCTAGAGCAACAATCAGTTATATCCCGGGAGGGTACTTTTCTGGGGCTGGTTTCTTTTACAGGCAGCTTGCTCGCCTATTTTTTGTTTTTGTCTTCTTCACCTGGGCTTTTGGTGTGGATTGCAGCCATGTTGATGGTCAGTATTCTGCAACTTGTTATTGGACTGTTTGCCTGGGTACAATTTCAGCGGGATCACAAGTCAAATAAAATTATCCAATGGTTTTTCTTCTTTCTGTATGTCGCAGGAGCATTGATATGGGGCGGCTTTTCAGGCTTGCTTGAGTCAGAGGTATCAACAGGTTCTGGCGATGGACTCTGGCTGTTTTTTGTGATCGTTATCATGGTCATGGCAATTTTCAGAGGCGGCCTGGGTTACCAGTTGTTGTGGCTGGTGATGGCAGCGATACCATTTATCGTAATGAACCTTGCCAGCGATGCTTCTCTCGAAGGCTCCCGCCTGCTTGTTTCCTTAACGATATTGTTTGCTGCGATATTGTTCATGATATTGCCCCACAGAAAGCATGTTGAGTCCGTGGAAGATCAATCCTTTGAACAATTGCAGAAGGATTTTGATGAATTGCAAATCGCCTTTAACGCTCAAGATGCTGCTATAGCAGCAGAAACAACACTCCGGCAGGCTGTAGAAGAGTCTCTGCGTCATGCCAACAGAATTGCTGAAGTAGCCAGTCGTTCCAAGACAGAGTTTATGGCCACTATCGGGCATGAAATCAGAACACCGCTTAACGGTATTATTCCAATCCTTGAAATGCTGGCAGGAACGGGGCTTAGCAAGGAGCAAATGAGCCTGGTAAAGACTGCCGAGAATTCATCTTTTCATCTATTGGGTATCATTAACGATATTCTGGATTATTCAAAAGCTGAAGTTGGCAAGCTGGAGATTGAAAATATTGAGCTGGATTTACATGAAGTTGTTTATTCAGTCACTGATCTGATGAAACAATCTGCTGAGGAAAAGGGATTGTTTCTTAAAGTGCAGTTTGCAGCGGACGTGCCCAGGAGAGTCAGGGGAGATGCCCTGCGACTGAAACAGATTATTACTAACCTGTTGAGTAATGCATTGAAGTTTACCGAAAAGGGAGGGGTATCGCTGGAAGTTTCGTTAAGACAAGTCTACGTGCGCGAAGTCGAGTTGCTGTTTACCGTCAGGGATAGCGGCATTGGTATGTCTGAGATGATTACCCGCAAGCTGTTTCAGTCTTTCACGCAGGCCGATGCCTCAACAACCCGTAATTATGGAGGCACCGGTCTGGGACTGGCCATTTGCAAACGTCTGGTTGAGTTGATGGGAGGAGAGATCGGGGTCAAGTCAAAACAGGGTCAGGGATCAATTTTCTGGTTTTTTCTGCCAATGAGAAAATCACTCAAGGATGTACCGGCGCGCCGTGAGAAAATAGAAGATGCGCGTATTCTTTATTTTCTTAAGAATTCCCGAAAACTGGATATCTATGAAACGATCCAGGCTGATTACAAGATTCGCCTGGAATTGTCACAGGACCTTAACGATATCCTGCAAAAACTCAAGGAGGCGGGAAGGCCGCAGGAAAATAATGTTTATGATCTGGTGATTGTCGATGTCATCGGTTCGGGGCTGACGGCAGAGAACGATTTACAGATCATCGGGCGTGCCATAAAAAATAGTCTGACTCAGATCATTGTGATCAATGCATTGCCTTCTATTGCGCGGGAATTGCGAAACCTGGGGGCCAGTAGCGTGTTGCAACGTCCATTCAATGCAGAGATGTTCAGGCAAAACCTTTTCAGGTTGTTAGATATTGGTCTTGATAGCCAAGCCGATGACAGTGTCAATGATATTGGCATGATTGAAAATATTATTAGTCTCAGCTCTTCAGCAATTCAGGGGGGAGAGACAGTCCAGGAACCTGAAAATACATATGATGCAAAAGTATTGCTGATTGAAGACAATCCGATCAACCGGGAAGTCGCCAGGAAAATGCTGATGTATTATGGCCTGCAAGTGGATGTTGCCGAGGACGGATATCAAGCGTTACAGGCGATGAAATTGCAGTCTTATGACCTGGTTTTTATGGACTGTCAGATGCCTCGCATGGATGGCTTTGAGGCCACCAAATTATGGCGTATGCACGAGAGGGAACTGGATCATGGCTTAACCACAAAACATCGACTGGTAATCATTGCGATTACCGCCAATGCCATGCGCGGAGACCGTGAAAGATGTATTGACGCACAGATGGATGATTATCTGCCCAAGCCACTAACCCGGGCTTCACTCAACAAGATGCTGCAAAAATGGTTGTCTGCAAAAGTTTCCGGAAAACTCAGTGTAAAGACAAACCAGTCATCTCATGGCGCAGTTGACAAGCGAACGGATGAATTGCTTGATCTGAGTGTTATTGATGAGTTACAGCAGGTAATGGGTGATGATTACCGGCAGGTGATCCACAGCTATCTCCAGCATTCGTCCCAACTGTTCACGCGAATGAAACATATGGCCAGTGAAGGTAATGCCGGGGAGGTTATGCGATCAGTACATTCATTTAAATCCAGTAGTAAAAATGTCGGGGCTATTAAACTTGGAGACAAGGCTCTGGCACTTGAGGAGCAGTTACGTGACAAGCAGGAAATAGACCTGAATGATGCAGTGCAGGCGCTACTGGTAGAATATGATCCGGTTGCAAAAGCATTGGAGAAAATGCTATAGCGTTTGCGAAGCAAAATCAGCCAGTCGGGACCTCTCACCTCGCTGCAGCGTAATATGTCCGCTGTGGTTCCAGTTCTTGAATCGGTCTACAACATAAGTCAGCCCTGATGAAGTTTCTGTCAGATAGGGGGTGTCAATCTGGGCAACGTTGCCAAGACAGACGATTTTGGTTCCAGGCCCGGCACGGGTAATCAGGGTTTTCATCTGCTTGGGCGTCAGGTTCTGCGCTTCATCCAGAATGATATATTTATTCAGGAAGGTTCGACCTCGCATGAAATTCAGAGAGTGAATACGGATACGGGAACGCAGCAGGTCATCAGTAGCAGCA
>Ga0180434_10009691_pt1 | contig 10433 bp, 9 predicted proteins | sample SS_ome_7_FD_132453 | JGI IMG/M metagenome (GOLD analysis project Ga0180434, IMG submission 132453) | Hypersaline lake sediment archaeal communities from the Salton Sea, California, USA - SS_1_D_2 metaG | ecosystem: Environmental > Aquatic > Non-marine Saline and Alkaline > Hypersaline > Sediment... | reverse complement strand
CGGTCAACGCAGAAACGCCTCATAAAATTGGAAGGGTCGCCGAAATACCCCCAAATGCGGTCAGCAGGAGGCTCGTCGTAATAAGTGGGATAACCCTCGCACCAGTAACAGTCCATCATTATTGGGATGTTGTGCGCCCCCTTGGCAGGCATTTTCCCCCACCTAGCCATTCCGTCATGGTCCCCACGATTATATGTCCACGAGTTGATGCCGTAGCTTCCGTACATGAAGTCGGTGGGGTATTTGACCCAGAGAGCCCAGGTGGAGTACACACTAACCACTCGCCGCTCCGTCGGCTCGCGTCCTCCTTCGCCGAGAGGCGGGGGTATCCTGGCTTCCGGGCAGCAGAGCAGTTTTTCGTTGTGATAGTACGAGAGCAGAATAAGGGGCCACGAATGGTCCTCATCGTCAATCCTGGCCTCACCGCCAAAACCCGAGGGCTCATCCATAAGTTCATCGTATTCGTTGCCGGTCATAAACCTGCCGTTGTTTTCGGTTGTAAACATCTGCCACACAATGCCCCACTGGTGCAGATTTGACTGACACATAACTCTCTTTGTCAGTGTCTTGGCCTGGTCCACAGCCGGGACAAGAATCGACATCAACAAGGCGATGATAGCTATCACAACAAGAAGCTCTATCAAGGTAAAGCCTTTTCGCTTGTACATAAAGCACCCTCAGCTTTTTGAAACCTGACGTGTCATTAAACTGCTCGATATTCTATAACTTGCTACGGTTCGAGGTCTCTGAGCCAACTGACAGCAATGATAGCAAAATCGTCGAAACTAATCCAGCTATTCTGGTCGATATCGGTGCCCTGGCACCAGATACGCGGGCGCCAACGTGCAAGCCACCGCGCGACAAAGGATGCCCGGTCGTCCCTGCCTTAGCAATTGTCGGTTGATATGACACGGTTGAAGCATTATTATCCGCGAGGTTAAAACAAACTTCCATTTAGTTAAGGGACGCTCATGGCAGTCTTACCTGACAAGCAGCGGGCGGTTCAGTTGGTGGGCCCGGACAAGCTGGTTTTTACCGATTCCAAGCCTGTATCCGGGCCGGGGGCACACCAGCTTTTGTGCAAGGTTGAAGCGGTGGGGCTGTGCTTTTCCGACCTTAAGCTTCTTAAGCAGTTCTCAAAGCACGTTCGCAAAGGTCCGGTGGTTGCAGGGATTGAGCAGGCTGTGCTCGACCAGATACCGAGCTATGTCCCCGGCGAGCTGCCCGCGGTGCCGGGCCATGAGGCAGTTGTCAGTGTGGTTGCAGTCGGCAACGAGGCCGGTAACTTTGAGCCGGGCCAGAGGTTTCTCGTGCAAACGGACTATAGATGGCTGCCGACAGCGGGCGCCAATGCGGCTTTCGGCTACAATTTCGAAGGCGCACTTCAGGAATATGTGCTGATGGATACCAGGGTCGTCACTTCTCCTGAGGGCGAGTCTATGCTCCTTGGCGTCTCGGAGCATCTTTCGGCCTCGGCGGTAGCAATGGTTGAGCCCTGGGCCTGCGTTGAGGATGCTTACGCATGCCCGCAGCGGCACAACCTCAAAGACGGCGGCAGATTGCTGATTGCCGCCGACATTGAGCCGACAAGGGAAGCGCTGTCCGAGCTTCTCGCCGACCATCATCGGCCGGGTGAAATCACCTGGGTGTCACCGTTCTCACCACCAGATGCGTTGGCCGGCGGGGTCATACGGGCCGCTGACTTGGGCGAGCTTGCCGAGGCTGCTTTCGACGACGTCGTCTATTTCGGCTCAGATGCCGGGAAAGTGGAAATGCTGTTTGGCAAGGTGGCGGCAGGGGGGCTTGTCAATATCACGTTGTGCGGGGGGCGGCTTGACGGGGATGTTGCCGCGATGATTGGGCGCGTTCACTATGGGCAGGTACGTATAGTCGGCACAACGGGTCACCGACCGGCTGCATCGCTGCAGCACATACCCGAGACAGGTGAGATTCGGGCCTGTGACAGAATTCACGTAATCGGGGCCGGTGGGCCTATGGGCATGATGCATGTTATACGCAGTATCTGCCACGGGACCGAAGGCGTCGGTGTAGTTGCCGGCGACCTCGACCGGGCCAGGCTAAACAACCTTAGCCGGATTGCAGCGCCGCTGGCTGAAAAAGAAGGGATTGCCTACAGCGCTTATGATACAGCCGGCGGCCATGCTGCAGATTCGTTTGATTACACTATACTTATGGTACCGGCGCCTGAGCTGGTAGGCCGGGCGGTTCACAGTGCCGCACGGGGCGGCGTCATAAACATTTTTGCCGGGATACCGGCGACGGTCACAGCGAAGATTGATTTGAACGCTTATATAGAGAAACAGTTGTATTTTGTGGGGACCAGCGGCTCCGTCCTGGAGGATATGAAGCGGGTGCTTTCGAGGCTGGAACGGGGGAGTCTGGATACGAACGTTTGCGTTGCTGCTGTTTGCGGATTGGAGGGAGCTGTTGAAGGCATCCGGGCGGTGGAAGAGCGCAGAGTATCCGGCAAGATTGTTGTTTACCCGGCCTGTAAGGGTTTGCCGCTTACACAGTTGAATGAATTGGAAGAGCAGATTCCTGAATTTGCAGGCTCCATGCCCGGCGGAGTGTGGACGGGACGGGCCGAGGAAATCCTTTTGGGGGCGTATCAGCGGTGATTTGGGCGCGGCGGGGCGACTAACCGCCTTTGAGCACCGGTAACCAAGCTCGACAAATCCTGTTCTTTTCGGAAACTTTCTTGCCTGGTTGCAATAAAGCCGGCAATTGGAGCGCCTCAAACATTTTAGGAACCGCAGGACGGTCGGGCAGGGCGGCAGCCTTATGTATCGAAATGTGTTTAGTACAGAGGCGAATACTCGTCGTAGGCCAACAGGGTTCACTCTGATTGAGCTTCTGGTCGTCATTGGCATTGTCGCTTTGCTTATGGGGATACTGATGCCGGCGCTGAGCGGCGCACGAGCAGCAGCACTTCGGGTTGTTTGTCGCTCGAACCTGCACGGTCTGGCAGTGGCTTTTCAAATGTACCTGGACGAATATGCAGATATACTGCCGCCCGCCTGCCAGCTTCGTTCCTTGGAGGACCCGAACGCGGCGGACTACAAAGCGCCCATCACCGAGTTCCTCATGGCGTATGTGTCCAAGCCCGAGATTTTCAAATGCCCTGCCGACTCGGCAAAAAATTACTATGCCTGCGAAGGTACCAGCTACGAATACAACGCCAGAATCGGGGGCCAGCACGTGGAGGCCAATTTCCTGGCAGAATCGTATGGGCAGGCCAACGTGCATGTGATGTACGACTATGACTGTTTTCATGGCCAGGCCGGCAAACCGGGGGCCAAGAACTACCTTTATGCCGACGGGCATATCGGCGACTTGACCAGGCAATAGAAAATGAAGGCAGCAAGAAGACGAATGACTGTAGTTGCATCGGTAATCCTTGGCGCAACCGCCGTCTTGGCCCTCTGGCTCCCAGGCAAATGGCGGGACCGACCGGCGAATTTTAGCGGAAAAAGCGCCGACGAAATCGCTGAATACTTCAGGTCGGACGAGTTCAAGAATCTCGACCCCAACACCCGCCGGGCTTCTGCCAGAGAGGCTATGGGCGAAATGATGACAGGCAGGGTAAGAGAGTATTTCGAACTGCCTGTGGAGCAGCGGACTGCCTACCTGGACAAGATTATAGACTCCAGAGAGTCTCGGCAAAGGGGATTTGGCTTTGGCAGGAGGGGGTTTGCAGGTCCTCGTGGTTCCCGCGAATTCAGGCGCGGCGAACCAAGTGGTCAGCGTGCGCCCGAACCTCGCCGACTCGACGGCAGCAGAGGTTCGGGTCGGCGGCGTCCTGACCGCATCGGAGCCCCAGACAGGCCCCGGCGCGGGCCGGGCCAGGGGGGACGGAGAGGGCGACGGCGAAGCCCGGAGAGGATGCGCGCAAGGATGGAACGACACGACCCCGTAACCCGTGCTCAGATGGCCAAGTTCCGGGAGGCTCTCCGCGAGCGGATGCGTGAGCGAGGCATAGAGCCAAGGGGCCCGCGGCGATAGTAAGTTGCGCCTTAATCGAGAAATCACCTGCTCTGTCAGACAAGAATCCCATAGATTCGTTCGGGATTATCCGCCCAGATTGCCGCCTGTTCGTCGGGAGAAAGCTGTCGGATGAAATCGGCGGCGATTTCAACGACACGGTCATAGCCGGCTGCAAGGGTGCACACGGGCCAGTCCGAGCCGAGCATGATTCTTCGAGGCCCGAACGCCTCGAGCACAATCTCCATATAAGGCCTGAAGTCCTCGGCCTTCCAACTGTCCCAGCTTGCCTCTGTCACCATGCCGGAAATCTTGCATGAAACATTGCCGAAAGCGGCAAGTTTTCGTAGGTCGGCGGCCCATGGTTCTATAGTGGAGTCTTTGATGGGCGGTTTGGCAATATGGTCGAGCACAAAGGTCTGTTCCTGGAAACGGGCCACAAGCTTGCAGGCGACAGGCAGATGTTTGGGAAACAGCAACAAGTCATACATCAGGCCGTATCGCTTAAGTCTGTCGATGCCGCGAATGAAATCATCGCGCAGCATGAATTCGTCGTCCGGCTCATCGTGAACAACGTGTCGTACACCACGCAGTTTCGGGTGCCAGCAGAGCTGCTCCAACTGAACCGGCAACTGCGGGCTGCAAAGGTCGACCCAGCCGACAACGCCCTTGATGAAGTGGTCTTCGTCGGCCAGGCGGAGCAGAAATTCAGTTTCCTCGATACACTGGCGGGCCTGAACAGCAATCGTTCCATCGATGCCTGTTTCTTTCAGCAGCGGCGCCAGGTCCGCAGGCAAAAAATCGCGCCTGAGCGAAATCATGTTGGGACCCATCCAGCCGTACTCGCGGTCGTTGTAGCGCCAGAAATGCTGATGAGTGTCGATCTTCATTATTTTTGCTCCCCCTTTATCTGGTCACTCCGCTCCATGCCGAGCGTGCGTTTGTCGATTGCGCCGGGGTCGTCGTTTTCAGGCAGGCCTTCTTTCCAATAAATGTTGGCCACCGGTCTTATCATCCCGCGCACCTCGGCCAGAAGCTCGGCATCGGCTTCGGTGCCGACTATCCTGATGTTGGCCTCGACGTGACGGACCTTGCTCATACCGACCAACGTCATCGAGACGTCTTTGTGGGCGAGCGCAAACTGCATCGCCAAGTCTGAAATCGTCGTTCCCCTTCGCCGACACAGCTCGGCAACCTCTCGGGCTGTCTCGAATACACGCTGCGGCGCCGGGTGCCACGAGGGCGCGCCCTTATCCGTCAAGACCCTCATATGCAGAGGGGAAGCGTTAATCAGGGCGATGCCACGGCGTCTGATCACCGGCGCGAGAATGTCGTCCATCGTCGTATCCATCAGGTTATAGCGGCAATAGGTCAGAACAGTATCGACATCCTCGGTTTCGGCGATTTCCTTCAGCGGCGTCAGCGGATAGCCCGTGACTCCGACGAACCGGACCTTTCCCTGTTCCTTGAGCTTGAACATGGCCGGCAAAGCGTCGCCTACGACCTGCTTTCTCGGTGCGTACTCGACATCGTGAATCTGATAGACGTCGAGGTAGTCGGTCCGCAGACGCCTGAGGCTGTCCTCAATGGAGCGCATGACGCGTTTGGCTGAGAATTCAAAGTCTGTGATGTCATAACGACAGGCCTTGCTCGTGAGCAGGATTGTGTCGCGCTTTCCTTCGAGGTACCTTCCGAGCCTTGTTTCGGCGAGCGTCCGCCCGTAATAGGGCGCCACATCAAAATAATTTATCCCCTGGTCAATTGCGTAATCGACGGCCCGCTGACCTTGCTCCAGGTCGACCGGGCCGAACTCACCGCCCAGCGGCGAGGCACCGAAGCCGATTATCGACACCCTAAGACCGGTCTTGCCAAGTGTTTTGTAAATCATGTTCGCACCGCCCTAATTTCTTGTGGCAACCTTATCGCCTGCACGCACACGGCCGCGTTCGACGGCATTAAAACCAACGGAAAGTGGCTCGACGAGGGCAAGCTCCTTGAGACTGAGTCTGTCCGAATGATATATATCCGCGGCAGGGGCAACTATGTATTCGGTCATCGCGCCGTCTCTGCGGACGCCCATGGTCCGATTTTCCCTGCATGCGTTGGGCCTTCCGCGCCTGCACGGCACACACGCACCGCAGCTTTGGTAAGGAGAGACAGTGACATCCATACCTGCTGTTATGTCGGCAGCGACATTTTCACCCACCTTCTCTATTTTTGCGCCTATCTCGTGACCAATTATCGCGGGGTAATATTGCATCGCCGATGTACCCCTGAATGCGGTCAGGTCGCTGCCGCAGAAACCAACGGCGCCTGCGCGAAGCAGGACCCGGCCCTTGTCAGGCTCAGGCTTTTCGATGTCTCTTAGTTCGAGCTTACCCGGTTCGATGACGTACAAAGTGTTCATAGCGGTTGCCTCAGAGGCGCGAGTAGCTTTGGCAAGACCCACACTGCAATTTTGCTTTCGCCTTTGGCAGGCCATATTTAAGACCGGAGCGGGCGGCCCTGTCAACCAATTTATACACAGGGCCGTTCAAGCGGTCAGCTTTTGGGTTGTCATATCTTTCGCAGCGTTTATAATCGCCCGTTGGTGTGCAGTGGTCGCAGCATAAGGCTTCATCGGCCGCTGCAGGAGCATCAAACCTGTCAGGTCCGGGTTTCTATTGAAAGGGACAGATATGAACTTAAACAGGAAACTGCAAATGGGAATGGTCGGAGGAGGACCCGGAGCTTTTATAGGTGAGGTTCACCGCAAGGCCGCCCGAATGGACGGCGGCATAGAGCTTGTTGCCGGAGCTTTTGACATAAACCCGCGAAAATCAAAACAAATGGGACGCCAGCTCTGCATAGACCCCAGGCGCGCCTACCGTAACTATCAAGAGATGATAGAAAGAGAGCTGAAACTTCCCGAGGGCGAGCGGATTGATTTTGTGTCCGTAACCACGCCGAATAACTGGCACTTTCCGATAGCAAGCGACTTGCTCAAGGCCGGCTTTCATGTGATGTGCGAAAAGCCCATGACCTTTGATGTTAAAGAGGCAAGGGCTTTGCGGGAACTGGTGAAGAAATCGCGCAAGGTCTTTGGATTAATGCATAACTACACCGGCTACCCGATGGTCAAGCTGGCCCGCGATATTGCCAGGCAGGGCGACCTTGGCAAGGTACGCAAGATTGTCGTCCAGTACCCGCAGGGGTGGCTATCCACGCTGCTGGAGAAGACCGGTAACCAGCAGGCCTCCTGGCGGACCGACCCTAAGCAAAGTGGAGCTGCCGGCTGTATAGGTGACATCGGCACACATGCTGAGAATCTCTCTGAATATATCACAGGGCTGAAGATTACCGAGATATGCGCAGACCTGTCGATTTTCGTTAAGGGACGCAAGCTCGATGACGACGGGAACTGTCTGCTGCGATTCAATAACGGTGCAAAAGGAATCCTCCACGCCAGCCAGATTTCAATAGGCGAAGAAAACAACCTGGCGATCTGGATTTACGGCGACAAGATGAGCCTCGAATGGCACCAGGAGCATCCGAACTACTTGTACGTCAAAGAGCCGGATGGGCCTGTGCAAGTCTGGCGGCGGGGCAACGACTATGTTGCAGCCAGAAGTCCGGCCGCGGGCAGGGCCACGCGTCTGCCGTTCGGACACCCCGAAGCCTTCATCGAAGCTTTTGCCAATATTTATGGTAATTTTGCAGATACCGTGCGTGCCCGGCTGACCCGCACCAAACCGGACGAGCTGGCCCTGGACTTTCCTACCGTCAATGACGGCCTGAGGGGAATGCTGTTTATAGAAACGGTGGTAGCCAGTGCAAAGAGCAAACAGAAGTGGACCCGAATGAAACGCTGACGGAAGCAGCAATTGAAATGCGATTTCTGATTCCGAGCGTTTGAACGAGTGTGTTTTTGAAACTATCATGCCGACCTCGCAGAATTTTGATTAAGGAGGCCAACAAATGGCGCGACCAGTTACACTTTTTACGGGACAATGGGCTGACCTGACGCTCGAAGATTTGGCGAAGAAGGCGGCCGGTTGGGGTTATGACGGCCTGGAGCTTGCCTGCTGGGGCGACCACATGGACGTCGCCAAAGCCGCTACAGACAAACAGTACTGCAAGAAACAGCTTGCGATTCTGGAAAAGAACAAACTGAAAGTCTTTGCCATCAGCAACCATCTTGCCGGCCAGCTTGTTTGCGACCCGAACAATGACAGCCGCTCGGACGGCTTTGCGCCGGCCGATTGCGCCGGCGACGCTGAGAAAAAACGCAAGTGGGCTGTCGAAGCGATGAAAAACACGGCGTGTGCGGCAGCCAACCTCGGTTTGAAGGTCGTCAACGGTTTTACCGGCTCGTCCATCTGGCACATGCTTTACAGCTTTCCGCCCGTCTCCGACGAGATGATTAAAGACGGATTCAAGTACTTTGCGAAGATGTGGAATCCGATTCTGGATGTCTTCGACGAGTGCGGAGTCAAATTCGCTCTTGAGGTTCACCCGACGGAGATTGCCTTCGACATAATAACTGCAAGAAGGGCATTGGAGGCGGTTGACAAACGCGAAGCGTTTGGATTTAACTTCGACCCCAGCCACCTGCACTGGCAGATGGTTGACCCTGTTTGCTTCCTGAACGAGTTCGCGGACCGCATTTATCACGTCCACATGAAGGATGCGGCGCTGCAGTTGGACGGCAGGGCGGGGATTCTGGCTTCGCATCTGAATTTCGGCCAGGCCGGGCGAGGCTGGGATTTTCGGTCATTGGGCCACGGCGGAGTCAATTTCGAGGAAATCATAAGAGCTTTAAACAGAATAGGTTACGACGGTCCGCTTTCAGTAGAATGGGAAGACAGCGGAATGGACCGCGAGCACGGCGCAAAAGAAGCCTGTCAGTTCGTCAAGAAGGTAGATTTTAAGCCTTCACAGGTGGCTTTTGACGCAGCTTTTGACAAATAGGACCGAGGGTCGGAAAGGCATAGAATGAAATTCAAGCGTATAAATCGCCGGCGGTTCCTCAAACAGGCGGCCGGCGCAGCAGCGGGGGCCGTTGGATTCCCTTACGTCGTTTCGTCTTCTGCGCTCGGCAAAGCCGGAACGATAGTGCCAAGCAACCGAGTCGTTATGGCGGCGGTCGGTATAGGCTGGCAGGGATACAGCAACATGAAGTCCTTCCTGAGCAAAGAGCAGGTCCAGTTCGTCGCGGTATGTGACATCGACGCCGAGCACCTGGCCAAGGCAAAAACGAAGGTTGACAACACTTACGGCAACAATGACTGTACCGCCTATCACGACTTCAGAGAGCTTCTGGCCCGCAAGGACCTTGATGCCGTCAGTATCGCTCTGCCAGACCACTGGCACTCTATCCCTGCGATTGCAGCCGCAAAGGCGGGCCTGGATATCTACGGCGAGAAACCTCTTTCGCACACACTCAAAGAGGGACGTGCGATGTGCGATGCGGTCAAACGCCACGGCCGAATCTGGCAGACGGGGAGCTGGCAGCGCTCGGTGGGAAATTTTCATCGTGCCTGTGAGCTTGTGCGCAACGGCAGAATCGGCAAGGTAAAGTATGTGGAAGTCGGCCTGGGCCAAGGCTACAGCGACTACGCGGGAACCAAGGACAAGCAGGAAATTACCGCCCCGCCGGAGCAGCTCGATTACGATTTGTGGCTTGGCCCGGCGCCTTGGGCGCCTTACTGTCCGGCGCGCGTGCACAAGAACTGGCGCTGGGTGCTTGACCACGGGGGCGGGCGAATTATGGACTGGGTCGGCCACCACGTTGATATCGCACACTGGGGACTTGGACTCGATTACACGGGCCCGATTGAGGTCGAAGGCTGGGGCAAGTTTCCAACCGAGGGCGTGTGGGACGCCCCAACCGATTACGAGTTTACCTGCAGGTATGCCGACGGGACCAGGATGGTTGTGACCAGCAGGTTCCCCGGCGGCGCAAAATGGTACGGCGAGGACGGCTGGATATTTGTCGGCCGCGGCCAACTCAAGGCAGAACCTCAGCGGGTGCTTACCGAAAAAATCGGTCCCGATGAAATAAGGCTTTATAAAAGCAGCGACCACTGGGCAAACTTTCTCGAATGCGTCAAGACGCGGCGACCCACAATAACACCATGCGAGGTTGCCCACCGCTCGGCGAGCGTGGGCCATCTGGCTCAGATTGCAATATCGCTTGGGCGAAAGATACGCTTCGACCCGGATACTGAGCAGATAATCGGTGACTCGACAGCCGGCGAGATGTTGGGCAAGGTGATGCGCAGCCCCTGGAGCCTGTAGCGCACCTGCACTGTCAATAACGCCGCAGGAAACCACTTGAAAGGAGCAATGATGAAGCCGAGGATTCTCATATTTGTGTTGACTGTTCTTGTGTGCGGGTTTTCAGTGCAGGATGCCCCTGCAGTCTCGCAGCAAGCCGCTCTGAAGGCGCT
>Ga0180434_10009689_pt1 | contig 10434 bp, 12 predicted proteins | sample SS_ome_7_FD_132453 | JGI IMG/M metagenome (GOLD analysis project Ga0180434, IMG submission 132453) | Hypersaline lake sediment archaeal communities from the Salton Sea, California, USA - SS_1_D_2 metaG | ecosystem: Environmental > Aquatic > Non-marine Saline and Alkaline > Hypersaline >... | reverse complement strand
CCCTTTCATCTACATTGAGGTAGTAACCTTGAAAACGAATATGTAAGTCATCTCGTGTTAAGCGGACCGGAAAATGGTAAGCCGAAAAATAAAGAAAGGGCAAAAGTTTTCGAGCTTCTTCAATGGTGAGATGGTGACCTGCATAAGAAAGACACTTTACTCCTTCATCATCTCCTTCAATCATCAAAGGCTGTAAAATTAGGTGACCATGTAACTTGGGGAGTTTGGGTAATGTGCTGGCGCATTAAGGCTTCGTGACAGGGATCCATTCCGAAAAATGAAATGTGAACTTTTGAAATGAAAATCTATTACATGTCTTCTTCGGAGTGAAGGCCAACATCTGCCTTCATTGCCATCCCCTTCAACATCATTTCGGCCTTCCTTTGCATCATTTCTCGAAAGGCATCCGAGCCGAGGGTCTTTGGCTTGGAGTTGATGGAACAAAGTGACTCGGGAGTGAGTGGTGCTTGGATGATATCCTCCTGGATGCTTGGTAAAGTGGTGTAGATGATGGGTGTGCTTCGTGGAACGGTGGAGGTTGCCATGATTCAGAAATGGGAATGTGTGAATCTCTTCAACTCTGCCATCATTCCATAAAAAGAAAATTTCTTGATATGTATTGTTTCAAAAATTCTTTGCCTTAGTCCACACTTATCGAGGAGGGGAAAGAGGCTTCCTGTATCCACCCGGAGGAGGGGCCGAAGTCGAAGGAGGAGGGCGAGAAGTAGGAGGGGGAGGAGGCACCTTTGTGGTTTGATCAAGGTTCACGGGTCGAGGGCCTGACTTGGACTGGCCTCCAAAGAGGTTGCCCATCATGCCCATTATGCCACCGAGACCACCGAGGGATCCCATCAAGCCACCCAATCCACCACCTCCACTTTGGACACCTGCACTTGGGGCCTGAGACGGTGCCGATCCACCACCACCGGAGATGTTGAGCTTATTGTCAAAGTGGGTGAAGATCATCGAGGAAATGAACATGAGGGCGAGGGAGAACCAGGGTGAAGGAGGACCACGACGGTGCATGGACCTGTACATTTCCTCGAGCGGAAGGAAGTACTTTGGGTTCTCCAACTCCGAGTTGAGTTTTTCAAGCCATCCACCCAACGCAAGTTTCTTTCCGATAAAGTGGTTAATCACAATCACCACCACGGCTGCAATGCGAATGTAGGACTTTGAGGTTTCCACCTTTTGAAGGGATTCCAAGTTCATGTTGTGACGGTCAAACTCGTACTGAATGTCGGTGAGAGAATCATCCATGGTGTAGTCCTTTGTGATGCGAATGCCTTGAAGCTTAAGTTTTTCAAGACCCATGAGATAATCTCTCTTTTCGTGCTCTTCGGCCCCGGATCTCCTTTCTCGGCGTCTCTCTCTCCTCCTGTAGTCATCACGTCGATCTCTATCCCTTCGGTAATCATCATCTCTTCGGTAATCATCATCTCTTCGATCTCTATCCCTCCGAAAATCATCTTGGGATCTTTCATACGATCTTTCATCTCTGGGTCTTTCATCTCTTGCTCTTTCGAATGATCGTTCCCTCCTCGCCTCATCCAGCTTTCGTGCAAAGACTGAATCGCTTCGCCTTGACGAAGACGGACGATGAGCTTCAGGATCTGCTGGCAAAGATGGAAGGGGAATGTCTCCCGGTTTCGGGTTGGATGGTTGAGTTGGTCTCTCCATCTCCCTTGACTTCTCACGGGATTGTCGAACGGCCCTCTCAAAGATGGACTCCTCGTGGTTTCTTCCCGAACGCCCACGAATGATTTCATCAGACCTTGACCTTTCATCTCTCCTAGGATACTTTAAGATGTCATCATCTCTTCGATTCCTATCTCTTGATCTCTCATCTCTATCCCTTGATCTCTCACCCCTTTCATCTCTATCCCTTGGTCTCTCATCCCTTTCATTTCTATCCCTCGATCGTCGTTCTTCGTCTTCTCGAATGGTGGCTAAGCGACGGGAGATGGGCCCGTCCCGCCTCTCTTCTCTTTTTCTGGGATCAGGAAGGGAACCGTCACGAAGAGATGAACGTCCCCCAGAGGATCGACGAAGGTCTTCGCGAATGATGGACGGTGCGTTTTCAACGTCTTTTCTCTCGGGTTGGGAAAGGTCGATGAGGGCCGGGTTGGCCAACGACTTGAACAGGTAGAGTGAGTCTTCCGAGACGTGAATGCCGTCTCCGACATGAAGTTCTGCAGAGGCCATTTATTCTCAAGCTTTGAATTCACATTAAAGATGTCGAACGTAAATGTTTATTTTTTTAATTTTGGGTTAGACCTTCTTTTTGGGTTTCCTCTTGATTTCGACCTTGACCTACTTCGTCTCGATTTTTTCTTCATTGTTGGCGCACGATGACCTCCCCTCAATTTTGCCAATTCTCCTCTCACCCTTTGAAGTTCTCGACGGAGGGCTTCTGCATGGGCAGCATTTCCATGGCCCAACATTGATAGAAGTTCTTTTTCCCTTTCTTCCAAAAGCTTAATTTGTTCTCTTTTTACATCACGAGAAAAGGGCCACATGTTTATTTAGAACTGAGAAATTGTAGACTTATTACAAATGTCATCCTCTGCCGATCAGCTTGTATTTTCTGAAATTAAAAGGACCCTTGCGGGAATGTCGATTGATCAAAAAAAAAAGGCCGTGGAGGATTTGATTGAAAAGTCTTTTGCTGAGGCAAAGAAGGAACTTGGAACCCGCGCAAACAATCCAATGATTAAAGGTGTCTTACGCCAACGCTTAGAAGCCCAACTCTTACCCCATATTCTTTCTCCAGAGGATCAAAAGGCTTGCGGATTTAAGTAAACTCTTACCAATCCTCACGGAAAATTCTTACCAAGACATAACTATCCTCACGGAAAATTATTACCAAGGAAATGGGGGAGGGTTTCCATTTGAAGGAAGGTTCCATGGAGTTCCAAGTGGATTTGTCGGAGGACGAGGAGCCGATGGAAGAGGGTGAGGATGTGGAGCGGGAACATGGGGAGGATGAAACGAAGGTGGGATGGGATGAGGTGGAGGAGGAGGATGGGGAAGACCACTGGGAAGGGGAATGTCGTTGGACGATGGGTAGTGAAATCCACTCATCTTTTTCGCCTTGATTGCATGTGCCTTTGCCTTAACAATGGCGGATTTGGTTTTGGCAATTTTTGCCTTCACAAGGGTCTTCTTTCCGGTCGCCTTTGATGTTGTGGTAATACTCTTGACGATCACTTTCAAGGTAATGGGATCGACGGGCATTGGAGTATTTTGGAATGTGAAATGGTAAAGAATAAAATTTTGAGTTAGGATTGACAGGATTCAATCACAAATTTCCTTTGTTTCCTATGGAGCCCGTGACCTACCTCTTTATTGGTGTTGGTGGAACCATTGTCCTCTTGAAGGCCAAGCCAATCATTCAACGCTTTATTCGAGCATGTCACCAAGAGTTTTGTATCGATTCTCGCCAAGGAGTTTTGTTTGAAGAGGCAACTCATCTCCTGAAGTACATGACAGGAAGGGCATCGACTCGTACCCTCTACACTTTCCAAGATGGCAATCGAGCTCTCATTGCAGGACCCAACAAGTGGCATAAGATTCGTCTCTATCTCGATCGTGGTCGAAAGGAACCACAGATGGTCAAGGTGGAGATTCGTTGGGTGGCTTCAGACACGGAAGACAATCGAACCACTGTGGTCGCCATCTACCTTCGGACTTGGCGTTGGTCTTGGACAAAGTCCCATAAGGTCGTCACCCAAGTTTTGGATGATGGATTTTCGCGATCTCTTGGAGTTCTCTCCACACCTGCTCGATCCCTGACTTCATCATCCACTCGGCGTCTGACGATTGATCAAGGAAAAACTTCTTGGTACCAACGTCTTCCCCAATGGTATACTCGAGCCCTCGAAGGTCGTCGCCAAACCTACAGAGATTTCCGTGCTCAAGGCCATGCGACTCAAACGACTCCTCATCCCACTCAAGTTGAAATGACATCTATGTAAATTTAACAATCATTACATTTATTCATTGGTCCGCTATCGTTATTTTTTCATCCAAAGGTTGCTTCTCCCGTGTAAGTCATGTAAAGAAACCCGTCCTTATTCTTGTAGGACTCGTCAATCGACGCCATCATGGCTGATGTAGGGGGAAGGGTCGTTCCATTCACAAAGACAAAGATGGCCTTTTCGGGTGGGAGGGAGATGCGCTTCCGGATGGTGTAGACAAACTGACCAACGGTGAGGTCAGAGGGGACAAGGAACTTTGACTTATCAATGGTCGGCACCGAAGTGCATCGGGAAGCCCTTTCCACAATGACTGGGACACGGGTCGGATACTTGAAGCGAATGGATCTCGCTTCCTCCGCCCGTGTCTCAAAGGGGATGCGTTTTTGAAAAGAAGTCATTTACTTTTAGAAGTGAATCTTTTTCTGAGGTTCGAACTCTAAATTTTGCGAATGGATACCAACAAAGATATAAAGGATGATTCTTCTAAAGGTGGTGGTGTAAGTGGCAGAAGTGTTAAGGAAACAATGGGTGAAGAATTAAGTTGTTAATCCAATTTTTTCTTAAAACTTCTTCTTGATGGAGCATCACCAGATCCCAAATAAGGATAGAGGCTTGATGAAAAGGTAAAGGCACAAGACATTCCCAAACCAAAACCAAAGCCTGAAATAAAACGATCACGGAGTTTTTCCCACATACTCATGGAAATCTTATTGTGTGAGATTCTTCATTGCTTTTTTTAATTTCTCAATAGGAAGAGAGGATGAAGACATTATAATTGTTGATCCGAAAAAATCCAAATCCGAAAATATAATAAACCATGCTTTCATCAAGATCTGATGTACCACTTTTAGATCCGACTCGCCTTGGAAAGGCAGACGTCGAATTCATCGTCCTTGGAGAATCTCGTGTGGGAAAGTCCACAACTGTCGCGGCCTTAAACGACCGTCACTACCGAAATATCGAATCAACCATTGGTGTTGAATTTACCTCACGGACCTTTACCACTCGAAAGACCGGAGACGATCTCTTACCGAAGCAAATCCACATCAAGGTGTGGGACACGGCCGGCCAAGAACGGTACCGGTCCCTCATCCAAGGATACTTTATCAATAAGGCCGCGGCTATCATCATGTTTGATGTGACCAACCGTCACTCCTTTGTTGAATGTAAACACTGGCTTTCTCAGCTGAAGCGCAAAACAAATAATCCACAGATTGTTATTTCATTAGTGGCCAATAAGACCGAAGCAAAAATGAAGGCCTTTAGGGTTGTGTCAAGGGAAGAGGCCCAGGCCTTTGCGGATGAGCACGGCCTTCACTACTACGAGGTGTCGGCCATTCAGAATGAAGGCATTGCCGACATGTTCCAGGAAACGGTGGCCCGTGTCCTGAAGGTTTTAGACCTCCATCCCAGAAAGTGGGTGAGGCAACCCGAGCGTCACCGAGGCCTTATCCTCCATCCTCAAGTCGACACCCCCAAATCGGAGTGGTGTTGTAAGGTCATGTAAAAATAAATCTACAATCGACGCATTAAGTGCATTCCTTGGGGTTGAGCGGCAGAGTGGACTCTCGCGGCTTGGTTGTGATGCGCAGGCACCAAGTGGGTGGGTCGAGCAGGAACGGTTACACCACATGGTGCGAGGGCGGCCATGACTGAATAGTTCTGGGGGAGGACTCCTTCCACTTGGGGGTAGAGCAACTCGGCAAAGTCATTGGGGGTATTGGCGGGAAGGTTGGTGTTGCAAGACATTTTATTAAGTAGTGGGATTTTCGTCACTGTCGTTATCTTTGTCTTCACACATATTGTCTGAGTCCACCCCTGATTCGTCATCCGATGCAAAGTCAGACTCGCCCTCCTCAAGAGAAAAGTTGAGAAAGCCAATCGTGCGGCGCTTTTTCTTTACACACTCCGACCGTCGGTGGCGCACACCTCGGGCCGCATCTTCTTCCTTTTCCTTCTTCTTTGCTTCAGTGTGGATAAACATGTGGGTGTCAATTTTCTTTGAGTGCTTTCGAGTGTACTCCACGACTCCATCTTGAAAGGCCCACTGGAGAAACAAGAGTTGACCAATAGTGGTCTCATAGACAACATCGTCAAGCTCAAAAAAGATACGGTAACGACGGCGAAAGGGGTCAAAGTGGCGTCGGTGGTAGCGGCGCATTAAGGCATCATAGCCCTGAAAAACATTTACGGTGCGAGGTTTTTGCTTTCCATCCAGTCCTTGCCAAATGTAAGTAACATTGTACTCCTTCACGTAGTTGACCACGAGCCATCCAAGAAGCCTGAGAGGAATTGAATCATCACGGTTGACAAAGGGAACAATTTGCTCGCGCAAAACGTCTTCTGTAAAGTAGGAAAGGACCGACATGATCAGAGACACGTGCTTCTCTGGAATGGTGAGTGGCCCCCAAAAGGCTCCGCACTGAAAAAACTTTGGGTGCTTCTTTTCCATCTCGGCCCTCGAAACCTTTGAATAGCGCAACATGTGGTGGATGGGCTTCTCCCACCGCATCTTTTTTCGCTCCTCCTTCCGCTTCATTTCTTCCTTCATACGGTCCGTGTCCTTAAAGACGTCAAGGTATGGATCAAAGGGGTCTTTCGATCCTTCAGCTTTGGAAGCCTTTGTGATTAAGCCTTGGGTTGGTAGGGGACATTGCAACATAGCTTTTGGTTATCGAATTGAACTCTTTGGAACATCAACCCAATAAAAAATAAAAACGACTTATCAACATTTTTTATGCTACGCTCTTCGAAACGTCAAATTAATACGAGGCCCCACTTCACGTGCCGTCTTTGGCACCGAGTGGAGGTAGGATCGTTGCATGTGTCCGTCCATGATGACTAGATCACCATCACTCAAATCAATTCCCAAAGTCTTTTCAACTTTTTGGTGCTCCTTATCCCTTGGTCTCACGAGGAAGCGTCGAGTGTGACCAAGAGAGACGGATAAGATCAAATCATCGTCTTCCACCACCTCATTGTCTGCATGGTAGGAGATGGAATGCTTTCCGTCTTCATACAAGTTGAGGAGGACATAGTTGATCGGCCGACCTTCTGGGCAAAAGGCGGAAAGTTTTTGTCGAAGGTCTTCAATGGGCCCAGTCCATCCCATGCGGGTCTTTGAATAAACCTCTGGTGAAACCCCCTCGTCACCCATCCAACACTGAAGGCGAGGCGTCTTTACAATCCTTCCGGCCATCTTTAGATCCGATTGAGCCCAAGGGACGACATCCATCAGGTGATCAAAAAGGGTCTTTGTGGCTTTGGTTCCGAGGTAATTTCGATGGACTTCTAAGCGCCCTCCTTGGGGGAGGGGGTAGGTTTTTGATCCTGTGAACATGGAGTTTCAATTGTGCGATTTATTTTTCGAAACTAATCATGTCAATATCATAAACATGTGGCGACATCACCAAATCCTTCCATCCTAGTGAATTGAAACGTCCCGACATGATTTATTTTAGAGGTTATTTTTATCTTAGGTTGATTCAGGAGGCGCACCCGTTCCGTCAATGTGGACTACCGTGTCTTGAGGGGCTTCGGAGAAGAGACTGGCAGGAAAGGTGGGGGGAGTCGCAACTGGTTGGGTTGGTTGAGTAGTGGTCTCTTGGGAAGGGGTTGGTTGGGGTTGAGTGGTTTCTTGAGTTGGTTGAGGTTGAACCGTGCAAGATCCAGTGGAAGGGTCGCATTGTTGGATTGTCGTCGTTCCTTGTGTCGTCCCTTGCAAAGCCTGAAGGTGGGCCACCAACTGATCACGCTCGGCTAAGAGGGATTGGACCCCTGACCGAAGGCGCTGAATTTCTTCACCGGCCTGCTTCAACTGGTTCGAAGTTGTGGTGAGGTGCTCATTCTTTCGATCCATGGTCGCCTCAAAGTTGGTCTGCATTTCCTCAATCTGTTTGGTTTGCTCCTCCACCTTTGACTTTAGCTCATCCCCCTCCGTCTCTTGGGTCCTCTCCAACTCTCGAGCCTGGAAGGTAGCCTCTTGAAGCCTCTTATTGAGGTCCTCCTTATCGTCGAAGCAAACCTTCAGTGCCTTCCTCTGTGTAAACATTAAGAAACCCACGAGAACGAGGAAAAAGACGAGAACGATAATGACAATCACTTCAAGCTTCATTTATGCGGAAGAAACTTTTTAAAGGGGTCACTTTGAACACTTTCGGTAAATTTAGAAAATGCCCCGAAAACGGTCCGATAAAATACAAGAGCAGTCCAAGGGAGATGGGAGAGAATTCGAGCAACCATACTTTTATTTCACTGGATGGTCCAACGTATTCATGCCGCCTGATAAGCCACCCTACACTCGAGTCTTAGCAAAGTGTATGGTGGGTCCATGGAAACTTGTGAGGGCCTACCTCGAGTGTTACTATGGCTACCACAACTACGTCCACTATTCCTTTAAGGAGGGCTACACCTTTGAGCAGAAAAATTTCGGAAGGTCTTTTCGGGCATACATCATTGGCTACCGGTGGGCGGATTTCATTCGTGCAAAGGGAGACATGTCTATCCTCAACCCCATTCCCGAAACTGAAAACATTCCTGCAAAGACCTGCATTGTTGTTGGCTCAAAGACGTTGCCCCGGTGGGGAGCCCGTTACCTCCCTCGAGCCATGTTTGACTACGTGTGTGATCAACTTGGTGGACCAAAAACCAAACGGTGTCAACGGTGGAAGAACGACTACTGGCCAAAGGGGTGGAAGGAAGCCTTAAAGCGTCGCCACTTTACGGCCCTTTCGGAAGAACAAAAGGAAGCCATGGAAGATGCTTTTCTTGAGACGGATGAAGCCCTTTTTGATGCAGCATGTCCTCCTCCTCCAGAGGTTGAAGCTTTGCTGCATCACCGCGCCCTCGATGACCTTCCGGAAGAAGAAAAGAATGTCGGCATTCCAAAGGATTTGAGGGCAAAACAAAAAGAAGCGACAGAGAAGCTTCTTCTTCAAAATAGAGCAGAAAAAATTCTTCGAGAAGCGAGGCAACGACTTGAGAGAATCAAAGCAGAGCGAAAGCGGAAAAAAGAAATTCCCATCTCAAATCCATTTTTAGACCTTTTTGCAGTCACATCAGAAGAAACATCTGACAATGATGGATAGCCGTCGAGAGGTGCTTCAAGGTCTAAAGGAAAAAGGAATTCTCAAGTCCGACCCTCGCCTGAAGGGCCTCGTAAATGCAAAGACTCATGAGGACATTGAACATGAGAAGGAAACTTGTTCACTCCTTCGAAGGCCATCCTTCATCATTCCTGACTTTCAAGGGTTTTGTGCAAAAATTGAAGACATTTACGAAGGCCTTAAGGAGGTTGAAGGTGGATCCCTTCCTACCTACATTCCCGAACTCGCCGAAGCTGATCCAGACCTCTTGGGAATTTCTCTTTGCACCATTGACGGCCAACGCCAATCCTATGGAGACACATCGGTAGAGTTTTGTCTTCAGTCTTGTTGTAAACCCATATTGTATGCCATGGCTCTCGAAGAACTCGGAGAACGGACAGTTCACACCCATGTGGGGAAGGAGCCCTCGGGTCGATCCTTCAATGACATTGCCCTTTCGCCAAAGGGCATTCCCTTCAACCCCATGATCAACATGGGTGCCATCATGGTGTCTTCCCTTATTCACTCTTCCCATCTTGAAGACGGCCACATCAATGCCTCGCGCCGATACACTCACTTTTTAACCACCTTAAACAACCTCACCGGGGGCACGGCCCCCGTGTCTCTGTCTGGATCCACTTACTTATGTGAAAAGGCAACGGCCGACCGCAACCGAGGCTTAGCCTACATTATGAAGGAGACGTCGAACACAAAGCCAACGGGCTTTCCTCTTCATGTGAAGGACGGAGATGACATTGAAGACGTTTTAGATTTTTATTTTATGGCTTGCTCCATGCAAACAACCTGTGATGGGGTAGCAGCCATGGCAGCAACCTTAGCGAATGGTGGTATTTGCCCCTTTACGGGGTTTCAAGTCTTTTCTCCCGAGTCGGTAAAGTATGTGCTTTCTATCACCGAGTCTTGTGGTCTTTACGATTGGTCAGGCGAAGGAAAAGTGGTGATTGGTCTCCCCATAAAGTCAGGCGTCTCTGGCCTTCTCATGATTATTGTTCCAGGGATTGCTGGATTTTGTGTTTACTCCCCACCCCTTGACGTCTGTGGCAACTCTGTGAAGGGCATTGAGTTTTGTGTGCGTCTTGGGAAAACCTTTCCCTTTCATTCCTTTGAGCACATTGTTCCCCGACATGGAAAGGAAGACCCTCGGTGTCGAAAAGACGAAGACATAAAAGTGGCAACGTGGATGGCCATTGACGCGGCAGAGTGCGGCGACCTCAACACTCTGAAGTCATTTCATGCACGTGAATTTGACCTCAACCTTTCTGACTATGATGGACGGACTCCTCTCCACTTAGCGGCAGCCTCTGGCTCCACCGATGTCGTCGACTTTTTGGTTAATGTCTGTCGGGTTG
>Ga0180434_10009688_pt1 | contig 10434 bp, 4 predicted proteins | sample SS_ome_7_FD_132453 | JGI IMG/M metagenome (GOLD analysis project Ga0180434, IMG submission 132453) | Hypersaline lake sediment archaeal communities from the Salton Sea, California, USA - SS_1_D_2 metaG | ecosystem: Environmental > Aquatic > Non-marine Saline and Alkaline > Hypersaline > Sediment... | reverse complement strand
GATCTCGATCCCCGCCTCGCGGAACGCCTGATCGATGGCCACGTGCAGGTCGTGAATCGTGTCGAGACGCTTATCCAACCTGGGCAGATAGCACCGCACGACGAAGCTCAAGGAGCTGTCGCCGAATCCCTCGAACGTCACCAGGGGGGCGGGGTCGTCCATCACTTCCGGGTGTTCGCCGACGGTCTTCTCCAGCAGCTCGCGAGCCAGCGCCGTGTCCGATCCGTAAGCGATGCCCACGCTGATCACGATGCGATTGACCTGGTCGGCGCGGGTCCAGTTGAGCAGGCGCCCGGTGATGAACTCCTTGTTGGGGACGATGAACTCCTGCCGGTCCCAATTCGTCACGGTCGTGGCGCGGATCTGGACTCTCGTCACGATGCCGGTGACGTCAGCCACGGTGACGATGTCGCCGACGCGGATGGGCCGCTCGAAGAGGATGATCAGGCCGGAGATGAAGTTGGCGAAGATTTCCTGGAGGCCGAACCCCAAGCCGACGCCCAACGCCGCGACGAGCCACTGCACCTTGCTCCAGCCGATCCCCAGCGCGCCGAAGCCCAGCCCGACGCCGATCGCGACGAGCATGTATCGGGTCATGGTGGTGATGGCGTAGCGGGCGCCGGCGTCGAGGGGCAGTCGTTGCGGGATGGCGATTTCCAGCAGGCCCGGGATGTTCCTGGCGGCCACCGCGGTCATCAGGAAGACGAGGATCGCCAGGCCCAGGTCGGCCAGCGTCACGGGATCGGGGCGTTCGATCGTGTGGAACGTGGGGGGGCCGTCGGCGGCCGTGATCTTCTCGGTCACCCGAACGGTCGTGGTCCACAGCTCCACCTCGTCGAAGATGGCCAGGGCCGGCAAGACCTCCCCCCAGATCCACCAGACGCCCACGATGGCCGCCAGGGCGAGGAAGCTGTTGAGGAACCGACGCGTCTGCCGGCTGACGGCCGAAAGGTCGGGCTCGAGGTCCGCCGACGTGGGGATGCTGGCGATGCCCGGCGCTTCCGCCGCCGGAGAGGGCGCGATCTCCGAGACCTGTCGCCGCTGGCGCGCTCTCTGGATCGCCAACCGCCGCCGGACGACCAGGACCCAGCGCGCGAGAATCGCCCCGAGAACCACGAGTGCCAGCAGGAAGTAGACCGTTTCGTGGAGCCGGTCGGCAAGCTGTTGGGCCGTGTACAAGTAGCCCATCGCGGCCAGAAGCGCCAGGCTCAGCGGCATGGCGACTCCCAGCACGTACCCCAGGTGCCGCAGGCGGTAGAACCAGCCTTGGTAGCCGGCGGCCAGGAGGTGGCGAAACAGGCCGCCGCCGGGGCGAAGCACCAGTTGCGCCAGCGCGGCCAGCAGGAGCATCATGCCGATGAAGCCCATCCGCCCCAGGGTCGCCACCCATTTCTCAAGCCCCTGGGCCTCGAGCACGGGAACGGTGAACGCCAGCGGCAACCCGGCGAGCACGAGCCACCGGAGGTGCCGGCGGACGATGCGGATCGCCCCGGAGGGCCAGTCGAAGTGCGCTTCGGCCAATCCCTTCGGCCGGCACAGTTGGCGCGCAAACTCCAGGGGAAGGAACCAGGCGGCCGTGTGGGCCAGCCCCGAGGCCACCGCCTTGGCGAACGTCGTCGCGTCGAGCGGCGAGACCAGGCGCCAGGAAACGTACCACAACAGGACCGGCCAGATCCCGGCGATGAGGACCGTCAGCACCAGGGCCTTGAGCGTGGGGAGGATTTCGTAGTGCGTGCTCGAAGCGGCCAGCTTCCCGGTGCGTGCAAGCCAGACGCGGAATCGCCGCTGCGCGAACAGCCACGCGACGAAGACGAGGATCACCGGCAGATGCATCTCGGGGCGGTGGCCGAAATCGGCTTTCAGCGCCGTCCCGATCTCGGCCCAACCCTCGAGGCCCTCGGGATTGAGAAGCCGCTTGACGACCCCTCCCGCCGTCCGGAAGTCCGCCGGGCGCATCGGCGCGGCGCTGCGGATCCACAGCACGCGCTCGTCGATGTAGTCGGCGTACTGCTCGACGACGCGAATCAGCGTGTGCTCCGCCTCGTCGAGATCGACCAGCGTCTTCAGGCAGTCGTAATGATTGCGGATGGCCGTGTCGAGGTAGTCCCTCTGGCTGGTGAGATAGTCGCGGACGGCCAGCTCCAGCTCGTACTCCGGTATGTGCCGCGCCTGGGCGCGGATCTCCGCCAGCGTCGACTCGACGTGCTTCTCGAAGTTGGCCGTCGCCGCCCGCTGGTCTTCCAGCTCGAACAGGTTGGTCTGCACGTCGCGGAGCAGGGGCTGGCGGGCGCGGATCTTGCGATAGTGGTCGCTCACGTCGGGAAGCGCCGCGCGGCGGGTCCGCATCAGCACGCCGATCGCGTTGGTCAGCCCGACCGCCTCGTACCTCGCCTGGGTCCGCTGGAACTGACCCTCGTATTCGGCCAGGTCCTTGTCGATCGCTTCCAGCCACTTCGATTCCGTCCGGTTGATGCTCGCCGCCTCCTCGCCTTGCTCGGCCACGCGGCGGTTGGCCGTGGCGAGGTCGGCCAGCGCCGGGTCGGCCTGGAGCGCTTCGGCCCGGGCGCGGGCGGCGCGGGCCTTCGCGTCCTCTTCCACCCGGCGATTGACCAGCTCGCGCCACCGGCTGACTTCCTCCTCCAGAAGCGACACCTCCTCGGCGACCAGCCGCTGCTTGAGCGGCAGCAGGTCGCGCGTCGCCTCGTACATCGCCAGTTCCCGCTCACAGGCGGCAATGGACTGGGCGAGCGCCTGGCGCTGGGCCAATAAGCGCGTGCGCTGGGCCGCGGCGAGCGCCTGGGGCACGTCCGGACTGATCGGGGTGAGCAGTTCCTTGTCCGTCGCTTCGAGCTGCTGGCGGGACTGCGACAGCAGTTCGGTGACCTGCTTCTGCCCGCTCACCCGTTGGTCGAGCTCGCTGCGGAGCATCGCCAGCGCTTCGTTCTTCTCCTCGAGCTCCTTCTCCTTTTCGGCGAGGATCTGTTTGAGCTCCGCCAGGTCGCGGTCGCCGGCCGACGGCGCGGGGGGGGCCGCGGGCAGCGCGGCCAATTGGCTCTTGGCCTCGCGAAGCTCGTCCGGTGCCCCGTCGATCTTCGCCTGAAGCTCCGCCGTCTTGGCGGCCGACTTCGCCGCCGCGTCGAGCATCTCCAGCGCCTGATCGTACGCCTGCAAGACCCTCTGCTTGCTCTCCTCATCCAGGTCCGAGGCTTCCTCCGCCTGTTGACGACGTGCCTGGACCGTCTCGACGGTGACCGCTTCGACGGCCGGCTTGGCCGACGGCGACGCCGGCTGACCCCGCGCTTCGAGGCCCATCAACCCGACGCCGGCTAGCAGGGCGATCATCCATCCCCAGCGGGTTGGGCAACCCATTCCCATCCCACGCCGGGCGGTCGCGGTGCGGTGCAAGCATTGCATGATCGACTCTCCCTGCCGCGCGAGCGCTCTCGGCCGCGTCGTCGCTCCGCCGCGCGCCAGCGGGCTTCGGGTGCCCAACGCCTGCGTCGAAACAGGCGGACCGGTGGCGTGACACGCCCCGAGCCGGCCACGGGCGTGGTGGATTGGCAGACTCCGTGCACCCCCCATTAAACCACGGGCGACGGATATCTCCTAGACGGGCTTGGCGACGCTTGGGTAGGAGCCCATGGCAGCGGCGTCGGGGCTCCGGCGGACGCCCTGCCCCGCCCCGTTGACCCTGCTCCGCGCGACCACGGGGCCCCCGGCTCCGGTCCGAGACGCAGCTTCGCTAACCCATCACCAACTCGATGCCTTTCCCCGAGCCCAGATTGCGCGAGTACTGCTTCTTGTCGGGGCGGTTCCAGTGCTCGTGGACGCCCAGGCTGCGGGGCGCCGCGCCGTCGCCGGCCGGGTCGTAGCGGATGCCGGAAGGGGGCTGGTGGGCCAGGGCCGCCTCGTGCAGGTAGTTGTCCACCGCGCCGACCATCAGCTTGGCGGTCTCCTCGGCCGCGAAGAAGTCGACGGCCACCGACTCCAGCGCGACGGGGTCCTGCGAGGCGAACAGGCTGGACGTCCAGTGGCCGTCGAAGGGCGACGATTGCCACTTCTCCGGCAGCACGGACTGGTGCGGCGTGGCGTAGAACGCGTCGATCAGATACAAGATCGTCTTGCCGCCGAGGTCCTTGTGGCCCAGAACGTCGACCAGGGCGTTGTACGTTCCCATGGGACGCTTGCGCACCATGATCGACGCGTGCATGTGGCTCGGGTTCCAGCCCTTGTGGGGGTCGCGGGGGCCCGGGTCGTCGCGGTACACCGAGCCGAAATGGTTCTTGGTCGCCAGCGTCACGGCCGCCAGGCTGTGCCCCTTGAACACCGACGCGTTGATCAGGTACGTGGCGCCGGTGACACAGGCGGGCAGGAACGTCTTGCCGTGGTCGGGGGTCGAGGGATCGCCGAAGTGGAGGGCGACGTTCCTGTCGGGCTGCACGGCGAACCGGCCGTCGCCGCCGTCGCGATCCTCGAACCGGATGCCCGGGAACTCCGCGTGGGCCGGCAAGAAGATCGAGTCGTTCACAAACCGCGAGGCGTCGTAGACGACGAGGTCGCTTTCGCGCACGCCGGCCTGCCCGACCAGTTGCCGCAACAGCGCCATGGTCAACTGGGGCGTGTTGTACGAGCCGTGCTTGGTCTCGGCCCGCCGGCTGGTGGAGCAGTTCAGGTTGAGCTTCACGGCCACCTTCTCGCCCGGCCGGTAGCCGCCGGGGCCGCGCCCGTGCGTCTGGTTGTAATGGCGGAACAGGGCCGCCCAGGCGTCGGCGTCGGTCGTGGCCCCGGTGACCCGCCGGAGCGTCCTGCGGAGCATTGAGTCGGCCAGGGCGGCGTTGGTGAACCGGTCCTCGAACCACCCGCCGGCGGCCGTGTCGCCGTCCCACCGGGCCACCTCGGGGTCGTGAACCCAGACCACGCGGCCCGGCAGAATGCCCTGGGCCTCGCCGATCGGCTCGTTGGGTGGCTCCGCCGGCTTCCACCGGGCGGGGGCTGCGCCGGCGGCTGCGGCGGGCGCTGCGGCCGCGCCGCCGGGCCACGCCAGGCTGGCCGACGCGCCGGCCAGGGCGACCCCTTCGGACACCTTCAGGAAGTCCCGGCGCGACATGGCCGCCGCTCTATCGTCGGTCGTCTTACGATTGCCATCGCTCATCAATCCGCTCCCCAGGTTCCCACGTGGAAGAAACGATCCGGCAGCCTCCGTAAAGCGGCGCGGGCCCCGGGGGGGACCGCGCGTCCACCCTTTAGTTTGACGGTCCGACAGGTGGTGTCAATCGCGAACCATCTCGGCCGTCTGCAAATCCGGAGACGCGCAGCCCGGCCTGAAGGAGGGACGGTCGGGGGCAATCGCGTCGGCGCGCGAGACGGCGGATTGTCGAGCCGGCTTGTCGTGATCCGATCCACCGGGTCGATCGGCCACCTGCGGCCGCGTCGAGGGGGGCTGCGACCGCACAAATGCGGTCACGACGAGCCGCGTGCGGGACGCGGGTCGGCGCGTCAATACGCGTTCCGGTGTCTCAGCCCGCACAGGGGGGTGAGCAGCAGGATCTTCAGGTCGAGGGCGAGGGACCAGTTGGCGATGTAGTAGAGGTCGCACCGCACGCGGTGGCGGAGCGACGTGTTGCCGCGCCAGCCGTTGACCTGGGCCCAGCCGGTCATGCCCACCTTGACTTGATGGCGCTGGGCGTAGTTGGGGATCTGCTTGCGGAACCGCTCGACGAAGACGCCCCGCTCGGGCCGGGGCCCGACCAGGCTCATGTGGCCGGCCAGCACGTTGAACAGTTGGGGTAGCTCATCCAGGCTCCAGCGGCGCATGAAGCGGCCCAGCGGCGTGCAGCGATCGTCGTCGCGGGCCGCCCAAACGGGGCCGGTCTTTCGTTCGGCGTCGGGGCGCATGCTGCGAAACTTGAGCATCTCGAAGGGGCGTCCGCCCAGCCCGGTCCGCGTCTGGCGGTAGAAAACGGGGCCGCCGGTGGTCAGCTTGATGGCCAGGGCCGACGCGGCCATCAGCGGCGAAAGCAGCACCAGCGCCGTCGCGGCGAGCACCAGGTCCATGGTCCGCTTGGCCGCCCGGGCCCAGCCGCAATGGGGGTTTTCGCGCAGGCTGAGGAACGCGACGCCGTCGATCTCCAGCATGCGCAGGCGCATGCCCGCCAGGTTGGGGACCTCCGGCACGAGCTGCACCTCGACCAGCACGTCGGAGAGCGCCTTGTACACACCCGGCAATTCACCCAATCGAGAAGGGGGCAGGGCGACGAAGACGTGGTCCACGTCGTGCTCGTCGACGATCCGCTCCAGCTCATCGACGCCGCCCAATCGCGGCAGCCTCTGCGGCTCGGGCCGATCGGGCCCGTCGACGAAGCCGACCGGCTCCAGGCCCGTCCACGGGTTGCTTTGGATGGTCCGGGCGACGCGTTGCCCGTGACGCCCGCTCCCCACGATCACCGCCCGGCCGTAGTTCAGCCCGTGGCCGCGCAGCACTTTGAGCGCGTGCCACACCATCCGCCGCGCGAGCGTCAGCCCGACCACGTTGAGTACCATGAACAGGCCCAGGGCCAATCGCGATTCGTACAGGTCGCGGCGATAGAAGGTGACGGTGATCGCCAGCAGGAAGACCAGCGCGCTGGCCTTGCACACCACGCCCAGCTCGCGGGGAAGCTGGCGGAGCCGATGGATTTCGTACAGCCCGCAAAGCCGGTACGACACCGCGGCCAGCACCAGCACCATCGGCAGCCCGCCGAGCACGAGGGGGAAGTCGGGCACGCCGTCGGGCGACGGTACGACGGCAAACCGCAGCACGTACGCCCCGATCCAGACGGCCGCCGTGATCGCCAGATCGCAGGCCAGAAAGACCAAGGCCAGCTTGTTTCCATGTCGCCGATACATGGCGCCCTCCATGCCGCCAATCGCGTGCCGACCACGCGGGAAAAACGGGGGTCTTGTAGCAGGCCGGGCGATTCGGGTCAATGGAAAATGGAGAAGACCGGCAAGCTGGGGCGCCGGGCGTCGCCGAGTTTGTTTCGCGCCGCGCCGCCGGCCGGGTATACTGGTGAGACCACGCCGTAACCGTTCACGGGGGACTGGTCCATTTTTCGGCCGGTTGATGCTTCGTCACCTATCGACGCGCAAGCGGAGAACATGGACCGGTCCCCTTTGGCGGCGCGAGGGGGACAGTCCCATTTGCGCGGAGTCCGCTGCGGAAATCGGGACAGTCCCCGTGAACGGTTACCAACAGGCAAAGGCCGCCCGATGGGCCGCGACGCGATCGAGAAGAACCTCTGCCCCCAGTGCTCCGCCGAGTTCAGCCAGGGTGAACGCGTCTGCCCGCATTGCGGTGCCCTCACCGGCGACGCGGCGGCCGGGCCGGCTGAGTCGTCGGCCGACGAGCTGATCGCGCCGGAGCTGGTTCCCGACGGCCCGGATCGCCCCCGGCCTCCCCGCGACGTGGCCGAGAGCCGCTGGGCCGTGCTGTTCCTCCTGTTCGCCGCGCTGGGCCCGTTGGCGCTGCACGTGCTCTGGCGAAGCCCGAGGTTCTCGCCGGGCTGGAAGGTTTTGCTCACCCTGCTCGTGGTGGTTTTCACCGTCGTGGTCGTCGTGGTCCTCTGGTATGCGATCGATTGGTGCGTCGACGCGTTCCGGGAAGCGGGCGTGATCGGCCAAGCGGCCTCAGACACGCTCTCCGCCGCACGGCGTCGGCCGCTTCACCCTGGGGTTTGCTTCTCGATCATCTTCCTCAACACCTTGTAGTCGGTCTTGCCCGTCCCCAGCACCGGGATCGCGTCGATTCGCCGGGCTTCGTCGAGTCGCATCACGCCGCGAAAGCCGGCCTCGGCCAGGATCCGGTTCGCGTCGCGCAGCGGAACGTCCCCCGTGGTGAACAGGACGATGTGCCGGCCGTCCGGGTTCTCCACGCCTTCCACGGCGACCTGCGGGCCGTCTTCGGTGGGCGGAAAGCGTCGGGCGAGCGGCTCTTCGAGCGCGGGCAGGGAGATCATTTCACCGCCGGCCTTCAGAAACCGCTTCAGCCGCCCGCGAAAATGAATGAACCCCTCGTCGTCCAGCGCGACCAGGTCGCCCGTCTTGTACCAGCGCTCGGAGCCGAGCGTCAGGAACGGAGCGGGGCCGTCGTAGTTCAAATAGCCGGCGAAGACCGACGGCCCGCGCACCAGGAGCATGCCGGTCTGGCCGGCCGGCAACGGCTGCCTCGTGTCGGGATCGACGACGCAGACTTGGACGCCTTCGACCGGCAGGCCCACCGTCCCCGGCTTCGAACGCCCGACGCGATTGGCCGAAACCACCGGCGAGCATTCGGTGATCCCGTACCCTTCGATCAACACGGCTTGCGGGGCCAGTTGGCCGGCCCGCGCGAAAATCGCTTCGGAACACTTCTCGGCGCCGGTGACGATGATCCGCAGCGACTGCAACTGCTCGGGCACGGCCGCGGAAAGGACGTAGCCGAGAAACGTGGGCGTCGTGATGATCACCGTCGCGCGGTAGCCCGCCGTCAGGCGAATCAGCCCTCGAGCGTCGGTCGGATCGGGGTGATAGACCACGCGGAACCCGGCGACCGCCGGGGCGATGACGTTGCCCAGCAGGCCGAAACTGTGAAACGGCGGCAGGGCCCCGAGGATCACGTCGGCACGGGTGACGTCCAGCGTGGCGATCGAGGCCCGGCAGTTGGTCAGCAGATTGCGATGGCTCAGCGGAACGGCCTTCGGGGCGCTCTCCGACCCGGAAGTGAAGAGCACGACGGCCGGCGCGTCGGGGTCCTGAGGCGGCACGGCCCGCAAGAAGCGCCCCGGGGCCAGATACGAGGCGGCCGTCGACGCCAGCATCTCCCACTTCCGCATGCTCTCCCGCAGGTCCTCCAGAAAAACGTATTCGGCCCCTTCGACCTCGATCCGCAGCCGATCGATAAACCGGCGGGAGGTGACGACGCGGCGGACGTCGAGGGTCCGCACGGCATGGGCCAGGTTGGCCGGCCCCGTGGTCCAGTTCATCATCACCGGCAGCTTGCCCGCCAAATGAAGCCCGAAGAAGGTCATCTCGGCCGCGGCGGAAGCCGGCAGGAGCACGCCGGTCGTTTCTCCCGGCAGATCGGCGAATCGCTTCCCCAGCAGCTTGGCCCCGATCAATCGGCGGCGGTAGGTCAGCAGGCCGGCCAGCGCGTCGGCCACGGCCACGTCGTCGAGGTTCGTTAGCGCGCGTCGCACGAACGCCTCGGCCAGCGTGTCGCCTTCGACCGAGGGGGATTCGGCCGGCGGGCGCTTCTTGTCCCAGGCAGGCGGGGCCGCGACGTCCTCCTCCTCCGCCCCCGTGCTCAAGCCTTCGGCCAGGGCCCATAAGTCGCCGACCGTGTTGGCCACGCGGTTGGAACGGAAGCCGAAGCGGTCCTCGATCGTCAAGGCCAGCTCCATGCGCTCCAGGCTATCGAGCCCGAGCTGGTCGAGCGTGGCTTCGGGCAGTGTCTCCTCGGGTTCCAGCTTCCGCCCCAGGTGATCCTCGATCATCTCGTTGACGGCCCGCCGAGTCGGGGGACGGACCTTTTCCAGATCGATCTCCGCGCCGCGGTCCAACTCGGGGAACGCGAAGCGGCGGCGCCCGAACAGGCGATGGTAGGGGACGTAGACCGGCTCCTCGGGCCCTCCCCGGTTGTACCAATCCTCGAGGAATCGGTTGAGCCGGTCGCGATCGCCGTCGGGCAGCGCGTCCCGTGCGACGACCTCGACCGTCATGCGGACTTCACGCCGGGGGGCGAACAGGAGGAGGTTGGCGACCATCCACCCCACGGTGCGGAGCATGCACCGGCCCAAATCGGGCAGCGCGCCGGTCCGGGCGAACGTGAACATGCTGCCCCACACCCCGCGCGTCCGCACGAGGACCACGTTGACGCCGGGCGAGCGGGCCAGGATTTCGGAGGCGGCCCGGGCGGCCCCGATCACCTCGCGGCCTTGCCGCTGGATGCGGCCCGCCGGGTAGACCAGGAAATTGCCCCCCTGTTGGAGCCCTTCCACGATCGCGTCGATCGTCTCCAGCGCCCGCTCCTGCGCGCTGAGGCTCTGCTCGGCCAGATCGGGCACCTCCAGGCAATCGACGAACCGCATCATCGGGTAGAGCACGGGGTTGCGGAGCGTGCCGGCGTAGACCATCGGCCGCAGCGGGCGCCTGAGCCGGACGTGGGCCAGCACCAGCGCCGGGTCGATATAGCCCGGGTGGTTCGGCATCACCAGCGTGGGGCCATCGAGCTCGGCCAGCGCTTCCAGCCCCGTGACCGTGACCCGATATCGCAGCCGCAGCAGGCATCGGGCCAAGGCCCAGAACGCTCGGTAGAAGAACCGGTACATGGGAGACTCCCACGAAAGACGTGCGTGCGGCCGGGCGGGCGTTCTCCTTCGGTTTCGGCGGGCGCGCTTGGCCCGGAAGCCCGGCGCGCCG
>Ga0180434_10009686_pt1 | contig 10434 bp, 3 predicted proteins | sample SS_ome_7_FD_132453 | JGI IMG/M metagenome (GOLD analysis project Ga0180434, IMG submission 132453) | Hypersaline lake sediment archaeal communities from the Salton Sea, California, USA - SS_1_D_2 metaG | ecosystem: Environmental > Aquatic > Non-marine Saline and Alkaline > Hypersaline > Sediment... | reverse complement strand
GCATTCTTGGTGAATGTCAGCTCGACGCCGTTGGCGGTCTTCTGGGCAGCTTGCAGTTTGGCCGAGGTGTGGATCGCCTCGAACTCCCTCTTGAGCCGGGCGGCGAGCGGACGGACGAGATCGGCGTCCACGCCAGGCAGCAGTTGCGGAAGTATCTCGATCACGGTGACCGTGCTGCCGAGGGCGGCGTAGACCTGCCCCAGTTCGAGCCCGATATACCCGCCGCCGACTACCGCCAGCGTTTCCGGTATCTGCTGGAGCGCCAGCGCCGCGGTCGAATCGATACAGCAGTCGGCGGGGATGAGCGAGTCGGGCAGCCGCGCCGGGCGCGAGCCGGTCGCAATGATTGCGTGCTTGAAGCTGAGGCGGGTGACGTCACCAGCTTCGATCTGCACCGTGCGCGAATCTTCGAAGGTCGCCTGGCCGTGAACGACGCGCACCTTGCGCTTTTTCGCGAGCGTGCTGACGCCCCCGCAGAGTTTGTCGACGATGCCCTGCTTCCACTCGCGAAGCTGTTCGACGTCGATCTTGGGCTCCCTGAACGTAACGCCGAACGCTTTGGCTTCGGCAGCCTGGTTGATCAGGTGGCCGACGTACAACAGGGCCTTGGACGGGATACATCCGTGTCGTAGGCAAACGCCGCCAAGGGTTGGGGCTGCGTCCACGAGGGTGGTCTTGATGCCGAGGTCCGCGGCCTTGAAGGCGGCAACGTAGCCGCCCGGCCCGCCGCCGATGACCACCAGTTGGGTTTGTTCCGTCATGCCACCTACGACCACGACCTGCCTCCAAGGCGCTGCTGGAACCACCATCTCCCTTGCCGGCCGTTAGGTATACGGACAAGCTTCCGCGGTTTCAATGGCCGCGGCCCGGCCTTGTTCGCGAACAGCCGACCATTCCGAAAACTGCAGCCGGAGTGTGTGATCGCGGGGCGGCCGCCTTACCCTGGGTCGCCAGCCCCAGTCACTCCGGCGGAATCTCGAGCGCACGGGGAATCCGTCTGGGCAGGCGCCAGCGGGGCGTGCTGGTTGGGGGAACATGAGCTGACCGCGTGTCTCGCGGAGGCCGGACGCAACTCCGTTTAACGCGCGGTTCCCATGCTTGCTCGGCACGGCACGATGCATGCGCACCAACCGCGCCTCAGTCAACCACTCCTGGTCGCGCTCGGGTCGCGGCGCCCGAGCTACCCCGGGCCCTTGCCGATGCGCATCAACTGCTGCACGCGTTGCAGAGCGGCCTTAGCCTCGGGGGAGTTCGGTTTCAGCTTGAGGGTCTTGCGGAAGTACTCGGCCGCTTCCCCCAGCCTGCGCTGCTGGAGCCTGAGAATTCCCATGGCCTGCAACACGCGCGGCGTATTCGGCTGGTTCTGTAAAGCCCGCTGCAAGTATCTCTCGGCCTGATCGAACCGCCGCAGCACGGTGAGTGCCACGCCGAGGTCGTGGAGGGTGTCCAGATCGTCTGGCATGTACTCCAGGGCGATGGCGAGTTGGGTGGCGGCCTCGGCATACTTGCGACCTACGAACAGAAGGAAGTTGCCATACGCCCAGCGCGCCCGGCCGTAGTCAGGAGCCACGGCCACCGACCGCTGATAGGCCTTCAGCGCTTCTTCCAGTCGCCCCGCTCCCCGCAGGGCCACGGCGAGGTTCAACTGGACGCGCGGCAGGTTGGGTATGGTCTGGTTCGGCTGCGAATGATCCCCGGAAGTCATCGCCACGGCGTGTTCGAAGATCCCGAGCGCTTCGTCCAGGCGTCCCTGTTGGAGCACGGCGTTGGCGAGCTCCACCTGCTGTTGAGCCGCGTCGGGCACGGCCTCGACCAATTGTCGGAGCAACCGCTCGGCTTCCCCGTAAGCCTTCCTCCCCATCGCTCCGGTCGCCTGAGCCTTCCACGTGAACAAGTGGGCGTAGTCCTGGGGGTTACCGCCTTGCGGCTCGAATCTGTCCAGCTCCGTCCGAGTGTGGTCGTCGTCGCCCACCGACGCCACGTAGCCCAGCGATTCAAGGCGGGCGATGTCCGCATCGTCCAACGTCACGGCGACATGCTCTTCGGCCGGCGGCGGTGGAGCGGCGGCGAGCAGCATCCGCAACTGCTCACGCATCCGGGTGGCCACGCTGGGTTCGTCAGCCTGTCGGTTGCGCGCTTCGCCAGCGTCGCTGGCCAGCTGGTAGAGTTCCGGCTTCGGGGCGAGGATATACTTCCACTCTCCCACCGACAAGCTTCGCAGCAGCGACAAACCGAACTGGTCGTTCGCGTCGAGCGACTCGGCGTAGGCCGCCAACTCCAGCTCCGGTTTGTCGCCGGACAGCAGGGGCCGCAGGGCGACGCCCTGGGCATGGTCCCACGGCGGGCAGCCGACCAGATCGAGAATTGTAGGTGCGATGTCGATCGTACGAACGCGAGCCGTTACGCGCTTTCCGTTCGGGACCACTGTCGGGCAGCGAAGGATTAGAGGAACGTGCAACGTGGTATCGTACAGGAATGTGCCGTGCCTCAGCTCATCGTGCTGGCCGAGCCCCTCACCGTGGTCTCCGACGAGGACCACCAGTGTCTCACGCTCGAGCCCGAGCCGCGCCAGCTCGTGCAGCAAGCGTCCGATCTGGGTGTCCATGAAGGTGATCTCGTCTTCGTAGGCGGCGGGCGAATCGGCGTCCCGCACCCGCGCAGATTCGTACGGATAGTGGGGGTCGTAGAAGTGAACCCAGAGGAAGAAACGCTGCTCGGCGAGCGCCCCCAGCATCTCCAGCGCGTCAGCGCAGACTTCGTCCCCCTTGCGTTCGGCATGAAGCGCGTCTCGGGCCTCCTCGGCCACCACCTGATGGTAGACCTCGAAACCCTGGGCCGTGCCAAACTCCCGATTGAGAACGAAGCTGGCCACGGTGGCCTGCGTGCGGTAGCCAGCTTCCTGCAACGCCTCCGCCAGCGTGACGTTCGCCTCGGCCAGCCGCCCGGTTCCGTTGCGCCGGGCCCCATGCGCATACGGATACACCGCCGTCAGGATGCTCGAGTGCGACGGAAGAGTGAATGGCGAGCACGTCGTGCAGCGCGTAAAGAGCGTGCCCTCGGCGCTCAGACGGTCGATGTTGGGGGTCCGCGCGCGCTCCCGGCCGTAACATCCCAGGTAGTCGGCGCGGGTCGTGTCAGCGGTAATGAGCAGGACGTTGAACTTCCCGGCGGCGGCTCGGCGGGCCCGCCGGCTGGTGGAGTGCGCCACCCTATGGATACCCCACGCGCCCACACCGAGCACCACGGCCAAGCCGACGCACACCACCACGCTCAAACGTCGGCGTGGGGCGGCCGCAGCACGCTCGCGTTTCCCATTGCCTGCGCCGGGACGTGTGTCGCCGCGACTGTTGCTGCCGTGACGTCGTCGTCCACGTGCTGCCATGATTCAGCTCCGGCTGACCTTCGGCCTTCGCGGCGATCGAAAAGGGAAGGAAATCCCGGGTAAGCGGTCGGCTCAGCCCGGCACTCGAGTCTGCCGTTGCCGGCTGCCCGACCGACCCGGGATCTCCCGCTTTGCAGCTTTCTAAGGCATTTTACGGAAAACGGCCGTCGATTCCAAACGCGCAGCGCGAATTCGGGCGTGAAGCGCTGCTCCTCAACGCCCGATTCGGCTAATTCTGTCCGGGGGATCCGGCCGGCCGGGAGCCCGGTGACCGCGCCGACAGTCGGCACTAAGCCACGCTGATTAGCTCGACTCCGATAATCGTCGGGTGGCCGGTGCGAATCTTCTCCAGCACCGCCTCGTCCGGCTGCTGGTCGAGCCGGATGTGGGCACAGGCGGACTTGCCGCTGTCGTGGATCACCTGATCCATCTCGACGGCGGCGATGCCCGCGTCACCCAGCACGCCGAAGACATGCGCCAGCCCACCCGGCTTGTTCTCCATCTGAACGATCAGCGTCGGATTGGCGATCGGTTGCGCCACGTTGACGCAGTGGAGCGCCTCGCCGGTCTCCTTGAAGTGGGCCACAATCCGGACGACTTCTTCGGCGACGGCCATCTGGGCCTGCTGGGTCGAGGCACCGATGTGGTGCGTGCCGTACAGGTTCGGAATCTGGGTGACGGGGGAATCGATCGTCGGCGACTCGGCGGCGGGCTCGTCAGCGTAGACGTCCAGCCCGGCCCCACGCAACTTGCCTTCCTTGAGCGCCTTGACGAGCGCCGCCTCGTCGATCACGCCGGCCCGGCTCGTGTTGATCAGCACGGCGCCGTCTTTCATCAGTCCGAGTCGCCGCTCGTCGATCAGGTGGTGCGTGGCCCCCCCGCCGGGCACGTGGATCGTGACCACGTCGGATTGTCTCAGCAGGTCGTCGAGCTCGGCCCGGGCGGCGTTGGGATGGTCGGCCAGCTCGGTTTGCCGGCCGATGTGGTAGTAGAGCACCTTCATGTCGAACGCGAGCGCCCGCTGGGCGACTTCGGCCCCGATGCGACCGGCCCCGATGATGCCGAGTGTGCTGCCCTTCAGGCCTTTACCGGCCTTGGCGTAAAACTTCTTCTTCCAGTTGCCGGCGCGCAGATCGGCGACGTTGTCTGGGATCTTGCGATCGAGGGCAATGATCAAGCCCATCGCGAGCTCGGCCACCGCCACCGCATTCATCCCCGGACAGTTGCAGACGCGGATGTCGCGTTCGGCGGCGGCCTTGATGTCGATCGTGTCGAAGCCGGAGCCGGCCCGGATGATCAGCTTGAGGTTCTTCGCCGCGGCCTGGATCTCCTTGGGGACCTTGGTCGACCGGACGGTCATGACGTCGGGGTCGAACTCGGCCAGGCGCTGCTTTAGCGCGTCGCCCTTGAGGTCCGGCTCGTACGCCACCTCGTCGGCCAACCCCTTGAGCTGGTCGAGTCCCCACGGTTCCATCTTGTCTGCGACTAGGATCTTCATTACCTGCTCCGACGCCGGCTCTACTGAAACCCGCAACCTGTTCCCCCTGCCAGAAACGCTGAGTATATGCGTCAACCTCGCGCGGTGAAACCCGCCCGGCCGGGCCGCTGCCGCGCGAGCGCGGTTCAGCCTGCGCTGGGCCGGCGGTTCGACGTTGATTCACAGCCAGGGTCGTCCTAGGATCTATTGTAGTACGGCCTTCATTGCTACCTGGGCAGTCCAACTCAACTCAGCGGGCACTCCACCCAGGAAGGAGGTGCCTATGTAGCTGCATTCCCAGCGGGGGGCAGGGGCGAAACTGTCTGTTAAACGCCGTTCGCGTATCGTCGCTCTGATCATCGTGCTCATTCTTGTTCTACCGGCACACCGGCGGCGGCGCGAACCGGGGAAACGGACCCCAGCGGTCCCAAGCGAAAGGGGAAGTAATCATGCATAGAATCTTCGCCCAAACCAGACTTGGCGAACCAATCAGACTCCAACGCGTTCTTCGCTCGTATCTCATTGCCGCAGCAGCACTTGTGGCCTTGATAGCCGTCCCGGCGGCGTCGGGACAAACCACTTGGCACGTCGACGACGACGCGCCGAACGACCCCGCCCCCGGCGACCCGACCATCAGCGACCCATTCGAAGACGGCTCCGCCGAGCACCCCTTCGACGCGATCCAGGAAGGCATCGACGCCGCTACGGACGGCGACACCGTCCTGGTCGCCGACGGCACGTACACCGGCGTCGGCAACAAGAACCTCGACTACGCCGGCAAGGCGATCGCAGTCCGTTCCGAAAACGGCCCGGACACCTGTGTCATCGACTGCGAAAATGACGGTCGAGGAATTTTCTTCTCTGTCAAAGAAACCGCCGACGCGATCATCGACGGCGTGACGATCACGAACGGATCGGCCGAAAGGGGCGGCGGCATTTACTGCTACGATGGCTGCAGCCCGACAATCACCAATTGTACGATCGTGGGAAACACGGCCGAAGGCGTGGAGGACTCCGGTATGGGAGGCGGCATCTACTGCTATGGCAGCCCCCCGACTATTTCCAATTGCACGATCGTGGGAAACACGGCCCGCAGCGCGAACGGCCCAGGTTACGGAGCCGGCGTCGCTTGCCGCTACAGCAACCCGACAATTACCAATTGCACGATCTCCGAGAACACGGCCGGCGGCGCGGACGGCTATGGTATCGGCGGGGGGCTTTTCTGCTACGAAAGCAGCCCAATGATTTCCGACTGTACGATCTCCGAGAATACGGCCGGCGGTGCAGACGGCGGGTACGGTGGGGGCGTCTACTGCTCCTACAGCAACCCGACCATTTCCAATTGCACGATCTCGGAAAACACGGTCAGGGCTTCGGAAGAGTATGGCGGCTCCGAAGGCGGGGGCGTCTTTTGCCACGACAGTAACCCGGTGATTACCAACTGCGTGATCTTGCGGAACACGGCCGGCCCCGGAGAAATCGGCTTCGGCGGCGGCGTCTACTGTGACGACAGTAGCGCGATGATCACTAACTGCACGATCCGGGAGAACGTGACCAACGGCACGTACGGCGGGCGCGGCGGCGGCGTCTACTGTCGCGACGACAACGGCACGACAATCACCAACTGTATCCTGTGGGGGGATGTGCCGGACGAAGTGTACGGAAGCCCCGCGACCACGTGCTCCAACATCGAGGGTGGCTGGGAGGGTGAAGGCAACATCGACGCCGACCCCGGTTTTGCGCTTCCGGGCGACTGTCACCTGATGCAAGGATCGCCGTGTATCGACACCGGGACGAACGAGCCGCCCGGGGGACTCCCCGCGGGCGACCTGGACGGTAATCCACGTCCGCTCGACGGCGATGGCGACTCCACCGCTCTCGGCGACATGGGCGCTTACGAGTTCAATCCGGATGTTCCGTCCATCGCGGTTTCGCCGAGTGTGCTGGAGTTCTTTGTCGCAGAGGGCGATTCCAACACGCACAGTCAGATCCTCTCCGTCCGTAACTGCGGCGGCGGGACGCTGAATTGGGAGGTGGAAACCCCGTCCGCATGGCTGCAAGTCGATCCGCCGGCGGGGCAGTCAAACGGCGAAATTGACGAAATCGTTGTTAGCGCGGCTGCCGGCGAGCTGCCGTATGGCGAATACGAGAGTGCGGTGACGATCTCCGATCCGGCGGCGGTAAACTCACCACGCATCGTGCGTGTCGTGCTCTACGTTTACACGACCCTGCACGTTCCGGATGAATACGAGACCATTCAGGCCGGCATCGATGCGAGCCACGACGGCGATGTGATTCTCGTGGCGGACGGCACGTACACCGGCCCTGGCAATAAGGACCTGGATTTCGGCGGCAAGCGCGTCACGATCCGGTCCGAGAACGGGCCGGAGAACTGCATCATCGATTGCGAGGGTGAGGGACGTGGATTCTATTTTCACAATGGCGAGGATGCCGATTCGATCGTGGATGGACTGACCATCCGGAACGGCTATTTGACTGGCGTCGAGGGCCCGGTGACTGGCGCCGGAGGCGCGGTCTACTGCGACTCCAGCGATCCGACGATCGCAGACTGCGTGCTTTCTGGAAACACGGCCGCTGGTTCCCACGAGGTCGGCGTGGGTGGAGCTGTCTACTGTGGCAATGCCAGTCCGACGATAACCGGCTGCATGGTCACAGCCAACACGGCCGAATCGGGTGGCGGTGGCATCTACAGCATGGGCAACAGCAGCCCGGTGATTGCCAACTGTGTCATCTCGGAGAACGCGATCGACTATCCCAAAGGCTCCGGCGGCGGCATTTGCTACCAAGGGTCCGGTAGTCTGCTGATTGTCAACTGCGCAATCTCAGGCAACACGCTCCTCGGCCCTTACGGCGGCGGAGGCGGCATCAGATGCGGCCTCAACGATTACGGCAGCGCAACGATCGTCAACTGCACGATCTCGGAGAATTATTCCGGCGGCCGTGCCGGTGGCATCAGCTCCAATTCAGGTAATACAGCGATCATCAATTGTACTATTGTGAGGAACTGGGCCGATGATTATGGCGGCGGCGTCTGCTGCGGCTCCGACAACACGACGATCGCTAACTGCATTCTGTGGGATAACGCGCCGGATAATGTGTACGGAAGCCCCGCGATCACGTACTCCGACATCGAGGGCGGCTGGGAAGGTGAAGGCAACATCGCGGTCGCCCCCGCTTTCGCCTTTCCGGGCGACTTTCACCTGATGGCGGGATCGCCATGCATCGACGCGGGGACAAACGACCCGACCGGCGGCCTGCCCGCTGATGATCTGGACGGCAATCCACGTCCGCTGGATGGAGATGGCGACTCGACCGCCGTCGCCGACATGGGCGCCTACGAGTTTAACCCTGGCGCTCCTTGCATCGCGGCTTCGTCAACTGTGTTGGAGTTCTTTGTGTTCGAGGATGATCCGAACACGCATAGCCAGGTTTTCTCTATCCGAAACTGCGGCGGCGGGACGTTGAACTGGGAGGTGGAAGCGCCGTGTGCGTGGCTGCAAGCCGATCCGCCGACCGGCCAGTCGAACGGCGAGATTGACGATGTTCTCTTGACCGCGAACGTCGCCGGTATGTCTTTCGGAAGATACGAGTGCGAGGTGACAGTCTCCGACCCCGCGGCGGTGAACAGTCCGCGAACCGTAAGTGTCGTGTTGTATGTTAACACGATCCGGCACGTCCCGGATGCATACGAAACCATCCAAGCAGCCATCGACGCCAGCCTCCACGGCGACATCGTCCTGCTGGCAGACGGTACGTATACTGGCCCCGGGAACAAGGACCTGGATTTCGGTGGCAAGCGCATCACGATCCGGTCGGACAGCGGGCCGACAAACTGCATCATCGACTGTGAGGGCGACGGGCGTGGATTCTATTTTCACAACGGCGAGGATGCCGATTCGGTCGTGAATGGCCTGACTATCCGGAACGGCTACGCATGCCGAGGCAGCGGCGTCTACTGCTGTTACCACAGCTCCCCAACACTCATTAACTGCACGATCAGCGGGAATGCGGCCACTGGTGGCTCCTCCAATGAGGGTGGCGGCGGCGTCTACTGCTACTCGAGCGCACCGACGATCACCGGCTGCACAATCTCCGGAAATGTGGTAACCATAGGCAGCGGCGGCGGTCTTTTCTTTAAATATAGCGATGCTGAGGTTACCAATTGCACAATCTCGGATAACGCGGCGTCGTACGGCGGCGGTCTTTACCTTCAATCCGGTAGTACAACGGTCACCAACTGCTTGATCTCTGGAAATATGGCCGAAGGCACTGAGTGGGGCGGGGACGGCGGCGGCATCCGCTGTCGCGGCGCCGCAACGATCACTAATTGCACGATCTCGGCAAACACGGCAGTTAACGGCGCAGGTTTCTATATCTACACCAACGTAGACGTGGCGGTTACTAACTGCACCATTATCGCCAATTCGGCCGACGCTCAGGGCGGCGGCCTGCGTTGCTATTTGGGCTGCGATGTGAGCGTGACAAATTCCATCTTGTGGAATAACTCGGCCATGGATGGCGCCGAACTTGCGTTGGTCAATCACGACGAGCTCAACCCTGCGCTCACGGTCATGTACGCTGACGTCGAAGGCGGCGAGAGTGCGGCGTACGTCGAGAACGGCTGCACGCTCATCTGGGGCTCCGGCAACATTAACGCCGATCCGTTGTTCGTCGATCCCGACGGGCCGGACGATGATCCCAATACCTGGCGGGACAACGATTGCCACCTCTCTGCCGGATCGCCGTGCATTGACGCCGGGTGTAATTGCGCGGTGCCGGAGGATTTCGCTGATCTCGACGGCGACGGCATTCTATGGGAGTACAGGCCGTTCGATCTGGATGGCGAAGGGCGCTTCTTTGACGATCCGGATACGCCGGATAGCGGCAGCGGGTTGCCGCCGATCGTGGACATGGGCGCGTACGAGTTCGGCGGGAGCGATTTGCCGCCGTGTCATGGCGATCTGGACGGCGATCGGGACGTAGATCTGGACGATCTGGCGGTGTTGCTGGCGCATTATGGCATGTCCGAAGGTGCGAACGGTGCCGACGGGGACATGGATTGCGACGGGGATATTCAGATTGCCGATCTGGCGGAGTTTCTGGGGGCGTATGGGGATGTATGTGAGTAGATAGGGGCCGAGGATTCAAGGATTCGAGGGTTTAGGATTCGGGATTCGGGATTTGGGATTCAGGATCCAGGGTTCAGCGGGCGGGCGTTGCCCGCCCGTTTGTTTGGCGGTCGCGCTTTGGACGTTAGCCAGCCCCTCACCGTTGCTGGCCGCTCCGTGACGGTCGCGGTTCTGATGGGCGGCGTGCGGACAAAACGGGGAGTCTTTTACTAGAACCTATCCCAGAACTCCCCTCCCTGGCAGGGAGGGGTTGGGGGAGGTCGAATTCCCCGGTAAACCCACCCCTCTCCCAACCTCTCCCCTTCTTCTATGAAGCCGGGCCTGTCAAGGACGAAGTTGGAATGGGCTCAGCCTTCTATTCGGGTTTTGGACCGCCGCGGGGCGGAGCCCGGCGGGGGGTCCCATTTAACTTTGCGACCAGGACG
>Ga0180434_10009685_pt1 | contig 10436 bp, 6 predicted proteins | sample SS_ome_7_FD_132453 | JGI IMG/M metagenome (GOLD analysis project Ga0180434, IMG submission 132453) | Hypersaline lake sediment archaeal communities from the Salton Sea, California, USA - SS_1_D_2 metaG | ecosystem: Environmental > Aquatic > Non-marine Saline and Alkaline > Hypersaline > Sediment... | reverse complement strand
GATTCTTCACTCCGCTACGCTCCGTTCAGAATGACAGGTGGTACGTCTGACGCTCCAGTCAGCATGACAACAAAAAACGGTCAGTTTGAGTACCCTTAAGGAGATAAAAATGCCGGGAAAGTGTATATCCGCAAAAACACACTTTTGCTTGACTTGGAAGGCTGTTTTTACGATAATATAGATTTGGGAGATTTGAGACAAATAAAATGACCGCACGGATAATCAAATACATCCTTATATTGGTGCTATTAACGCTCTTAACCGCCGGTTATGTGGCCGGCTTTTCATTCGGTTTGCGCTACTTCATAATCCTGTTCCCGGTAACCCTGATAACCGCCTTGATTTTGGCGTTTCTTGCCATATTTCACATTATCAGGGCCGCCTTACAACTCCTGCTTCGCCGAAAGCGAAAAGCACCGACAAAAACCCCGGCACCTTCGATAGCTTTTAATATCTCAATCAGCATTGTCTCGCTTATTATACTTGCGGTCTTTGTTGGAAACGTTTTTAAGGACCCGGACAGAACAGTAAGAACCTCCGGCAACCCTTCAGCAGGGGCCCTCAATTCGTTACCCTATGTTGGATGGACTCCCGCCAAAGATGATATAAATAAAAAAGGGGTTACTAAATATGACGCCGAAAAAGCTTCTGACGGTATAAACCTGTTTATGTCCGCCGGCGGCACGGAAGTCCACCTTATCGACATGCAGGCAAGACCGTTGCATACCTGGTCAATCAGACACACAGGGCACAGGTTCCACGAAATGGCCGAACTGTTGCCAAACGGCGACCTGCTGGCGATTGTCTATAGCAGAAACCTGGTAAGATTCGACTGGAATTCCAACGTGAAATGGGTAAATGATAAACGGTATCATCACGAGATTACCCCCGCCCCTGACGGAGACTTCTACGTCCTGGGACGAGAAGACGAATTGAGAATCCTGTTCGGCCTGCCGGTCCCCTTTGTTACCGACTACATTGCCGTCATATCACCCGATGGAAAAGTTAAACGGAAACTCCAGCTTTTCAATATCGCCAAAGAGCACATCCCCTTTTCTTCGGTTGCAAAAATATATCGCTGGATGACAAAAAGTGATAATCGAAAGAGCCTCTTAGCCGGATATGAAAAGCAAAACTACTACCTCTCACAGAGCACTCTTTTTGATATATTCCACAGCAACACTATTACTATTATCGACAGGGATATCAAGGGAATTTGCAAAAAAGGAGACCTGCTGATATGCATCAGAGAGCTGGATTTGGTGGCAATAATGGATTTTGAAACCGAAAAATGTCTCTGGAAATGGGGACCCGGCGAACTCAGCAGACCGCACCATCCAACGCTCTTGGCAAACGGAAATATACAGATTTTTGACAATGGACGAATTAAGGGTTATTCCCGTATAATAGAACTGGAGCCTGTATCAAAAAAGATTGTATGGCAGTACAAAGCCAGCCCGCCAAGCCGATTCTATACCGCGATAAGGGGCTCCGCACAAAGATTGCCGAATGGAAATACACTGATAACCGAAACCGACAAGGGACATGTCTTTGAAATTACAAAAGGCGGACAAACAGTGTGGGAATTCTACAATCCATACGTGGACCTGCGGCGAAAAAAACGAGCCATAATATACCGTATGCCGAGAATTACTGAGCCACAAAAATACCCGTGTTTGAATATGCTAAAAAAATAATTATGAAAGAACTCAATCAAAACGATTGGAACAGACACCTACGTTACCCTCGAACGCTCTTTGCCCTAATGATGTGCGCAATATTTGTGCTGACCTCATGCAGGAAGGCATCTACTTGCCGCCTCAGCGGAGCGGGAAAAGAGAAACCCCCTAACATTATCGTCCTGACAGTCGACACCCTGCGAGCCGACCATATGGCACTCTACGGCTATCACCGCGACACTATGCCTGCAATCGAAAAACTTGCAAAATCAGCGGTCGTTTTCGACCAGGCAGTAGTATCCCGCGGTAACACCAGAGCAAGTTACGCTTCCATGCTGACGTCATTACACCATTTCCATCACGGGGTGTACAACAACAATTGGGTATTGCACGAGAATTTTACCACACTGCCGGAGGTACTTAAAAAAGCAGGTTACCATACCGCCGGTTTCGTCAGCAACTTTGTTCTGGTCGGTAACCTGTCCGGTTGCGACCAGGGTTTTGATGTTTACGACGACCGGGTCGAAGAGCGCGAGCTTAATCGACCAAACTTCGAAAGGTCGGCAGGTGGCACACTAAAAGCCATCCTCGAATGGCTCCAGAACGAACCGCCACAGCCGTTTTTCCTCTTTACCAATTTCATCGACCCCCACGGCCCCTATACGCCGCCCAAAAGATTCAGGGACCTGTATAAAACGCATAAAGTAAAAACACTCAACCGGAAACAGATTACCAGCTACCAGTATGTCGAAGATTCCCTGAACTACTATGATTATGTCGATAGATATGACGCCGAGATTGCTTATGTTGACCAGGTACTCGGCGAGCTGATCGAAACCCTCAAAAGCAAGAACCTATGGGATAATTCTCTGATAATTTTCCTCGGCGACCACGGTGAATCGCTTGGTGAACACAACATCTTTTTTGAACACCAGTTCAACCTCTTCGAAGAAACCGTAAGGGTACCTCTGCTGGTCAGGCTGCCCGCCGTCCGGGACGGAACCGAACCGGTTACTCCAAAACGAGTATCCAGCCTCGGTTCGCCGATGGATTTAATGCCCACTATACTCGATTATCTCGGAATTACTTTGAAAGACAAAATAGACGGCCGGACCCTGCTGCCTTTGCTCGATGGTGATAAGGTTACCGACCGGATGATGTTTCACGAGTTTCCCGACCACTGTATTCCGGCATCAAATCCCGACTCTTACGCCGTCCGTACGGCCACGCACAAACTCATAAGAATCCTGACTCCAAAGAGCGGTCAAACCAGAGCACAGGTGGTATTCGACATCATCGCCGACCCTCTGGAACAACGGCCCATTCGTTACGACCAGAGTGTGGAACTGCATCGCTCCCTGGCCAAAGAAATGAACACTATGTTAAAACAGGTCGCCGAATATGAGATTCCGTACGAGCTGACCTACTACGATGTGCCGCTCGGCAAACGAACCGAGTATGTCGAGCAGCGTAAAAAGGAAGGGCCGAAAAGAAATATCAAGACATTGACGGATGACCAAATCGAGCGGCTTCGAGGACTCGGATACATCAAATAGCATCTGCTGCGCCAAAGCAACAGATAACATAATATTTAGCCCCGGCACCCGTGGCCGGGGTTGTACGCGAAACGTTTTACGCGGGGTTTAACCGCGGCATGAAAGTTGAACAAGTCGGTCAGGTTGAGTAGTTACCAAGGGGGCTAACTTGGCGGTGCAGTGTGAGCTATGCCCGAAACTGTGTATTATTGAGCCGGGGCAAAGCGGCGATTGCAGAGTCCGCATCAATATCGATGATGTCCTCACAACCGTTGTGTACGGCTTTCCCTGTTCGATACATTCCGACCCCATCGAAAAAAAACCACTCTTCCACTTTCTGCCCGGCACAAATATCCTGTCGCTGGCAACAGTCGGCTGCAATCTGCACTGCCTCAATTGCCAGAATTGGGAGATATCCCAGGCAAATCCCGAAGACACACCGGCTGCACCATATCCGCCCGAAAAGCTCGTTGAAATCGCCCGCGAAAATCGCTTTCCTTCGCTGGCTTACACATATACCGACCCCGTTGTTTATTACGAATATACTTATGATACAGCAAAGCTCGCGCACGAAAACAATATTCGAAACGTCCTTGTAACCGCAGGTTACATTAATCCGGCACCCTGGAAAGAGCTGCTCAAATTCATTGATGCCGCAAATATAGACTTAAAAGGTATCTCCGAAGATTTCTATCGAAACATCTGTTCAGGAACCCTCAAGCCCGTCCTGGACGCCCTGGTCATCGCAAAGGCAAGCGGAATACTCCTGGAAGTTACAAATCTGGTGATTCCCACGCTTAACGACAGGCCCGAGCAGATACGCCGGCTCGTTAAATGGATAAGAGCAAACCTCGGTAGTGATACACCGATGCATTTTTCGAGATTTTCGCCGCGTTACAAAATGAGACACCTGCCGCCCACCTCGGCCCAAACCCTTGATACAGCACGCGAAATTGCACTCGAGGAAGGATTGAATTATGTGTACATAGGAAATATACTAAGCGCCGAAGGACAGAATACATATTGTCCATCATGCAAAGCACTCTTGATTGAGCGCAGCGGATATACTATTTTGCAAAACAGGCTCAGCAAAGGCTGCTGTCCCGATTGCAATGAAAAAATCTACGGAGTATGGCAATGACAAGGCGTAATTTCATCCGGGTAATATCCGGCACACTTTCAACTGGTCTTGCGGCACTGTGCTGTATCGCCGAAAAAGTCCTGCCTCGAAGGTTCACAAGGGCCGTCCGATGTAACAGCTATCCGGGGCCTGTCAACAGCAAAAAAAATATAAAAAATGTCGGCAAATGGAGTGGTTGATATGAAGCTTAAGCACAAAAGCATCCAAAAACACCCGGCCTGTTTGATAATAGTCTTATATTTGACTGCTGTGCTATCCGTCGGCTGCTCCAAATCCGGCGAACCGCCGATGCACCGGAAAAATGCCAAAACGCGGGATAATAACGAACAAATAAACTATACAGGTTCGAAAACCGGGGAAAATCAAATGAAAGACGAACAAAACCAAAAAGTCGTCTTCACCAGCCCACTTGCCCAAAGAGGCTGGTATCCAGCCGATGCCGCGATGATGCGCGACCAAATCAACGGATTCTTCGAAAAAGCTGATGTTACCACAAAATCCGACCTCATCGCCTTAATAATGCCACACGCCGGGTACCGTTTTTCCGGGCAAACCGCCGCTTACGCCGCAAAAACCGCTCCAAACAGATACAAAAGAATCATCGTAATCGGCCCCAGCCACTACGTCAATATGCCCGGCATACTCAGTGTCCCTGAAGCTACCCATTACAGCACACCCCTCGGACTGGTCCCCCTTGACACCAAGTTCATCGAAAAACTCAAAGAAAATCCCATGTTTCGCAACATCCCTCAGGCACACGCCAATGAGCACAGCGTTCAAATCGAGATACCCCTTTTGCAGTTCGGCCGAACGGATTTTAAACTTGTCCCCATCGTCGCCGGCAATTGTTCCCCAAACCAGATTAAAGACGCCGCCGATACCCTCAACAGCCTCATTGACGCCGACACCCTCGTTGTCGCAAGCTCCGACTTTGTGCATTACGGCCCAAACTACGGTTACACGCCGTTCAAAGAAAATATCCCCGAACAGATAAAGAAACTCGATATGGATGCCTACCAGCATATTGCCAATCTCGACCATAACGGTTTTCTCGAATTTAAAGGAAAAACCGGTGCCACAATATGCGGATATATCCCAATATCAATACTGCTGGCAATGTGCCCCGAATCGACAAAAGCAGAGCTGCTCAAATACACAACGAGCGGCCAAATGATGGGCGATTTCAGCAACTCGGTAAGTTACCTCGCCGTCGCGTTTACCGGAAAATGGAACAAAAAAAACCCGGAACCAAAAATACAAACTCAGAAATTAACCGAAACCGATAAAGCCGCATTGTTGAAGCTGGCAAAACAATCCCTTCGCTTCTACCTCGAAAAAAACAAAATACCCCAACCCTCCGATGTGGGAGTGGAACTTACAGAATCAATCAAACAAACCGGTGCCGCCTTTGTTACTCTCAAAAAAAACCGTATGTTGAGAGGATGCATAGGCGATATAATTCCGCGAGGACCGCTCTATGAGTCGGTCATAAGAAACGCCGTCAACGCAGGCGTTAACGATTACCGATTCCCGCCGGTAACCGCTTCTGAATACGACAGGCTTGTCTTTGAAATCTCCGCCCTGACCGTCCCAAAACCGATTGACTCACCGGAAAAAATCAGAATCGGAACGGACGGTGTAATACTGAGAAAACAAGAACGCTCCGCTGTCTTCCTCCCACAGGTCGCACCCGAGCAGGGATGGAATCTCGAACAGATGCTATCACACCTTTCGGCAAAAGCGGGTCTGCAACCTGATGCCTGGAAACTGGACGCACAGCTTCTCGTCTTCCAGGCCGATGTTTTCGGTGAGCATGAATGATGAAAATGCTTCGCAGCTTTTTCGTATTCAGCTATGGCCTGTTCACAATTGCTGCACAGACTCTCCTGTTCCGCGACTTTATCTCAACCTTCGAGGGAAACGACATCGCAGTCGCAGTCTTTTTCGCCTCCTGGTTCCTCTGGGTAGGCTTCGCCGCCTTTATTGTTTACAAAAACAAACACATTGCCGAACTTTGCCAGAAACACATCGAACTGCTTTTGTTGGCATATATACCCGCCTTTGTCCTCCAATGGACATTAATCCTCTACGGACGAAATTTGGCCGGTATCCGGGCTTACCATCTGTTCCCCACCGCACTTATGATTCTTATGTCGGTCCTGGTTAACGCCCCTGTCAGTTGCATCACAGGACTGTTCTTCCCCACCGCCTCAAGATGGAGCCGGCTGGATGATAAACTTGCCGTTTCAAGGGTATATATCCTTGAGGCAGCCGGGAGCTTTTCCGGTGGACTGGGCGTAACGATTCTGCTGACTATGGCTGTATCTTCGGCAAAAATCTTTCTGATAATTGCTGCTATTATCTCATCGGCTGCTCTTGCCGTCCGCCTCACCAGGCCCCGCCGCATATCCGCGGCTTTACCGGCTGCTATTACGCTCGGCATCCTGTAGTCTCTCGGTGCAGGAACCGATAACGCCCTTATGCAACGGGTCCGACTTGCTAAATGGAGCAGGCTTCTGCCGACAACCGCCTATAACGGCTCCTTCAGAACCGCACAGGCCGAGTATCTCTTTGGAAGTTATCAGGGCCAGTGGATTGCTGTACGCCAGACAAGCGTAGCAGAGGCCCTGCCGGACGACGAATCCGCAGGACGAATCGCGGCAATTTGCCTTTCTCAAAAGCCCAAAGCGAAAAACGTCCTCGTAATAGGCTCAGGTCCGGCCCTGTGCAGACAATTTCTCCGACTTGAACAAATCGAATCGGTTATCTGGGCACACCCCGACCCCGAATACGCCGACAAACTCGAAAAATTCATACCCCCCCAGTTCAGGATAACAGATAAACGCTTCAGGCGTCTGGCTACTGACGTTCGCGACCCGGCGGCAAAAAAATCCCACGATTACGACCTTGCAATTATCAATCTGCCCGATGCAACAAACTCCGTCCTGAACCGTTATTACACCATCGAGTTCTACCGCAAAATCGCCCAGGCACTTAAACCGGACGCCGTCCTGGCCGTTCGAATATCAGGCGGTGAAAATATTATGGGTACGGAGCTTGTCAGCCTCGGCGCCTCGACCATGCTAACACTGCAAAAGGTCTTTGACCGCATCGTGATAACTCCCGGCGAATCGACCTGGCTGCTCGCCTCCGACTCGCAATCCCTTACCGGACTGCCCGGCACACTTATGGATCGCTTCGAAGCTATTAAAGGCGCAAAAGAAATCTTCCCCCCGCAGGGCCTGCTTTCCATCTACCTCCCCGACCGTGCCGAAAAAGCCCTCCAGGCCTATGAATCCGCCGATATGCCTGAAAACCTGCTTATTAACCGCGACCACAGGCCGCTCGCCAGCTTATACGCCCTGCTGCTTTCGGCAAAACAGTCCGGTGCACCGGCAACAAAACTAATCAAATATCTTGCTGTGGCGGGCCTATGGCCCTTCTTAATTCCACTAATAGTCTTTGCCCTCTTAAGAACCGTTTACGCAGCAAAAAGCCCCAAAATCAACACCCATACTTCCACTTTTAACGGTACATTTCTCCTCTTCTCCGCCGGCCTGACCGGCATCGGGGTTGTTATCGTCCTGATGTACCTCTACCAGACCCGCTTCGGCTCGTTGTATCTCCATGTTGGTCTTATCTCTTCGGTATTTATGGTCGGCCTTACCTGCGGCTCCGTACTGGCAAGGCATTTGCTGGTAAACCGCAACATTAAAACAAAAACTCTCCTGCCAATCATCGTAGTTGTACACGTTGCCATCCTCGCAACCGCAGCAGCCTGGCCCCTCCAACAATGGACCCGAACCGCTTTTGCCTTTGTTTTTGCAGCGGTTGGCCTGTGCTCCGGTGCATACTTTCCCCTGGCAGCAGCTCGACTCGCTCATGCAGGAGTAGAAACCACAAAGGCGGCGGGTACGCTCGAGATGGCCGACCACATCGGAGCCGCCGCCGGTGCACTCTTAACAGGACTGGCAGTCGTCCCGGTCCTGGGAACCACGATGACACTGGCCGTCTTCATCGTGCTGCTGCTTGTAAATATCGTCCTTGCCGCATTAAAATATGCACCAACAGAACCCGATATCATTCCTCATACCCCTGCTCTTGCAACCCGAAGACTCGGTTACATTATGTTCGGTATCTGCCTGTGCATTATCCTGTGGTCAAACCTACTTGCGCGCTCGGCAGATATCCTCTCACCACCTCTGCCGCAGCAAACCGTAAATGCTCTTGCCGCAGGACTTGATTTTGAGAAAAAAAGCATTTCTATCGAACAGCCGACAGGACAAGTTGACTACTTCGCACTCAGCGACGCCGGGGGCAAACCTGCAGGATACATCTTCAGCACCGCCCAGCTCGCTCCTGGGGTCCGCGGATACGGCGGAAAGTTCAATCTCGCCGTACGAACCGACACCGATGGTAAAGTCGCCGATTTCCACATAGTCAGCTCTAACGAAACACCTTCATACCTGAAACTTCTGACCGACTGGACGGGCCTTCTTACCGGCCGGGCACTCTTCGGGCGGGAACCTTTTGCCGACATAGCCGCCGTTACCGGAGCTACCGTAACTTGTGATGCGTTTATGGACGCCATTGAAATCTCAGGCCAAAAATTCGCCGCCCATATCCTGCAAGCAGGCCCCGCCGTTCACGCCGCCGAAAAACCGGCCCTGAACCCGGACAGGCGAAGTGTTTATTTGCTCGCAACCTTCCTGCTTGCTCTGGTCGTCAGCCTCTTCGGAGGTTTCTGGAGCAGAGTGGCAATATTAGTGATGACCCTCGCCGTGGGAGGCTTATATTTAAATACACAATACTCCACAGAACAGATTATGAACCTCCTGAGTGGCCGACTGCCCTCCTTTAACCTCTCCGGCGTCTTCCTGTTAGCTCTCGGCCTGCCGATTCTTGTAGCCCTGGTCGGTAATTACTATTGCGGATACATCTGCCCATTCGGTGCCGCTCAGGAATTATTAGGATATATACTGCCTGAAAAATTCAAGCCGACACTTTCAAAAGATACGATGCACAAGGCTCGATTCATAAAATACATAGTCCTTTTCGTCCTGGTTTGCTCTTTCTTCGCATCTCGAAACCACGCCGCCCTTGCACCCGACCCCTTGATAGAGATTTTTTCCCGCGCTGTGCCGAAGCTGCTGCTGGCCGTAGCCGTAACCGCACTTTTCGTTTCAGTCTTCTATACCCGCTTCTGGTGCCGTTATTTGTGTCCAGCCGGTGCGTTTCTTTCCCTCTTTAACGGCATCGCTCTTCTGCAAAGCTTCTTGCCCGCCAAAAGATACGGCAGATGTCGCTTCGGAGTAACCGGCAAAACTCAGCTCGATTGCATATATTGTGATAAGTGCCGTTACGAATGGAAAACCCAGCCGACCAAAACAGCAACAGCCGTTCCAAAAACATTTAGCCCCGGCCGCCGGCTGGAGACACCATCCAGATATTTCCTCGTCCCCGTGATGCTTGCAGCAATACTCATATCCGCCTTCTCAATATCCAGCGCTCTGCAAACCGTTACAACCCAGATGGCCCTGACCTCCACCCCCGGCTCCGCAGGCAGGGTACGGGATGTTGACCTTGAAAAAATCCGTAACCTGATACGCCGCAAAAGACTCTCAGACCACGAAGCCGAATACTATAAAAAACTCGAATAGGAAAAAATGAGCAGATTCCAGCTTTGCACAAAAAAACTGCTCACGGTATCACCCACCACCATGAGCAGTGCATCACTTCCTCCTCCACGCCACCCAAATTAACATATCCGACAAAACATTTCAAGCAAAAAAATGCCCCAAAATAATGAAATTTGTACATTTTGGGTGGGTATTTGAGTCAATATCAAAAATTGCGGCATCGTAAGCCCAAAAAATTATTACCCAAAATCCTCCAAAATCCTGAAAAAATAATAATAACGCTTCTTTAGGTCTGACAAATAAAGCCTTCCAGGACTACAATGTCAGCCCGTGGAGTATATTTACTCTTGTGTCGCCCCGGACACAAATTTTCTATCTCAAGCTCTTGAAAATCAAGAACAAAAAATCCATCATCGGCCACTCCTGTTTGCCTAACCACTTC
>Ga0180434_10009684_pt1 | contig 10436 bp, 10 predicted proteins | sample SS_ome_7_FD_132453 | JGI IMG/M metagenome (GOLD analysis project Ga0180434, IMG submission 132453) | Hypersaline lake sediment archaeal communities from the Salton Sea, California, USA - SS_1_D_2 metaG | ecosystem: Environmental > Aquatic > Non-marine Saline and Alkaline > Hypersaline >... | reverse complement strand
CCCCCGGCTCTAGATTCCGTGAGGGTCGATACTCACATAAAGCCCGGCTACACAATACCCCCATTCTACGATTCGCTGATATGTAAGCTGATAGGGCATGGACGGGACAGGCGGGAGGCTATAGAGACGGTCAAGTCGGCGCTCGAGGCTTTCACCATCGAGGGTGTAAAGACTACAATTCCCATTCATTTGAGGATTCTCTCTTCAGCCGCATTCGAGAAGGGTACCTACAGCACGCGTTTCATTCCAGAGTTATTGGCCGACAAGGGGCATAAGAGCAATGGCTAAGGTTCTGCTTCAACCAATAGGTTCGGCGATTGAGGATTTCGTAACGCCATCGGACGCGCGTGGGAACGCAAAGGCCATGCAGCAACTGGAGGACGCCCTCCTGGCCAAAAGGGCCGAGGTCAAGGCCGGATGGGGAGAGGAATACGTGAAGCGGGTCCACAAGAAGGGCAAGCTTACGACATGGGAGCGCCTGGATCTTCTGAAGGATCCCGGCAGCGAGATCCTCCCCATCGGTACTTTCGTCAACTACGGCCGGGAGTTCGGTGACGGCAAGAACAAGAAGAAGTGCCCCGGGGCCGGGATCGTGACGGCTTTCGTACGCGTGGAAAACCGCTACACGATGGTAATAGCCAACGACAACACGGTGGCCTCAGGCGCGTGGTGGCCCCTTACGCCTGAGAAGATAGAGCGGGCGCAGCATATCGCGCTGAGGCTCAGGGTACCGGTAATCTACCTTGTGGATTGCAGCGGTCTCTTCCTGCCTGAACAGAGCAGGTCTTTTCCCGGGCCCACGGGGGCCGGCTACATATTCAAGATGAACAGTCTTCTGAGCTCCAACGGTGTGCCTCAGATAGCGGCGGTATTCGGGGACTGCATCGCGGGCGGCGGCTATATGCCGATCATTAGCGACCGTGTCTACATGACCGAACAGGCCTACATGGTGATCGCGGGGGCCGCGTTGATAAAAGGCGGGAAATCCCAGAACATCACTTCACTAACCATCGGCGGCGCCGACATCCACGTCCATATATCAAACTGTGCCGATTTCAGGGGCCCGGATGACCAGTCGGTATTAAAGATGATCAGAAGGGACATATCGATACTTCCGACTTCCGGCATAGAATACTACAAGTACGGCGGCGATACCGACGAGCCGGCGTATGAGACGCATGAGCTCAAGCAGATCTTTCCGAGCGATCACAGGATGTCATACGACACACGCCAGGTAATCGCGCGGCTGGTGGACTCCAGCCACTTCTGGGAAGTACTCCCCGGCAAGGGCGAGGAGATGATAACCGGTATTGCCAAGATAGGCGGTCTTTATGTGGGCATCATTGCGAACAACCAGTTCCTGATAAGGCATCCCGAGTATACCGACCAGAAACGCCCCGGCGGTATTCTCTACCGTGAAGGCATATCAAAGATCTCGCAGTTTTCGAGAACCTGTAATGATGACGGCATCCCGATCATCTGGCTTCAGGATATATCGGGTTTTGACATAGGTGCGGAGGCGGAGAAAGAGGGCCTCCTGGGGTACGGTTCGAACCTTCTCTATACGAATTCCACCAACACAGTACCCATGATCACGGTACTGCTCAGGAAAGCCTCCGGTGCCGGCTACTACGCCATGTCCGGCATAGCCTATGATCCCGTGCTCCAGCTTTCGACGCCTATAACCCGGCTGGCGGTGATGGAAGGCCGTACCCTTGCGATAGGTGCCTTTAGAACCAAACTGGACGACAACTTCGACATCATATACACCAGCGATGAAGAGGTGGAAAAGATAAAGCAAGGCATGCAGCAAGTCGAAGACAGGATAACCCGTGACATGGATCCCGTCAAGTCGGCGGCCCTAATGGATACGGATGAAGTCGTACTGATGCATGAGATAAGGCCTTACCTGAGGGCGATGGTGGAGATGAGCTACCAGTCGATAGGCTATCGAAGGATCAAGAATCCGAGGATCTGGGGAGTCCATGACCTCTACAACCTCACCGATATATAGAAAGGGCCGAAGTGCAACCCAAAGACACCGAGATAGTAAGACTAGTAGGTGACCCGAAGACCTGCCTGGTCAGGGAAAGCGAGGACCAAGACGGCCACTTCGATATCCTGGCCCCGGGGATCGGCCTGTTCGACATGCCGCCCGCCACCGGAACGTTTCTGCTGCCGGGATCGTTCGTGGGATATCTGACCGTGATGCGCCGTTACTTCCATCTCTTGATGCCCGAGGGCCATCACGGGGTGGTGACTCATCTCCACGTTTCCGACAGGAAACACCGGGTCGAATACGGCCAGCCGCTTTTCACGGTCAGCTCCAAGGCCGAGGCCGGCCTTACAACCGAGTTCCAGAGGATCGGGACGGTCGCCGATAAGGTCGACAGCGGGATTCCGGAGGGCATGTTCGGGGTGAGGTCCCCCACGGACGGCATCTTCTACCGGAGAGCCAACCCGCAGTCACCGCCCTACGTGGAGGAGGGTGCCCTGGTGGAGCAGGGTTCGGTGCTTGCCCTTGTCGCAGTGATGAAATGCTTCAACCCAATCCTATACGCGGGCGAGCCCGAGTTTCCGCCCAGAGCCCGAGTAGTGCGTGCCACCGCTGAGGACGCGACCGAGGTGAAACACGGTTCGCTGATCTTCGTGGTCGAGCCTGCATGACGGGCTTCCGCCGCCCGATCAAGGCTTCAAACGATCATCTGATCTGTGTCGCCGCGCTCGGCGGGATTTACCCCGGAGCCAGCCGATCCGCATCTTTTGCCTCGAGTCAAACTCACCCACACATGGCTTTATGTCCAGGAGCGGAGTGCCGTCCAACATGTCGACATCGCGGAAGTGGATTCTGTTTTTCTCCACACTCTTGATTCTCACCACCGATATACCTATCGGATTGGGTCGCCTGGGGGCCCGTGTGGCGAAGAGGCCGCGCTTCTCGGTATCCAGGAAGGGGACCACTTTGGGAGAATAGCCTCTGGACTTATGCATATGGTAGATCAGATACACATGTGAGAAACCGTCGACATCGGAAAGCGCCTCTGCCAGCTCCGGCCGGAGTACCACCAGTCCCTCGAAGCCCCTACCACCCGAAGGCTGGATGGGCATGTCCTTCCGCGTCTTAAACGGCGTGTGGATCACGCCTATCGGTTCATACACCACTTTCCCTACCATGGCTTTCCCCCTCCTGTCTCGAAATACGGTGACAGGTACGCAATTCTGTCGAAGACGGCAGAATTACCAACCAGGCACCCGGGCTTCACGTCGGGCACAGAGACCCGACGCTACATAGACCATTCGTTCCCACAGGACTGGCAACGGGACCAGACGGTCGGGCACAGAGACCCGACGCTACATCCGCTGCCATAGGAGCGGCAGCGCTACGACATCGACTTGAGAATTCTTTTGATGTCTGGGACCTCATGCTTGCCGGCCAGAACCATGCCGTCCCTCAGGATCTTCTCGTCGAAGGTGGGTTCCTCGACCTGGTAGAAAAGACCCACGGGTATCTTGTCGGCCTCTCCCCTCTGCCACTCTCTTGCCTTCGCTCGCGCGGCCTCGAGGTCTGAAGCATCATGATCCTCGAGCTCGTAAACATGGTCATTGTAGTACTTATAGGTGTTGAAGAAAGTGAAACAAGGTTGAAGCACGTCTATAAAGGCGAAGCCCTTGTGGTTTATCGCTCTTTTCATGAGATCGACAAGGTGTTCCAGCTTGGTAGTGTAACCCCTTGCAACGAAGGTTGCACCCGATGCCAGCATTATTTCAAGCGGGTTCAGTGGTTCTTCTATGCTTCCGCGGGGAGTCGACCGTCCCGGAAAACCTGCCGGACTGGTTGGGGTGAACTGTCCCGTTGTGAGGCCATAGACACTATTGTCATGGATGATCATCGTTACATCGACATTCCGCTTGGCGGACATTATGAGATGCGAAAGCCCCTCTCCGTAGGCGTCCCCATCCCCCGCGAAGCCGACCACTTTAAGGTTGCGGTTGGCCAGCTTTATGCCGGTGAGGGTGGGGGGCACACGCCCGTGGATCGAATAGAAGGTGTTCAGATCTATGTAATCCGCGATCTTGGCGTGGCAGCCGATTCCTGAGGCCACGACCACGTTCTCGGGCGGCAAGCCTTCACCGATCAGCGACTTCAACGCTTGGTTTATCGCCGCGAGGATCCCGAAGTTGCCGCACCCTTTACACCAGGTGTTCTCTGCATAGGTCGTGAGATCGAGATCACTCATTTCGCCACCTCCCTCAGACGCTTCCCGAGCCCGTCCACAGTGAAAGGCCTCCCATCGTATCTGAGCACTTTCTCATTCACAGCGATGCCATGATAGGAAATCAGTTTCGATAGTAGCCCAGTAGCATTGTTCTCAACACCGATTGTCTTGGTCACGCCCTCGAAGGCTTTCTTAAGCGCCTTCACCGGAAGCGGCTCGAGCACCAGGGGCTGTATCACCCTTAACCCCATCTCCTCTCCCACTTCCATACAGGCTCCCTTGGTCGATCCCCAGGTGAGAAGAGCAACCTCAGCCTTCTCGTCCCCGAAGACGGCGACCGCATCCATCCCGTCCACCTCCTTTGCCAGCCCGGGGCCTTTGGCCAGGCGCTTCTCCTGCATGGCCTCTATGGCACGGGGCTCTTCAGTGGTGATGCCGTATTCGTCATGCTCATAGCTTGTGCCCTTCACCACAACGCCGCCCCGCCCGGGGAAAGCAAGCGGAGAGACCCCATCGGGGGTTTTTCGATACCGCTTGTAATCCCCCTTGCCGTCGAACAAGAGACCTTCCTCGCGTGTGACCTCGTCTTCTCTGCTCTCGAAACAGTAGGTGCTTTCACTGAGGTTCTTATCTACGAGCACCAGCGCTGGAATCTGGTACTTCCACGCGGTGTTCATCGCGAATCCGGTCAGCCGGAAGGCCTGGTCCGGATCACCAGGCGCAACTACCAGCCTCGGAAACTCCCCGTGCCCGGCATGAAGCGCGAAAAAGAGATCCCCTTGCGCGGTGTAGGTCGGCACCCCCGTACTGGGTCCGGGCCGCTGGGAAAGCACGAATACAACCGGGCTTTCGCTCTGAGCGCAAAGGCTCAGACCTTCGGTCATCAGGGCGAAACCCCCGCCCGACGAACCCACCATTGTTCTTGCGCCGGCATAGGCCCCGCCGACCGCGGTTATGACCGCGGCGATTTCATTTTCCGGATGGTAGCTAACCAGCCCGAGTTCTTCCTCATGCCGGGCAAGGAAGTGCAGAATGCTCGACGAAGGGGTCATGGGATAAGCTACATAGAGATTGAGACCGGCCCTGGCCGCCCCCAGCGCAATGGCTTCGTTACCCTGAAGAAGCGGCAGAGCCTCGCGCTCCGCGCGTCCGATATGAAACTCGGCTTCGCAGGCGGCATCATAGGCGGTCTTAGCTATCTTGAGATTCAGTTCCATTGCCTTAGGCGCACCCGCCTTCACCACATCTTCGAGCACGGACCATTCCACACCCAGCGTCCGCGCGACCGCTCCCAGAGCGGCTATGTTACGCATCACGGGTTTGCCGCCACACTCCTTTACGATGCCGCCGAGATCAACCCCACAACCCTCAGCCTCGAAAACACCGGAGTCATAGATCAGGAGACCGCCCTCTCGGAGCCGCCCCTTATGCTTCACGACGGTATCCTCGTTAAGGCAAACCAGGATGTCAACCCCGTCGCGGTAGGCTTCCACCCGACGGTCGGCGGCCCTGATAACGCTGAAGTTATGCCCGCCTCTTATTAGAGAAGGATAGTCATCCCAGAAGTAAACGTGATAACCAAGCTTGGCAAGCAATCTGGCTATCAGACCCCCCGCCTGCCTTATCCCGTCCCCTGCCTGACCACCGATCAGAATGGAGTGATCTTTCATCTGCGCCCCCCGGTGAAGAGGTTTACACCCAAGCCGCCTTATATCTTCTCAACCTCTACCATGATCTCTTCAATATCGGGGCGTTCCGCCACAGGGTATACCTTCATCCAGCGAACCACGCCCTTCTCGTCCAATATTACAACGGCCCTCTCACTCCGCCCCGCGCTGTCATCGAAGAGGCCATAGGCATCTGCCACTTCACCATGGGGCCAGAAATCGGAAAGAAGCCGGGTATTTTCTATTTCAAGGCTCTTCGCCCAGGCATGCTTGGAGAATGTGGTGTCTATGCTGATCCCGAAAGCTACCGCGTTGGCCCTCTCAAGCCTCTTAAGGCTTGCCTCCAGGTCTTGCATTTGCTGGCCGCAAACCGATGTCCATGCGAAGGGATGGAAACCGAGTACAACCTTCTTCCCCCTGAAGTCGGCCAGGTGAGCTTCCTTGCCCTTATGATCCTTGAGGGTGAAGTCTGGTGCAACATCTCCAACTTTCAATTCCATATGCTCCTCCTTTTGTGGGTATGAAACACCATAATGGTATGATGCGAAACGCAAGCCCCGGGTCGCATCCGCATCCGGGTGTAAGTGGCGGTGGCGCTCACGGCATGTGGTAAACCGGCGGCCCGGAAAACAAGTGGGCCCGTGCCGCAACGGCGGCATCAGGATTCATCCACCGGTCACCGCGCAGCCCGCGCGTCCCAATAGCGGTCTACTTCAGCCAACCGGGCTTTCGCTTCTCCAGAAAGGCTGCCATACCCTCCTGGGCTTCGTCGCCGGTTCTCAGCTCTGCAATGACCCGGGCGGTGTAGTCCCTGGCCTCTGAAAGCGGCATCTCTGAAATCCTGCCCAGAAGGTCCTTGCTTACGGCCAGTGCGTGGGGACCGCTTGTAAGCAGGTTCGATATTTTCTCCTTGATTCTGACCGTGAGGTTGACGTGGGTCACCACATCATTTACAAGCCCCAACTCCCTCGCTCTGCCCGCTGAGATCCGCTCGCCGGATAGGAACAGCTCCCGACAGGCGGCCTCACCTGTCTTCTTCAGCAAATAGGGACCTATACAGGCCGGGACAAGGCCTATCTTGACCTCACTAAGGCTGAACTCCGCCCGGTGGGAGGCTATGGCCATGTCGCAGGCGGCCACCAGTCCGTTGCTGCCTCCTATGGACGCCCCGTTGACCCCGGCAATGGTGGGCTTGGGTAAGTGATACAGCTTGTACATGAGCTCCGCCAGCTCGAGGGCGTCCTTGTAGTTCTCCTCAACTGTGAAATTCTTCATCTTCTTCATCCAGTTGAGATCGGCACCGGCGCAGAAGGCTTTGCCTTTGCCGGTAAGCACCAGCACCCGGACCGAATCGTCTCTTTCGACCCGGTCCAGCACATGGATCAGCTCGGCTATCATCACCTCGTTGAAAGCATTCCTGACGTCGGGCCGATTCAAAGCGACCCAGGCGACCCGGTCTTCGGTCTTGAGTTCAACCGTTTGTAATTCCATGGCCCGCTCGCTTCCTTGTCGCTATCTAACAGGGACGGCTTTGTAGCCGTAACAGAGTATGCCCGCTTCGCCCTCCTGCTTCACCTTTCTGAACTCGATCTTCACCGGCATGCCGATCTCGAGCTCATCGGGTGAACAGTCGGCGATCTGGCACTGGATCGCTACGCCGTCATCAAGTTCCACGATGCCCACAGCGTAGGGAGCCTCATCGCTGAATTCCGTGGGGGCCACCCTGATAACCGTGAAGGTCTGAACCTTGCCCTTGTCGGCGAGCTTATGGGCTTCGAATTCCCGCTTGCCGCATTCAGCGCAGACAAGCCTCGGCGGGAACCAGATCGCACCGCAGCCTTTACATTTAGATGCCTCAAGCCTGTAACGCTGGGGTATTTCCCTCCAATATCTTGCCGAAGTCGACATCTATGCTACCTCCAGAATATGAACCGCTGTGCTTGCGCAGGTACCACCCATGTTCTGGGTGAGCCCCCGCTTCGCATCCTTCACCTGCCGCGGCCCTGACTCACCTCTGAGCTGCTCGGTAACTTCGACGATCTGGGCAACACCTGTGGCCCCTACTGGATGGCCCTTGGACTTAAGCCCCCCGCTGGGATTGACAGGGATCCGACCGCCAATGGCCGTTTCACCGTTCTCGGTCGCAGGCCCGCCCTTGCCTTTCTCGACGAGTCCGAGGGCCTCAATGGCGCAAAGCTCCGCGATAGTAAAGCAGTCATGCACCTCGACCAGGTCGATGTCGGTAGGACCCACACCGGCCATCTCATAAGCCTTCTTCGCAGCGACCTCGGTTGCTCCCAGATAGGTGATATCTTTTCTCTGGTGTACCGCTATGGTGTCTGAAGCCTGGCCCGAGCCGGCGATTCTCACTATGGGCTGCTTACCCATCTTCCGGGCTATCTCGACCGGACATATGATGACCGCGGCGGCACCGTCGGTTATCGGCGAGCAATCGAGGATGGTCAGGGGATCGGCGATCATCACCGCGTTTTTGACCTTATCCACCGTGATCTTCATCCGGTACTGGGCATTGGGGTTCTTGGAACCGTTGTCGTGGTTCTTGACCGCAACCTGGGCAAGCTGGTCGCGCGTGGTTCCGTACTTGGCCATGTGCGCTCTTGCCATCATAGCGTAAAGACCCGGGAAGGTGACCCCGTTATATACCTCGTATTCCTGATCGGCTGCCGTAGCAAGAGCGTATGTCGCACCGCCCCCGCTCACGTCGGTCATCTTCTCGACACCGCCTACCAGCACGATCTCACTCATACCTGAGGCCACCTCCATGAAACCCTGTCTGAAGGCGACCCCACCCGAGGCGCATGCCGACTCGATTCTGGTCGCGGGGATGGGAGTGACCCCGAGATAATCGGCCATCACACCGCCCAGGTGTTCCTGGCCGGCAAAGAGACCCGATGACATGCAGCCCACATACATCGAATCTATCCTATCCACGCCCGCATCGTCGATGGCTTTGAGCGCCGCCTCGACGAAGACGTCCCGGAGGGATTTCTCCCAAAGCTCCCCCCACTTGATCATACCCACTCCCACTACTGCTACATCTACCATGACTTATACCTCTCGGTTATCGTCGGCTATTCGCCCATCCTTATCTTCTTGCGGAACTTGGTATAGGTGCCGTATTCGATATACACCTTGTTCTTATCAAGATAGTCGGTCATTTTGGGGGCCAGATCCTGAACCTCCGTGATCCGGTCGGTGACCTCAAAGATGAAACCGTCACTTCCCGCTCCGGACCCGTAGGACACCATCAGGATCTCCTGCCCCGGCTTGGCAACGTCGAGTACCGAGGTAAGCCCCATAGGTGAGGAGCCCGAATAGGTATTGCCCAGCCTCGGACACAGAAGCCCCTGCTCTATCTGTTCCGTCTTGAAGCCCAGCTTCTTGGCCACAGTTGTGGGAAACTTGCCGTTAGGCTGATGGAACACGGCATAATCAAAGTCCTCCGGCTTCTTGCCCGCCATGTCCATTATGGCCGTTGCCGCACCTGTTATGTGCTTGAAATAGGCAGGCAGCCCCGTGAACCTTCCGGCGTGCCTGGGATAGTGCATATGCTCGCGGCGCCAGAAATCAGGAGTGTCCGTCATGTAAGAGAATGTATGGGTGACTTCGGCCACAGTGTCTTTTTTGCCGAATATGAAGGCCGCAGCTCCTGCGGATGCCGAGTATTCCAAGGCGTCACCCGGTGCTCCCTGCGAGGTGTCCGCCCCTATGGCCAGCGCATAATCCATCCTTCCCGCCTCTACCAGCCCGAGAGCCACGAACATGCCTTCCGATCCGGCCTTGCAGGCGAACTCAAAATCGGCGCAGTGGATATCCGGCGTGGCGCCTATGGCTTCCCCCACCACGGTCCCGCTGGGCTTTACGGCGTAGGGATGGGATTCCGAGCCCACATAGACCGCCCCGATTAGCTTTGGATCGATCCTGGCCCGTTTCAACGCGTTCCTGGCGGCCTCTACGGACATGCTTATTACATCCTGGTCAGGCGCGGGCACCGATTTTTCCTGCAGCATGAGGCCCCGCTTGTAGCTGGGTGCGTCAGCACCCCAGACCTTTGCTATCTCCTCAACCTTTATGCGGTATCTCGGAGCGTATGATCCATAACCTACAATTCCTGCCATACTAACCTCCCTTATGCCAGAATATAGGAATCACTTCAGGTCCCAGTGGAATCCCAAGACTTCAGGGTACTACAGGGTACTAAGGGATGGTAATACACCGCGGCGAACAGTGTCAACCGCAAACACCGGGGGGGGTTAGGGGGGGGACATGATGGTCCCCTTAGGAAAAGTATCGTGTCCCCCACCTTCTTTCATGAACTGGCAGCATAGCGCCGCCGCTCCGGGAGCAGTGAGTGTAGTTCCGAACAGCGACGGAGCGGCAAACCAAGCGACACACATCGGGCACAGAGATCCGACGCTACATTCGTTTGCACAGAAGTGGCAACGCTACGAAGCGGCTCTCATGGGGAGTGTAATCCTGAAGGTCGTACCCTCCCCCACCTTGGAGTCCAGCTCTACGCGGCCACCGTGCT
>Ga0180434_10009683_pt1 | contig 10437 bp, 5 predicted proteins | sample SS_ome_7_FD_132453 | JGI IMG/M metagenome (GOLD analysis project Ga0180434, IMG submission 132453) | Hypersaline lake sediment archaeal communities from the Salton Sea, California, USA - SS_1_D_2 metaG | ecosystem: Environmental > Aquatic > Non-marine Saline and Alkaline > Hypersaline > Sediment... | reverse complement strand
CGGTCCATGGATTCCTCTCCAGCGGCACCAGGCCGAGCTGAGGAGTGAGGTGCAGACCCCCGTAGACCTTGCTCTGCGCAATGTCCTTGATCGCCCGGTTCCAGTCGGCCGATACTTCCGGGCCGGTCACACTCGCCTCGGTAATGCGACCCGCTGCTTCGATTCGTTCCTTCACGCACGCGAGCATGCTCCGTGCGGAATCCGGTGCGCCGAGGGCCTTGACGGCCTTCACCAGCCGGTGGAGGATATCGTGCTGCCACTGGTCGGTCATATCGCCGAACACCGGCCTCAGAAACGCACGGCGTGCCTGCTTCTGATAATGGAGCCCCTTCTCCATCTCCTGGATGTCCTCGAGAATCTGTTCACGCGTCTTGAAACCGGGGTGAGGCCCTCCGGCGCGTTCCACCTCGGCAAGCTCATTCTTCTTGGAGCGAAGACACTGCTCGAGGTAACGTATTCGGGTATCGAACTCACGCAGTTCCTTGCAATCCCGAGGGCGGCGGCCTGTCATCCGTTCGCGCAGCTTCGCGAGGGTTTGCTCGTGAACCGGCAAACGGGCCTTGATGGCCTCCACCTCGGCAACCCAGCGTTTCATTTCGGGAATCCATCTCGGATGGGGTGGCCAGAAAACATAGTCCGCTTCGCGGAGGAGGGCGTTCAACCGGTGCAGATCGGCCAGCCGGACGACCTGCCCGGCCCTGGCCTTCGCCTCGAGGTACAGGACGCTGCTCACGATGACACCCGCGATGAGGATCAACAAGAGGGTCGCGGCGATCGTGAAACCTACCCGGTGCTTCTGCACGAACTTCCTGACCCGGTACCGCGTGCTGGGCGGTCTCGCATCGATCGGCTCGACATTCAGGTACCGTTCCACGTCGGCCTCGAACCCGGAAACCGTGGCGTACCGCCGGTCCAGCTCCTTCTCGAGCGCCTTCATCACGATCCAGTCGAGCTCGCCTCTGAGCTGCCGCGCGAGCGTCCGGACGTCGGTACTTCTCTGGTGCGCCACCTTCCGGCCGCGGTCCCCCAGTTGCATGAGCCGGGTGCCGGGCCTCGGCGGATCCTGGTCCCGGATCATGCGCCGGAGATCGTCGGCAAGCCCCTTGCGGGCCTCCTCCAGGTCAAGGGGCAGCGCTCCCACGAGCATCTCGTACAGGATGACCCCGAGAGAGTAGATGTCTGTGCGAATATCCACGTCCCCAAGGCCGGGATCGGCCTGCTCCGGGCTCATGTATTCCGGCGTGCCCAGGATGTGGCCCGACTCCGTACACCGGGTCCAGTCGGACCCGGTGCGTTCAATGGCCCTGGCAATGCCGAAATCGATGATCTTGGGAACCGGCCGGCCGTCAACCGTGAGCACCAGCACATTGGACGGCTTCAGGTCGCGGTGCAGGATCCCTTTCTGGTGGGCGTGCTGCACACCCCGGCAGACCGCCTGGAACAGGCGAAGCCTGTCCTCGACCCGGAGGCGATTCCGGTCGCAATACGTGGTGATGGGAATGCCGTCCACGTTTTCCATCACGAAATAGGGACGTCCGTCCTCGGCCTCCCCGGCGTCGAATACCCTGGCGATACCGGGATGATCCATCATGGCGAGGGCTTGCCGCTCGGCGTCGAATCTCGCCACGACCGCTCGCGTGTCCATCCCGGCCTTGATCAGCTTGATGGCGACCGTTCGCTGGATGGGCGATGATTGGCGGGCTTCGTACACGAGGCCCATCCCACCCGCGCCGAGAAACCGCTCGAGGTGATAGGGTCCGATCCGGTCCAGCTTGAGAATATCCTCGAACTCCGCCTCCCCCTTGCAGGCGTGCAACAAGGCCTCGACCTCGGAGTCGAACCCGGCATCCGGGATGCTGTCATTCTCGTCCATGTGTTCAGCTCCAGCTCGAAATGGCCCGCATTGTTCCTGAAGGACCGGAGGGGCCCTCCGCGCCTCCATCCTGATCTCGAAGACCAGGCGGCGACCGAACAAAAAAATGTCGGTTGCCGGCAGCGATACCGATCGATTATAATCACAGGGCATCATCAAGGAAATTCAGAAACAGGCAGCATGTAAAGCGGACACGTCAAGGGCTGCCCAGGGGAATACGGAGAAGCCATGAACTCCTCTCCCGGCCCACAGGAAAACCGTCCGGGCGAAGCTTCGCCCGAGCCGGACCCACCGCCCCGGACGGTCGGGCGGACCCTGTTTGCCGATTTCCTGAAGCGAAACGCCGGCCGGATCAGGCGCTATGCCCGCGGTCTCCGGGAAGGGTTGCCCCGGTCTCCGGGTTCGGATACCCTGGATGACGTGCAGGACGCATCAGCCCGGTTCCTGGAAAAAACACGCCACATCAGGAGTGATACACACTTCCTGGGCCTCTTTCGCGGATTCGTCCGGAATGCCCTGCTGGACCGGTTCCGGCGGGACAAGGCGATGAAGCGGGGGGAGGGCGCGTGCAACAACAACCTGTCTCCTTCCGAGATCGACTCGCCCGCCGGCATGGCCGGGCCCTTGACGGCCGCCATCGAGTACGATCGCCGGGAGCGCCTGAAGGAAGCGCTCCAGCGTCTGGATCGGCGTGAAAGACAGCTCGTGCACCTTCGCGTCTGGGAGGACCGGCCCTGGGCGGAGATCGTTCAGGAACTGGATCTGGTGTCCGTGGACGCGGCCCGCATGCAGTACAAGCGCATTCTCGAACGGATCCGGGCCTTCCTGCCCGGGGGTGCGGACACACACCACTCACCCAGGTGACGCAAATCCCGGGTCACGGATTTCTTGTTCGATCCGTTTCAATCCGACGAGGTAGGTCCTGGAGCCCGTCGCACACTCCTGAAGACCGGTGGCGGGCGGGAACAGATCCCGTTTCAACTTGCTGTTTGAAAGGAGCTACCATGCCCACCCGGAATCGCCTTGTTCTGACCCTCTGCGCAGTTTTTCTGTGCATGACGATGGCGTCCACCCAGTCGTGGATCAATCCAACATTCACGATCGATCCCGGACATCGCGGCGCCTATGCCATGGTCCACGACAGTGCGCGAGGCCATGTTCTCCTGTTCGGCGGCCAGACCTGGACAACAGTGCACACACTGTTCAATGATACCTGGACCTACGACGGTGTCCAGTGGAAGAACATCACCCCGCCGGGGACGAGCCCCTCTCCCCGCTTCCTGTCCGCCATGGCCCATGACCCGAATCGCGCGCGCGCGGTTCTGTTCGGCGGCCATGCCGGCAGCATCGTGCAGGATACCTGGGAATGGGACGGCGTTTCCTGGACGCAGATCACGGTGAAGGGACCGATCCCCCCGGCGCGACACGGCCACGGCATGGCCTATGATCCGATCCGGAAGAACATCGTGATGTTCGGCGGGTATATTGGAAGCAACAAGTACCTGGGCGACACCTGGACATACGACGACACCACCAGCAAGTGGATCCAGATGAATCCCTCGAACGCGCCGTCTGCACGGTCGAACTTCAGCATGGTATTCGATCCCACCCGCGGCAAGACCTTGCTCTTCGGCGGTTTCAACAATTCCGGGTCTCTGTGTGAACTCTGGGAATGGGATGGAACGAACTGGGCCCGGGTTCCCCAGACCACGCCATGGCCGCCTCACCGGTACTCCTGCGCGTTCGGGTACGATCCCGTCCAGAGGTCCATGGTTCTCTTCGGCGGTGTGTACATGAGCTCGGGCAATCATTACCGGAACGACACCTGGCGGCTCAGTGGAAGGAATACCTGGACCTCCCTCACCATATCCGGTCCCTGTCCCTCGGCCCGGGGGTATGCCTCCATGGTGTACGACACGCGCCGGGCCCGGTTCGTGCTCTACGGCGGGACAATCATCAATACATCGTCGTTCGACGACACCTGGGAGTTCGGAAACTTCATGAACGCCGCATCCCTGACCGGCCATGGATCGACGTCGCCGGGAAAAGTACGCAACTTCCTCATCCAGGCACCCCGCAGCGGCGGGCTCCAGTACCTCATGGCCAGCTCATTCGGAACCGGTCCGATTCCCATTGACACCCGTTCCCTCGGCCTCACCTTTGACTGGCTCATGATGCTCACGGTGTACGGAGCATTCCCCATGACCTTCCAGAATTACAGAGGCGTTCTCACCGCGCAGGGGCTCGCCAATCCCCCTGCCAGCTTCGCAATTCCCCCGGCGCCGACATTCTGGCTCGGGCTCACCGTGCACACGGCCTACGTGACCCTCTCCCCCTCGGCGCCCTCGGGGGTCAATGAGATCAGCAACACCAGCTCGTTCCTGGTCAAGTAGATCCACGAAAATCCCGGCATGGATTCCAGCGCCCTCCGGCCCGCTTCGCACTGTTGACGCAAGGGAGGACTTCGAGTAGGCTCGTTCACTGAAGCGATGAAATTGCTTTCGTGTACGTCTATTCGAGTTTTCGGAAGGGCCCGCCTTCCCGGTTCATCAGGGCTTTGCACACGGATCATGCAGGAACATCCTGTTCAAGGACAACGACACGGAGACCGCCGATGACCGGGACCGGAGACGGATCCTCCCGCAAGCACGTCGCGGTCCGGCTCCTTCTCGCCGTCCTGGCCATCGGCCTCGTGTTCCGCCTCATCGCCTGTGTCGTGTTCCCCGTGGTCCACGACGAGGTGAACGTGGTGGGGTACGGCCTCACCAGGGCCTTCATGGCGGACAGCATGGACAGCCTCCTTTTCGAGGTCCCGGCCTCCGTCTCGAACGGCATCACCCCCCTCTGGTTCTGGCTCCAGTCCCTGCCCGCATCGATCTTCGGTGTCACGAGCAAGGCGGGCCTTCGGCTGCTCCCTCTCCTCCTCGGACTGATCGGCGTGGCCCTGGCCTTCCGGGCCGGGCACCGCCTCTTCAATGCGCGGGCCGCCTGGTTCACCGGGCTCCTGTTCGGCGTGATGAGCTTGATGCTCTATACCAACTCTCGCGGGGAGTTCGCCGCCTCCCTCTTCATTCCCGTCCTGCTCCTGCTGCTGCTCGACCTTCAACCGGCGGACGAAGGGGCGCCCATCCCGCTCCGGGCCGCCCTCTGGCCCGCGATCATCCTGTTCGCCTATTTCGGTTACGGACTCCCGGTCTGGGGCGCCTACGCGCTGTACCTCGTCCTCGCATGGCTCCTGGGCCGCCTGGGCCGCATGCCGGCCGGCCGCCTCGGCCTCGGCCGCCTGGCTGCACTGATCCTCCTGCCGCTCCTCCCCTCCGTGGCGTGGATGCTGGCGGCGCAAGCAACACTCTTCGAGCCCGGCACCCGCCTCCTGACCGACATCGGCCCGGTGAGTTCCATCTGGGAAAGCGTCCGTAAGTTGACCATCGGATACGGCACCGAGGTGAAATCGTTCATGGTCTCCGGCTGGATGGACGCCCTGTACATCTTCCGGGACTTCCGGATCTGGCCGACCCTGTGCCTCCTGGCAGTTCCCACTGCGGCCGCCCTCCTCCTCCTGACTCACCGCGTGCTTCGCTCCTGCCTCTCCCGCGAAAAGGTGGAAGCGGAAAAAGCCCTCATCCCCCTTTGCCTGGCCGCGCCCATCCTCCTGATGCTCCTCGTCAAGGGAGCGCTGGGGGCACGTTTTCATCTCCTGTACCTGCCCGTACTTCTCCCGTACGCCGCAGCCGTCCTCGATGGCTGGCTCCGGTGCCTCGAGCAAGGCCGGTGGATCGTCTTTCTGGCAGGCGGTTCCACCGGCTGGGTGTATGTCGCTCTCTGGGAGGCCTGGGCCGGACCCCAGGAAGCCCGGTATGACTGGAGTCAATTCGCCTGGATGGCCCCGACCGGGATTGCCTGCCTGGCCGCACTCGCAGGCTTCCGCCTCCTGTCTTCCCTGCGGCACCATACCGGAACAACCGGCACCATCCTGCTGTCGAGCATCCTGGTGCTCTCCTCGATGTTCTTCGGCAGCCTCCACTGGGGAAACCACCTGTGCTGGGAGCCGGGGCCCATCAAAGGCGAGGTACCCCACCCGGTTCCCCTGATCCCGAATCCGGATCTGGTACTGGCGCAAAAATACCTTTCCATTCGCCACGGTGAAGAGGTGGAAAGAGCCGGGATCCAGGAGAACGACAGGGAAGGCCTGATCCGGGCCCGGGTCGCGGCGGTGCGACACAGCCGCCCCCTGTTGCTGCGGACTCTCGACCGCCACCCCGACGACAGGAACTCCCTTCTGTTCACGGGATGGGAACTCGTCAATTCCTGCCCTGAAGACAGAATCAAGGTGAAGGATGCCTGGACCCTCTATCTCCATCGACATCCGGAGGATCAGGAGATTCGCCAGGTTCTGTTCCGTGTTTTCGGACCCCGCCCGGGTCGATGATGGACATCCACGGACCCACCCCGCAGGCTCCCCGAGCCTGCACGGACGCTCTAATCCCTTTCCATGGACAGACTTTCACAGTTCGCTCCCCTGGAATGCCTTTTCCAGCGTACAGCTTTGACTTATGAGGATGGGGATGGATACAATCCTCTGTTCACCTCCCTCTCGGCGAGGATGAAACACGATCAACAGAAAGGATTTTCTGTGAGCGCTTCCGGAACCCACGAGGTCTTGCAGTCGAGTCCGGGCGCCCCCGCCTGCCTTCTCGGCAATGTGGCCATTGTCCGGGGAGCCCTGGAAGCAGGCGTGCAGTTCGTCTCCTGCTACCCCGGCACCCCCGGCTCCGAGGTGGGTGACACCTTCGCCCGCATCGCCGGAGACACGGGCATCTTCTTCGAGTACTCGGTGAACGAGAAGATCGCCGTGGAAATCGCCTTCGCCGCAAGCCTCACCCGCGCCCGGTCCCTGTGCAGCATGAAACACCTGGGGCTCAACTATGCGGGGGACCCGGTCTCCACCATCCCGTACGTGGGTGTGGAAGGCGGCATGGTCATCGTCTCTGCAGGCGATCCCTCCGCCATCACCAGCCCGAACGAGCAGGACCAGCGCCACTTCAGCAGCTTTCTCTACTACCCGGTGTTCGATCCGGCCACCCCGGAGGACGCCCTCGAGATGACGCGGTTCGCCTTCCCGTTCTCGGAAGAGACGCGGCTGCCCGTCCTCATGCGGCCCACCACCCGCGTGTGCCACATCCGCGGCATGGTCACCCTGGGCGCCCTGCCTGAGACGAGAAACGAGATCCGGTTCGACAGGAACCCCTCGAGACACGTCCCCATCCCCGTCAATGCACGCCGGATGCGGATGGAGGTGATCGACCGCATGAAGCTGGCGGAGACCCTGCTGGCCGACTCGAAATTCTACCCGCGCTCAGGGAACGGCCCCCACGGCATCATCGCAAGCGGGGTGGCTCACGCGTATATCCATCAGGTGATCCAGGACCTGGAACTTCAGGACCGGGTAAGCCTCCTCCAGATCGGGGCCTATCCTGTCCCGGAGAAGATTCTCACCGGCTTCCTGGCCACGGTGGAATCCGTGCTGGTCGCCGAGGAACTCACCCCCTTTGTCGAGGACCGGGTGACCCTCGCCGCATACAGAAACAGGATGACCCTGCCCATCAACGGCAAGGCGACCGGCCACTTCCCGCTGGCGTTCGAATACACCCCCGAGCTGGTGGAGGATGCTGTCCGGAAGCACGTCCATCTCGAAAAACGAAAGCCGGCCACCGTGTCCGTCCCCGACCTTCCGCCCCGGCCGCCGGTGCTGTGTCCGGGTTGCCCGCACCGGACCACCTTCTATCTGGCAAGAAAGGTGTTCGGCAAGAAGACCGTGTATCCCAACGACATCGGCTGCTACACCCTCGGGTACGGCACGCCGCTGGAGAGCTGTGACGTCCTCCTCTGCATGGGATCCAGCATCAGCCAGGCGTCGGGAATCGCCCGTACCACGGGGGAGCGCACAGTGGCGTACATCGGCGATTCCACCTTCTTCCACAGCGGCCTGCCCGCCCTGGCGAATGCAGTGCGGTACGACGACAACGTCACGGTGTTCATCCTTGACAACCTCGTCACGGCCATGACCGGCTTCCAGCCCAGTTTCAGCGCCTCGGACCGTCTCAGCATCGAGAACACCGTGCGCGGGCTGGGTGTCAAGGACGTCTATACCGTGAACCAGTTCGACATCGAGGAGACCCGCGAAGCCCTGAACAAGGCAAAGGCCGGATCAGGCCTCAACGTGGTGATCTGCAACGCCCCCTGCGAGGTGAACAGAGCCCGGCTGGGCACCGGGGCAAAGCGCCCGCCCCTCACCATCGACCAGGAACGCTGCAACGCGTGCTCCCTCTGCGTGCGGGTGCTGGGCTGCCCCGCCATCCATGTGGAGGACGAGCGCTTCCTCATCGACGAAGATCTGTGCAACGGGTGTGGGCTCTGCGCCCACGTGTGCAACCAGGATGCGATCAAATGAACCAAATCGAGAACGATCCAGGCCCTCCCTCCCCGCATCGTATCCACCTGGTGGGCACCGGCGGGCAGGGCCTCCTCCTGGCGGCCCGGCTGCTCACGGACTTCCATCTCCAGCGCGGCCGCCGGGTGCTGTGCAGCCAGCTCCACGGCATGGCCCAGCGCGGCGGCGCCGTGCAGACCACCGTCATGATCGACTGCGGCTCGAGCCCTGCGCTGCGAGCAGGCAGCGCCGACTTCGTCCTCGGTCTCGAGCCGGTGGAGACGGCCCGGGCCCTGCCCTACATCTCCTCGGCCACAATCGTCTTCATGAACACCGTCCCCATCATCCCCTATGTTCTGGCCCAGCAGCAGGTGCGCGGCCGGAAGGAGGCGAAGTATCCGGACGTGAGACAACTCGAGGAGTGCATCCGTTCCGTCACCCCCGACCTGTTTCTCCTGGACGCCACGGAGCTGGCACGGCGGGCGGGTGCGGTCATGGCACTGAACATGGTGATGCTGGGGTGCCTCTTCGGCACCGGACTTCTCTCCTGCGCACCGGAGGAGTTTCTCGAAACAATGGTGAAGAACGCGCCCCCGAAACTGGCGGAGATCAACCGCAAGGCATTTTCCGGCGGCGTGGAGTTCGGCTCAAAGGTCGTGTTGGTTGGGAACAGGTAAATGACTCTGAAAATCGGTATCGACGTCGGCGGCACGTTCACGGACTTTCTGGTCACCCGGGAGGGGACGGATCCCCGCATATTCAAGGTGCTCTCCACGCCGAGCGACCCATCCATCGGCCTCGTGGACGGCCTCACCGAGATCGCCGCCAGCGAGGGCGTCACCCTGCCCGACCTGGCAAAATCCATCGAGACCATCGTGCACGGCACCACGGTCACCACCAATGCCGTGTTGACGAACAACGGTGCAAGGACCGGCCTCATCACCACCGAAGGCGTGCGCGACGCCCTGGAGATGCGGCGGGGGATTCGCGAGGAGCGGTACGACAACCGGTACACCAACGTGCAGCCGCTGGTGCCGCGCCACCTTCGATACCCGGTCAAGGGGCGCCTCGACCATTCCGGAGAGGAGCTGAAACCGCTTCACCTGGAGGATGTCCAGGCCGCCATCGACCTGTATGAAAACGAGGGCATCGAGGCCGTGGCCATCTGCTTCATGAACTCCTTTGCCAATCCCGGCCACGAGGCCCAGGCCGCGGCTCTGGTGCGGGAGAAGCTTCCCGGAGCCTATCTCACCGTGTCCTCGGACCTGCTCCCCTCCATCCGGTTCTACGACCGGGTGAGCACCACGGTGCTCAACTCGTACGTGGGACCGAAGCTGAGCTCGTATCTCGAAAACCTCCGGTCCCGGCTGAAGGAGATCGGATTCCAGGGCGTGCTCCTCATCATGCAGTCCAACGGCGGCGTCATGGCACCCGAGGTGGCCACCCGCAACCCGGCCCTCACCCTTCTCTCCGGACCTGCGGCCGGCCCCCGCGCAGGCCTGGGGTACGCCCGCATCCACGGCCACAACGACTGCATCACCGTGGACATGGGCGGCACCAGCTTTGACGCCGCCCTGGTGCGGGACGGCTCGCCGCTGGTGGTGACCGAGGGGGAGATCAACCGGCACCGCATCGCGCTTCCCATGCTGGGCATCGTCACCATCGGCGCCGGCGGCGGCAGCATCGGCTGGATCGACGAAGGGGGGCTCCTTCGCATGGGGCCTCAGAGTGCCGGCGCGGACCCCGGGCCGGCCTGTTACACCCGGGGCGGCACCCGGCCGGCCTGCACGGACGCTGACCTGGCCCTCGGGTACCTGGACCCGGACTTCTTCGCCGGCGGCAAGCTCAAGCTGGACCTCGAGGCGGCGCGGGCCGCCATTGCCGAACACATCGCCGAGCCCCTCGGCCTCGATGTTCTGGAGGCGGCGGCGGGCATGTACCGCGTCATCAACACCAACATGGCCCAGGGTGTCCGCGAGATCACCGTGAAGCGCGGATACGACCCGCGGGAGTTCCCCATGGTGGTGGCGGGCGGCGCCGGCCCGCTGCACGCCTGCATGATCTGTGAGGAGCTGGAGATCCCCATGTTCATCGTGCCGCGCGAGTCCTCCATCTTCTGCGCGGCCGGCATGCT